>FWWM01003608.1_pt1 | contig 38028 bp, 36 predicted proteins | sample 2228351 | NCBI WGS metagenome assembly FWWM01 (sample SAMEA103939774, study PRJEB20133) | metagenome
AGCGTGGTGGGACGTGCCCGTGGCGGAGGTGTCGGAGGTGCCTTCCGTCCGGCAGGCCCGGGCGGAGTACGAGCGCCACCGCGCGCGGGAGAGGGACCTCCTGTGACAGGGGCGGAGCGGGAAGTGTTGAACTCCCCTGAGTCCGGAGCGGGAGTGGCCTTCTGGTTTCGACGGGCTGGTGGTGTACAACCCGGCCACCGGGGAGGTGCTGGCCCCGGGTCGGGGACAAGTCTCGAGGGGGTGGACGAAGCGACCCGGGTGGCGGCCCGCACTTTCAGAAGTGGCGCAGGGCGGCCCCCGAACGCGTGGAAGCGTGTGGAGGTGCTGATCGGAAACGGGGCGGAAAAGGGTGCGAAGGTCTTGGGGGATGGCCGGGCGCGCGTCCCCGGGTACGACGGGGCCCTCTGCCCCTTCGCGGGGAATGAGGGATAGTTTTTTCGGGCGCCTGCACGGGCGGGGCAGGCGCGCGGTGGAGTTCTACCCGGAGAAGAAGGTCGTGGTGGAGCGATGGTGATGTCGGGCGAGGACCGGCCGTGCGCGCGGTGGTAATCCACGGGACGTGGGCGCCGCGAGACGCGCGGGCTTCGGTGGGCCGGGGTACCTCCGCGGGCTACCGCGCGTGGCGGTGGCCCCGTCCCTCCGTGGAGCGCGTGCCGGTGCGTCCCCCAGGTGCCGGGGAGGTGCTCGTGCGGGTGATCTCCTGCGGCGTGTGTGGGTCGGACCGCGCCCTCTGCGCACAGGACGAGGACGGCTACATGCGGTACGCGGGCCGGGTTCGGCTGCCGGTAATCCCCGGCCACGAGTTCGCAGGAGTGGTGGAGGAGGTGGGCCCCGAGGTAACGGCGTTGCGGCCTGGTCAGGCGGTGGTGTGCGACAACGTGGAGTGGTGCGGCCGCTGCCCCGCCTGCCAGGCGGGCGCCACCAACCAGTGCGAGGCGGTAGAGGAGATCGGTTTCACCAAGCCCGGGGGCCTCGCGGAGTACGCCACGGTGCCCGCGCGCTGCTGCTTTTCGGCAGACGCCCTCGTAGAGCGCTTCGGGACGCAGCAGGGCTACCGCTTAGCCGCCCTGGTGGAACCGGCGGCGGTGGCCTACCAGGGATTGTTTGTGGAGGCCGGCGGGGTGCCCGAGGGCGGGACTGTGGTTGTGTACGGGGCCGGGGTCGTGGGTCTGAGCTGCGCTGCCCTGGCCCGGGCTGCCGGTGCGCGACGGATCGTGGTGTTCAAGCACCGGCGGGGCGGGGAGTCCCTGGCGTACGCCTTAGGAGTCGACGCAGTCTACGCGTGGGAGGCTCTGGAGGACTCCGGCCACCGTCCCGCCCAGGTAGTGCTGGAGCTCACCGGGGGCCGTGGGGCGGACCTGCAGGTGGAAGCCTCCGGCGCGCTCCAAGCCACCCTGCCCGAGATGCTGGAAGCCCTGGCCCCCCGGAGCACCGTACTCCTGCTGGGCCGGCACGCGGGCGCGGTACCCGCAGTGTTGGAGGCCCTGGTCACGTCCGCCGCGCGTCTGGTGGGCTCACTGGGCCACGCAGGCGAGCGTACCTTCCCGCCTGTAGTCGACCGCATGGCACGCGGGGAGCTGGACCTGCGTCCCCTCCTGGCGCGGGTGGTGCCGCTGGACCGCGCGGTGGAGGTCCTCCAGGAGGACCGGTGGCCGCCGGGCAAGACCCTGGTGGAGCCTGCGCAGGTGGCGGCATGAGCGAGCCGTCCGCACCCCTGGTGGAGATGCGGGGCATCGAGAAACGCTTCGGCCCTGTGAGCGCCCTGCGATCCGTGGACTTTGCGGTGCAGCCGGGCGAGGTGGTGGGCTTGGTGGGTGACAACGGCGCGGGGAAGTCCACGCTCATGAAGATCCTCACGGGTGTCTACCGGCCCGACGCGGGTGAGATCCGGTTCGAGGGCAGGCGAGTGCACTTCCACTCACCCCTGGACTCTCGACGGCTGGGGATCGAAATGGTCTACCAGGACCTGGGGCTCGCGGAGAACCTCGACACGGTCGCCAACCTGTTCCTGGGGCGAGAACTCACCCGACGGGTGGGACCGTGGCGGCTGCTGGACGAGGCGGCCATGGAACGCCGCGCCCACGAGCACCTGACCGCCCTACGGGTGGAACTTCCGTCCCTTCGGCTGGCGGTGGAGCGGCTGTCGGGCGGACAGCGGCAGGCCGTAGCCGTCGCCCGCGCCACCGCCTTCGCCGCGAAGCTGGTGATCATGGACGAGCCCACCGCGAGCCTGGCTGTGGCGGAGGCGGGCAAGGTCCTGGAGCTCATCCGGCGGCTGCGGGCGCAGGGGGTGTCCGTGGTCCTCATCAGCCACCGCCTGCAGGACGTCCTGGAGGTCTCGGACCGTGTGGTGGTGCTCAACCGCGGGCAGGTGGCCGGCGTCCTGCCCCGTGGCCGCGCGCGCATGGAGGACGTGGTCGCTCTCCTGGTGGGAGGTGCCGCGTGAGGGCGGAGGTGGTGGAACGCCCCGCGCCCCCCGTCCGGTGGGACCGCGTGCGGACAACTCTGGCGCGTATGGATCTCCTCCTGGTGGTCCTGCTCATGATGGCCGTCCTCACCGCCCTGCAGCCCCAGTTCTTCCTGACCCGGGAGAACCTCACGAACGTGGCACGGCAGATCGCCAGCAACGCGGTGCTGGCCCTGGGCCAGCTGCTGGTGGTGGCCACCGCGGGCATCGACCTCAGCGTGGGGTCAGTCATGGGACTGTGCATGACGGTCCTGGCCATGGCTAGCAAGGCCGGGTGGCCGGCCCTCGCCGCCCTGCTGGCCGCGGTGGCCCTCGGCGCCGGGGTGGGAGCGGCGAACGGGCTCGCGCTCACACGGCTGCACCTGCCCCACCCCTTCATCGCCACCCTGGCCACCCTGAACGTGGCCCGTGGCGCCACCTACTTGCTGAGTGGCGGCGTGCCAATCTCCGGTCTGTCCCAGGAGGTGCGGTGGCTGGGCTCCGCGGATCTGGTGGTGTTCCCGGGGAGCGCGCTGGCCACCGCGGTGCCTGTCTCCTTCCTGGTGGTGGTATCCCTGTACGGGGCCGCGTCCGTGTTCCTCCGACGCACGCCCACGGGCCGCCATGTGTACGCGCTGGGCGGCAACCCGCGCGCGGCCCAGTACGCGGGCATCCACACCGGGCGGCTGCTGGTGCTGGTGTATGTCCTGTGCGGCGCTCTGGCGGGTGTCGCGGGGATCCTGCTGGCGGGGCGGGTGAACTCCGCCTACCCCACCGCAGGGATCGGCGCGGAGCTGGACAGCATCGCGGCGGTCATCATCGGGGGAGCCAGCTTCTTCGGCGGCCGCGGAACTCCAGGCGGGGTGTTCCTGGGGGCGGTGATCATGGGCCTCCTGCGGAACGGCCTGAACCTCATGAACGTGTCCGTGTTCTGGCAGCAGGTGTTCATCGGGCTCATCATCCTGCTGGCCGTGTACGTGGACGTCTTGCGCCGCCGCGCGGCCCAGCTGGAGTCGTAGGGGAAGTGGTGGCCTGGAAGGCACGGCGACACCAAACCGGAGGGGGTGAAGGAGGATGAAGCGTAGTGCGTGCAAGGTCGTCTGCGTGGCCTTGGGGCTGGCGCTGGCCGCCGCCACGGTGGGGGGCGCGGGCCCCCGCGCGTACACCATCCTGCTGAGTATGAAGGGGCCCGGTTCCGGCAACCCCTTCTGGGCCGCGGTGGAGCGCGGGGCCCGAGACGCCGCCCGCGCCCTGGGCGTGAGCCTCGTGGTGCTCTCCCCGCCCGCGGAGACGGACGTGCAGGCCCAGGTGGCCATCCTGGAAGACCAGATCGCGAAGCGGGTGAACGCCATCGTGGTGGCACCCACGGACGTGAGCGCCCTGAACACCACCTTCGACAAGGCGCGGGCCCGGCGCATCCCCGTGCTGTTCGTGGACACGGACGCCACCTGGCCGCACAAGGTCACGTTCATCGGCACGGACAACCGGGCAGGCGGCGCCCTGGGCGGGCGGTTCCTGTGCGACCAGCTGCGAGGCCGGGGCGAGGTGGCCATCATCACCGGGGTCATGACTACGCAGAGCATCCGGGCGCGGGTGGAAGGTGCGCGGGACGCCATGCGGCGCTGCGGACTCCAGGTGGTGGCAGAGCTGCCCGCGAACAGCGACCGGGCCCTGGGCCAGCAGGTGATGGAGGACATCCTTACCCGCAGGCCCAACGTGCAGGGCGTGTTCGCCGCGAACGACCTGATGGCCCTGGGGGCGGCGGAGGCGGTGAAGGCCCGCGGGAAGACGGGCCAGGTCCTCATCGTGGGCTTCGACGCCATCCCCGAGGCAGCGCAGGCTATCCTGCGGGGCGAGTTGGCGGCCAGCGTGGCGCAGAACCCGTACAACATGGGCAAGTTCGGTGTGGAGAACGCCGTGAAAGTTCTGAGAGGCCAGACGGTGCCAAGGCGGATCGACACCGGAACGACGCTCGTCACGAAAGACAACGCTTCGCGGTACGCGAAGTAGAGGGAACGGTGGAGCTGCGGGTGGGCGTAGTTGGGGCTGGCGGGATGGGCTCCCGCCACGCCCGGACCCTGCTCCAGCAAGCGGGGGTGGCGGTGGTGGCGGTGGCAGACAGCGACCCAGAGCGGGCGCGGTCCCTCGCCGGGAGCTGTGGGGGAGCACGGTGGTACCAGGACGGGCTGGAGCTCGTCCGCGATCGGGATGTGGAGGCGGTGGTGGTGGCAAGCCCCGACCCTACCCACGCCGCCTACGTCCTCGCCTGCCTGGAGGCAGGCAAACCCGTGTTCTGCGAGAAGCCCCTGGCCACCACGGTGGAGGACGCGGAGGCGGTGGTGCGGCGCGAGGTCGCGTCCGGCCGGCGCCTGGTGCAGGTCGGGTTCCAGCGGCGCTTCGACCCGGAGTTCCAGACCCTGCGGCGGGCCCTCATGGAGGGCGCCGTGGGGCGGCCGGTGTTCTACCGCGCCTGGCACCGGAACGCCCGGGCGGCCCACGGTCCCCCTGGCAGCAACACCGCGGTGATCGTGAACTCCGCCATCCACGACCTGGACGAGCTGCGGTGGTTGTCCGGAGCTGAAGTGGAGGCGGTGCTCGGAGTCGCGGGGCGGTCCGTGGACCGCTCCTTGGGTGAGGGAATCCTGGACCTGCAGCTCATCCAGCTCGGGCTTGCAGGTGGCGCGCTGGCGTTGGTGGAGCTGAACCTGTCCGCGGGGTACGGATACGAGGTGGGGGTCGAGGTGGTGGGCGAGCGGGGCGCTCTGACCGCAGGTCTGCCCGCAGGTGTGTTGGCCCGCACCGAGGGGCGTTGCGGTGTGGCCGTGTCGCCGGACTGGTTCGCCCGGTTCGCAGAGGCCTACGATGCAGAAATGGCGGCGTGGGTCCGCGCGGTGCGGACCGGGGAACCGCCGAACCCACACGCTTGGGACGGCTACGCGGCCCTGGTGACCGCGTACGCCTGCGCGGACGCCCTGCGCACGGGCGGCGCGGCGCGGGTGAACCTGCCCGCGTCGCCTGGACTGTACCGCGACTCAGGCTGAGAGGTGTGGTGTGTGGGTCGGCCTCATGACGGACAGCTTGCGCCACCTCCCCCGGGAGGAGGTACTGGACCGCTGCGCCCGCTGGGGGATCCGGTCCGTGGAGTTCGGCACGGGCAACTTTTCCCCGGCTCCCCACGTAAACCTGACTTCCCTCCTGCGGGACCGCGCGGAACGGGAAAGTCTGCTCCGCGAGGTACGCACCCGCGGGCTACGGATTAGCGCGCTGAACTGCAGCGGCAACCCGCTTCACCCGCGTCCGGAGGTCGCCGGCCGCCACGTGCAGGTGGTGCGGGACACCATCGCCCTGGCGGGGCTGCTGGGGGTGGACACCGTGGTCACCATGTCCGGCTGCCCCGCGGGGCCGGGCGGCGGGGACGTGCCGAACTGGGTGGTGTCCAGTTGGCCCCCGGAGTTCGTGGAGGTGGTGGAGTGGCAGTGGCGGGAGAAGGTGGTGCCTTTCTGGCAGGAGGTGGCGGCGTGGGCGGCGGAGCACGGCGTGCGCGTGGCGGTGGAGATGCACCCAGGCCAGTGTGTGTACAACCCCGCTACCCTGCTGCGGCTGCGGGAGGCGGTAGGCCCGGTGGTGGGGGCCAACCTCGACCCGAGCCACCTGTTCTGGCAGGGGGTGGACGTGCTGGAGGTGATCCCACACCTGGGCACGGCCATCTTCCACGTGCACGCCAAGGACACCCGGCTGGACGGTCCGAACGTCCGCCGGGACGGCGTGCTGCACCTGGCCGCGGGTCGTCCGCCTGCGGAGCGGCCCTGGGCCTTCCGGACCCTGGGGTTGGGCCACGACGCCTTCTTCTGGGGACAGTTTGTGGACGCTCTGCAGCAGGTGGGGTACCGGGGAGCCCTCAGCGTGGAGCACGAGGACGAGGTCCTCTCTCCGGAGGACGGAGTGCTCCGGTCGGTGCGGCTCCTGCGTAGCGTGCTGCCTCAGGATCTGTCCGCAACAGAGCCTTAACACGCCACGGGTAGGGTGGCGGAGGATGGGAAAGTACCGGCTGCTGGTGACGGACGTGGACGGGACGCTGCTGCCTCCGGACCGGCGCGTGCTGCCCTCCGTGCGGGAGGCGGTACAGGCGGCACGGGCGCGGGGCATCCGCGTGTGTCTGGCCACGGGCCGCATGTGGAGGTCCGTGCGGCCGTACGTGGAGGCGGTGGGAGCGGACAGCCCCGTGGTGCTCTTCAACGGAGCGGTGGTGTACGACTTCTCCTCCGGGAGGCTGCTGGAACACCACACCTTGGCTCCCGAGGCGGCCCGCACGGCCTTGCAGGCGGTGGCGGAATTCCCGGACGTGCGGCCGCACGTGTTCACCCTGGAAGGGGTGTACGTGGACCGCTGCGACCCCCGCAGCCGGGCCTACCTGGAGCGGGACGGGATCGGAGCGGAGGAGGTAGGCGACCTGGTGGCGGCGCTGCCGCACGACGCTGTCAAAGTGCTGGTGGTGGGCGACCCGGACCGGCTTGTGGAGGTAGACCGCGTCCTGGCACAGGGCGAACTGGCCCTCCGCAGGGTGTTCTCGGAGCGGGACTTCTTGGAGCTGCTGCCCGCGGGCGTGTCGAAGGCCACGGGGCTCCGGGCCATCTGCAGGGCTCTGGACGTGGCCCTGGAGGAGGTGGTGGCGGTGGGGGACAACCCGAACGACGTGGAGATGGTCGAGGAAGCCGGCCTGGGCGTGGCCGTGGCCAACGCGCACCCCGTGCTGAAGGAGGCTGCGCGGTACGTGACGCGCGCGCCAGGCGGGGAGGCCATAGCCGAGGTGGTGGAGCGGTTCCTGCTGAGGGTGGTGGAGGAGGCGTGAAGGGGGACCGAGAAGGGCACTTGTTGCGAGCTGCTTGGCCTGACAGACACCAACCGGAAGGAGGGGACGGACGTGCGGAGAGGGTGGCTCGTGCTGGCTGTCCTGTTGTGGATGGTTCCCGCCACGTCTGGAGCGGGGCCGGCCCAGCGGGTGGTGGTCCTGTGCAGCCCGAACCCCGCCTGGTGCGACGCCATCAAGGAGGAGTTCCCAAAGGCCACAGGCATCGCGCTGGACTACGTGCGGCTGAGCTCGGGGGAAGGGCTGGCCCGGCTGCGCGCCGAACGACGGAACCCGAGTTTTGACGTGTGGTTCGGCGGCACGGGTGATCCCCACATGGTGGCGTTCGAGGAGGGCCTGACGGAGGCGTACCGGCCCCGGAGCTGGAACGACCTGCGGCCCGAGCTGCGGGAAGCCGTGGCCGGCAAGTACATTCCCCTGTACGCGGGGATCCTGGGGTGGGCGCTGAACGAGCGGGTCCTCAAGGAGCGCAACGTACCCGTGCCGCGGTCCTGGAAAGACCTGGCAGACCCCCGGCTGCGCGGGCTTGTGGCATACCCCAACCCGAACACATCCGGAACGGGCTACACCATGCTGGCTACCCTCGTGCAGCTGTACGGGGAGCGGGAGGCCTTTGAACTTTTGAAACAGATCCACCGGAACGTGGCGGAGTACACGCGCAGCGGAGCCGCGCCGGGCCAGCTCACGGGGCGTGGGGAGGTGGCGGTGGGGATCACCTTCATCCACGACGCGGTGGACCAGGTGTTGAAAGGGTTCCCCATCAGTTACGGGGCGCCGCGGGACGGCACGGGGTACGAGATCGGCGGGCTCAGCCTGGTAAAGGGGGCGCCGAACCGTGCCGCGGCCGTGGCGTTCATCGAGTGGGCACTGACGCCGGAGGCCCAGCGGTTGGGCCCCGAGAAGGGCCAGTCTTACCAGATTCCGTCGAACAGCAAGACGCCGATCCCACCGGTGGCGCCTCGGTTTGAGGCATTCCGGGTGATCAAGTACGACTTCGTGAAGTACGGCAGCGCCGCGGTGCGGGACCGTCTGGTGAAGCGCTGGACGGACGAGGTGTTCCCGCTGCCGAAGTAGACCCCCTTGGCGCGCCCGCTCGCGGTCCCGCAACTGCGCTGGGGCGCCCAGCCAGCGGTGCTGGGCTGGGTGGCCCTCACGCTGTCGGGCGCCGCCGTGCTGCCCTGGCAGCGGGCGGGGAGGGAGCTCGGCTCGTGGCTTGCGGACTCCACGGGGTTGGCCCTTGCGGGAGGTTCCCCGTGGGCGGCGGGGGTGCTCGGAGCCGCCGCGGCGTGCGGCCTGGTGGGCCTGTGGCCCGAGGCGGAACGGCGGCGGGGCGCGGGCCTGGTGGTGGGAAGTGCGGTGGGCCTTGCGCTGGCGTGCGCGCAGGTCGTCTCCTCCGGCGCCCCTCTGGGTCCTGGTGCGGTCACGGCGGTGCTGGGGTTCCTCACCCTCCTCGGGGTGGGCCTGTCCGCGTCCGGGTGGTGGTTCGTGGACCCCTTCCTCTCTGCCGCGGTGCTGTGGGCTGCCGCCTTCGTGGCGCTGTTTATCATGTGGCCGCTGCTGTCCGTGGTGGTGGCCAGCGTCTGGGTGGACGGCCGGTGGACGACGGAGGTCCTGTGGCGGACGCTGACGTCCGCCGCCTTCTTGGCCGTGGACCACCCGGGGACTGCCCGAAACGAGCTGGCCGTGGCCGGGGCCGTGGGGTGCGTGGTAGCCGCCGGGGCTGGGGCGGTGTGGTGGGCTGTGGGGAACAGGGCGCGGGTGTGGTGGGTGACGGTTCTGGCCGGCCTTGGGGGTACCTCCCTGGCTGCCCTGTACCTGGGGTTCGGCGCTTTCCGCAACAGCCTGCTGCTGGCCGTGGTGGTGGGAGGGGTCTCTACCGCCCTGGGGTTTGTGTTCGCACTCCTGGCAGAGCGGTCGCGGCTGCCCCTGCGCAGGCTCATGGGGCCTCTGTCGGTCCTCCCCATCATCACCCCGCCCTTCGTGTTGGGCATCGCCATGCTGTACCTGTTCGGCCGGCGGGGCTTCGTCACGTACCGCCTGCTGGGTGTGTCCACGGACGTCTTCTTTGGCCCTTTGGGGGTGGCCGTAGCGCAGGTGCTGGCCTACACCCCCATTGCCTACCTGGTGCTGGTGGGCGTGGTGCGCGCCATGGATGCCAGCCTGGAGGAGGCCGCGCAGACGCTGGGCGCGTCACCTGGGTACTTGCTGCGGACCGTCACGTGGCCTCTCGCCCGGCCAGGGCTGGCCAACGCGTTCCTCCTGGTGGCCATTGAGAGCCTGGCGGACTTTGCGAACCCCATCGTGGTGGGAGGGGGAAAACCGTTTCTGGCCACAGAGGTGTTCTTCGCCATCGTGGGACGGTACAACCCTCACGAGGCAGCCACCTACGGGGTAGCGCTTTTGGGCTTGACCCTCACCGTGTTCGCGCTGCAGCAGCGGTGGGTTGGGCGCGCCTTCTACGTCACCGTCACCGGCCGGCCCACCGGCGCCCGCCCTCAGCCGCTGCCGGGCTGGCTGGACTGGACGGCCTCCGCCGTGTTCGTGGTGTGGATGCTCGTGGTGGTCCTCCTGTACGGCTCCGTGTTCGTGGGGGCCGTGACCCGTCTGTGGGGGTTCGACTACACTCTCACGCTCCGCCACCTGCAGGACCTGTACCCCCAGGGCTGGCACGTGTTGCGCACCACCCTGCGGCTGTCTGCGTACGCGGCCTTCCCGTCCGTCTTGGTGGGGTTCCTCATCGGGTACCTGGTCAACCGCGTTTCGTTCCCCGGCCGGCGGGCCCTGGAGTTCTGCTCCATGCTGTCCTTCGCCACGCCGGGCACGGTGATGGGGATCGGGTACGTGCTGGCGTTCAACCAGGGCCCCCTGCTTCTCACGGGGACGGAGCTGGTGATCGTGCTGGCCTTCGTGTTCCGGAACATGCCGGTGGCGATCCGTGCGGCGGTGGCCGCCCTGGAGCAGATCGACCGGGCGTTGGAGGAGGCGAGTACCGCGCTGCGCGCGGGGGCCGCCACCACCTTGCGGCGGGTGGTGGTGCCGCTTTCCAGCTCGGCCCTGCTGTCCGGGTTGGTGTTCGCCTTCGTGCGCGCCATGACCGCGGTGAGCCAGGTCATCTTCCTCATCACCCCGCAGCACAACTTGGCCACCACCCAGATCCTGTCGTATTTGGAATACGGAAGCCAGGGCCGGGGAGCCGCCCTGGCCTCGGTGCTCACGTTGCTCCTGGTGGCAGTGGTGGTGGGAGTACAGGTCCTGGGCCGACGGCTGGACCCGCGGGCTGCACAGCTGGGAGCGGGGTGAGGGTCTTGCCGCAGAGCGTGCCCGTCCGACTGGAGCGGATCACCAAGCGCTTCGGCGCGGTGGTGGCGGTAGACGGGGTGGACCTGGAAGTACCCCCGGGGAAGCTGGTCACCCTCCTGGGGCCCTCCGGGTGCGGCAAGACCACTACGCTGCGGGTCGTGGCGGGGCTAGAGCGGCCCACCGCGGGCCGTGTGTGGATCGGCGGCGAGGACGTCACGGACCTTCCCGCGGCACGGCGCGGGGTCACCATGGTGTTCCAGTCCTACGCGCTGTTCCCGCACCTCACGGTGTTCGAGAACGTGGCATACGGACTTCGGGTGCAACGGCTGCCGGCCTCGGAGGTGCGCCGGCGGACCTTGGAAGCGCTGGAGCTGGTGGGGTTGCCCGAGACCGCGGCCCGCTACCCGGCCCAGCTCAGCGGCGGCCAGCAGCAGCGGGTGGCCCTGGCGCGGGCGCTGGTGATGCAGCCACGGGTGCTCCTGTTTGACGAGCCGCTCAGCAACCTGGATGCCAAGCTCCGCCGGCGGGTGCGGGCGGAGATCCGGACCCTGCAGCAGCAGCTGGGCATCACCAGCCTGTACGTGACCCACGACCAAGCGGAAGCCCTGGCTCTGTCCGACGTGGTGGTGGTCATGAATGAGGGCAGGGTGGAGCAGGTGGGCACCCCGGAGGAGGTGTACCGGAGGCCCAGGACGCGCTTTGTGGCCGACTTCATCGGGGAGGCCAACCTGTTGCCTGCCGTGTACCGGGACGGGGTGGTGGAGGTGGACGGGTACCGCTTCCCCTTCGTCCAGGAGGGGGTGCGGGAGGGGCCGGTCACCCTCATGGTCCGGCCCGAGGCGGTGGTGGTGGGAGAGGAGGGGATGGGACTTCCGGGCGTGGTGCGGACCGTGTTCTTCGCGGGGATGACCGTGGAGGCCTTTGTGGAGACCCCCGCAGGAGAGCTCCTGGTGGCGCACCCCTACCGCGGGGGACGAGGCCCCGCCCGTGGCCAGGAGGTCCGGCTGCGCTTCGACGAAGGGGGCGTCTACCTGCTGCCCGCAGGGAAAGGGAGCATGGGAGCGGACGGGGAGGCAGAGCGCGAGGAGGCGAGGAACAAGGCTGAGGGAGGTGAGAAGCGGTGAGGAAGCTGCGTTGGGCAGGTTGGTTGTTGGTGTTCGTCCTGGGGGTGGGGGCTGCGGCCCAGACCCGGACCGTGACGATCCAGGCGTGGACCATCGGGCCGGACAACCCCTCCGTGACCCGGTTCACGAACCTGCAGGCCGCCGCGGAGCGGCTGAACCGGGAGCTGGCCCGCGAGGGCGCGGGTGTGCAGGTGCGGGTGGAGGGGTTCTTCGACACCACGGACTGGGACCCGTACCTGCGCCGGGTCCTGCTCGCCTTCCAGAGCGGGAACGCGCCGGACATCGTGCAGGCGTCCGCGGCCCTGAGCGCCACCTGGGCCGCGGGAGGCTTCATCGCGCCCCTGGACGCCGCGGTGCGGCGGCACCCGCAGTTCGCGGACGTGATCCCCACCCTCTGGCAGGCGGTGCGGTTCAAGGGCCAGATCTGGGGCATCCCCCAGGACACGGAGGCCCGGCCCCTGTACTTCAACAAGACCCTGCTGAAGCGGCTGGGGTGGACGGACGCCCAGATCGGCGCCCTGCCGCAGCGGATCGCGCGGGGCGAGTTCACGTGGGACGACGTGCTCGCCGTGGCCCGGGAGGCGCGGGAGAAGAACGTGGTGGCCGCGGGCAAGGGGTACTACCACCGGCCCCGCAACGGCCCCGACTTCGTGCTGTGGTACCGGTCCTTCGGCGGCCGGGACTACGACCCGCAGAGCGGCAAGCTCGTCTTCAACCGGGAGGCGGCCCTGCGGTACTTCCGGTGGCTACGGACCGCCGTGGAAGCGGGGGTGCTGGAGCGGGACCGGCTCAACAACGACTGGAACCGGTTCCACCAGCCCATCACGGACGGCCAGGTGCTGTTCTTCTCCGGCGGGACGTGGAACTGGGCGGAGTGGGAGAGCCAGTGGGTCCGGCAGAAGGGCGGGGAGGCGTGGCTGTGGGAGAACTTCGGGTTCGGCCCTACGCCCACGTACCGCCGGGGCGGCCGGGCCATCACCCTGTCCAACCCGCAGGCGTACATGGTCTCCCAGGCGTCCCGCAACAAGGACCTGGCCGTACGCCTGCTGGCCCACGCCACGGTCCCCGACCTGGACGCCAAGCACGCGGTGGGCAGCGCCCACCTGCCCATCCTCCAGCGCACCGCCCGCCTGATCCAGGACCGGTTCGTGCGGGAGAGCAGCTGGCTGTCGGAGTACACCACGTTCCTGCCGCCCCACCCCGACCTGCCACGGTGGCAGGACGCCCTGTTCCGCGGGGTGTCCGCGGTGGAATCCGGGAGCGCCACCCCCGAGCAGGCGGTGGAGCTGGTGGCGCAGGAGATGCAGCGGGTGCTGCGGGACCAGCTCATCCTGGAGTAGGGGCGCGGTGGAGCAGGCGGCACGGGCGGCGGTGGCGGCGCGGGAGCGGGCGCGCGCGTGGCGGGGGCTGTGGGTGCCCCTGCTGTTCCTCCTGCCCGCCACCCTGCTCGTGTCGCTGTTTTACCTGCTCCCCGTGGCCACCACCCTGTACCTGTCGTTCACGGACATCTCCACCGTGACCTTCCGCAGCCCCCAGTGGGTGGGCTGGGAGAACTACCGCGACCTGCTCCGGGACCCCTTCCTGGGCCGGATCCTGGGGAACACCCTGCGGTACGTGTCCCTCACCCTGGCCTTCAACATCGGGGTGGGCCTGCTCCTGGCCCTGCTGACCTCCCACGTGCCGGAGCGGGTGGGCAACCCCGTGCGGGCCCTGTGGCTGCTGCCGCGGATCCTCCCGGCCGTGGTGTACGTCCTCATCTGGCAGGGGCTCACTCGGGAGTCGCCCTACGGGCTGGTGAGCAACGTGGTGGGGGTGTCCAGGAACTGGATCAGCGCGGAGCCGTGGACGGTGATCGTGCTGGCCAACGGCATGGTGGGGGCCTCCTTCGGGATGCTGCTGTTCACCTCCGCCATCCGGTCCATCCCCGCGGACCTGTTCTACGCCGCCGCGGTGGACGGGGCGACCGCGTGGCAGACGGTCCGGCGGGTGATCCTGCCCCTGCTGCGCTGGCCCCTGCTGTTCGCCACCGCCTACCAGACCCTGTCCCTGCTCACGTCCTTCGAGTACATCCTCCTGCTCACGGACGGTGGCCCAGGGTTCTACACCACCACGGTGTGGTCCCTGCACGCGTACAAGCTCGCGCTGTCGAACTACTTCGGCAACGTGCAGTTCGGCATGGGCGCGGCCATGGCCGCGGTGCTGGTGCTGGTGGGCGTGGGGGTCTCCGTGTTGTACTTGCGCCTGTTCAACTTCAAGGCGCTGGTGGGCGAACCGAAGATCGAGGTGAACTAGTGCCCCTCCTGCCGGTCCGCTGGCGGTGGCTCGTGGCTGCGGGCGTGGTGGCCTGCCTGCCCATCCTGGCGGGGGTGGCCTGGCTGGTGCTCACCGCGCTGTTCGACCGGGTGCACGGACTCCTGCCCGCGGGGCCCCTCGCGCCGGAGAACTGGGGGTTCGTGTTCGCCCCGTCCGTGGGCGGCCGCCCGCCCGCGGTGGTGGCCCTCCTGAACTCCGTGCTGTTCGCCTTTGCAGTGGCGGCGGCGGAGATCGTGGTGGCGTCCATGGCCGCCTACGCCATCTCCCGCCTCCACTTCCCCGGCCGCGCCCTGTACCTGGCCGTGGTCCTGGTGCTGCACGCCTTCCCCGCGGTGAGCCTGCTCATCGCCATCTTCTACATCCTCCGGCTGTTGGGCCTGTTCGACACCCTCGTGGGCGTGATCCTGGTCAAGACCGCCCTGGAGCTGCCCCTCGGGATCTGGCTGATGAAGGGCTTCTTCGACTACCTGTCGTGGGAGATGGAGATGGCGGCGCTGGTGGACGGGATGTCCCGGTGGGGCGTGTTCTGGAAGGTGGCCCTGCCCATGGTCCGGCCGGGGCTGCTGGCCCTGGGGACCTTCGCCCTGCTGTCCGCGTGGGGCGAGTTCATCCTGCCCTTCACCCTCATCGTGTCGGGCCGGAGCTGGACCCTGGCCACCTACCTGCAGAGTTTCCTCACGGAGGCCTTCACCGACTTCGGCATGGTGGCCGCGGTGGGCCTGTTCTACGCCCTGCCCGTGCTGGCCCTCTTCGCCCTGGGCCAGCGCTACCTGCTGAACCTCTACGGCGGGGGCGTGAAGGGATGAGAGGGATCGAGGTCCGCCTGGAGGGACTCAGCAAGCACTTCGGCCGCGTGGTGGCCCTGCGGTCCCTGGACCTGGAGGTGCAGGCGGGCGAGATGGTGGCGTTCCTCGGGCCGTCGGGATGCGGGAAGACCACCACCCTGCTGCTGGTGGCCGGGATCTACCGGCCCACCACGGGTGCCATCTACTTCGGCGACCGGCGGGTGGACACCCTCCACCCCCGCGACCGGGACGTGGGTATGGTGTTCCAGAGCTACGCCCTGTACCCGCACCTCACCGTGTTCGAGAACATCGCCTTCCCCCTCCGGCTCAAGCGTCGGCCGGAGGCGGAGGTGCGGGCCAAGGTGAACCAGACCGCGGAGCTGCTGGGGATCGCCCACGTGCTGGACCGGCGGCCCGGACAGGTGTCGGGAGGACAGCAGCAGCGGGCCGCCCTGGCGCGGGCGCTCGTGAAGGAGCCCCAGGTCCTGCTGCTGGACGAACCCCTGAGCAACCTGGACGCGCAGATCCGCCTCCAGGCGCGGGCGGAGATCCGCCGCCTGCAGCGGGAGCTGGGGGTGACCACCCTCCTGGTGACCCACGACCAGGCGGAGGCCCTGGCCATGGCGGACCGGGTGGCGGTGTTCTCCACGGGCGAGGTGCAGCAGTACGCCACCCCGCTGGAGCTGTACCACCGGCCGCAGAACACCTTCGTGGCCGGCTTCGTGGGCCACCCGCCCATGAACGTGGTGCAGGGCCGCCTGGGGGACGGGGTGTTCGAGGCGGACGGCTGGCGGTGCCGGGTGCCCGCGGTGCCCTACCGGGGGGAGGGGTACATGGGCGTGCGGCCTGAGGACCTGCGCCTGGGCGGAGAGCTGGAGGCCCGGGTGCTGGTGGTGGAGCCCCTGGGCCGCGAGCAGCTGGTGACCGTTCGGGTAGGGGGCACGGAGCTGAAGCTGCTCGCGGGCCAAGCGGACGGGTTGACCGCGGACTCTCCCGTCCGCGTGGACGTGCCGCCTGAGCGCGTGCACCTGTTTGACGCGTCGGGCAGGAGGATCGGGGGATGACCGTTCCCGCCGCGGTCCCGTGGAAGGGCCGCCAGGTGTTGCTCAAGTACCACCGGCTGCTCTCGGGCAGCGGCCGCCACGCCCCGAACAGCCTCTCCGCCCTGGCGGAGGTGCTGGACGGGGCCCGGGTGATCGAGTTCGACATCCAGCCGCTCGCGGACGGCGACTTCGTGCTCCTCCACGACCCCCTCCTGGAGCACGAGACCACGGGTACGGGCCCCGTGGAGGCAGCCACCCGGGCTGCGGTGAAGGCCTTGCGCCTGCGCGGGGCGGAGGACCCGCCGGCGCTCCTGAGTGAGGCGGCGGAGCTGCTGGCGCAGGTGCGCCGTCCCCTCAAGGTACAGGTGGACTTCAAGCCGGTGCTGCCGGTGGACGGCCGCACGGTGGACCGGGTGCTGGACGCCCTGGCACCCCTGCGGGCCAACCCCCACTTGGAGGTGGTGGTGGGCTGCCTCGCGGACTGGAACCTGAGGGCCCTGCGGCGGGCGGACCCCACCCTGCGGGTGGGGTTCGACCCCGCCCTGTACCTGGACGCGCCCGTGCCCGACTCGCCGGGCCTGCCCGTGCGCCTGAACGCGTACGGGTACCTGGACGACCACCCCCTGGGCTTCCGGCGGGTGATGGCGGTCCGCGACTACCTGCGGGACCGGCTCGAGGCCCTGCTGGGGATGCTGCCCGGTGCCGTGGAGGTGTACCTGCGGAAGGAGCTGGTGCAGCAGGCCCTGCGCGACGGGCTGAACCTGGTCGAGGAAACCCACCGCCTGGCGGACGGCGTGCTCGTGGACGTGTGGACGGTCAACCTGCCCCCCACCCAGGCGCCGGAGCTCGCGGAGCTGCTGGACGCGGGCGCCGACCAGCTCACCACCGATACCGCCTTGGAGGTGGCCAGGGCCGCCGCGCAACTGAGGGGCGTCCCGGTGTGACGGCGGACTTCGTGGTGGTCGGCGGCGGGTGCGTGGGGGCCAGTGTGGCGTTCCACCTGGCCGCCCGACGTGCGGGGCGCGTGCTGCTGGTGGAGCGCGGCCGGGTGGGCAGTGGCCCTACGGCCCGCACGGTGGGCATCGTGCGCATGCACTACTCCCACGAGCCGCTCGTGGAGCTGGCGCGCCGCAGCCTGGAGCGGTTCGTCCGGTTCGAGGAACTCACGGGCCGCAGCGCGGACTTCACCCGCACGGGGTTTTTGCTGCTCGCGCCAGCCTCCGAGCTGGCCGGACTCGCGGAAAACGTGGCCCTGGAGCAGCGGCTGGGCGTGCGGGCAGAGCTGTTGGCCCCGGAGGACGTGGCGCGGCTGGAGCCGCGGCTGGACCTGCAGGGGATCGCGGGAGCCGTGTACGAGCCGGATGCGGGCTACGCGGACGGCTACGCCACCGCCGCTGGATTCGTCGGTGCGGCGCGGGAGCTGGGCGCGGAGGTATGGGAAGGTGTGGCGGTGGAGGCCGTGGAGGTGGCCGGCGGGCGCGTGACAGGGGTGCGGACGTCCGCGGGCCGTGTGGCCTGCGGGCGCGTGGTGGTGGCCGCGGGGGTGTGGACGGCCCGCCTGCTGCAGCCACTGGGCGTGGAGGTGCCGGTGGTCGCGTCGCGGGAACAGGTGGTGCACCTGGAACCCCCTGCGTCCTTCGGGCAGCTGCGTGTCGTTCTGGAGGACCTGGCCCTGGGCTTCTACGCGCGGCCGGAGGCCGGCGGCACCGCCCTGGCGGGCGTGCTGGAGGAAGAACCGGAGGAGGTAGTGGACCCGGACCGGTTCAACGAGGGTGTGGACTGGGCCTTCGTGGAACGGGTGGGCGGGCTGTGGTCCACGCGCTACCCGGGCGCCGCAGACGCACGGGTCCGCGGGGGGTACGCCAGCATCTACGACGTGACGCCGGACTGGCAGCCCGTGCTCGGCCCCGTGGACGGGGTGGAGGGGTTGTTCGTGGCCGCGGGGTTCAGCGGGCACGGGTTCAAGCTCAGCCCTGCTCTGGGGGAGGAGCTGGCGCGTTGGGTGGCCGGCGACCCCCCCACCGTGGAGCTCGGGATGTTCTCGCTGCGCCGGTTCTCAGAGGGCAAGTTGCTCCGGGGACGCCACGCGAAGGGCCTGCTGGGTTAAGGCCTGTCGCCCCGCCTGGCCCGGGGACTGGTGGCGGAGGGGGTGGGATTCGAACCCACGGGCGGAGTTTTTGCCCCGCCACGGTTTAGCAAACCGCCGCCTTGGACCGCTCGGCCACCCCTCCGGCCCGCTCTAGCGTACCACACACTGCGCCCTGCTTGCATTCCAAGCACCGCACGACCACACCCAGACACCGCATCCGAACACCCGTCCGAGCTGGCAACCAGGTGTCAGGGTGGTGTCGCCTAGACCACACCTGGCACTCTAACGGGCCTAACGGGTCCGTCCCGGCGTGCCTGGCACCAGGGGTGAGAGCTCGGAGGCCAGGGTCAGAGCGCAGGGGTCAGACTCCTGCCGCCACGCGCTGGACGCCAAGCGCAGGACCCGACCCAAGCAGAAGCCCCCAGCCGCACGCCGTGTCTGGGTACCTCACCGGCTTCGGGGTTCACGGGAGGAGCGCCCCGGGCGAGGCTCGGACGCGCCGAACCGCTCCAGGACAAGGGCGATGTGCTTGATCCCCTCCACGTAGTCCCGCAGCCGGATGTTCTCGTTGGGTGCGTGCACGTTGGTGCCCGGGTAGCCCACCCCGGTACCGACCGCGGGCGTGCCGAACCGGCCGCACACCACCTCCATGGGCCCTGTGGCGGCCATGAGGGGGTAGATGACGGGGTCGCGGCCGTACAGTTCCCGCGCCGCTTCGGCCACCACGCGGACGATTTCCGCGTCCGGGGGGGTACGGGCAGGGTCCTCTAGCCCCATGGGCACCACCTCGATGTCCCCAAAGCCGTGGCGGAGGAGGTGCGCCTTGAGCTTCTCCAGGACGTCTGCGGCCTTCTGGCGCGGCACGAGCCGGAAGTCCAGCTTGGCCCGGGCTACCCTGGGCAACACCGTCTTGGAGCCTTCGCCGCCGTAGCCGGAGACCAGCCCGCAGATGGTACAGGTGGGCTGGTACAGGTGGCGCTTCAGGAGCGCGACGCCCGAAAGCCCGAGGAGGAACCCACTTAGGCCCAGGTCGCGGAGCAAGGCTGCGTCGTCCCGACTGTCCGCGATGCGCCGCAGCCACCGCTCCTCCTCCGGCGTAGGCCCTTCCACGTGCTCGTAGAATCCGTCTATGAGGACGTTCTCGTCCTGGTCTTTCAGGGTGGAAAGGGCCCACACCAGCCGCCAGGCGGGGTTGGGGACGATGGTGGCCATGGAGGAGTGGAGGTCGCGGTTGGCCCCCCTGGCCACCAACTCCACGTAACAGATGCCCTTCACGCCCAGGTACAGGTTGGGCACATCCTGGTGGTCCTTGCCGCCCGACTCCCACAAGCACCCGTCCGCGCGGAACAGGTCGGGGTAGGCCTCCGCGTAACGGTGCAGGTTGACGCTCCCGATCTCCTCCTCGCCCTCCACCAAGAACTTGACGGTCACGGGCAGCTCGCCCCGGACCTGTCGGAACGCCCGCACCGCGCACAGGCGGGCCACCAGGTTCCCCTTGGTGTCTGCCACCCCGCGGCCGTAGATGCGCCCCTCGCGGACCTCGGGCTCAAAGGGGTCCGACGCCCACTCCTCCAGGGGTTCCGGGGGTTGGACGTCGTAGTGCTCGTAGACCAGCAGCGTCTTGGGGCTTCGGCCGCGGAACTCGCCGTACACCAAGGGCGCCGCCCCGGGCAGGCGCAGGAGGCGCACCTGCGCCCCTGCCTCTTCCAACATCTGGGCGACGAGCTGGGCGCACTCCTCTAGACCCACCCCCTGGGCGGCGATGCTGGGCTGACGGACCAGCCGGGCCAGCTCCTCCACGAACTGCTGGACGTTCCGGTCCACGTACTCGAAGACCTCCCGCATGCGACTCCCCCGCGGATGTGGCTACCGGGCTTCTCCACAGGCCCGGGCCGCGACGAGAACAGGATACGGGGCCTTTCCGCAGGCGGCAAAGCGCGTTTCCCACCGGGCCAGTTCCTCCAGCAGGGCGTCCACGTCCAGGCCCAAGTGCGCGGGACGGTAGTCCTCCAGCTGGCGGACGGCGCGGCGGAGCAGGGCTGCAGCACCGTGGGCGTTGCCCTTTTCGTGGTGGTAGAAGGCGGCCGCCAGCTGGACGAGGCCTTGGTAGAAAGCGCGGTCCCCGCTAGGAGCCTTGCGCCACAGCCCCTCGAAGTGCTCGTGGCACGCGAAGAACAACCCGAAGTCCAGCAGCACCAGGCCGCGGTACGTGGCCCCCTCAGGCTCGCTAGCGGGCGGAGGGTCCAGGAGGAACCGCACCGCCCGGTACAGGCGTTCCGCCTGGGTAGAGAAGTAGTGCCAGTACGGCCGGTACGGCAGGCGGAGGGCCACCCGGTCAGAGCCGCGCCACAGCACACCCCCGCGGACCAGCACCGAGAGGTCGTCTGCGGCGGCCGGCCACCCGGCGGGCTTGCCCAGCCGCTCTGCCTCGGCGCGTACCTGAGGGTACGGTCGCGCCTCCCCACCCACCGACACGCGCGCGTACGCCGCCAGCCAGGCGGCGAAGCGGGCACGCGGGGCTTCGGCGGTGGCGCGCAGGGCCAGCTCGCTCAGGGCGTGCTTCAAGCGGACGTACAGAAGCTTCCTCCCCGGTGTGCGCGGTTCCCCCTACGGGGGAGCCGGCCCGTCGCCCCGGATGGCTGCGGCTGGAGGGGTTGCTTCCAGGAGAGCCCGCAGGGCAGGAGGGTCGGTCTGGGGAGGCGCGCAAGTAGCCCCCACACACACGAAGGCCGTGGGCGGGTCTGCCGCCCGCTGGGCTATGGCACGCGCAGGCTCCGGCAGCTCCCCTCCCGGGTGGACCCACGACAGGAGCTTGTCGGGATGCGCGGACGACCAGGCGGCGCGGTGGAGCTCCTGTGCGGCGGGCGTGTCCGGACGTCCGGCCACCACCACGTGGGCCGGGGGTTGGAGGAGGCGGCTGGCCGCCAGGAAGTACGTGGCAGCGAAGTAGCCGTGGGCCCGGGCGGGCTGCGCGAAGGCGCGGAGCACCTCTTCAGCCCGTTTCGCCCAGCGGTCCGTGCCGGAAACAGCTGCCAGGTCCTGGAGGAACAGGCTGGCCACCGCGTTTCCGGAGGGCGTGGGCGCGTCCTGGATGGGCTTGTAGGGCAGCTCCAGGGCCGGGCCCCGCGCCCGGGACCGGGGCAGGTCGAAGAAGCCACCTTCTCCGGGGTCGCGGTACTCCCGCTCGAGGAGCTCGGCGATGTGGAGGGCCGCCGCCCGGTATTCCGGAGACCCCGTGAGCTGGTAGGCCGACAGCACCGCGTAGCCCATGTGAGCCTGGTCGTCCAAGCTGCGGGGGCCGCTGGGGTCGTGTAGGGCGTGGGGGAACCCTTCGGCCTCGTGGAAGCCCTCCCGCAGGAACCGGTCCACGGTGCGGAGGGCGGCCTCCGCGTAGGCGTCCACGCCGGTGGCCTGGTGGGCCACGAGGAGCCCCCGGACGGCCATGCCGTTCCAGCTGGCATACAGGGTGCGGTCCACCGCAGGGCTCCGCCGGGTGGCCCGGGCCGCCCGCAGCTTGCGCACCGCGGAGTGCAGCACCTCCGCCACCCGCTCGGGACGCCAGCCGAGCGTGCCGGCGACCTCTTCCAACGAAGCGGCCACCCACAGCACGTTGCGGCCCGGGTCGTGGTGCATCTCCCCCCGCTCGTGCAGGTCAAACCGCAGCCGGACCACCTGCAGCTCCTCCGGCGACAGCACCGCGGCGGCTTCCTCCAGGGTCCAGGTGAAGTAGTCGCCGTCGTCCCCGGGCCCCGTGTCCGCGTCCTGGCTGGCGCCGAACCCGCCCGCGGGGTCTGCCAGCACCTCCAGCAAGAATCGCGCGGTCCCCTCTACCACCTGCGCGTACTGCGGGTCCCGCCAGATCTGGTACGCGCGGCTGTACGTGGCGAGCAGCGCCGCGTTGTCGTACAGCATCTTCTCGAAGTGCGGCACACACCACCTAGCGTCCGTGCTGTACCGGTGGAAGCCGCCGCCCAGCTGGTCGTGTATCCCTCCACGGGCCATGGCGTCCAAGCTGCGGCGCACCACCACCTCCAGCCACTCCTCCCGCCGGTGCCAGAAGTGGTACAGGGCCAGGTCCAAAGCTGAGGCGTGGGGGAACTTCGGCGCGGTGCCGAACCCCCCGTACCGGATGTCGAAGGCGCGGGCCATCCCGTCCAGCGCCTCCTCCACCAGCTCCCCCGTGACGTCCCCCGGCCCGGTGGCCGCCTGGGCCCGGCGGAGCTCTTCCACCAACCGGGCAGCCACCTCCCGGGTCCGCTCCCGCTCCCGCCGGTACGCCTCCGCCACGCTGCGCAGGACCCGCAAAAAGCCGGGACGCCCGTAGCGGTCCTCCCTGGGGAAGTACGTGCCTCCGTAGAACACGTGGCCATCGGGCGTGAGGAAGGCGGTGAGGGGCCAGCCCCCCTGGCCGGACAGGGCCGCCACCGCGTTCTGGTAGCGGACGTCCACCTCAGGCCGCTCGTCGCGGTCCACCTTGACCGGGACGAAGTGTTCGTTGATGAAGGCGGCCACCTCGGGGTCGTCGTACGATTCGTGGTCCATGACGTGGCACCAGTGGCACCAGGCGGCGCCGATGTCCAGGAGGATGGGCTTGTCCTCCTGACGGGCCCGCTGGAAGGCCTCCTCGCCCCAGGGGTGCCAGTCCACAGGCTGGCCCGCCGCGGAGCGCAGGTAGGGACTGCGGGCGTGGCTCAGGCGGTTTGCCATCTCGTCCCTATGCTACCAGCCGGGGAGGGGCCCCGGGGTGACCGCCGCGGGGCCCTACAGGGGAGATTTGGTGGCGAAGCGCGGCGGGCGCTTTTCCCGGAGGCTGGCTACACCCTCCTGCGCGTCCTGCGTGAGGAAGGCGAGGAACTCCAGGGCGGTGGAGGTGTCGAACACGGGGCCGGCGAGCCGGAGCCAGTTGTTGAGGGCGTACTTGGTCCACCGGATGGCGTGAGGGCTGCCCGAGGCCAGCCGGCGCGCCACCTCCAGGGCGGTGGGGTAGACTTGGTCGTCGGGCACGCACCGCGACACCAGTCCCAGGCGCTCGGCTTCCTCGCCGGACAGGGGTTCGTTGAGCAGCAGGTGGTACTTGGCCTTGGCCATGCCTACCAGCAGGGGCCACAGGAGCACCGCGTGGTCACCCGCGGGGACCCCCAACCGCACGTGCCCGTCCAGCAGCCGTGCGGACCTTCCCGCCACGGACACGTCGGCGAGGAGGGCCACCGCCAGCCCCGCGCCCACCGCCACCCCCTCCACGCAGGAGACCACGGGCTTCCCACAGCCCAACAGGTTGTACACCAAATCCCGCGCCTCCTTCCACACCCGCAGCCGTACCCACTCGTCCCGCATGATGTCCTCGATGAGCCCCAGGTCTCCGCCGGAGGAGAACGCACCACCTTCGCCGCGCACCAGGACGGCGCGCACGTCCTCGTCCGCGTCCAAGTCCCGCCACACCCGTGCCAGCTCCGCGTGCGCCTCCGCGGTGACCGAGTTGAGCGTAGAAGGGTTGTTGAGCACCACCTCCACGATTCCTTCTTCCACCTCGCGGACCTGCAGCGCGCGGTACGCAGACCGCCAAGCTTCCACCGCCATGGTTCCGCCTCCCTGGGGAGTCTGGGGCGCGCGGCGGCGCCCTCCCCATGGTACGGGAGCGAAGGGGGAAGGGGGAGGGCAAAGGAAGCGGTTATCCCTTGCCCTGCCGGCTGGCTTCCAGGTAGTTGAGGCGGAGGTCCGCCACGTGCATGAGCAGCTCGCTCAGGCGGTCCCCGTGGAGGTGGTTCTGCAGGAGGTCCGTGAGGGCTCCCGCGGCGTCGATGGCCAGGCGGGCCTGCTCCAGGTCCACCGGACCCTTCCCCGGAATCTGCCCCAGATACACCCGGGCCTGGTGCGCGAGCAGCATGACGCACCAGCTGACCACGTCCGCGGCGGAGGCGGACTCCAGTGCGCCGACCGGGCTAAACTCCTCGCCTTCCACGGCTTTCCCCAGTACTTTATACCCATCTCCACCGCGGGATCAGACCCGCTCAGCCGCCTCCGCGGGGGCCGGCTGGGGCCGGGTCAGCCAGTGCACGAGGAACACCGCCCCCACCGCCACGGCGGCCAGCAGGTCCAGGGCCACGGAGGGGTAGATGAGCAACAGGCCCGCGGCCACCAGCACCGCCCGCTCGGGCCAGGTGGCCTTCCGCAGGAGCCAGCCGTTGATCCCCGCCGCGAGGCTGGTGAGGCCCACCATGGCCGTGAGGGAGGTCTTCCCCACCACCTCCCAGGGCGCGTGCAGGAGCAGTCCCATGCCGTCCGGGTGCACGGTGAACATGAAGGGCACCACGAAAGCCGGCAGGGTGTACTTCCACGCCATCAGCATGGTGCGGAAGGCGTTGCCGCCCGTGAGGGCGGAGGCCGCCAGCGGGCTCAGGCCCACGGGCGGGGACACCTCCGACAGGATGGCGTAGTAGAAGATGAACATGTGGGCCGCCAGCTCGTTCACGCCCAGCTGGATCAGGGCGGGTGCGATGATGGCGGCCGCGATGATGTACGTGGCGGTGATGGGCAGTGCGAGGCCCAAAATCCACAGGGCCACGCCGGAGTACAGCAAGGTCAGCAGGAGGTTCCTGCCGGCGAGGTCCACGATGATCCCCGACAGCTTCAGGCCCAGGCCGGTGAGGGTGATGACGCCCACCACGATGCCCGCCACCGCACAGGTGACCGCCACGGTGAGGACCTGCTTGGTGCCGTTGGCCAAAGCCGTCACCAAGGGTGTGAGGCTCACCTCCCACGGTCCCACCCGCACGTAGTGCGGGTCCGTGGGGCGCAGGGGTGCTCCCGTGTACGGCTCGGCCCAGGCGTGCCGGGCGCGCAGGCCCAGCCCCGCCCCCGCGAGGGCGCACAGGGCGCCCGCGGCCTGCAGGGGCAACCCCGACAGGTCCCGGAGGGCGGGCGCCAGGGGCAGGGCCAGCAGCGCGCCCAGCGCGGCAGCCACGAGAACGGCCGGCACCGCGGACGGGCCCGCCCCCGGGGTACGGCGCGCCAGCGCCAGGGCGGTCTCCGGCCGGAGGAAGCTGGTCAGGCACGCCACCACCGTGCACCAGAACACCGCGGAGATGGCTGTGAACCCCCGGACCATGAACAGCGGGATCAACACCAGGGAGGCGAGTAGGTACCAGTACCGGCCCATCAGCCGCCAGGGGTTCTCCGCCTGGATCTCCACCTGCCGGAGCCGGAAGCGCCGGGCGTCCAGCTCGATCATGAGGAAGATGGAAAAGTAGTACAGCACCGTAGGCACCACGGCCAGCACCAGCACCTGCAGGTAGGAGATCTTCAGGATCTCCGCGATGATGAACGCCGCAGCGCCCAAAATGGGCGGCGAGATGACGGCGCCGATACCACCTGCGGACAGCAGGCCGCCTGCAGACTCGGGGTCGTAGCCCGACCGCCGCAGCAGCGGGTAGGTGATGGCCCCCACGGTCACGGTGGTGGCGACGCCGCTCCCCGAGGGCCCCCCCAGCAGGAAGGACGCCACGGTGACCGCCTGTCCCGCCCCCGTGCGGCGCCGCCCCACCAGGGCGAAGGCCAGGTCCACGAAGTACTTGCCCGCGCCGGACTGCTCCAGGAACGAGCCGTAGATGGTGAACAGGATGATGAAGCTCGCCGAGACGTCCAGGGGCACGCCGAAGATGCCCTCCAGCCCCACGTACAGGTGGCCGACCACCCGGTCCAGGTCGTAGCCCCGGTGCGTCCAGGGCTCGGGCAGGAGGTGGCCCGTGAAGGCGTACGCCACGAACACCCCCGCCAGCACCACCAGGGGCCAGCCGGTGGTCCGGCGGGTTGCCTCCAGGACCGCCAGCACGGTGAGGGTGCCGAACAGGAGGTCGTAGAAGTTGGGGACCACCTGACGGTACACGAACTGCTCGAAGTCCCAGAACACCCAGCCCAGCCCCAGGCCGGACAGCAGGATGAACACCACGTCCACCGGGTGCACGCGCCGCTGTGCTCCCCGCCAGCCGGGGTACAGGAGGAAGGTGAGGACCAGCACGAGCAGCAGGTGGCGGGTGAGGTGGAGCTGGCGGATGTACGGAGCCTGGGCCGCCCACAGGTGGTACAGGGATCCCAGCACCGCCAGCGCGGTGGCCAGCCAGCCCGCGGGGCCCGTGAGCTTGCGGGTGGCCCCCTCGAACCGCTCGATGAGTTCCTCGACCGCGACGCCCTGCGGAACCTGGCTCACGTGTCTCCCCTCGGTGGGAGGAACCGTGCCCGCAGCCACCCCCACGCCATCCAGGCGGCCGGCACGCGCACCGCCCGCAGCCTCATCCGGTGGCCCTCCCGCCCGTGCGCGAACAGCGGGAGTTCCCCGCCCTCCACCACCAGGGTCCGTTCGCCCTTTTCCGTGGCGCGGACCACCAGCTCCCCCAGGCGCTGCTGCAGCCCGGTGACCCGGTAGCGTGGGCCGGCGCGGGTCACCCGCTGGGCGAAGCGGTAGTACTCCAGGGCCGCCTCCTGCTCGGCTTCCACCGCGTCCAGGACCAGGTCGGTACCCACGAGGCGGAACTGCTCCCAGACGAGCCCGCGGTACAGGGAGTGCCGGTACCGGAGCTGGAAGCGCGCCACCGGGTACAGGGCCACCAGCCGGTCCGCGTCCAAGTCTACGACCTCAAGGGTGCGCACCGGCCACAGGCCGGCGACCACCACACCGCTGGCGGGAACCAGGAGGACCCGGGCGAGCAGCCGGGCCACGCGGGCGGCCTGTTCCAGCTGGACGGCTCAGAACCCCGGCACACCCCGCTCCCGGTAGTACCGCGCCGCCCCGGGGTGGAACGGGATGGGGGTCCTGCCGGTGATCCGCAGCAGCGTGATGTTCTTGGCCTCCGCGTGGACGGTCTCCAGGTCCGCCTTCCGTTCGAAGATGAGCCGCGTGATCCGGTAGGCCAGCTCCTCGGGGAAGTCCTGGTGGACCACCAGGAGGTTGGCGACCCCGATGGTGGGCACGGGCTGGTCCATACCCGGGTACACCACCCGCGAGATCACCGCCCGGAAGTACAGGGGCCCGAACTCCTTGCGCAGGGGCTCCACCAGGTCGTCCATGGGCACGATCTTCGCGCGGATCCCGGGCGTGCTGGCCAGGTCCAGGACCGCCGGTGTGGGCAGGCCCCCGCTCCAGAAGAAGGCGTCGATCTTCCGGTCCTTGAGGGCGTCCGCGGAGGGCGCGACACCCAGCCGCTCCTTGCGGATGTCCCGGTCCGGGTCGATGCCCGCCGCCCGCAGGATGCGCAGGGCGGTGACCTCGGTTCCGCTCCCGGGCGAGCCCACGGAGACCCGCTTGCCCCGCAGGTCTGCTACCCTGTTGATCCCACTCCCCTCCAGGGTGACCAGGTGGTTGTAGTTGTCGTACACGGGGACCAAAACCCGGATGGGGATGGGGGAACCCCGGAAATCCGCAAGGCCCTTCCACGCGTCGTAGGCGGTGTCGTTGAGCGTCAACGCGAGGTCCGCGCGCTTGGCGCCGATCAGGCGCATGTTGTCCACGGAAGCGGAGGTGACCTCCGCGGTGGCCTGCACCCCGGGGATGTGCTGGGAGATCAACCGGGCCAAGCCGCCGCCCAAGACGAAGTACACGCCACCGGTGCCGCCGGTGGCGATGGAGATCCTGTGCACCGTGGGCCCCGCGGGAGCCGCAGCGCCCGCGAGGGCCACCAGGACGACCGCGCAGGCAACTCTCACCAGCCGCATGGTCTCCCCCCTGGCTGCTCGTCTGTGCGGGACTTCGACGCGGAAGGCAAGGCTTCCTCCGCGCCGGGCCTGCGGGTGTGGGTTTCCCGGGCAGGCCCGCTGGCGGTACCATGGGGCCGCGGAGGCGGGCCATGGGGAGTGGGGATCGGTACAGGGAGTGGGAGGAGCGGTTTGAGGCCTTCGGAGCCGTGTACCGCTTCTGCTTCCGGGGACCCGTGGACGAGCCTGCCCGGTGGGAGGTGACCATCCTGGACCACGCGGGCGGGTTGGCGGTCCCCCGGCGGGTACGGGGGCGGACGGAGGACGAGGCGCGGTGGCGGGCGGAGGAAACGGTGCAGACGTGGGCTTCCGTGCGCCGGCTGTACGCCGCGGCGGCCCGTGCCGCCTCCCGGGTGGCGCCGGGTTCGGAGGTGGTGCTCCACGAGCGGGCGGAGGAGGTGGAGCTGGAGCTGGAAGGGGGGTGGGTGTTGCAGGCCGCCTTCCTGGCTAGCCGGGACCAGGTGGCGGACCCCACCCGGAGCGAGGAGGAGTGGGAGGCGCGGATCGAGGCACACCTGAAGGACCACGCGGTCCGGGTGAGCCGGTAGGGCAGCCGCGGAGGTACGTCTACCGTCCGAAGGCTTCCTCCACAGCCCGGCGGAACGCCCGGGGGTCCACGGCGGGGTACCGGTACAGGTGGGGCTCCACCTGCCGGAAGTACTCCAGGGCCCGCGGCGGGTCCACCAGCCCGCTGCGCACCAGGTGGCGGACGTCTTCCAAATCCTGGGCGTGGCCGCGCTCCAGCTTGGCCAGGGCCTGGGCGTACGGGTCGAAGTGGTAGTAGGAGACCCGGCCCTCGCGGGCAACGAACAGGCTGCGGTCCTCCCAGCCGGGCGGTACCGGGATGAAGTCCAGAGGACACGCCAGCTCCACGTTGATCTGCAGCTCCTCCTTCAGCCGGGGGATGGCCCGCAGCACCGCGTCGTCCTCCGGTACCAGCTTGAGGTCCACGTCGATGGTGGCAGCCCGCCAGCCCAGCAGGACGGCAGTGGCGCCGCCCGTGAAGTACGCCCGCACCTCCGTGGACGCCTCCTGGCCCAGGGCCCGCATGAAACGCCGGATCCGACCCGCGTCGGCTAGCGGGCGCATTCCGCCGCGCGCTCGAAGCTCACGAGCCGGCGCACGAGCGCGTTGTACCGGGAGTGGGCGGAGTCGGGGTCCTGCCGGGCCAGCAGCTGGTACAGGCGGTGCTCCGGTTGCGGGAAGGTCCGGGGGATACGCACACCGAGCCGGCGCAGCCGCGGTGCGCCGATGGACACCAACAGGGCCGGGATGGACTCTACCCCGCGCTCCAGGTCCCGGACCCCGGCCTCGATGAGGTCTTCTCCGGGTAGCCCCGTACGGTCGCCCACGGGTCTATTGTAGGCGGGGCCCCAGGCCGCCGGAGGAGGACGGGGTGCGCCTGTTACCGGCCCTCCGCAGGCCCAGAAGCGGCCTTCTCGAAGTACCGCACGTACCCCAGGACGTTCATCCGGTAGTTGGCCGCGATCTCCTGGCGGTCGGCGGCACGGGCACCGCAGCGGGCTTCCACCTCGGGCTGCAGGTAGTCGCGCAGACGCTGGGTGAGGTGGTCCACGTCCTCGCCTGCCCGCCAGCCTTCCCACAGGAGCCTCTCCACCTCGCGGAGGCGGCGGCGCAGCTCCGCGAGGACCGCGGGCGGGTCCTCCCGCACGCCGAAGTGGGTCAGGCACAACCGGCTCAGCTGCAGCGCCTCCAGCCGGTCCAAGGTCTTTTCCCACGCGTCTAGGTCCAGCTCCGGGGGTGGCGTGGGGGGACGGACCACCGGACAGTTGGGCAGGGAGATCCCTGCCGCGTCCCCCGTGAAGGCCAGCCGCGAGGACACATCCACGTATACGTGGTGGTGGTTCGCGTGGCCCGGGGTGTCCACGGCGGTCAACGGGCGGCCGCCCAACTGGAACACCTGGCCGTCCTGTACGGCCACCACGCGATCCGCGGGGACGGGGGCCACCTCGCCCCACAGCTCCTCCATGCGGTCCCCGTAGATGCGCCGGGCGCTCCTCACGAGCCGGGAGGGGTCCACCAGGTGCGGGGCGCCCACGGGGTGCACGAACACCCGCAGGCGCGGATTCCGCCGGCACAGCACGCCCACGGCGCCCGCGTGGTCCAGGTGGATGTGGGTGACGGCCACCGCCTCCAGGTCTTCCACCCGCACCCCGTGGTCCGCGAGCCCTGCTTCCAAGGCCTCCAGGCAGCTAGCGGGGCCCGTCTCCACCAGAGCGGGGCGGGGGTCCAGCAGCAGGTAGCTGGCCAGGACCTCCGGCTGCCCGAAGGCCAGGTCCACGAGGACGGTCCTGTCGTCTACCGGCCGCGTGCGCTTCACGACACCCCCTCCCGGCGGCGGTACACCACGGGCGGCCCGTCGTCCCGCACGAGGCGGCCCTGTTGGTGCAACCACTCCAGGTGCGCCGCCGCCTCCCCCACGGCCAGGGGGAGGGGGACCTCCGGAGGTGCCGGGCCGTCGCCCGCCTCCTGGAAGAACAGCCCCTGAGCCACCTGGAAGGCGGTGGCCCCTTGTGGTGGCACCAGGGCGTAGGCGGTCTCCAGGCGGGCGTGGTGGTGTTGGAGCAGTTCGTGGACCCGCGCGGCCCACTGGTGCAAGGGCTGGCCGTGGCCTGCCAGGGCCAAGCGGACGGGCAGGTCCCGGACCTTGCGCAGGGAGTGCAGGTAGTCCGCCAGCGGGTTGGGCCGTGCGCCCGGGTAAAGGGAGATGTTGGGGGACACCTCCGGGAGCACGTGGTCCCCGCAGAACAGCCTGCCTTGGGGATCCAGGAGCACCATGTGGCCGTCGCTGTGGCCAGGGGTCCACAGCACCCGCGCGGAGAACCCGTCCAGCTCCAGGAGCTGGCCGTCCCGCACGGGCACCACCGGCCCCAAGGGGGCCACAAGGTCCTGCAGGACCGCCACCTGTTGGCCGGCCTCCTCCACCCACCGCGGAGGGACCCCGTGCACGCGGAGCATCTCCGTCACCACGGACACCCGGAACCCGGCGTCCCCTCCCCAGGCCCGACAGGCCCAGTCCGCCTCCACGTCCAGGAGGTAGACCGGCACTCCCGCCACCTCCTGCAACAGGCCTGCCAGGCCCACGTGGTCCGGGTGCGCGTGGGTGACCACCACCGCCTGTAGGTCTGCCGGCTCGAGTCCCGCGGCCTGCAAGCCCTCCTGCAAGGCCGCCCAGCAGTCCGGGGTCCGCAGCCCTGCGTCCACCAGCACCCCGCGCCCGCGGCCGCAGACCAGGTACGCGTTCACGGAACCCAGGGGGAACGGGACGGGCATGGACACCCAGAACAAGTCCGGTTCGAGACGGACGACGGGCAAATTCGCCTCCGCGCGGTGCTGGCCGCGCCCGCGGTGCAGTGTAGCCTCCGTGGCCGCTGTGGGCAAGCCGGCCGGCAGGAGGCACAGGGCCAGGTGCGGAAGAGCGGAGCTGTGCAGGTGGACGTACACCCGGAAGTCAGGGCGCTCCTCTGCCTGGGCGTGGTGGAAGCCGACGGCGTGCGGGTGTTGCCGGAGGCTCCGCAGGTGTGGCGGGAGCTGGAGGGGCTGGCGGGGCAGCTGCGGGAGCGGTACGCGGGGCGCGCCCCTTCACAGATCGAGGGCCTGCAGCCGGCCCGGGAGCTGTACCGGCGTACGGGCGAGGACCCCACCAAGACCCGCCCTTCCTCCGAAGCCCTCCTGCGCCGGGTGTTGCGCGGGCAGCCGCTGCCGCGGGTGAACAGCGTGGTGGACCTGTGCAACCTGTGTTCGTTGGAGTTCCTCCTGCCCATCGGGCTGTACGACCGGGACCGCGTGCGGGGCCCGGTGGTCGTACGCCTGGGCCGCGCGGGCGAGGGGTACGAGTCGCTGGGCAAGGGGCTGTTCCGCGCCGAGGGACGGCTTGTGGTGTGCGATGTGGACGGTCCCTTCGGCAGCCCCACCAACGACTCCGCCCGCACGGGTGTGACCGAGCAGACCCGCAACATCCTGGCGGTGGTGTTCGCGCCTGCCCGCTACGGGCGGGAGCGCATGGCGGACCACGTGCACACCCTGGCGCACCGGCTGCGGCTGCTGGCAGGTGCGGAGGCCGTGCGGGCAGGCGTGGTGGGAGGGGGCTGACCGGTCAGGGAAGCGGCTGCACCCGCTCCACCAGCTGGTCACACTCCCGCTGGCCTTCCCTCCACCGGTCCAGGGGCTTCGCGCACACCGCGTGTACGAGCCGGTCGGGCTGGACGAACAGGATCCCCACCGCGGCCCACTGGCCTGCCATCCCGCTGCCGGTGCCCTCGAACCGGTAGCGGGGTGGGCTCTTCCCCTCCTCGCGCTGGAACTTGGCCACCCCGTGGAAGGGGAGCAGGGAGAACGCCTGCTGCCGGAGCGCGTCGTCCTGCGTGGGCGGCTCGCCGGGCAGCACGCGGACGCTCAGAAACTCCGCGTACCGTAGGGCGTCGGGTTCCGGGCTCTCTCGGGCGGGGACCACCTGCAGCCACCGCCCGTCTGCGGACCGGAGGACGTGCCAGCCTGAGGGGTGCTCCAGGGCCACGCGCAGCAGGGGGTCCTGGTACCGGACGGGAGGCGCAGGTGTCCTGGCACACCCGGCCAGGAGGGCGATCCCCAGACACGCTACCGGCCAGGTACGCACGCGGTCACCGGGTCAGGTAGTACGGGACGTCCGCCAGGACCTTGTACCGGCGCAGCCGTCTCTGGCGGAACAGCAGGGCGAACTTCAGCATGAGGGCCGTCTGGTTGTGGAGGAGGTGGTGCCACCACTTCCGGGGGACGAACTCCGGCAGCACCACGGTGAGGGCGGTGTCTGGCCCTGCTTCTCGCTGTACCTGGTCCAGGTACAAGAGGATGGGCCCGACCACGGACCGGTACGGGGAGGGCAGGACCACCAGCGGCACGTCGGGCACCCACCGCTCCCACTTCCGCTCCACGTCCTCCCGGGCTCCCGGCTCGATCTCCACGTAGACCGCGGTGACGTCGTCGCTCACCGCCTTCGCGTACCGCAGGGCCTCCAGCACTCCCCGGTGGACGGCGTTGACGGGGACGATGACCTTGTGGGCGCGGAAGGGACGCGGCAGTTTGGCCCGCTCCAGGGACAGCTGCTGCTTGAGATCCTCGTAGTGGCGGTGGACGGCGCGCATGGCGGAGAGCAGCAGGGGGATGGCCACCAGGGTGATCCACGCGCCCTCCGTGAACTTGGCCACCGCCACCACCACGGTGACCACCGCGGTGACCGCCGCGCCCACGGCACTGATGGGCAGGCGGAGCTTCCAGGCGGGCGGCCGCGCGGTCACCCACCGCCGGACCATCCCCGCCTGGGAGAGGGTGAAGGTCACGAACACCCCGATCATGTACAGGGGGATGAGGCCGTGGGTGTCCGCGCGGAACAGGAGGATGAGGAGGATGGCCGCCGCGCCCAGGAGGAGGATCCCGTTGGCGAACACGAGGCGGTCCCCCAAGTTGGCCAGCTGCCGGGGCAGGTAGCGGTCCCGGGCGAGGATGGAGGCCAGGCGGGGGAACCCCGCGTAGGCGGTGTTCGCGGCCAGGAACAGGATGAGGGCCGTACCGAACTGCACCGCGTAGTACAGCCAGCTGTCTCCCACCACGCGCCGTGCGATCTGCGACACCACCGTCTCCGTCTCCTGGGGCACCACGCCCAGGTGGACCGCCAGGTAGCTGACGCTCAGGAAGAAGGCACCCAGCATGACCACCATGCCCACCAGCACGCGGCTGGCGTTGCGCGCCTGCGGGGGGTAAAACTCCTGGACCCCGTTGCTCACCGCCTCGATGCCGGTGAGGGCGGTGGCGCCCGAGGCGAACGCCCGGAGCACCAAGAAGAAGGAGAAGGGGTGCACCGCCGCCGCGGGGTCGAAGCTCGGTGAGGCCCGGGGCAGTTCGCCCCTGAGGGCAGACCACAGGCCGAGGGCCAAGGTGGCCCCGAAGGTCAGGATGTAGAAGTACGTAGGAATGGAGAAGATGGTGCCGGACTCTCGCACGCCGCGGAGGTTGACCACCGTCACCAGAGCTACTGTGGCCACCGCCAGCTCCACGCGGAAGGGGAACAGGCTGGGGAACGCGGACGTGATGGCCGCCACCGCGGCGGACACGCTCACCGCCACCGTGAGCACGTAGTCCACCAGCAGGGCGGCCGCGGCCACCAAGGCCGGGACGATGCCGAGGTTCTCCCGCGCCACCACGTAGGCGCCCCCGCCGCTCGGGTACGCGTGGATGGTCTGGAAGTACGACACCGCTACCACCACCAGCAGCCCCACGATGGCCACCGACACCGGCAGGGTCAGGACGGTGCCCGCGGCACCCATGAGCACGAGGACGCGGAGGATCTCCTCCGTGGCGTAGGCGTTGCTGGAAAGGGGGTCCGCACCGAACACGGCCAGCCCCTTCACCTTGGTGAGCTTCTCGTGCTGGAGCCGTTGGGTCTCCAGGGGGCTGCCCACGAGGGCCCGCCACAGGCTGGCCGGAAGCGCTCTGGCTCTTAGCACAACAGCCTATATACTCCTAGGCCCTTGCGGCCGCAAGCCGCCGGCTCGGCCCTGGGGCCGGCGGCTCAGGCGTCCTCGCACAGGTCCGCCACCTGGGCGGAGGTGGCCCCCTGGAGGTCCTCCGGGCGGACCGCGAACAGGGCGTTGGGCGCCCCCGCCCCCGCGTACACCACCTCGCAGCTCAGCAGAGCCCGGTCCATGTACACGGGCAGCTCCGTGGCCAGGCCCACGGGCGGGACAGCCCCCGCGGAAAAGCCGGTCACCCGGGCCACGGTGGCGGGGTCCGCGGGCCGCACCCGCCGGGCCCCCGCCACCTGGGCCAGCTTGGCGGTGGACACCCGGTGGGCGCCGGAGACCAGCACCAGCACGGGCCTGTCGTCCGCCAAAAACACCAGGGACTTGACGATGCGGTCGGCGCTGATACCCAGGGCCTGGGCGGCCTCCTGGGCGGTGCGGGTGCTCTGCGGGAACCGGTGCAGGTGGACGGCCACGCCCCGACGCCGCAGGTGGTCCGCCACCCGGCCGGGGGGGTCATCCGCGAGGCCCAGCGCCTGGCGGCAGGCCTGTACGTCCTGTTCCATCTGCTTCCGCAGGGCCTCGGGGGAGGGGAAGTCCTGCACCGGCCGGATCCACCGCACCACCCCCACGCGGACCGCGTCGGGGGGGTGGTCCACCGTCGTGTCCAGGAGGTGGACTTCCAAGGACGCTTCCGCCTGTCCGAACACCGGGACCGGGCCGTAGTGCAGCGCCGCGGGGTACCTTCGCCCGCCGGCCTCCACCCAGCACGCGTAAATCCCGTAGTCCAGGGGGAGGCCGTCGGGCACCCGCAGGTTGATGGTGGGGAAGCCCAGCTGCTTGCCGCGGCCCTTGCCGCGCACGCACTTTGCCTCGAAGCGGACTAGGACCTCCACGACACCAACCAGCGGACGAACGCCTTGAGAGCCTCCACGCTCACCCCCACCAGGGCCAGGACCGTGGCCGCGAGCCCCGTACCCACCAGCAGGAACACCCCGTCCCGGTTCATCAACCCCACGCCGATAGCCAGCATGGACAGGCCGGGCAAGGTGTTCAGGAAGGGGAGGGGCAGGAACAGGACCACCCCCATGGCCAGCACCACCAGCGAGGTGGCCCGCAGGAGCGCCTCGTCCGTGAGGGGGGTCCACCGGGGGCGGGAGAACCGTTCCACCCGTTGCAACACGGGAACCCCCCTCCTCCGGAGCTCGGTCACCGTCCGGTCGGACAGGCGGTACCGGGACACGGGACGGGGCAACCAGGGCTGCCGCCTGCCCGCAAGCATCTGCAACGCCCCCACCACGTACAGCAGGCCCACCACCCCAGAGGCACCGGGCGGCAGCACGGGGATCATGGTCACCAGGGCCAGCAGGATCAGCAGCAACCCGAACCCCCGCTCCTCCATGCGCTCCGCCAGCCGGCCCACGGTGACCAATTCCTCGGGCTGCGAGAGGGCTTCCTCCAGGATCCGGGACAGGGGAGGCTCCCCCGGCGGCAGGTGCGGCGAGGTCGTCGGGATGCCGGTTTCCATCTCTGTGGGTTAGTGTACCGTGTGCCGGTCAGAGGAACCGGCGCAGGGACAGGAAGCCCACGGGAAGGCGCGTGGACCCCTGGACCGCCAGGTCCGCCACGGCTTCCCCCACCACGCTGGTGAACTTGAACCCGTGCCCGGAGCAAGCTGAGCAGACCACCACGTTCGGGAACTCGGGGTGGAGGTCCACCACGAACTGCTCGTCGGGGGTGTTCGTGTACAGGCAGGTCAGGGCCGCCTGGATGCCCCCGTCCGCCTCGGGCAGCCGGCGTTCCAGTTGAGACCGCAGCCACGCGGCCTCTTCGGGCCGCGCGGGCGGTACGTGGTCGGGGTGGACAGCCTGGCCCCCGTGGTGCCGGGCGGCCTTCAGGCCCCTACCGGCCACCGCGGGGATCCCGTAGAAGTAGCCCTCCTCCGTCTGCCACACGAACACGGGGCACCGGTCCGGGCCGAACCACTCCGGCCGCCTGGGCGCGAACCAGAACACCACCTGGCGCTCCACCGCAAGCGGGAGCGGACAACGGACCAGCTCCGGCATCCACGGGCCCGCGGCCAGCACCAGGGCCCCTGCTTCCTCTTCGCCGTCCTCCGTGCGGACCTTCACCCGCCGGCCGTCGCTTTCCCACCCCACCACCCGGGTGGAAAACCGCAGCTCCGCCCCGTGCGCGCGGGCCTGGTCCTGGTGGGCCTGGACGCAGGCTTCACAGAACAGCACGCCCGCGCGCGGCTCGTAGACCGCCGCCTCCTCCTCGCGCAGGCGGAAGGCAGGGAAGCGCGCCCGGACCTCGGAAGCCGTCAACAGCTCGTGGGGGAGGTGGTACTGGCGGGCGCTGCGCAGGGTGCCGGACACCAGCGCCCCTTCGGGCGGGCCCACCATCAGGCCGCCGCAGATCTGCAGCAGCGGCCGGCCCGCCTGCCGCTCCAGCTCCTCCCACAGCTCGTACGCCCGCAGGAGCAGGGGCACGTAGTCCGGGTGCTCGAAGTACGCCTGCCGCGTGATGCGGGTGTGGCCGTGGCTGGAACCGCGCTCGTGCAGGGGTCCGAAGCGCTCCAGCCCCAGGACCTTCACGCCCCGGCGCGCCAGGTGGTAGACAGCCGCGCTTCCGGCCCCGCCCAGCCCCACCACCACCACGTCCGCCGCCATCCACACCCCCCTACGGGGCGCGCACGCGGCGCGCGACCCAGTTTCCGTGCGAACCTCCAGGACCCCGGTACACCCCAAAGGCGCGGCCGTCCTGCACGGTGCCTTCGAAGGTCAGGACCGCCACACCTCCCCGCAACACCCCCCACCGCACCCTGGTCCCCTCCACCGCGCCGTCGATGCGGGCCTCGGAAAACCACGTGCCGCGTACTTCGATGCGGCCCCAGATGCGGTTCCCCCGCTGCGCCACCTGTACCCGGAAGGTCCCCGCGGAAGCTCCGTCTGCCCCTTCCCAGCGGCCGTCCCAGGTACCGGCCACGTCCGGCGGGCGGGCGCACGCGCACGCCACCGCTAGTAGCAGGCAGGCCAACGCGCGCGTCACTCGCCGTACGGGATCCAGACGTTCTTCACCTGCGTGGCCTGGCGCAGGAACGCCTCCCCTTCGCCCCAGCGCGGGTCCAGCCAGTCCCACGGCTCCGCGCAGGTCCACGTGCGCTTCAAATTGCCCGCGGACTCCCGCTCCACCGCGGCGGCGCCCTCCCGCGAGCCGAAGTACCACACCGCGTCCACGTCGTCGTGCCGCGCGAGGACCAAGGCGAGGGCGTCCCGGTCGCCGGTGACCAGGTTCACCACACCCCCCGGCACGTCCGAGGTGTCCAGCACCTGGTAGAAGTCCGTGGCGGCCAGGGGGTGGCGCGGAGAGGGGACGGCCACCACCGTGCTCCCCATGGCCACCGCGGGAGCCACCAGGGAGACCAGGGCCAGCAGGGGGAACTCGTCCGGGCAGGCGATCCCCACCACGCCCACAGGCTCCCGCAGGGCGAAGACCAGGCACCGGGCGTCCGCGGTGGAGTGTACCGTGCCTTCGAACTTGTCCGCCCAGCCGGCGTAGCTGAACAGCCGGTGTACGGTGGCCTCCACCTCCCGCTCGGCGAGGGCCCGGTCCCCCGTCATGGCCGCGATGCGGCGGACAAACTCCTCCTGCCGGGTGGCCAGGTTCTCCGCCAGGTAGTAGAGGACCTGCGCACGGGCGTGCGCGGAACTGGCGGACCAGGCGCCCAGCGCAGCCCTAGCGGCCTCCACCGCGTTGCGGACGTCTTTGCGGTTGCCCTCCCCCACCTCCCCCACCAACC
>FWWM01003460.1_pt1 | contig 38022 bp, 35 predicted proteins | sample 2228351 | NCBI WGS metagenome assembly FWWM01 (sample SAMEA103939774, study PRJEB20133) | metagenome
CGGGTGGGGCGAGTGTGCGCAGCTCGGCGCTCGATGCTATGCGCTTCGTGATGAATAACCGGCGCTTCATGATGTATCAGCTCGGCGTAATCCTCTTTGGCCTTGCTGCGCTTTCGGCGAGTCCCCTGTACCCGGACGTACAGATCAACCGCCTGAAGCTGTCGTATACCGACCTGGGATTGCTCGGCCTGATCCAGTCCATCAGCTGGTTGGTCGGCTACTTCATATGGGGGCGGGTCGTAGACCGCTACGGCGCGCTCACTTGCGTCGTGCTCACCTTCGTCATCCAGGCCATTGCGCCGCTCAGCTATGCCTTTGCCACGGCCGGCTGGATGTTGTTGCCGGCGTTCATCGCCATTGGCCTGGTGATGGCCGGCGGCGACATTGGTTTCACCAGTAGTTGTCTAGAGCTGTCCGACCCCGATCGCACGCAGGAGTATGCCGTGGCCCAGTCTACGATCATCGGCCTGCGCGGGTTCGTCGCGCCCTTTCTGGGCGTTGGCCTGCTCGGCCTGGGCGTGACTCAGCCGGTCGTCTTTGTGATGTCCGGCCTGATGGCGCTTGGCGCCGCGGTGCTGACCAATCGAGCCCGGCGCATGTGATGGGCGCATCCAGAGCGCAGAGACTGCGTGCGTAGCCCGGCATCGTTCATGGCGCACGCCTGGGTGTCCGCCTTTCCGAAGCCCGGATGTATCCCCCATGTGATGCATGCGGGTACAATTTCGGTCACATGGTCGCCGACGTTCGCACTGCATTCAGTCCGGCCGATCCACACATACGGCAAATTGACCCATGGCGAGATGGTCGTGCGGTCGCTAATTTGCTAGAAGCCTCCTTTCGCGACGAGGCGATGAACGACGAAGGCGTTCGTCTGATTCATGCCCTGCGCAACTACGGCATGCTCGATGCGCTGACGTTCGGCAGCTCGACTGGCTTCGTCTGGGTCGAGGACGGCCAGCTGATCGCCAATGCTTCGGTGCAACGCAATTACACCCGCCGGGACACCTGGATCATCGGCAACGTCGCGACGCAGCCGGCCTATCGCAACCGCGGCATCGGCCGCGCCGTGGTGGAAGCATGCATCCAGTACGCCGCTTCGCGGGGCGCGCGCTACGTCGCCCTGCAGGCCGACGTCGGTAACAGACCCGCCCTGCACCTTTACGAGAAGCTCGGTTTTCGACGCCTTGGCGAAGTGACCCACTATCACAGGCCGGCGTCGCTTGATCTGGAAGACGAAGACGGCACGCATCGCGTGCGCAAGGCCCGGTGGTCGGATCGTGCTGCAGTCTGGGCGTTGGCCCAGCGCCATGTGCCGGAGCGATTTACGTTCGCCGAGCCGTTCGACGCAAACGTGTATCGCCTGGGTTTGCGCTGGTCGTTGTTGAACGCGTTGAATGGCAACGCCGAGCAATGGCTGGTTCTGGACGCCGGCAGGCGTGGCGAATTGCTCGGCGCGGTGCGGACGCGGGCGACCTTCGAGGGAAGCTATCACCACCTCGAAGTGCTGCCGGGCGTCGCTGCGACGGTTGGCGATGTCGTCCAGTTGATCGAGTGTGGGCTGCGGCGGCTAGAAGATTACGTGAGCAAACCGATCTATGCTGCTCACGCTTGCATTGACGAGACAGCTCATGTGGGATTGCGCGCGGCCGGCTTTCAGCCCATGCGCACCCTGGTTCATATGCGGCTGATGCTGGACGAAAGCGAGGATTAACCCTCACCGGCCGCTGCTGCCCGCAATCCATGCCCGAACTTCCAGAAGTCGAGACCGTTGCGCGTGCGTTGCGCGAAGGCACATCCGGCGGCGCGCCTCCGCTCGTGGGCCGCACCATCCGCGCGGCCAAAGTGCTCTGGCCGCGCGAAGTGGCCAACCTGACGCCGCGCACATTCGAGCGGCGCGTCGCCGGCACGCGTGTGCAGTCCGTCGGCCGCTACGGCAAATATTTGCTGATCGGTCTTGAGCCTTGTTCGGGCGCCGGACACCTGCTTACCCTGCTTGTCCACCTGAAGATGAGCGGCCGGCTGGACGTCGTCCCCCGCTCACAGGCGTTTACGCCTCACGCTCGCCTCGTATGGTTGCTGGAGGGTGATCTTGCGCTGCGCTTCGACGATGCGCGTAAATTCGGGCGCGTCTGGTTGGTCGGCGATCCGGCCGAGGTCACTGGCAAGCTGGGGCCGGATGCGCTGAGCATCACTCTGGACGAATTCACTTCTCGCCTACGCGCCAGACGCGGCATGCTCAAGCCACTTCTGCTCGACCAGGCTTTTATTGCTGGTGTTGGCAATATTTATGCCGATGAGGCATTGCACCTGGCGCGCCTGAATCCCAGGCGCACGGTGGCGTCACTGTCGGAGGATGACGTGGCGCGACTTTATGGAGCCGTCCGGCAAGTTCTGCGCGCCGGCATCGCCGCCAACGGAGCCAGCTTCGACTGGGTCTACCCAGGCGGCAATTTTCAGGAGAATTTCAAAGTGTATGGCATGGCAGGGAGCCCCTGTCATGTCTGCGGCCATCCCATCGAGCGTATCCTGGTGTCTCAGCGCAGCACCCATTTTTGCCCTGTGTGTCAGCCTCAGGCCAGCTGATCCCCCATCTCAGCTTGTGCTAAATTTCACTATCAAAATCTATCGCCCTGAACAAGGTTGCGAGCCTCGCTCGGTTTTGGTAGACGTGCTCTCCTAGAATCACGTCTAGGTTATTGGGCACGCCGCGCATTCGAAGCCGGCACAGCGATAACCCAAATGGATTTGGGATAAATTTGGGAAATAGACAACATGAAGCTGATGAAACCGGCCAGACCGGTTGGAATAACAGGTTATGGAGCCTACGTGCCTCGCTATCGCCTGGCAGGGCAGGAAGTTTCTGAGTTATGGACCGAGGGCAATGTCGTGGCGCCGGTGCGCGAGAAGGCTGTGCCGGGGCTGGACGAAGACGTCGCTACGATGAGCATCGAGGCAGCCCGCAATGCCGTGGCGCGGGCTCGTCTTGCTGATCCCAACTTCCGACCCTCCGGCCTTGGCGCGGTGTGGGTCGGCAGCGAGTCTCATCCTTATGCCGTCAAGCCGACGAGCACGATCGTTGCCGAGGCCATCGGCGCCACGCCCTACACTCAGGCGGCCGACTGGCAGTTCGCCTGCAAGGCCGGCACGGAGGCGATCCAGGCGGCTATCGGGTTCGTCGGCAGCCAGATGGCCGAGTACGCGCTGGCGATCGGCATGGATGCTGCGCAGGGGCGCCCCGGTGACGCGCTGGAGTACACGGCTGGCGCGGGTGGGGCGGCTTTCGTGATCGGCCCAGCTGAGCACGCGCTGGTCGAGATCGAGGGTTCGCTGTCGTTCGTGACCGATACGCCGGACTTCTGGCGGCGACAATACGAAAAGTTCCCGGAACACGCCGGGCGTTTCACCGGTGAGCCAGCCTACTTCCATCACATCACGGCCTCGGTCACCGCGCTCTTCGAGGCGATGGACCTCTCGGCGTGTGACTTCGCTTATGCCGTATTCCATCAGCCCAACGTGAAGTTCCCGCTCAAAGTGGGCGAGGAGTTGGGCTTCACCCGCGAGCAGTTGCGCCCTGGCCTGCTGGTCAACGAGATCGGTAACACATACGCCGGCTCGTCGGTCATCGGGCTGACGGCCATCCTGGATGTTGCGCAGCCGGGTGACCGCATCTTGCTGGCGTCATTCGGCAGCGGTGCGGGCAGCGATGCCTTTTGCTTGCGTGTGAAGAAGATCGCCCAGGCGAAGGGGGTGTGGACGACGCAGGAGTATGTGCAGCGGCGCGTGCCAATAGACTACGCGCGGTATTCGAGGTTGAAGGGCAACTACAAGCTGAATTGAGAAAGCGACTTTTCTCGATTCTCGATTTTTATGAGAGACGTTTCAATCATTGGAATTGGACAGACGCCGGTCGGCGAACACTGGGACAAGAGTCTGCGCGAGCTGGGCTTCCGGGCGCTCGACGCAGCGATGAAGGACGCCGGGGTCGAACGCGTTGACGCCCTCTATGTGGGCAACATGCTCTCGGGCGAGCTGACCGGACAGGAGCACCTCGGCGTGTTGATCGCCGACTTCGCCGGCTTGCGCGGCATCGAGGCGATCAGGGTCGAAGCAGCCTGCGGCAGCGGCGCTGCTGCCTTGCGGGTGGGTTACATGGCGGTGGCCGGTGGCTTGCACGACTTCGTCGCCTGCATCGGCGTGGAAAAGATGACCGATCAGCAGAGCGGCACCGTGACCAGCGCGCTGGCGACTGCGTCAGATGCCGACTACGAGGCGCTGCAGGGATTGAGCTTCGTCAGCATCAATGCCTTGCTGATGCGGCGTTACATGCACGAGTATGGCTACAAGAAGGAGGATTTCGCCAACTTCGCCATCACCGCCCATGCCAACGCGATGAACAATCCCTACGCCATGTTTCACTCGCTCATCACACGGCAGCAGTTCGCGGAGGCCAAGCCAATTGCCGATCCGATCAACTTACTTGACTCGTCGCCGATCGCCGATGGCGCCGCTTGCGTCATCCTGGCCCCAACCGCGATCGCCAGAGAGTTCACCCCCAAGCCGGTTCGCGTGCGGGCGACTGCCATCGCGACCGACACGCTCGCCGTGCATGATCGGCGTGACCCGCTGTATCTGGAGGGTGGCGCGATCAGCGCACAAAAGGCCTACGCCATGGCGAACGTGGGGCCGGCCGACATTGACCTGTTCGAGGTGCACGACGCGTTCACGATCATGAGTGCGTTGTCGCTGGAGGCATCGGGCTTTGCGCCTCGCGGCCAGGGCGTTCGTCTGGCCATGGAAGGCGAGATCGGCCTGGAGGGCCGCATCCCGATCACCACCATGGGTGGTCTGAAGGCGCGCGGCCATCCGGTTGGCGCGACCGGCATGTACCAAATCGTCGAGGTGGCCGAGCAGCTCCGCGAGGAGGCCGGCGCTAACCAGGTGAAGGGCGCGCGGTTGGGTATGGCCCAGAACATCGGCGGCAGCGGCGCAACGGTCGTCACGACGATCCTGGAGAGGATATAAGCGCCTATCCCGAAACCCCTTGGAGTGGATAAAGGCATCGCCTTCACCCATCCCAAAATACATGCATGTGAGTTTTCGGATAGGCCGTGAGCATCTTTCAAATGATTGGAGACATGACGCGATGGAAGTAGCACGATTCTGGAGGACGACGGGGCAACGTTATCAAATGGTTGGGGAAGTGTGTCCCAATTGTGGCAATCGCATCTTCCCGCCTCGCGATGTGTGCCCGGTTTGCGAGAAGGAAGCCCGAACGCCGTTCGTCTTTAGCGGCAAGGGTGAGGTGTACTCATACAGCACCATCCATGTCGCCCCCGAGGGCTTCGATAAGTTCGCCCCGTACACTGTGGCGCTGATCCGATTGGCCGAAGGGCCACTCGTCACCGCACAACTCACCGACGTGGACGAAGAGGAAGTCTACATTGGCATGCCGGTGGAGATGGTGACGCGCGTGTTGCGCGAAGATGGCGAACGTGGCATGCTGGTGTACGGTTACAAGTTCCGTCCGGCCCGCCCCGTGGGGAGCGACGCGCCGAAAGCAGCCGCCGAACCGGCACGCGTGCCGGAGCCTGTTGCCGGTGCGTCACCTGAGCCTGCGCGCACATCCATGCAAGCCGTGGTGGCCTAGCGCCCACGTCCGCTCTGTGCAGGGTTGCGGGCTGCGCAGGCAGCGTAGCCTTTCCTCGTCATAAAGGCGCGACATGCTCGACTGACATGTCGCGCCTTTGTGTTTGTCGGAAAGTGCGCCTGTGCCTTGCAAATCGGTATCTTGCTCAAGCCGGTGGCAACCGCGACCCACAGCTTCGACAGAATTTCTCCGTGCCCAGGATGGGCGCACCACAAGTCGGACAGACCCGCCGGATGGTGGGCGAGGGTGAAGACGGCGGAGGTGGCACGGGCGCCGGCGGAGGTGGCGGAACCTTGGGCGAAGGCGCCTGCGGCGCAGCCGGAGGCGGCGCAGCGGCGACTGTCGCAGGTGTCACCGGTGCAGGCGCCGGCGGTGCTGGGGCTGGTGCCGGTGCCGGAGCTGGCTCTGGATTCAACCGTTGTGTCGGTTGAACCGGGCTGGCGGCTGGCGTCATGAGATGCGGGCTGGGCGTCATCGGGATGCCTGTGGTAGCGACCTGAGCCTGGAGCATCGCTGCCTGGGCGATCTGACGGGCGTTCAGGCCGGGTTTGCGCGCTGCCAGGGTCGCGCCGAGCATGGCAACCACGGCTCCGATCAGCGCCACACCGCTGGCGATGACGGGTGTGCGCGTGTCAATCAGGTTGATCACGCCCACGCGCAGCTCCGGCAGTTTGTCGTTCACCAGCACGCCCAGACCCGGGAAGCCGGCTGCGTTCTGCGCCAGCGAGGCGTTGATCACGGCATCCAGCCGCTCGCTCAGGTAGAGCGTCGAGCCGGCTGTGGCGACCGCCGCCGCCAGGGTGAGCGCAATCAACGCGATGCCCTTGAGCAACTGTTCGGCGAAGTATCCTCGGCTGAGCGCAACGATGAGCGCCATGAGGAGAGCCAGCGCCGGCAGGACGAAGAACGCCACTTGAAAAGGCATGATCGTTCCGGGCAGCGATTCGGTTTGGGCGGCGAGGTCTCGGATGTAGCCCTGCTGTCGCTCGCCGATGTCGTACTGACCGATCAGGAATTCTCCCCCCGGCTGGTTCTGGAGTTCGCTGACGAGCGCAGCCGTCTTCGCCGGAATGGTCGCCAGGCCGTTCGCCAGCATCAGCGCCTCATAGCCCGTCACGTTCATGAAGATCGGTTGGCTGTCGGCCGTCAGGTTGATCTGCAGCCGGGCGAACGTGCGCGTCGGCAGCCACATCAGCACCGCGATGGCCAGCGCTACGGTAATGCACCCCAGCGCGCAGATCAGATTGTTGATGAAACGGATCACTCCCACGGCCCTGATTTTAAACTGCTAAGGCGTATTGCTGGTGACGATGACATAGTAGCGGCGCACCGGGAAGGCCTGCTGATCGCGGTGGCTGGTCTCCGCTTCATTTGGTGAGACGAGCGCACACCGGCTTTCCCTGACCTTCAAGCTGGTCATCGCCACGCGGATATCAACGACGACCGTATTCGTGTCGCCCTTAGGTATCACGCGGGCATGGATGAAGTGTTGCTGGCCCGGCTCCCAGTTCAGGAAGTACGACTCCGCCACGGGATAGGTGATGGGTGTCTGTGATGGTTGACAGGTGATGTACGAAACCATCTGGTTGCAGCGGCTCCTGGGCGTGATGACGCGGGCGTAGGACTCGGTGTTGAAGATGCAGTTGTCCGGCTCGACATTGACGATGTTGTTGTCCACGTTCAACAGCTCGATCGCCTCCGCTTCCTGAAATGAAAGCGTGATCGAGCCGGCGTTGGCTGCTGCACCGCCTGCATTGCTGCCCCACACGATCACGTCGAATGCCTGACCGGGCCGGATAGTGCCGGGGATGGCGACGCCGTCAATGCGTGGTTGCGGTAGATCGCCGGTTCCCTTGCTCGGCGCCAGCACGACGACGACGGTTGGCGAGGGCGTTGGCGTCGCGCTCGGCGTCGGCGTCATGGTTGGGGTGCGTGTTGGCGTCGGCGTCGGGGACGGTGTGGGTGACGATGTCGGCGTGCGCGTCGGTGATGGCGTTGGCAAAGATGTCGGTGTCGAGGGCGCAGGTGCCGGCGTCGCAGTTTCCGTGACCCCAGGCGGGGCGACGATCGGTGCTTCGAGCGGCGTGGGTGTGCTTCTCGGCGTATTCGTGGGCCGCGGTATCGGTGTGTGGGTGGGCGTCGGCGCCGTCGTGCTGGTCGGCGCCGGTGTTGTCGTGGGCGTCTGTGTGTCGGTCGGCTGCGGCGTGTTCGTCGGTGCCGCAGTAGCGATGGCCGCAGGCTCGGCAGTATTTACGCTGGCGAGCGCTGGCGCACCCGGCAGGCTGAACGGCAGCGCGAAGCCGGCTGCACTGCTCAGCATCAAGCCCACCCCGATGCACAGCAGCACGCTGATCAGGGTGGCAGTGGCGCCCATGCCGATCCATGCCCGCTTGCTGATCGAGGCGAGGCCTTTGCGATGAAGGGCCTTGCGAAACTCCTCGACCGTTTGGAAGCGCTTGTGGATCTCGACCTGAGTCGCCTTGGCGATGGCATCGGCGACGGCCGGGCTGACGGCTTTCAGGTCACCGTGCACCCGGTCCGCGCGCGGCAGCACGAACGGCGTGAGGCTGGGGTCGTACCCGGTCAACGCGTGGAGCAGGGTCACGCCAAGCGAGTAGATGTCGCTGTAAGGGCCAGTCTGGCCCTTGCCATGCTGTTCTGGCGGCGCGTAGCCGGCTGTTCCAAAAGGCTCGGTATCCGAGGTTTTGCCCTGCTTGAAGGTGCGGGCGATGCCGAAGTCGATCAGCTTGATCCGGTCGCCGGCGGTGAAGATGACGTTGCTGGGGGTGAGGTCGCGATAGATCACCGGTGGCGACTGCGTGTGCAAATAGTTGAGCACATCGCATAGCTGATCGGCCAGGTCGAGCACCTGCTCTTCTGGCAGGCCGTACCACTGACCTACCATCCGCTCGGCCAGCGTCTCGCCCTGGATGTACTCGGTGACGAGGATGGGCTTGTCGTCCTCGCTGACGAAGTAGTCAATGACCTGGACGATGCCGGGATGGCTTAGCTGCGAAAGCATGCGCGCCGTCGTCTCGAATTGGCGCCGGGCGGCGTCGGCGTCGGAGGACATGCCGATGCCGAGCTTGAACTCCTTGACCACGACCTGGCGGTCGAACGTGCGTTTGTCGGCGGCCAGGTAGATCGTTGACTGTCCTCCATCGGCCATCCAGCGGAGGATCTCGTAACGATTGTTGAGGATCGTTCCCGGGGTCAGCATCTCCGTCAGGCAATTGTCGCACAGCGAACCGGCTCCGATCGGTTCGCCGGGTGCGGATCAAGGCCTCTGGCAGTCGGCACCTGGTAGCTCGACCGCGCATTGTTGCTCGACATCGCTGAGCACCGCCGTCGCCGGGGCCGGCAGGGGTGGCGCCGGCTGCAGCGACTGCGGCGGTGGCTCGTTCGGTGGTGTGGTGCTCGTAGGCGTCGGTTGCGGGGTGGGCGTGTCAACGAACACCGGCCGGCGCGTCGGCGTAGCTGCGATGACCCTGGTGGAGGCGGTTGTCGTCGAGGTCACGGTGGGTGTCGGCGATGGCGTCCGGGTAAGCGTTGGTGTTGGCGTCGGCGTGGGTGTCGGTGAAGGGATGGGCGTCGAAGTAGGTGTCGGCGTTTCGGTCGGCGTTGGTGTAGGTGCAGGCGTGTCCGTTGGAGCAGGCGTATCCGTTGGGATCGGCGTGGGCGATGGCGTTGCCGTTGGCGGCGAAGTGGGTGTTGGTGTAGGCGCCGGTGTGTCAGTCGGCACGATAACCGGCTTGGGCTCGATGGTTGCCGTCGGCACTTCCATGAGGCTCAGGACCGCGGTGGGGCCGGCATCGTTGGGCGAGAGGATGGACGTCGAGCCGTCGTTCGTCGAGTCGCCGGGCAAGGTGCCGAGCGCGCTGGCCAGCATCAGGCCGATGCCGCCGCACAGGACTAAGGTCACGAACATCAACCCGGCGATGGCACCGACGTATGCGCCGCGGATGGGCGACCGGCCGATGCTAATATCGGGCGAGCGCCGGCGCGCGCGTCGGATAGCTCGCCGGAATTCCTCCACCGATTGATAGCGCTCGGTGATGTCCAGCCGCGTGGCTTTCTCGATGGCGTCGGCCAGCGCCGTGCTGACTTCCTTCAGGTCCGGGTGGATCAGGTCTGCGCGCGGCAGCATGAACGGCGTGAGGCTGGGGTCATAGCCGGTCAGCGCATAGAGCAACGTGGCGCCGAGTGAGTAGATATCACTATAGGGGCCGGTTTGCAGGTTGCCGTACTGTTCGGGCGCGGCATAGCCCGTCGTCCCGAGCGGCTCGGTGTCCATGGTCTTACCGACTTTGACCGTTCGCGCAATGCCAAAGTCGATCAGCTTGATTCGGCCGCTCGGCGAGATGATGATGTTGCCTGGGGTCAAGTCACGGTAGATGACCGGCGGCGTCTGGCTGTGCAGGTAACCAAGCACGTCGCACAACTGCTCGGCCATGTCGAGGACTTGCTCTTCGGGCAGGCCGAAGGCCTCCAGCTGCATGCGATGTTGGAGCGTCTCACCCTCGGCATATTCGGTGATCAGCAGCGGCACGTCCCCGTTCAAGACGTACTCGATCACCTGGATGATGCCGGGGTGATGGAGCTGGGCCAGCATGCGCGCCGACGCTTCGAACTGGCGCAGGGCTGCCTCGCGCGACGCCGGCGTGCCCACCCCAATCTTGAATTCCTTCACCACCACGCGATGCCCGAACGCGTTCTCGTCCGTGGCGAGGTAGACGATGGATTGCCCGCCTTCTGCGATCTTCTCGACGATGCGGTAGCGTCCGTTGATGAGCTGGCCGGTGATGAGCATGGCGGGTGGATGCGACGGGTGCGCACCTTCCGTGCTGGCCGGAGGGGGTTACCCGTCGGGGGTGGGTTGGCCTTGCATGTCGAAGGTAACCACGCAACGACCGAGCTCTATCCGATCGCCTGGACACAACAGGACGGGCTGACCAGTCTCGATGCGTGTGCCGTTGATCTTCGTCCAGTTCGTCGCCGTGATGCTGACGATCGTCGGCTGGTTGCCGGCGGTCAGCATGATGCGGGCGTGTCGTCGCGAGACCGTGCGATCCGGGTCATACGGCGTCAGGTCAATGTCCGGACGGATGTTGTTGACCGGATCTTCCCGACCAACCAGCCAGGTGTTGGCCTGGTTGGGGGGGAAGTGGATGATCGTGCCGTTGCTGCTGATCAATCGCAGCGAAGTGGTGACCACCGGCTCGGCAGGCGGCTGGATGGCGGGGGGGCGCACCGGTGTGGCCGCTTTCGGCGGTGTGGAGGATCCTTCGAGTGGGGCGCCGCATTCTCCGCAGAATTTGCTGTCCGGCGGGTTGACGTGGCCGCACCGGGCACACGCCAAATGAGTGACTGTGAGAACCGGTTCGGACAACCGCGTTCCGCATCGGTTGCAGAAGTGCGCTCCCTCGGGCTGTTCTGCGCCACAGTTTGGGCAAATCATCTCGCTCTTTCTCCTGAATTCGCCGGGCCCCCTCGTTGCTGCGGGCGTGATGCTGCCATTCTGCTCGGCAACACGTTAGTCGTTTGGCAATCTCTCAGCCGCACAGCAAAACGATGTTGCGAAGCCGGCGACGGCCACTCTGCGGCTCGTGTGAGTTCTCTGCAGCAACCACGCACGAGCCGCAAAAAGTTTACGAGTTCAACCGTTGCGTCCTGCGACCTTGCTGGAAAATCAGCTTCGTCATGCCAACCTCGATCTCGGCGTCCTCCGGCAGTGGCGTGCGGGTTTTGATTTGAAGCGGCAGACGGTTCACACGCGTGCCGTTGGCCGTGCCTTCGTCGAGGATATAGAACTGCTGGGTCGCCGGGTCGCGCGTGATCTGGAAGTGACGGCTCGACACATACGGATCGCTCATCAGCACGACCTCGCACTGCGATGGATCGCGGCCGACCCATACGGTGTCTGATCCGACCGGCAATGATGTGCCGGTCATTGGCCCAGACACCACCTTGAGCTCGGCAATCGGCTGCCGATTCAGCCCCAGGCGCTGGGTGACCATGCGAATGCCGCTTTGCACGCTCTTCGACATGTTCGCTCGCATCACGGCGAACTGATCGCTGTAGCGGCGGTTCATGATGATCAGCGCCACGATCAGGCCGAACGTGGCAAGCGCCAGGCCACACAAGCTAGCTGCCAGGACGGTGTTCTGACGCAACCACTGATCGAGGGATGGCGCTTCGGTCGGCACGAAGGGCACCGCCGGCACCGAGGCCACCTGGAGCGTCGTCCGCACCGATGGGCTGTTGGTCGTCGCCTCGAGGTACGAGTCCATGGCGACGGCCTGGAAGGCGTATGGGATCGTCTTGGTGACGACGCTGCGATCTTCCTTCGGCGGTTGCCAGACCAATTCGTAGGGTGGGCTGTCCACCTGTCCGATAGGGATGCCGTTGGCGAAGAACTCGACGCTCACGTCTCGCGCCCGGCCATCGGGAAAGTCAACCTGGGCGGTGATCGTGATCGGTGCTGCGGGTTCGGCGGTTTCCTGGAAGAAGAGCTCGCCTTCCGGAGGCGCAATCAACCTGACGGTGGGCGGTCTGAGCGTAGAAGCGAAGCGTACTTCGGCGTTATCGCTGCCCAATGGGGTGTTCACCGTCAACCGCGCCGAATGCTCACCGGACGGCTTGATGCTGCGGAAGCGCAGGATGTATTGTGAGCGCTGCGAGTCTATGCGGCCATACAGGGCGCGCAGTTGCTCTTCGGCCGTAGCCAGCGGCACGCTTGAATCCAGCAGCACATAGCCGCCGTTGGTCTGTGCGGCCAGCGAGCTCAGGTTGGTGAATTCGCGTGGGCCGCGCTGGTTGACCTGCACAGTGAAGATCGAGACGCCGGCTTCGTTGGCGCGACGCAGGATATCGCCTCGGATGCCTTCGTCGCTGAACTTGTTGTCGGCGCCGTCGGAGAACAACAGGATGATCTTGCGACGCTGGCCGAGGGCCTCGCGCGTGGCAGCATCCGGGTTGCGCACTAGCAGGTTGAGCGCCTGGTTGAGGCCATCGAAGAGCGCGGATGTGCGCTCCACCGGCAGTTGGGGAATGGCCTCCAGCCGGGACGTGACGGCGCTCAGGTCGTTGGTCGGCGAGATCGTTTCGGCGATCTTATTCTGGCCGGTGCCGGTGGTCACGACCAGGCCGATATAGTCCTGGCCGCCGCTGTTGGCGGATATCGCCTGCATGAACTGCTGGGCGACGCGCCGAACGTTCTCGGTGTTGACCACGCCGTAATCGCGCGTGTTGTTGAGGCCGGCTAGGTCGGCCACGATCACCGCAGCCACGCCGGCGTTGTCGGATTCGATGCCGGCGATGGGAATCGGGCTGTTGTTCGTTAGGTCGGTGAGCGTGAAGTTCTGGGCTGTCAGCCCGGTTGCCGCACTACCATCTGGCCAGACCACCGCCGCCGTCAAGGTGTAGTCGGGTGCCTGTGTGCTGTCTACACGTTTTACCTCGAGCGTGGGCCCGCCGATTTGTGCGGCGGCCGGACGCGGCAGGAGGGCAGCCCCCAGGACGAGCGAAGCCAGCGCGGCAAAGACAGGGGCGCGCTGCAAAATCAATTTGATCATATCTACGTTCTTCGTGAGCATCATTTCTCAGCAACTTTCTGATCGGTAAGATCGGATCTCAGTATCCCTCAGGGTGTCCTCGTCGGATCGGCTCGATGCTGCCCGCGAGGCCACGGATTTACCCGTCCGTCTTGAGTCATCCGGCGCATGCTGAGACTTCGAAGACTACCAGAGCCGCGCGCCAGGGATCTGACGCAAACGCGACCGCTCGCGCACATTTCGTTGACCGCGATTCTAACCAAGCGCATTCTTCACAAAAACCTGCTGATCGCCACGGCGATATTATCCTCGCCTCCGTTGGCATTTGCCAGGTCCACCAAACGATCGCAAGCGATTTGTGCGTTGGCCGAAAAGATTAACACATCTCGCATCGCCTCATCGCGCACCATCTCCCATAATCCATCCGAGCATACCAACAGCCAATCACCGGATCGCAGTGGCACCGGCTCGTGCGAATCGGACACGCCGGTTTTGGGATCGCCCAGCGATCGGTAGATCAGGCTGCGCTCAGGATGGCTGTAGCGGTCTTCGTCGCGCAGCATCCCGGCGTCCACCAGCGACTGGACGAGCGAGTGGTCCTTGGTCAGGCGGATGAGCGGGCCATCCTCTTCCGAGCGCCACAGGTAGATGCGGCTGTCGCCCACGTTGCCGAGGTAGGCCTTTTCGTCCACCACCAGGGCGAAGGCGAGGGTGGATCCCATCTGGTTCCCCCGGCGGTTGCCTTCGGCCACGATCAAGTCGTTGATGTCCTTGACGGTGTGCAGCACCCAGGAATTGATCTGGGCCGGCGAGAGTTTCTTGCCCGAGGCGAACAACTGCTGTGCAGCGTCCACCAGGGTGCGGATGGCAAGGTCGCTGGCGACCTCGCCCGCTTCTACGCCGCCCATGCCGTCGGCGACGGCGAGCAGGATTGGCTTGTGGCGTCGCCTGGCGTCTCGCGATGCATCGGTCGCGATCTCGATGGCGCACACGTTATCTTCGTTTTCGGTGCGCACCATGCCAGTGCTCGTTGCGTGGCCGAGTTCGGCTTCCAGGCCGTCGCCGTGATGGCCACCGGCGCTGGACTTGACGCGGCGCAGACCGCCCAGCAGCATCGCCGCGCTGATCCGTTCCTGGGGATCGGCGGCCCGGCACATGGCGTAACGCACGTGCGACTGGGCCTCGACCAGCCGGGTGTGCGCCAGCGCTGTGCACAACGCGCGCACGTCGGCGTAGGCGGCTTCCGGGTCGTCTTCCAGCAGGACGAGCGCACCCAGCTTTCGCCAGTGTGCGCCGTCGGCAGCGTTCACGCCGATGTGCAGCAACACATCATCCTCGTTCGCGAAGCCAAAGGCCACGCCGCACTGGTGCAGCGCATCCAGTCCTTCCACTAATTGCTCGAACCACGCTTCCCATTGCCGCTTCGATTGCTGGTTGAGCCAGGCCAGGCTCATCAAGTCCGGCGCTACGACCTCCGGCACGTAGTAGCGGACGACGCGGTCGAACCAGCTCATCTCAAACAGGGGTAACAGGCGCGAGACGTGCGGCACCGATTTCTCTTTGAACTGTTCGCTCAGTGTGATCGTGCCGGCCAGGTCGAGGGGGGCCAACCCTTCGTGCAATAGCAGGCGTGCCGAGCCGTCGTGAACGATGGCTTCGTACGTGCGGGACCGGCTGCGCTCGTGCGAGCTTTCGTCGAATGCAGTGATGATGTACGACGTCTGGCGCGATGCGTCGGTCACATACTCGCCGACCGGCAACGGATCGGAAGCCGTGGAGAGCGTTGAAGTAGAGAGAGTCATCGGGGACGCATCACCATCAATCAATTTTGCAGCACGAATTGGAACACAGCCTGCTGCGATTTGCCCAGCGAGATGGTCGCTCCCGAACGCAGGCGATTGTGGCGCGAGCGCCGGCCGTCCACGAACATGTGCTCGCCGTCGAGCAGGCGCACTTCCCACATGCCATCCGGTGCGCGGAAGAGCTCGGCGTGGTCCTCCGCCAAGTCCGCCACCGATTTGCCGGTGATACGATACCAGGATGCACGGCCCAGCCGAATCGGCTCGTTGAGTGGGAAGCGCTTGTTGCCGATCAGGAGGTGTGCGGCGGGCGGCTTGGGCGCGCGCCGGCGCGAAAACAGGCCCAGCAATCCAGCCAGGCCGCCGATCCACAACGGCGCGGCTTCAGCGCCGGCGGCGATCACGTTCGACAGAGATTGCACCCCGTTCATTTGTTGAACGACCTGCCGAAGATGCTGGCCACGAGCGAGCGCTGTGGGCCGAAGACGACTGCGGCCAGGGCGCCCTGTGCACCTTTCTCCCTAGCCATTGCCAGCAGGCGCTGAACGGCGCCCTGCGGGTTGCGCGAGTAGAGGGTGAGCGCAATCTCGTATTCGTCCAGCTTCTCGCTCACCGAAGGTGTGCAGAACAGCAAGCTGTCCTCCGGCGCCAGCTTGCGTTGGGCAGTGGGTTCCATGCGGATGGCGTCTATGCGCCCGTTTGCCTGGACGGAGTAACAGCGGATCGCGCCGGAGCTGATCCCAAACCACTGGTCACCGACTACGGTGGATATCATCATCGGCGCGCGCGCTGGCACGTCGCTACCTTTCGCCCCGATCTTAAGAGCGCGGGTCGCCTTGTCCAGCGTGGCGCGCAGGGCAACGAGCCGGTCTACGTCGGGCGGGACTTCCTCGTAGGCTTTGACGATCTCATCCATCAGGCTCCGGCCGGATGGCAAGTTGCTAGTGGCGTCGGCGATTGCCATGAGCAGCCCGCGCGGCGAGTTCAGAGCAGCGCGGGCGTCATCGTGCGGGCCTGTCGGATAAACGGCAGCCCCATTGGCATCGCCGAACGCACTCCAGCCCGGCTGCCCGCCGGCGCGCAGTCGTACACGAAACTGATCGAGCGTTTGTCGGCTGAACACAGGCGGAGTTTAACTCGGTCTGATGAGATGTTCAACTGTTTACGCGCCGGGCAGGAAGTGTTCTTCACTCGTCCCGCGCACGTCCAGTTCGAACTCAATCTCCTGGATGGGCGGCTTGCTGTACATCCAGTGCACACCGAAGCGCGCCGCCGGGCCAATACGCGCGAACACCGTATCGTCCAGATAGCCGCCCTCGACGTGTGCGGTGTACAGGTTGACGTTCGTCGCGTCGTCCCAAGTCACCCCCAGCGCGTCCAGGGTGTGCTGGATGGACGCCATGACGAAGTCGGCCTTCTCGCGCATGGCGTCGGGCGTGGTTTCGCCAACGCGCACGATGGATTCCCGCACCGGCGGACCGTCCTTCAGCTCGCCCGCGCCGGAGACGATGAAAGCTTTGCGCGCGTCGGGGCGCGCGCGCGGCGCAGTATAGGTGAAGGCAAACAAGCCCGGCTCGTTTGGCGCGACGGTGGCCGGCAGCGGCGCAACATTGGTGCGCGTCATCGTTGCCCGCCCGTCTTGTCGCAGGCCATACTGCTCGAGCAAGGCGATATAAGTCTTGTTAAACGCGCCGAAACCCTCGAAGGTAAGTGGCTGTGGCACGCGCACCTCCGCGCCGCATAAAGCGGCCATCGGGCGACCTGCGCCGGCGAGATGGCGCTGGATGGCGTCGAACGCCTGAGCGACCGGCAGGACGTGGTGAAAGGTGACATGGATCAACGTGAACCCTTCGTCGGCAATTACGCCGCGGCAGTAGGTGCCGCTGCCCTCGAGGTAAGAGAAGTTGCCTTCGGATCTGTGAATCATGGCTTTCCTGTGTGCGCGATATTACCGCGAGTTTAGCCCAACTGGGCAGGCGTGGCCTCCCGTTGTGTGGGGATGCCCTGCCGGCGCGTTCCCATTTACAATCCCTTCGGATGCCCATGTGTGATTCGCCCGACGGAAAGCTCCCTCGCGTCTCGAAGGCTGCCGAACGCGGCAACCCATCATTCGTGTGGCGCGCGGGTCAGGAACGGCGCCTGGCTATGCTGAACGCGGCGGCGCCGCTGGCCGATAAATGGGTGCTGGAATTCGGCTGTGGCATCGGCACTTACGTGCGCGAGATTCGGCGTTACACGCCGCACGTCTTCGGCTTCGATATCGAAGTCGAGCGATTGCAGGCCGGCCGCGTGCGTGGCGTGGACGGGCTGGTGGCAGCGGTCGCGGAGCGGCTGCCATTCGCGGATGGCGCGTTCGATGTGGTGTTCAGCAACGAAGTGCTCGAGCACGTGGAAGACGATCGCGCTGCCTGTCGGGAGATTGCGCGCGTGCTGCGCCCCGGCGGCCGGGCGGTGATCTTCGTGCCCAATCGGCTGTATCCGTTCGAGACGCACGGCATCTACTGGCGTGGCCGCTACCATTTCGGCAACAAGCCTTTCGTGAACTGGTTGCCCGATGCAATTCGCAACGCCCTCGCGCCGCACGTGCGCGCGTACACTGCGCAGCAGTTGCGCGCGCTATTCGATGGCACACCCATGCGCCTGATCTCGCACACACAGGTGTATCCGGGCTTCGATAACATCGTTGCGCGCGCCGGCCTCGCCGGCCGGGCGTTGCGCGCGACCATGCACGGGCTCGAATCTTCGCCCCTGCGCGTGTTCGGGCTGTCGCATCTGCTGGTGATGGAGAAGACGTGATGCCCAAATTGCGCCAGCCGACGTCGTTGGACTTCATCCTGCTGATCGCGCTGATGTTCGTCGTATTTGCGTTGGCGCAGGCATTGGTCGAATATCTCACCCTGGCCGGTGAAGCGATCCGCTACCCCTATCCGCTCGAGTATGGCGAAGGTCCGATCCTCGATCAGGTGGCCCGGCTGGCTCATGGCGAGTCCATCTACCTGCCCGGTTTCGCGCTTGCGCCCTATCGTTTGACTGGCGACCCGCCCTTATTCCATCTCGTTCAGATTCCTTTCTTCATCGCGCATGGACCGGCTTTCTGGTATGGCCGGGTTATCTCGCTGGCTAGCGCCCTGGCCGGCGTGGTGTTTCTCACGTTGATTGCTCATCGCCTCACCGGCGATTGGATGGCCTCGCTGGTAGGCGGATTCCTGTTGTTCGCCTTTCCACATGTCGTGTACTGGTCGTCCTTCAGCCGCGCCGACACGCTCGCGTTGGCGCTTAGCCTGGCTGCGCTGTATGTCGTCGTGCGCTGGTCGCAGCGCCGATTTGGCCTTGCGCTTGCGGCGACGTTGTTCGTCCTGGCGATCTACGCCCGGCTCGACTTCGTCCTGGCCGGGCCGGCGACGGCCGTCTTGTGGCTGATGTCGCAGCAGCAGCGACATCGGGCGTTTGCGCTCATGGCCGGTATCGCAGTGCCGTCGCTCGCGATCTTCCTGGCGCTCAACCTCGCCACGTCGGGTGGATTCTTCCAGCACACCGTCGTCGCCCGCTTGCTGGGCTGGACCCTCTCCCCGGTAATCGGTCAGTTCATCAACCTGTTCGTGCACGCGGCGTTCATCATCATCGGCGGTGTGCTCTTCCTGGTGCTCGAACGCACCACCGAGCCCACTCGTTCGTGGCACTTCGTGCTGATCTATTCGGTCTTGGCGACGCTCTCGGCGCTGGCGGCCGGCCTGGCCGGCGTGGACGCGAATGGGGTGTACGAGCTGGTCGCTGCCGTGTGTTTGCTGACGGCGGCGACGATGGCCTGGGTGGGCGGCAATCCCTGGCTGCGCATCGGGGCGCTGGCGGTCGTCGCGCTGCAGTTGGCCGACCTGCGCGATTGGACGCGCGAGAACTATCTGCCGACCGTGACCACCCGGATACAGCTCCAGCGCGAGGTCACCAGGCTGGCCGAGATGGTGCAGCGTGCTGAGGGAGACGTGCTGGCCGACGAGTTCAACGGCTTGTTGCCGCTGAGCGGCCGGCGCATCTACATCCAGCCGGCCGAGTTCATGCAGCTTCACCAGGCCGGCTTGTGGAGCGACGCGCAACTGGTCGAAGCGATCGAGCGCCGATCCTTCCCGATCATCGCTTTGTATGAGCCGATGGGTCAACCGCCGCAGATCATCCGGCGCTGGACGCCGCGCGTGCGCCAGGCCATCTACGCCAACTACGAGCAGAGTGCCCTCCTGGCCGAAGCGCTGATCTACACGCCGAAGCGGTGAGGGTAGGGTGGGGCGTTACCGGTCATGGCCCGGCCAGCAGCGATGCGACGTCCGGCTCGCTGCCCGGCCAGAGCGTGATCGTGTGGATCGGTTGATCGGGGAACCACCGCTGGAAGATGCGCGCGAACGTGCCGTCGGCCTGCATATCCTGCAATGTGAAGTTCACCAGGTCGCGCAACGCTGAATTGTTCGCGGGCAGCGCGATCGCCAGTGGCATCCCGCCCGATGAAAAGGTTGTGATGCTGAAGTCCAGCGCGCGCTCGTTCGCGCCGGTGCGCCGGACGCCACCGACGGCTATATCAACTGTCCCGGCGGCGAGTGCGCTTGCGAATTGCTCCGGGGGAAGCGGCGTAAACTGAGCCTGCGCCGGATCGCCGAACCAGCGACGCGTGACCTCGCGCACCAGCTCGATTTCATAGCCCTCCGGTCGGCCGTCGGCGTTCGCCACAGTAAAGGGCGTGGCTTGTGGGTCGAATCCGATCCGCAGCAAGCCGGCCTGACGGATCTCGCTCAGCCCATCGTGCGGCACGATCGAGTCCGGCAGGCTCGCCAGTTGCGGCGCCACCGGCTGTGCGATCGTCTCGACCGGCTCGGGTGGCGCGCCGAACCACCTGGCGTAGATCTCGCCGAACGTGCCGTCGGCCACCATGGCCGTCAGCGTGAGGTTGACCAGGTCGGCCCAATCGGAGTCGTCGTGAGGGAGCATGATGGCCACCGGTTCGATCGTGAAAACGGTTGCGATGGCGAGCGATGGGTCGCTTGCTGCGGTCGCGCGCAGCCGGCGCCACCGCCCTGCGACGCCGTCGGTCGAGCCGGCCAGCAGGTCGTTGACCGCGCCGCGATACGAGTTGCGCACCTGGAGCGAGACGGTGATGTTCGATGCGATCTGTGCATCACCCAGCGCTGCTGCCGAAGGAAAGTCTATGTAAGTGACGGTGCGCTGCGCCATGCTGGGGAAGTCGGCGAACTCGCCGGCCCGCACCAGCATCGCTTCGCCGTCGTACAGGTATGTCAGGCTGAAGTCCACTTCGGCTTCGGCCGACCGGGTGTGGATCAGCCCGCCGAGGGCCAGGTCCACCTCGCGATTCCTGACTTTGTCCGGTGCGGATTGCGAGGTGACCTGCACGAATTCGACGTTGCGCTCGCTGCCCAGCCAGCGGCGGGCGAACTCACGCGCCAGGTCCACATCCATGCCCTCCAGCTCGCCGTCGGCGTTGACGCGCGCAAGCGGCGGTGCATCGTAGCGGATGCCGGCGCGAATCTTCGACCGCTGCTTGACGAGGGCGGCAGTCGAAATCGTGGGCGGCGCGGCGGTCGGCGTGACTGCCGGGAGGATAACTGCTGGCGTGGCGGCCAGGCGCGCGATCTCACCCACGCCGGTGACCTCGTCGAGGTCTATCCGTGGCAGGCCGTTGCATGCGGCGAGGGCCAGCGCGCAGGCGCATAGGCCGGCCGAAAGGCGCTTCGCTCTTGTTCCCATCGCGCGCGACTGTATCACATCCGGTCGGATACAATCGCAGCGATGTCTGGGTCAACATCGGCGCCGGCGCACCGGGCGCACGCCGTGGTGAAGATTCGCAAGGCCACGCCCGTGGATGGCGATATCTTGTGCGATTTGATCTGCGCGCTGGCCGACTACGAGCGATTGCCGAGGCCGGACGAAGCGGCGCGTGAGCGATTGAAGCGTGATGCGTTCGGGGAGTTCCCGCGGTTCGACGCCTGGTTGGCGGAGGTGGCCGGCCGACCGGTGGGCTATGCGATCACCTTCTTCACCTACTCGACTTTCCTGGCGTTGCCGTCGTTGTACCTCGAAGACATCTTCGTACTGCCCGAATACCGCTCGCGAAAGATCGGCGCGGCCCTGTTCAAACACTGCGTCAAGGTGGCGTGCGATGCAGGCTGTGGCCGCATGGAGTGGCAGGTATTGCACTGGAACACGCCGGCCATCGAGTTTTACCACCGCATGGGCGCGACGCGCCTGGAGGGATGGCATCCGTATCGCCTGGGGCGCGCCGAGCTGGAGAAGATCCTGGCCAGTCGTTGATGGGATTGCGCCGCCTGGGCTACTCACCGATGAACTCCACCGATTGTCCGGAGGGCAGGCGCAATACGGTCACCCGCTGCTTCATCCCCAGTTCCTCTTGATCGAGCTCGATGGTCTGGCCGGCTTCGATCAACGCGCGCGTGAGGCCCTCCAGCTCGGACACATGAAAGCCGAATTGGACCGTGCCGTCGAGGTGTTCGTCTGCGCCGGTCGCGCGTTGCAGCACGAGTTGAGCGCCGTCGGTCTCGAACACGACGATGTTCTCATCCTCGTACGCGATGGGAAGCTCGAGCACGTTTGCGAAGACATGTCGGTTGGCGGCCAGGTTCTTCGACCACACGGCGACGTAGCTGATTCCGAGGACTGGCATGGGCCGATTGTAGTTGAAACGAGAATTGCGTTGTCGCGGGGGTGCCCGCTATCCGCCTGCTTTCAATTCCTGATAGACGGCCAGTAGTTTATCCACCACCTTCTGCCAGGAATAGTCCTCGGCGTAGCACGAGGCGGCATGACCCATGCGTCGGCGGCGGGCGTCGTCGTCCATCAGCTTCTCGATGGCGCGGGCCAGCTCGGACGGATCGTTCACCTTCACCCGCAAACCGGTCTTGTTGTGTTGCACGAGCACGCTCAGGCCGCCCACGTCCGACGCGATCACCGGCGTGCCGCACGCCATGGCTTCGAGTGCCACCATGCCGAACGACTCGTAGTGCGACGGCATCACCAGCATCTCGGCGGCTGCGTAGTAGTACTGCAAGACGTCCTGGTCGCGCGCGCCGAGGAAGGCGATCAAGTCGGTCAGGCCGAGCTCGTCGCGCAGCTCGTGCAGCCGGGCCATCTCTTCGTTCTCGCGCTGGCCGGCTTCGCTCGGGTCACCGCCGATGACGGACACGCAGAGGTGATCCCAGTCCCAGTCGGTTCGCTTCGCCTTGAGCAGCGCTATCGCCCTGAACAGCGTGTCTATCCCCTTCAGGCGCTCGATTCGCCCGGCAAACAGGATCATCCGGTGACTCGGCGGTATGCCGATGACCGACTTGGCGTAGTTCTGCTCGATGGGATGGAAGCGCGACAGGTCCACGCCAGGTGGGACGATGCGGATGCGTGACGAGCCGGCGCCATAGAAGCGCACCAGTTGCTGTTTCTCCACGCTGGTGTTGGCCGTGATGCGATCGGCGACGCTGCACAGGTGACATTCGCTGCGCAATCGCAGTTCGCTCTCGCGTTCCTGATCGCGTTGAGCGATCTGGTTCTTCAACTCGGCTAGGGTGTGAAAGGTTATGGCGAACTTCACGCCCCAGCACGCGCGCAGCGCCTCGGCCACCAGGCCGGACAGCCAGTAGTTGGCGTGGATCACGTCGTAAGAATTGAGAATTGAGAATTGAGAATTGAGAAAGGCAGAATCATAAGTCGTCTTTGCTAAATTCTCAATTCTGGATTCTTCATTCACGAAGCGGCATATCCATTCGGTGAATGCAGGAACGTAGCGATGCAGGTCGTTCTTCGCTACGGGCGCTTCAGGACCAGCCGGCACGTTGATCACGCGCACGTGAGGGCCGAGGCGCGGGTCAATGCGCAGCAGTTGCGCGCTCTGGCTGCGCGTGAACACATCGGCCGCGATGCCGCGTCGGCCGAGTTCACGCGCCACCTCGCGCACGAACACGTTCATGCCGCCGGTGTCTTTGCCACCCAGCGTGGCCAGCGGTGAGGTGTGGAAGCTGATCAGAGCGACGCGCATTGGCAAGGGTAAATGGGTTAAATCTCGACCGGTTCGCCGTTGAAGGCGCACGCGAACAGGGCGCGCAGCTCGTCCGCTGAAGGCTGGCGCGGTGAAGCAAAGATGACCGTGTCGTTCATGGCATTGTCAACCAGCGCGTCCAGCCGGGCCTCGAAGTCGGCCGGCGCAACGCCGGCTTCGGCGATCGTCAGTGGCTGGCCGATCTCCCGCGCCAGCGCGCGGATGCGCTCGACCAGCGCCCTGGCCGCCGACGATTCGTCCTCGTGGCGCAGTCCACAGAACCGCGCTAGCTCAGTGAAGCGCGTCTTCGTATCGTCCGGCCGCGATGGGCTGGCGTAGAACTCGACGGCGTAGGGCAGGCACAGCCCGACGGCGCGGCCGTGTGGTAGATGAAAGATGGCGCCCAGCGCATGCCCCATCGAATGCGCCAGGCCAACCATGCTGTTGATGTATCCCAGCCCACCAATGGCGGCGCAATACGCCATCTTCTCGCGCGCTTCCGAGTCATCTCGGTCGCGGTGGGCGCGCGCCAGATAGTCCAGTGCGAGCTTCGTGGCGACCAGGCACAGGCCGTCGGTGTAGTCGTTGGCCCAGCGCGCCAGATACCCTTCGATGGCCTGGGTGAGCGCGTCCATGCCGCTGTCGGCGACCACGTGGGGTGGAGCGGTGTGCGTCATTCGCGGATCCACGATGGCGATGTCCGGCGCGGCCATAGGGTGGCCGCTGCCCAGCTTGCGTGGCGGGTCGCCAGGAACCGTGATGACGAACGCCCAGGTCGCCTCGCTGCCAGTGCCCGCTGTCGTCGGGATGGCGATCAGCCGCGCTCGCTCGCGCATTGCGATTGACTCCAAAGGGTTGAGCGCTTCGAGGTCGAGGCCAGGATTTTCGTATAGCACCCACATCGCCTTAGCCGCGTCCAGCACGCTGCCCCCACCGACGGCAATCAGCCAGTCGGGTTCGAACTGCCGCATGACCTGCGCGCCGCGCTGAACGATGTCCAACGATGGCTCTGGCTCGACGTCGTCGTGCACGGCCGATTGCAGGCCGGCCTGCGCGAGTTGGCTGAGCACCGGCTCGATCAGGCCGGCTTGTCGCACATTCGGGTCGGTGATGATGAGGGCGCGCCGTCCACGTACCTCGGCTAGGTGTTGCAGCGCGTCCTCGCCGTAGACGATGGTTGGAGAGCGGAAGAACCACATCGTGACGCGGATGGTATCACGCCGGCGCGGGTTCAAAGCATCGGCGATCCGCGCTCGCACGATGCGAAATCCGGCGAAAGCGCCGACCGGGCCTACGGCAGCGCGTTGTCCTGCGCTGGCCTGGCGGTTGCCGGCTGGTCGGCTTTCGGCTCGGGCTTTGGCGCGATGCGCAGCACATGCTCGATCGCCTCCGTCGGCGATTTGCCGCTCACCCGGCGATAGGCGTAGAGGTACAGGTCGCGGGCGACCGCAGTGACGGGCGCGGCCAGGATCACGCCAAGCAGGCCAAACAACTGGCCGAAGATGACCAGCGCCACGATCAGAATTGCTGGGTGCACGCCGATGCTCTCGCCGATCACGCGCGGCACGAGATAGTTGTTCTCCACCAGTTGCACCACGACGAATAAACCGAGCACGGCCAGCGCCGAGACCGGCCCACCCACGAACAGCGCGACGATCACCGCCGGAATTGCCCCGAGCATCGCGCCGATCATCGGCACCAATTCGGCGACGCCGGCCCAGATCGCCAACAACAGGATGTAATCGACCTCGATCCCGGGGATGAAATCCACGATGTTCAAGCCGATGCCGACGGTGACGCCGACGATCAGGCCGAGCGTGAGCTGCCCACGGATGTAGGCGCTCAGCGAGTGATCAATGATGCCCCACACGTTCCAGAAGTCCGGCCTGATGCGATAGTCGAGCTGACGGCTGATGAAGATGTTTACCTTGCGTGCGTCGTTCAACACGTAGAAAAGCCAGATCGGCACGATCACGAATCCCACCAGAAAGGACAGTAGGTTGAAGACTTGCCTGAGCTGGTTCAGGATGAACGCGCCGACGGTCGCTGCAATGGTGCTCAGGTTTTCCTGGATGCCTGGCAGGCTTCTCTGCACCATCTGCTCCAGGGGAGATTGAAATTCCAGCGGCACGTTGGTGTGATACCAATCCACGATATCCGCGACCAGCCGTTCGAGCGCATCGGGTCGCGCGAAGTTTGTCACCAGCCGGATGGTCTGGCTCACCAGGGGCGGGACGAGGAAGACCACCAGCGCGATGAGCAGCAGCAGGCCGGCGGCATATACCAGCAGGATCGCCAACCAGCGCGGCATGCGCCTCTCCATCCAATTGACGATTGGCATGAGCAGGTAGGCCAGCGCCAGGCCGAAGATGAATGGCGTGAGCGCCGAGCCCGCCGCTGTGATCAACGCAACAATCGTGATGACAGCCAGCGCGATCAACAACGCGCGCGCGAGGGCGCGAGGCGAGGGGCGATATGGGCTAGCCGGCGTATCGGTCATGCAACATGCATTCTCGGTGCATGCCGAATCTTATCAAAGCATGGACGATGCACCTCCGCGCCTTCAACGCCTCACCACGGGGATGAACACGCGTTTGTCCAACACCGGCAGGCCGATCGAGAATTTCTGATCTACCCGCGTGACGTTGCCTTGCTGATCCACCACCTGAACGTAGAGATGCGCGTCCGTCACTGAGTCCATCGGCGGGTCGAGTGCGATGGCGTAGATGCCCTTGCCGGCGGGTTGCGCCAGGTCGGCCAGCTGCGCGCCGGCCGGACGGCCGTTGATGGGTATGCTGGCTGTGATCGAAAGCGTGCTCGGGGCGATGCCGGTGTAGGCATCCGCGATGCCCACGCGAATCGCTGTCAGGGGGCCGCTGTTTGCGCCGGGGCGCGGCGCGCTGACCGTGAGCGTTGGGCGCATGTCGTCGAGGAACCAGCCGAACGCCGCGTTGCTCGTGCCTTCGCCGACGTTGATCGGGCAGCCGAGGTCTATCCAGCGTGCGAATGCCATCTTCTCGTCAATGCTCAACGGTGGCGCGCCGCTGTTTGGCGGCGGCATGATCGTGCCGGTGTAATCCAGGTCGGCGTCGTTGATCTTCGCGCCGGGTGGCAACGTGCTGGGATCGCCGGGCGTGGATTCGGTGGGGTGGTCGGCGTTGGTCCAGCCATCCAGCCTCCGCCCAAACAGCTTCCAAATCAGCAGGCTGCGCCGGCTCTGAAACGGCCGCACGTAGCGGCTGGCGTTGGGGAAGCGCCAGACCGGATCGTTGCCCACCTTCACCAGCGGTGGATAGCCCCACCTCGCGTTGCTATCGAAACACAGCCGCGCGTAGTCGCCGGGCAGCGACATGCCGCTGAACTGCGGGCCGGGATACATCCTCAGGTCGTCGAGCACGAGGTTGCCGGGCGGCGTTGGATTGCTCTGTGTGTGGCATTGCACACAACTGCGTTGCAGAATCGGCCGGATGTCGCGATGGAACTCGACGTTCACCACGGCGCTGTTCACCGTGCGTATGGTCGGGTTGCCGCCGGCGTCGTGCGTGAGGAGCGGTGTGGCATCGCTTAAGTCCCATACAGAGTAGCCGGGCTTGCCGGCCGCGGTTTGAGCGAAGGCAAGCGGTTGTTGGCTGTGGGCGTGACATCCGCCGCAATCGGTGCGCATCTCGCCAGGGCGCACCTGATGCCACGTCTGCGCCATGGTCAGCACCATGCCGTTGCGGTCGAGCATCTGGAAGGTGAACGGCGCGTCGGCTGGGATCTTCGCGAGGAAGCTGGTGTCGGGGTTGCCTTCGGGATCGAGCACAGGATGGCCGCCGTTCCATTTGCGCAGAGGGATCTCGCCCAGGATGCGCAACTTCTCGTTGACGTGGTTGAAGAAGTGCTGGCCTTCGTTCGGGCCATAGCTGCGATTTGTGTTCGGCTCCATCGCCAGGATGCGCACGGCCCAGATATCACTGTTGCCGTATTTGCCCGCGTCCGCGCCCTGCCACAGCCAGTTGCTGTTCGCGTCGTTCTCGCTCGTGTTGAACGGCTCCAGCCCGTCGAACGCATTCGTGGTCGAGAAGCCGGGGAACGACTCGCGCTTGTAGAAGCTGCTCGTCCCGACCAGGCCGAAGGGTGTGCCTGCGGGCAGCTCAGCATGAACCGAGCCGTCGTTCGGCAGCCAGGGTAGCTGCGCCGGTTGCGCTACGCCGTAGATGGCGCTGTAGGGCGTGACGGCGCGCGGCCACACTTCGTTGTAATTCGGATCATCTTTCAGCAGCACCAACTGGCTCGGGCTGTTGATCGGCCCGCCGTTTGGCATGAGGTAGATGCCTGCATCGGGCGCGGGCCGATTCGCCGGGCGATCGAGCGCGTTGACCGGCCCGCCGGACCACACCACGAGCAGGTCGTTGTTCGGCGCGGCCGAGGGATGGGTGAACTTGCCGACGCGCTTGCCATCGGCGCCGACCGGCGCAGCCTCGTCCTCGCCGTGCGTGAACGGCGTGATGGAAACCATCCCACGCGGCATGAACGACATGCGGAACGGCCACTCGAAGCCCGCGCCGACCACCTGCATCACCGGTGGGTTGTCGTTCACCGAAGCATCGTGGAAGCGCGGCTGGCCATCTGGCGGCGCGGCTGGGAAGCGATACAGCGCACCAAAGCCGAAGTTGTTCAGGTTGTAATAGCCCTCGACCACGATGTCGCCGTCGCTGAGTTGCGTAGCGAAGTGCAGCGAGCTGGCCCACTTGAACGCGCTGATGAGCGGCTCCCAGTAGCGCCCGTCTGGCCAGATCGTCCACATGCCCCACAGGCGTGCGTCGCGCATGCCCTGCGTCTCGAACGAAGAGAACATCACCCGCCCATCGCGCAGCGGGGTGGGGTGCAGCGCGCTGCCGATCGTCATCGGCGCGATCGGCGTGACGTTCGAGCCGTCTTCATCCATCACGAACAATTGCAGGGTGGGGTTGGTGAAGTTCTTCGGCGGGACGAAGCCGTTGCGGTTGCTGGTGAAGATGATCTTGCCGCCGGGCAGCGGCGCCGGACCGAGGTTCAGAATGCCGTAGCCGAGGCGGTTGAACGAATTCGGCGGGTTGACCGGATTGGATTCGTCCCACTTGCCTGCGCCCGTATTCGGCGTGAACTCGCCAAACGTCAGACGTTGCACCTGCCGTGTGTTCAGGTGGATGCGATAGATGTCTGCGCCGGCGTACGGCAGCCCGCCGCGCTGATGGTTCAATTGTTCCTCGCGCACGTCGGGGAAGAAGCTGTAATAGACCGACTGCCCATCGAACGACACATACGGGTCGGTGACCGCGCCGTTGCCTGCCGCCACCAGCACCTCTTCGCTGCCGTCGGGATGCAGCAACATCAAGTCGGAGCCGGGTTCGATGCGCGCAGGATGAAACACCTCCGGCCAGACCACGTGCTGGTTGTCGCCCTTGCGCGGCTGGCGCACGTAGACGATGCTGTAACCGACGGCGGCATGTTCGTTCGCTCGCGTCGGCGTGTGCGCAGGCGTGGCGATGGCGAGCAGGCAGGCGAGGCAGACGAGGAAGGGGTAGATCGGTGTGCGCATGGAAGTGTTTGCGCCGCAGTTTAACTCTAGGCGCGACGCATTGCTCGACGCTTCGACGCCTCGACGATTCGCGATTGAGCGACGCGGGTTGGAGGATGTCGGCTCACCAGATCGCCTTCAGCGAGCCGCACGCCTCAGCCTAACCCTCACAGCTGCCCGCGTCACATCTGACGGCAGGCCGTCGCCATGTAATCTCGATGGTCAAACTTGCGCCGTGTCGCTCACAATCGTCAACCGGGTCAAGCTGACCGCACAAAAGGCCAAAGAGGCCCCATCTCTCGCCTCCCAGTGGACGACGACACGGTGGTGGAACTGGACGAGTTGTTCACGTTCGTGGCAAAAACATCATTGGGTTTAGACGCTCTCTGTTGCCCGGCCAGCGCGCGAAACCAGTTATAATCACGCGCGCTCCTTAAGGAAGAACGCGACAGAGCGTGCGGGAAATGCGATGAAAGTCTTACTCTTACAGGATGTCTACAATCTCGGCCTGGCGGGCGAAGTGAAGACCGTCGCCGACGGTTACGGCCGCAACTACCTGCTGCCGCGCGGTCTGGCTGTCCTTGCGACGCCGGCAGCCCTCAAGCAGGCCGAGCGCGTGAAACAGGCTGCGCTCGAGAAGCGTGCCCGCGAGAAGGCCAACATCGAGGCGCTTACCCAAATGCTCTCCGGCATGACGCTCACCTTCAACGTGCGCGCCGGCGAAAAGGGCAAGCTATACGGCTCGATCACATCGGCGCAGATCGCCGATGCAATCTCCAAAAACCTCGGCAGCGAGTTCGACAAGCGCAAAGTGGGTCTGCGCGAGCCGATCCGCGAAATCGGCACCTACGCCGTGCCGTTGCGCCTGGGCGCAGACGTCGTGCCATCCATCACCGTGGTGGTGCAACAAGAAGGCACCATGGCCGCAACCGGCCCATCGGCTCCTCAAGCCGAACCCACCGAGCAAGAACCGGCCCCAGAAGTCGAGTCGGCCGAACCGGCCGGCTGAGAACCCGAAAGGAGGGGATAGGTGGAACACAACCACGACGAGTGGCTCGATCTGGAACTCGACCTCGATAGCGATTCCCAAGTCATCGAACTACTCGCGGGAGATCTGCACTGTCCCCTCTGTGGCTCTCGCTACGAGCCAACTGCAATCCACCTCATCCGTCATCGCCCGGATACGATCATGCTGGCCGTGCAGTGCCACCAGTGTGGCACAGGCAGCCTGATCACCATCCGGTACATGCCCAAGTCCCTGCCCGCTTCATCAGAATTGACTCCTATCGAGCGCGCGTTCTTCGGCTGCCTGCCCCCGCTCGGTGATGCCGACGTACTGCGCATTCGTCGGCTGTTGCAGGCACACACCGGCGACCTGCGCGACTTGCTCTGAACGGCTCAGTCGAGTCGCTTGGTCAAATACGACACATCGCCCCAGGGTGTCGAACGCGTGCTTCGTCCGTCGTACGCGTAGCCCAGCTTGGGATACAAACGCTGTGCGTTGGCGTAGTCCGGCGTCAGCCCGACACCGATGCCGATCACGCGCCTGCCGTTCGAGCGGGCAATGTGCTCGCAAGCCGCGACGATCGCGCTGGCAACGCCGCGCCGGCGGTATGGCTCCAACGTGTTGAGGTCGGTGATTTCGGGGATGCCCTCTGTCTCGAACGGCTCGTACTCGGATCGCCACACCAGATTGCCATAGCCGGCCAGCTCATCTTCGACGAAGGCAACCAACGTGACGCGCGCGCCGCTGCAATGCTCGGCGAAGTAACGCCGATACTGATCGGCCGGCTTATTCCAGGACGCGAATGCTTCGGTCAGCGCCTCCACGTCCTGAGCGGTCATTCGGCGGACGACGATCGAGCCGGCCATAGCGACTCACCAGCGCCTGGGCGGCGCAAGCCACAGCGCATCTTCGACTCGGCCGGACTGATCCGGCAGCGGATTCAATCGCACGGTGCTGGCCGCCCGCGAAAATACGCGCCAGCCGTCGCAAACTCGCATCAAGCCGGGGTCAGTCGTCTTGCGTCGCTGGCGAAGCGCGGCTTTGAGTGCAATGCCACGCGACACATCCTCGGCCAGCGACGCGACCAGCGGCTGCGCATCAGCAGGCAGATCGAGCGACATCAGCGCGAGGGCCGCCTCGTCCGGTGGGAGTGGTCGTGCTTCGCCGGCATGTCCGGAAGCAGCGATCGCCGCGCCAACCACACGCGCCCACCCCATCGGTTGAGCTGTCTGCAGCCACGCTTCGACCGGACGATCCATGTCGAAATCGCGCACAAACAGCACAGGTTGCTCACCGAACGGCGTCAGACCGAACACTTCGGCGCGCGGTTGCTCGATGGCGTTGTCCTCGATCCACGCGAAAGCCGACATTTGATCGAGAATCGTGTTCCGCTCGGTCATCACCGCGCCGACGAAGAGGGGAAAGGGTGCGGTCAGGATGGGCAGGCCGAATAGCACGCGCACCACGGCCGACGTGCACCTGATCTTTCCTTTCTCGGATAGCTGGCGAGCCAACGCGTCGGCACGGTCACCGAAGATCAACAGCGCTGCATGTTGCGCTGTCGCCAGCGCACATCGCACCTCCAGATGCAAGAGCTGATCGAACGACTTGAAGTTCACACCCCAATGCTACTTCACCAGGCGTAACGCGGCCGTTTGGTTCTTGCTTCTTGGTATAGCACGTCGAGGCGGCCATCCTTGGCAAAGTAGTCGATCAGGGCGCGCGCTTTGCCGCCCTTCGCCTGGCCTGGCAGACTGTCCCAGTCCACACCGAGCACGAAGGCCAGGTCCTGCAAGTCATCGAGCGAGAAGTTTGCCTCGAACGCCTCGTAGAGCTTTTGTTCGCGTGGATCGCGCGGGCGGGCGGTTCCACGGTCGTCGGGGCGGCGTCCAACTTCGTAGTTGATTTGATCGCGCCCGACGAAATCGCCCCCGACGTGGACGTTGCCACCGATATACGCGCCGCCACCGGTGTTGATCTGTGTGCCGGGGTTGATGTTGCCGGTGTTGTTTCCCTCCACGATGACACCGCCAGCGCCGGCCGCGCGTGCACCTGGTCCACGCGCTATTGCACCACCATCTGTGAGCACCGCCGAATATTTCTCGGCCATGGCCGGTGCTTGCTGGCGGATCAACGCAATTAGTGCCTGCGCTCGTTGCAGCATCTCCGCGTCTTGTGCTACGCCTGCACCCTCCAGCTCCTCCCGGAGCACGTCTCGCCGTGCCTCGCTGTCGGGCTGCTTCTCCACGCCGCGCATGGCAGATTCGACGGCAGAGGATGCGCCGAATTTATGGACGACGAGCGCCTTCAAGCCGGCATAGGCATCTTCAATCGCCTGCGGCACCGTCGCTTGCGTCGCAACAGCCGCACCGGTCACCAGCGCGCCAACGATGATGGACAACGGATCCATGAGCACCCCCTATGGACACATTGTAGAGCAAGAGGGATGTTAGGCGCAGTCATCTGAAGTCCACGCGCCGGCCGGTGAGGCCGGCGACGATTTTGGCCGAGAGCGTGAGCGCAGCGATGACCACCAGATTGATGAAGGCGGTCAACGCGAATGCTGATGCCAGCCAGCGCGCGGCATCCTGGACGAAAGGGGCGATGGCAGTGAGCAGGCCGGTGCCGCCGATCAACAGAATGACCGCGCTGAGGGCGACCAGAAACCCGATCACCGGCGGCCACGACTGGGTATCCGAGGACGAGGGCATCATGCTGTTGGCGATGGCGAACACCAGGTAAATCCACAACCAAGAATCGGTCGCTTGCGGGAGCGCGAGGAGCTGATCCAGCAGGCTGTACGCGTTGCCATCGGACAGCGCAGACTGCATCGAGCCGAGGTCAAACACCCACACTCCAATAAGGACAAGGGCGGCAATCCCGACGAAAAGCGGCGCGGCGCCGATCAGGCTGGTGCGCAGGGCGTCACTGCGCAGCACTTCGACGTAGCCCAGCCGCACCACGCCGTTGGGCTGGCGTTCCGGACGCAACGACAGACGTCGCACCCGCACCCCCAACAGCGCTGCCATCACCGCATTGCTCACCTCGTGCAAGGCGACGCCTGGCAACAACACGAGCGAATACAGCAGCGTGGTTGTCTCAGCGTGGCCGGTGAGCAGCAGAAGGACTTCCTGGAGGCGGCGATGCACGAAACGCTCCAGCACGAGCACTGCGCCAAAGGTGGTGAGGAAGAGGAGAAGGGCGAACAGCATGAGGGAGGGGGCGTATTCCGTATCGCGTCATGCGTCGTGTGTGCTCACACAACGGGTGGCGGGTGACTCACGGTGTCGCTCAACTCATGGGTTTCATTTTAGACGCGCGCACGATGGCGATGAAGTCTTCGGCCTTCAAGCTCGCCCCACCAACCAGCGCACCATCCACATCGGGTTTGCTCAGGATCTCCGGCGCGTTGGCCGGCGTCACGCTGCCGCCATACTGGATGCGCATCTCGTCTGCTGTATCGCCGAACAAATCGCGCAGTTGCGCGCGCACGAAAGCACAGCGGTGTTGCGCGTCGTCGGCCGTCGCTGCCCGGCCGGTGCCGATGGCCCAGATCGGTTCGTAGGCGACGACGATCTTTGTCGCGTCAGCAGCGGCGACGCCGGCCAGACCCGACCGAACCTGCCGTTCGAGCACAGCCTCGGTCTCGCCGCGCTCATTTTGCTCCAACGTCTCACCAATGCACAGGATGGGCCGCAGGCCATGCTTCAGCGCGGCGAGCACTTTGCGATTGATGAAGGCGTCACTCTCGCCGAAATGCTGCCGCCGCTCGGAATGACCCAGGATGACGTAGTCGGCCAGGCCAACCAGCATGACCGGCGAGACCTCGCCGGTGAAAGCGCCCTTGTCCTGATCGTGCATGTTCTGCGCACCCAGTTTGATCATCGTGTTGGCGATAGCCGACTTGACTGCCGTCAACGCCACGAACGGGGGACACAAGGCCACCTCGGTCTCACGCACGGCGCGCAAGCCGGTAATCAGCTCGATTGCCAGGTCGTAAGCCTCGTCCACCGTCTTGTTCATCTTCCAATTGCCAGCAATGAATTGTGTTCGCATGATGCTCCATTCTTCGAAGGTTGTGCCTATTGTCGCTCAGTCGCACCGTGACGAAGCCCGGCCCTGGTCACGAAACGTCCCCGGCATCCCCTGGCGAACGTCAGCCTGCGAGTCCCGAGCGGATCAGCCTGGGGCCGAGGCGGAGATAGGCAGAGTAGAGCACGGGCGATGGTGCGTAATCCCATGCGCCGAGGCCTTCGACGAAACGCGCGCCGAAGCCCTCCTTGAAGCGATATACGCCCCATAGCGAATCGCCCTCGTCGAGTCTATCCGGCGCGCCCCACCAGTCGTAAGTGGCGTAGCCTTGATCGCGTGCCCAGCGCAGCGCCGTCCACTGCAGCAGATGATTGGGCATGTGTTCGCGCCCCACCGAGCGCGACATGCCGTAGAAATACCAGGCGCGATCAGCGAAGCAGAACAGCACCAGCCCGGCCAACGCCTGCCCCTCGTGTTCCGCGACAAAAGCGACGCCGTTCATGGCCCGCCAGGCATCGAAATAGTAACCTGCCTCGCGAATGACGAATCCATCGCGTCGAGCGGTCTCGGCATACATCGCGTAGAGCAGCTGCGCATTGTCGCCGCCGATCGAGGCTACCCTGCGCACGCGCACGCCGCGCTTCTCCGCCAGGCGAATGTTGTAGCGCGTCTTGGGTTTCATCGCCGACAGCAGCGCGTCGTCGTCGCAGCGAAGATCGGTGTGCAGGGTGTTGCGAAATTGGACCTGCGAACGGGAGTAGTGCCAGCCGCGCGAGGCCAGCAGCGCACGGCACGGGGCGAGGGTGCTTCCGCTATCGGCTGCAGGCGGATCGCCATCCAGCTTCACCCAGATGGCGCGTTGGGCACGCGCAAGCCGTTCGAGCAACGCCAGCGCTTCGCCGAACGCATCGTGATCGGCAAACACAGGCCCCTTGGGCGCATACAACACACAGAGGGGCAACCGGCGGATGCGGCGCTGCAGCACCTGCACTGCAGCGCGCGGGCTTCCCTGTACATCGCTCAGCAGCCAGCGCTCCGCCGTCCATCCCCAACGCGACTTGAAATCGCCCCACGCCCAGGACTGGAGCACATGCGGCGCCGGGAGCCTGCGCAGAGCTTCATCCCACGCATGCGCATCGGCCACGCGCGTCCACATCACAGCCAAAATGGCGAGGGCGAAGCATCCTGATAGGTGCTTCGCCCTCCGTTCGTGAAAATCTCGACAGCCCGAGACGCTCTCACTTGATGATGACCTTGGCGCCGACTTCCTCGAGCTTCTTCTTGGTGTCCTCGGCCGTCTCCTTCGAAACGCCGCTCTGAATCACCGACTTGGGGGCCTCGACCAGATCCTTGGCCTCCTTCAAGCCGAGGTTGGTGATGGCGCGCACGACTTTGATCACTTCGATCTTCTTCGGGCCGATGTCCTCGAACACCACGTCGAATTCGGTCTTTTCTTCCGCCTGGGCGGGCGCAGCACCTGCGGCGGCGGGCGCCGCGCCGGCTACCATGACCGGAGCAGCAGCAGCCGTGACGCCCCACTTTTCCTCGAGCATCTTCTTCAGTTCGGCTGCTTCCAGCAGCGTCAGGCTGTTCAACTGTTCGACAATCGCATTCAAATCTGCCATTTCTAGTTCTCCTGTTCATCGGTGACGGCTGGTAGACATTAGCCGTCAAACCACGTAGTCATTGCTTCTCGATTCCTGTGTTCAGGCTGTTTCCTCTTTGGGTGTCTCTTTGTCAATCTTCGCCTGCAAGGCATACACCACACCACCGATGGCAGCGTTGAGCACGCCGACGAGGTTCGAAGCCGGCGCCGAAATCGCGCCGATGATCTGTGCACGCAGCGTATCCAGCGACGGCAACGATGCCAGGGCATCGACTTCTTCCTTGGTGATGGCTTTACCGCTCAGGACGCCACCGACGATCCGCAGCTTTTCGAACTCCTTGCTCAGCTCGTTCAAGGCCTTGGCGACCGCCGCCGGATCCTTGAAGCAGAAGCTCATCGCCGTGGTGCCGGTCAGCCACTCTGTGGGCACGTCATACCCGGCATCTTTCAGCGCGCGTCGCACCAGCGTGTTCTTGGTGACGTGGAACTCGGCCTGCGCGCTGCGCATCTGGCTGCGCACCTTGTCGAGCTCGGGCATCTTCAAGCCACCATACTGGGTGATGATCAACGCCTGGCTCTTGCCGATCAGTTCGGCGTATCCAGCGACGATGCTCTCTTTTTTCTCTCTTGAGATTGCCAAGTTTTCACCTCCTCGCCAACCCTTCGAAATGAAGGAAAATGATCGCGCCTCGACCGGTGACCGATCGAGGCGCACATCGCTCACATGCGCTCCGAGGCAACCACGCCTTCAGAGCGTATCTGTTTGCTTGTGCATCCCACCTATACAGGCACGATTTATATCCCTTCGCCTTCGCAAGGGAGGCCTGTAGTCACCGGCAGTTGCGGACGCGGACTATACCACAACAATCACATACCGAATCACTTCGCCCTAGCCCGAGGCGATCACGCGCGCGTGCCGACGAGGTTCGGGTCTACGCGCACACCTGGCCCCATGGTCGAGGTCACTGTAATGCGCTTCACGTATGTGCCCTTCGCGGCAGCCGGTTTGGCTTTGTTCACCGCGTCCAGGAAGGTAATGAGATTCTCGTTCAACGCCTCTGGGGTGAAGCTCACCTTGCCAACCGGCACGTGCAAGTTGCCGGTCTTATCCAGGCGAAACTCGACGCGGCCGGCGCGCGCTTCCTTGATCACGCGCGGAATGTCGTCGGGCGGCACCACCGTGCCGGCCTTCGGGTTGGGCATCAGGCCGCGCGGACCGAGCACCTTGCCGAGGCGACCGACCTTGCCCATCATGTCGGGCGTTGCGATCGCCACGTCGAAGTCGGTAAAGCCGTCCTGTATCTTCTTGATCCACTCGTCGGTATCGGCCACGATGTCGGCGCCGGCCTCCTGTGCGATGCGCGCGCCATCGCCTTGGGCGAACACGAGCACGCGCACGGTCTTGCCGAGACCGTTGGGGAGAACCACCACGCCGCGCACCTGCTGATCAGCCTGTCGCGGATCTACACCCAGGCGAACGTGACACTCGACGGTAGCGTCGAACTTGGTGAAGCTGGTGTCTTTGACCAACCGCACCGCTTCGACGGTCGAGTACAACTTGTTCCGATCTACTTTCTCTGCTGCAGCCAGGTATTTCTTGCCTGCTTTTGCCATTGCGATTACTCCTTGTGGTCTTGACGAGCGAAACGCTCTCCCACACTTTCGATGTCCAATGCTGAGGGGCGGCTCGACCGCCGTCAGTCCACGACCTCCACGCCCATGCTGCGGGCGGTGCCCATGACCTGCTTCATCGCGCCTTCCAGGTCAATGGCGTTCAGGTCTTTCATCTTCATCTCGGCGATCTCCTTCACCTGCGCCTTGGTGATCTTGCCGACTTTGGTGCGGTTCGGCGTCGCCGAGCCCTTTTCGATGCCGGCCGCCTTGCGGATGAGTTGCGCGGTGGGCGGCGTGCCCAACGTGAAGGTAAACGAGTTGTCTGTGTAGACGGTGATCTTGGCCGGGATGATGTAGCCGGCCATCGAGGCTGTGCGCGCGTTGTATTCCTTGCAGAACATCATCAGGTTGATGCCATGCGGCGCGAGTGATGGACCAATCGGCGGCGCCGGGCTGGCCTTGCCTGCCTCGATCTGAATGCTTACGGTTGATTTGACTTTCTTTGCCATTGTTTCGCTCCTCGTGGTCTTGGCGAGCTATCTGCTCTCCCACACACACAACGACGATGCGCTCTTCGCTCGCGGCTCAGAGCACAGACTCACATCTTCTCGACTTGCAAAAAGTCCAACTCGACCGGCGTCTCGCGCCCGAAGAACGAGACCAGCACGGTCACTTTGGCGCGCTCGGTGTCGATCTTATCCACCAGGCCCATGAAGTCGGCAAAGGGACCATCGGTGATGCGCACTTTCTGGCCTTCACGGAAGCTGACTTTGATCTTGGGCGCTTCTGCTTCCATGCGGCGCAGGATCTGGTTGACCTCCTGCGGGCTGAGCGGTTGTGGCCGGTTGCCCATGCCGACGAAACGCGTCACGCCGGGGGTATTGCGCACCACGTGCCACGAATCCTCGCTCATCTTCATGCGCACCATGACGTAGCCGGGGAACACGCGGCGCTCGACGGTGCGGCGCTTGCCGTCGCGCACCTCGATCTCGTCCTCGGTCGGCACGACTACCTCGAAGATCTTGTCGGCCATGCCCATCGTCTCGATGCGCTGCTCGAGGTTGTGCTTGACTTTGTTTTCGTAGCCAGAGTAGCAGTGGATGGCGTACCACTGCGGTTCGTCGGGAGATTCGACGCCTTCGGGCACGTAGGGCGCCTCATAGCCAGTGCCGTCACCAGGAT
>FWWM01003618.1_pt1 | contig 37973 bp, 34 predicted proteins | sample 2228351 | NCBI WGS metagenome assembly FWWM01 (sample SAMEA103939774, study PRJEB20133) | metagenome
GGGCCGTTGTCGTGGCCGGTGCCGTCGACGTTCACGCCGGCGTCGTTCACCACCACTTTGGCCCCCTCCTGAGCCAGGAGCAGCGCCACCGCGCGGCCGATCCCCCGGCCGGCTCCGGTCACCACAGCGATACGTCCATCGAGCATGCCCATAGCCGTTTCCCCTGCGCGCGTTAGTAGCGGATCAGCGTGAGCCGGCTGCGCGCCACCAGCTCCCCGAGCTGGTTGACGTACTCCGTCTCCAGCGTGATGAAGATCATCGGTCCGGCCTTGCCCCCGCGCTCGGTGATGTCCTTGATGCGCGTGGTGCAGGTGAGGGTGTCGCCGGCGCAGATGACGCCGTAGTACTCGAACTCGTTGCCGCCGGCCAGACGCCGTTTGACCGGCAGTGGAGGTAAGCGCAGGGGCACGCCGGGGTCCCCCGGCTTCCAGGGGACGTGGCCCACACAGCCGGGCGGCGCCACGATGCTGCGGTAGCCCTTGGACCTGGCGTACGCCTCGTCGTAGAAGAGGGGATCCATGTACCCCACCGCCCGCGCGAAGAGCCGCACGGCGGTCTTGTCGACCTCCATGACGTAGGGAGGCGACGCGGTGCCGATGAACGCGCGGATGTGGTCGGTGAGCAGCGACGTCGATTCCTGCAAGCTCGGCCCCCTTCAATCCACGCCCAGGATGAGCGTCCCGCAGGAGGACAGGGTGCCGCCGACGCCGTTCACCAACGCGAGCCGGGCGTCGGCGACCTGTCGCGCTCCGCACTCACCCCGGAGCTGGCGCCCCGCTTCGATGATGAGGAAGATCCCGAACATGCCGGGATGGGTGTACGAGAGTCCGCCGCCGGAGGTGTTGACGGGCAGGGCGCCCCCGGGCGCCGTCCGCTGGCCGGCGACGAAGGCGCCGCCTTCCCCCTTCTGGCAGAAGCCGAGGTCCTCGAGGGCGACCAGGACCGTGTAGGTGAACGAGTCGTACGTCTCGACCACGTCGATATCCTGGGGCCGCACGCCGGCCATGCCGAAGGCGATGGGGGCGGTGTGGACGGCGGGCGTCTCGGTGAGCTCGGGCATGGAGAACACCGAGACGTGGGTGTGCGACTCGGCCGCGCCCAGGAGCCAGACCGGTTTCTTGCGGCAGTCGCGGGCCCGCTCCGGCCCGACGACGACGCAGGCGCCGCCGGCGTCGGTGACCAGACAGCAGTCGAGCTTGTGGAAGGGCCACGAGATCCAGGGCGAGTTGAGGACGTCGGCGATGGTCAGGGGATCCCGCATGAGGGCCTTCGGATTGAGCTGGGCCCATTTGCGGGTGGCTACAGCGATCTCGGCGAGCTGCTCGTGGGTGGTGCCGTAGCGGTGCATGTGTCGCTGGCATGCCATGGCGTAGACGCTGGGCGCCGCCCCGGCGCCGTGGGGCCCCTCGAACTGAGAGGCCGGGTACCAGGGGTTGATGTAGGTCCAGCGCCGCTGGGGCCCGGCCCGCCGACGGTCGGAATAACCCGTCTGGCCGTGGGTGATGAGGGCCACGTTGCAGAGGCCGGCGGCGATGGCGGCTGCGGCGTGCTGCACGTGGAACTCGAACGACGAGCCGCCCACCTGGGTGCTGTCGGCGTAGCGGGGGCGGATGCCCAGGTATTCGCACAGGAGCACCGTGTCCATGACCCCGGTGCCCGCGGTGAAGAAGCCGTCCACCTCCGAACGGTCGATTCCGGCGTCCTCCAGGGCGTTGCGGGCCGCCTCCGCGTGGAGCTGGAGGGACGACTTGTCGGGGACGATCCCGATGTCGTCCGCTTCCGCCACGCCCACGATGGCCGCCTTGCGGTACAGGCTCACGGCGCGCCCTCCCGAGTGACGGGGCGGAACTTCGGGAGGGTCGTCTGCTCGTCCACGTCCTCGAACACCACCTCGACCGGCATCCCCGAGTGGATGCGGGCGGGATCGGGCTCGACGCCGAGCAGGTGGGTGAAGAGCCGCGGCCCCTCCTCCAGTTCCACGATGGCGGTGACGTAGGGAACGTCGTCCACCCAGAGCGGGTTGGTGGCGCGGTAGTGGATGGCGAAGGCGTGGATGACGCCCCGACCGCTGGCTTGCCGCCATTCCACCTCCCAGGTGAAGCAGCGCGGGCAGAAGGGCCGGGGATAGAAGAAGAACTGCTGGCAGCGCCCGCAGTAGGGGAGCCAGAGCTCGTGGCGCCGGCAGCCCTCCCAGAAGGGCCGCGCCTCGGGCATGGGCGGCGGTACTGGCTTAACCACGGACGCCCTCCGTCGCGCTGCGCGCCTGCACGGCCGCCCCGACGGCGCGGAACGCCTGCAGCGCGTCGTCGTGGGACCTTGCCGGGTCCGTCACGAAGGTGAGCAGGGCCCACTCCGCCTTCAGGGCCTGGGCCCAGCGGGCCACCGCCTGGGCACACTCCTCGGGCGACCCCACCGCCACCCGGTCGGGCACCGCTAGCTCGGCCGCGATGTCGTCGGGCGAGCGCACCGAGGCCATCCAGGGGTCCACGCCGCAAGTGAAGGCCCGGTTGGCGAAGTAGAAGCGGAAGATGGCTTCGATGGCGGCCCGGTGCCGATGGAGGGCGTCCGCGGCGCTGGCGCCGAGGGCGACGAATCGGGTGAGGACGGTGCAGGGCGTGCGGCCCTGGGCCCGGGCCTCCGCTCGATAGGCCTCGTTCAGCCGTTGCAGGGCGGAGACGCTGTGCAGTGGGTCGGCGATCCAGCCGTCGCCCAGCCTTCCTGCCCGCTGGGCGCCCGCCTCGGTCCAGGCGGCGACCCACACCGGGGGCGGCGTCGCCGGCCGGGGATGGACGAGGACGTCGTCGAACCGGTAGCACCGCCCGTGGAAGGTGACCCGCTCCTCCGTCCACGCCCGGCGCAGCACGGCGAGCCCCTCCTCAAAGCGGACCACGCGCTCCCGTCGGTCGACGCTCAAGGCGTCGAAGTCCTCTCGCCGATAGCCCAGCCCCACGCCCAGCATGAAGCAGCCCTCCGAGAGGCGGTCGAGCACGGCGGTGGACTCGGCCAGCGCCACCAAGTGGCGCAAGGGGAGCAGGAGCACGCACGTGCCCAGGAGGATCCTGGAGGTGAGGGGAGCCACCGCCGCGAGCGCCTCCAGGTTGCCCCCGAAGTGGTACCCCGAGGTGCGCTGGTGGTGTTCGGACAGGACCCAGCCGTCGAAGCCGGCGCCTTCGGCGGTCCGCGCCTGTTCGACGAGCTCGGAGACGGTCGCCGGGTAGCCAACGATGCCGAACCGTAAGGTCATGGCCGTGCGCCTCGCGCGAATCGGTACCTGACGATGTGGCGACCGCGGTGACGGCAGGAACTGTACGCGCCGTTGTGCCGCTTGTCAAGAGATTCGACCAAAGATTTTTACCATCCGGTCGGTAACCCCTTGACGCGATGGGTCGGGGGACCTAGACTCTGGGTCGTGGTTTTTCAGAGCACAGCTCCCGCGTCCGGCTCCTCGCCCGAGGCGGCCCGGCCCGGCCGGGGCCGGGGCCGCGATGCCATCCTGCAGGCGGCGGCGGAGACGTTCCGCGAGAAGGGGTTCGATCGGGCCACGATGGAGGACCTGGCGGCCCAGCTCGGCCTGCTGAAGGCGAGCCTCTACTACTACTTCCAGAGCAAGTACGACATCCTTTACGAGATCCTGCGCGGCGCCCGCCAGGAGGTCCTGCGGCGGCTGGAGGCCATCGCCGCCTCCGACCGGCCGCCGCGGGAGAAGCTGCATCAGGCCATCGTCGCCTTCGCCACCGCGTTCGATCACAACTACCCCGCCCTCTCGGTGGCCGTGTACGAGCGGCTCGATCGCGGCGTCCCCGCCATCGACGAGATGAAGGCGATCCGACGCCGGGTCCAGCAGCTGTGGGACCGGATGATCCGGCAGGCCGCCCGTGAGGGCGCCATCCGCAAGGACCTCGACCTCCGCGTCGTCAGCTTCGGCATCATCGGCATGATCAACTGGATGTCGCAGTGGTACGAGAAGGACGGGCGGCTCAGCTCCGAGGAGATCGCCCACGTGTTCGCCGAGATGGTGCTCAACGGCTTGGCGACGGAACGAGCGCCGCTGCCCCGGCCGAGGGGCCCGCGGGGCGGACGACGGAAGGAGGAGCGCGTCCCGGACGGAGACCGCTGATGGGCGGCCTGTTCTGGTCGGGGGTGGGTGATGACCGACGTCCTATTGGAGGAGCGCCGAGGGCGGGTGGCGCTGCTGACGCTGAACCGGCCCGACAAGCGGAACGCGCTGAACCCGGAGCTGCTGTTCGCGCTGGGGGACCGGCTCCACGCCCTCGCGCGCGAAGGTGAGGCGCGCTGCGTCGTGCTGCGGGGTGCGGGCCAGGAGGCCTTTTCGGCCGGCTACGACATCGGCCGCATCCCCGGGGAAGGCCAGCGCCCGACGCGCGACGAAAACCCGCTGGACTACGGGATCGCGGCCGTGCGCGCCTTTCCCTACCCCATCATCGCCATGGTCCACGGGTTCGCCCTGGGCGCCGGGTGTCACCTGGCGGCGGCGTGTGACCTCCGCCTGGCGGGGCAGTCAGCCCGCTTCGGCATGCCGCCGGCGAAGCTGGGCGTCGTCTATCCCGTCGAGGGCTATCTCCTCTTCCTTCGCCTCCTCGGCCTGGCCAACGCGAAGGAGCTCTTCCTTACCGGCCGGCAGGTCGACGCCTCCCGCGCCCTGGAGATGAACCTGGTGCATCGGGTCCTGCCCGACGGGGAGCTCGCCTCGTACACCCTCGCCCTGGCCGACGAGCTCGCCGAAGAGAACGCCCCCCTCGCCGTGCGCGCCAGCAAACGTATCTTGGACCGGCTGAGCGAAGGCCCGCTCACCGAGGAGGACGAGCGGGCATTCCGCCGCCTGATGGTGGAGGCCTTCCAGAGCGAGGACCTCCGCGAAGCCCGTTCCGCCTTTGCGGAGAAGCGCCGTCCTCACTTCCTGGGGAGATGAACGCCAGCGAGAGGTGGACCGGGAGGTGACCGATGGAGAAGGACGCGACGCCGCGCACGCAGCCCATCCGGGTGCTCGTCGCGAAGCCGGGATTGGACGGCCATGACCGCGGCGCCAAGGTGATCGCCTTGGGGTTGCGCGAGGCGGGCTTCGAGGTGATCTACACCGGCTTGCGCCAGAGCCCCGAGGCCATCGTCCGGGCGGCTATCGATGAGGACGTCGACGTCGTCGGGTTGAGCTGTCTGTCCGGCGCCCATCGCCACCTGTTCCCCAAGGTGGTCGAGCTTCTGCGGGCGGAGGGCGCCACGGACGTCTTGGTCATTGGCGGGGGCATGATCCCCGACGAGGACATTCCGTATCTCAAGGAGCGGGGCGTCGACGAGGTGTTCACCGCGGGGACGATGATCGAGGAGATCGCCCGCTATCTGCGGGAGCACGTCCGACGGGACGTGCGCGCCCCTGTCCAGGGAGGAGGCGGCCATGTGTGAGGGAGCCCAACTCGAGGCCATCGCGGCCCGACGCCGGGAATGGGAGGAGACGACGCTCCGGCGCAATCTGGAGCGGCTGCGCTTGGAGCGGAACCCCCTCAAGCTCTACACGCCGCTGGATATCCAGGGTCACCGCTACCTGGAGAAGCTAGGCTTCCCGGGCGAGTATCCCTTCACCCGCGGGACCTACGCGGTGCCCCTGATGGCCACCCCGTACGCGGAAGCGCGTGCCGGCGAGGGCGGCGCCGTGGCCCCGCGCGCGGGCCTGTACGCGGGCTACGGGACCGCCGCGGACACGCGCGACCTCTGGCGCGCCGAGCGCCGACGGGGCGCGAACATCGCCTTCGACCTGCCCACCCAGTGCGGCCTGGATTCCGACCACCCGATGGCGGAGGGGGAGGTGGGACGCGTGGGGGTGGCCGTGGACACCCTGGACGACTTCGAGACCATCTACGAGGCGTTCGAGGGCGTGGTCACCCTGGACCAGATGGCGTCCAACTTCACCATCAACGCCCCCTGCAACATCATCCTGGCCATGTATTTCGCCCTGGCCGAGCGCAAGGGGGTGCCGCTCTCCAAGCTCCGGGGCACGCCCCAGAACGACATCCTGAAGGAGTTCGCGGCGCGGGGTACCTACATCTTCCCACCCGACCCGTCCATGCGGATGGTGCGGGATACCATCACTTTCTGCCACCGGTACGCGCCCGAGCTGAACGTGATCAGCATCTGCGGCTACCACATGCGGGAGGCGGGCGCCAGCGAGACCCTAACCGCCGGGCTCACGTTCTCCCACGCCATCTCGTACGTCCAGCTGGGCATCGACGCCGGGCTGGAGCCGGACGAGTTCATCGACCGCTTCACGTTCCTGGATTTCGGAGGCGGCATGGACTTCTGGCGCGAGATCGCGCGCGCCCGGGCGAACCGTCGAATCTGGGCGCGCATCATGAAGGAGCGGTTCGGGGCCAAGAACCCTCGCTCCTGGATCATGCGGGGCGGCGACTCCATCTTCGTGGGCCCCAGCTGCTACACCAAACAGCGTCCCTTGAACAACCTCATCCGCGGGGTCATCGGGGGCGTCATGGGCTACCTGGGAACCGGGTACGGGACCGGGGGCATGCCCTGGGACGAGGTGCTGGGCCTCGGCCACAGTTACGAGGCCCGACAGCTCGCCGCGGACGCCACCCGGATCCTGCGGTACGAGGCGCGCTTGGGCGAGGTCGCCGACCCGCTGGCCGGGTCCTACTTCGTGGAGTCGTTGACCGACCAGGTCGAGGATGAGATCTGGGAGGTCATCCATCGCATCGATGCCCAGGGGGGCGGCGTCGAGGCCATCAAGAGCGGGTACACCCAGCGGGAGATCGCCCGTGCCGCCTTCGAGTATCAGCGCAGCATCGAATCGGGGGAGCGGGTGGTCGTGGGCGTGAACCGCTTCACCGGGGAACAGGAGCTGGAGGTGATTCCGCCCAGGCTGGTCGACCATCCGTACGACCCGGCCCGCCTGGAATCGGCGTACGAGCGGCAGCTCCAGCGGCTGGCGCGGGTGAAGCGGGAGCGCAGCCAGTCCCGTGTCAATGCCGCGCTGAAGGCCATCGATGCGGCGGCACGCCGGGAGGACGAGAACCTCATTCCCTACTTCATCGAGGCGGTGAAGGCGTACGCCACCGTGGGGGAGATCTGCGACGTGTTGCGCGGGGTGTTCGGCGAGTATCGGGAGCCCGCGCTGACCTGAGGGCGTCCTATGCAGAGTGGCAGTGTGACCGCCGCCCTCGCCGGGTTCGCGGCTCAGCTACGGCCGTCGGGTCTCCCGGCGGACGTGCGGGAGCAGGTCCGGCGGGCCTTGTTGGACACGGTCGCCGTCATGTTGGCGGGCGCGGCGGAGCCCTGTGCCCGAATCGTCGCCCGTTATGCCGCGGCCCTGCAGGCGCGGCCCGAGGCCACGGTGGTGGGGAGCTCCCTGCGGACGGCGGCGGCGGAAGCGGCCCTGGTCAACGGCACGGCCGCCCATGCCCTCGACTATGACGACGTGAACGAGGCGATGATGGGTCACCCCAGCGCGCCCCTGGTGCCCGCCGTCCTGGCGGTGGCAGAGCGCACCGACGCCTCGGGGGCGGAGGCGGTCACCGCGTACGCCGCCGGGTTCGAGGTGCAGGCCAGGGTCGGCCGCATGCTCGGCCCGGCCCACTACGCGCGAGGCTGGCATCCGACGGCGACGTTGGGCACCCTGGGCGCCGCCGTCGCGGCTGGCCGGCTGCTGGGCCTGGACGAACGGGGGATGGCGATGGCCCTGGGGATCGCCACTTCGCTGGCCGCGGGGTGCCGGCAGCAGTTCGGCACGATGACGAAGCCCCTCCACGCCGGCCTGGCGGCGCGCAACGGCGTGACCGCCGCCCTCCTGGCGGCGGAGGGCATGACGGCGGACGCCAGCGCCCTCGAAACGCCCCTGGGGTTCGCGCGGCTGTACAGCGAGGGCGCTGACCCGGAACGGGCCCTGCGGGGCCTGGGCGAGACGTGGGCCGTCCTCGACCCCGGCATCGGCGTGAAGAAGTACCCATGCTGCTACGCCACCCATTGCGCCGTGGACGCAGCGTTGCAGTTGCGGTCCGCCCACGGCGAGGCTGCCGCGTCGGCGCGCTCGGTGGAGGTGCTGGTGCCGCAGGGGGCGTTGGCGCCCCTCATCCACGAGCGGCCGTCCACGGGGCTGGAGGCGAAGTTCAGCATGTCCTACTGCGTGGCGGCCGCGCTGGTCGACGGCGAGGTGCGGCTCGCCACCTTCACCGATGACGCCGTCGCACGGCAGGAGGTCCGGGCGTTGATGGAGCGGGTGCGGCTGCGCGAGGAGGCCAGGCGGGCGGGGGCTGGCTCACCCTTCTACGCCGAGGTCGCCTTGGACTTGGGGGAGACCGAGGCACGGGCCTTCGTCGACGTTCCCCGGGGCGACGCCCGGCGGCCGCTGACCTGGGAGGAGCTGGAGGGGAAGTTCCGGGACTGCGCCGGCGCCCTCCCCGGCCACCGGGTGGAGCGGTGCCTACGCTGGATCGCCGGCCTGGACGAGCTGCCCCGGGTAGCGGACCTGATGGCGGAGCTCGCCCTTCAGGCCTGAAGGAGGGAGAGCAGTGGGACTGCTAGAAAGACAGGTGGCGCTGGTGACGGCAGGGGCCGGCGCCGGCATCGGTCAGGCGACGGCACGGCGCTTCCTCGAGGAGGGGGCGACCGTGGTCCTCACCGACGCCCATGGGCGTCGCGTGCAGGAGGTCGCGCAGAGCCTCAGCGAGGCCTTCGGCCGCGAGGTGGTGGGACGGCAGCTGGACGTCACCGACGAGGACCAGGTTCAGGCGGTGGTGGAGGAGACGCTGGCGGCCCACGGCCGCATCGACGTGCTCTTCAACAACGCCGGCATCAACAAGCTCGAGCCCATCTGGGAGATGTCCACCGCGACTTGGCGGCTCGTGCTGGACGTGTGCCTGACGGGGACCTTCTACATGATTCGGGCGGTCCTGCCGTCGATGATCGCCCGGCGGTCGGGGCGGATCGTGAACATGGCGTCGGTGGCGGGCTGGGTCGGCTCTTCGGGTGGAGAGTGCCACTATGCGGCGGCGAAGGCGGGAGTCATGGGCCTGACCCGGGCGGTGGCCTCGGAGGTGGCGCGCCACGGCATCCGGGTGAACGCCATCGCGCCCTCGCTCATCTACAACGAATTCCTGGAACGCATCTACCCGAGGGAGTTCTTCGAGCGGGCGCGCGCCCGCGCGCCCCTGGGACGGGTGGGCGCGCCCCTGGACGTGGCGAACGCGGCGGTCTTTCTCGCCAGCGACCAGTCCGCTTACATCACCGGAGAGACCCTGTGCGTGGCCGGCGGCACCGTGTTTCACGCGTGAGCGGTCGGCGGGAGGAGCGAGGAGGGACTCAGGGATGGACGTGTTCTTGATCTGCCGCGACGCCCTCGAGAACGCGGTCATCGCCAACGTGGCCGTGGCGATGGACGTGCGCAGGCGGGGAGGCGCGGTGGCCATCCTGTTCACCGAGGAGGCCCTCGCGGCGTTGGCGGGTCAGTCCTTCGGCTGGTCGCCGCTGTTTCGGACCCGGGAGGCGCGCATCGGTATCTCCCGCGGCGCCACCCGCCTGGGGATCCCGGTGGCGGCGGAACGGGACGACCGCTGGACGGACGTGGGGAGGATGCTGGACGCCGCCCGGGCGGCCGGGGTGGAGTTACTGGCCTGTCCCGTTTGGTCGGACATCCTCGGCATTCGAGACGCGTTGCCCGATCGACTGACGCCGGTCGCCAACCTGGCAACCCTGGAGCGCTGGATGACAGGCCGGCAGGTCATCGGGGCACTGTAGGAGGAGTGGGCGATGGCATGGGATCCGTGGACGCCCGTCGAGGGCTTCCAAGGACAGGAGGTGCTGTACGAGAAGCGGCGGCGAAACCGGGGAGGCGGGGTGGCGCGCATCCGCTTCAACCGCCCTCACCGGCTCAACGCGCTCACGGGGGTGGGCTTCCGGGAGCTCATCCGCTGCCTCAACGAGGCCAACCGGGACCCGGCCGTCGGCGTCATCGTCATCGAGGGCGTGGGCGACCATTTCGGGACGGGCGGTGACGTGGAGTGGGAGGCGCAGGGCGGCCTCCGCGAATCGATCCCCAACTTCGACGGGGCCATCAAAAACACCTTGAAGCCGGTGATCGCGGCCGTGCGCGGCTATTGCATCGGGGGCCACAATCACCTGGCCTACCACTGCGACTTCACCATCGCCGCGGACACGGCGATCTTCGGCCAGAACGGCCCGCGTGTGGGAAGCCCGGCTCATGGCCAGATGGTCGCCGACCTCGCCCTGGTGGTGGGGCTGAAGCGCGCCAAGGAGATGTGGATGCTCTGCCGCCAGTACACGGCCGAGCAGGCGCTCCTCATGGGCCTGGTCAACGCCGTGGTGCCCGAGGAGCGCCTGGACGCGGAGGTGGAGCGCTGGTGCGACGAGCTGCTTGACCTCTCGCCGACCTGTCTCGCCATCGTCAAGCAGAGCTTCGAGGCGGTGGGCGGGTACCTGGCCCAGGAGACCGGGCGCGTCCTCGCCCTCATCGCGCCCGATTTCCACAGCCGTCCCGAGGTGAGCGAGGCCCAGCGGGCGTTCTTCGAAAAGCGCAAGCCGAACTTCTGGCCTTCGAGCGATGAGCGAACCAGCACGTGAGCCCGGGGCGCTGAGCGGCCTGCGCGTGCTCGAGGTGGGGGAAGGGTTCGCCCTCGCCTGCGCGGGCAGCTTCTTCGCCGGCCTGGGTGCCGACGTGGTGAAGGTCGAGCGGCCGGATCGAGGGGACGCCTTGCGTTGGCGCGGCCCGTTCCTCGGCGGCCGGCCGGACCCGGAGCGAAGCGCCCTCTTCGCGTACCTCAACGGCGGGAAGCGCAGCGTCACCCTGGATGTCACCTCGCGGACGGGCCGGACGCTCGTGGGCCGGCTCGCCCGAGGGCGCGACGTCGTCCTCCACAGCCTGGAGCCGCCGGCAGTGGCGTTCGTGGACGCCGGGTCCGATGGGCGTCCCGTCGTGGTCTCGGTCACCTCCTTCGGCGCGGAGGGGCCGTACGCCGGTCTCCCGGCGACGGAGCTGACGATGCAGGCGATGATGGGCCTGGCCTACCTGACGGGCGAGCCGCACCGCGAGCCGCTGCAGGTGGGGGTGCCCATCGCCGCCTACGTATCGGGCCAGACGGCCTTCGTGGCCGCCCTCGCGACGCTGCTGGGGGCGGGGCAGCGGCGCGCGGACGTGTCTATGTTCGAGGCGGCCGTCGCCGTGCTGGAACATGCGCCCATGTCCTGGGCGTACCGACATCGGATCTGGAAGCGTCGCGGCAACTGGTCGGGCATCGCCGGTTGGGGCGTGTACCCGTGCGCCGACGGCTTCGCCGCCATCATCTCCGGCATCGGCGCCGCCTACGGGCGGTTCCGGGAGCTGGTGGGGTTGGACGGGGAGGAGTTCGCCAGCGCGAGCGCTCGCACGCAGCGGGCGGCGGAGATCGACGCCGCCGTCCTGCGCTGGCTCGAGTGCCGGACCCGCCGCGACGCCTTTCGAGAGGGTCAGCGTCGCCGGTTGCCCTTCGGCTACGTGGCTGGCGCGGCGGACATCCTCGACTCGCCGCAGCTCACGGCCCGCGGGTTCTTCGTGGAGCTCCGCGACGACGGCGAGCAGCCCGTACGGCTGCCGGGCGCGCCCTATCCGATGAGCGAGACGGGATGGCGCTGGTCCAGGCCGCCCCGCCTGGGCGAGGATACGGCGACGGTGCTGGCCGAGGCGGGGGTGAACGGGCGCGCCTTGGTGTGGTTGCGGCAGAGGGCGGTGATTTGAGATGGCGGAGCTTCCCCTCACAGGCGTCCGCGTGCTCGACTTCAGCAACATCTGGTCCGGTCCCCACTGCACTCGCCTGCTGGCTGACTTGGGCGCTGAGGTCATCAAGGTGGAGTCGCCCCGCCGACCGGACCTGATTCGCGGGCCGGTGCGGCCGTCGTCGCCCCATGAAGGCACTTACCCGGACGACGAGCCGGGCCCGCGGCCCTACAACCGGCACGGCTATTTCAACGAGCGGAACAGGAACAAGCTGGGGGTCGCCATCGACGCCGCCGATCCGCGAGGCCGCGAGGTGCTGCTCGACCTGGCGGCGGTGAGCGACGTGGTCCTCGACAACTTCGCGGCGGGCGTGATGGAGCGCCTCGGCCTGGGGTACGAACGTCTGCGGGCGGTTCGTTCCGACCTCATCGTGGTTTCCATGTCCGGCTTTGGTGCCACGGGCCCTGAGCGCGACTTCGTGGGTTATGGCGCGACCTTCGACTACCTCGCCGGGTTCGCGTCGGTGACGGGGTACCGGGACGGCGTGCCCCAGAACGTGGGCATCAACGCGGGCGACCCGGTGGCCGCGTTGCACGCGGCAGGGGCCATTCTGGCCGCGCTCATCTACCGGAAGCGGACGGGCCGCGGACAGTTCATCGATCTCTCGCAGCGGGAGTCGGCGACCCGTTTGTCCGCGGAGTTCTTGGCGGCGTATCAGCTGACCGGGCGCGAGCCCCTGCGAACCGGGAACCGACACCCGACGATGGCGCCCCATGGATGCTATCCGTGCGCGGGCGAGGACCGCTGGATCGCCATCGCGGTGGAGCGGGACACCCAGTGGGCGGCCTTGGCCGGCGTGATGGGATCGCCCCACTTGGCCAGCGACGAGCGGTTCGCCGACGTGGTATCGCGGGTGCGCCACGTCGCGGACCTGGACCGCCTGGTCGCTGCATGGGCGTCCCCGCGCGACCGGGACGAGCTGGTGGCCGCGCTGCGGGAGGCCGGCGTCCCCTGCGGGCCGGTGACCACGGCCCAGGATCTGTACGCGGATGCGCACCTGCGTGCCCGCGGCTTCATCTGTACGATCCGGCATCCGGAAGCGGGCGAGCACGAGTACTTCGGCCTGCCCTGGCGGCCGGCGGCGAACGAGATGCCGCGCCGCCCCGCGCCCTGTTTCGGCGAGCACAACCGTCAGGTCTTGGGGGGGATCCTGGGTTACCCGACGGAGCGCATCGATGCCCTGGAGGCGGCCGGCGTGATCGCGGCGGCGCCGGCGCCGAGCTGGGACGGGAGCTGGTGAACGGGAGAAGCGGCCATGACGTTCGCGCTCAGGAGTCCGGCCTTCGGCGAGGGAGGAACCATCCCGCGTCGATTCACCTGTGACGGCGCTGACGTATCGCCCCCGCTGAGCTGGGACGACCCGCCTGCCGGTACGCAGAGCTTCGCGCTGGTGGTGGACGACCCGGACGCCCCTGTGGGGACGTGGGTCCACTGGGTGGTGTACGGGATCCCCGCCCACGCGCGTGGACTTCCCGAAGGGGTTCCCACGGGCGAGCGGCTTCCGACCGGCGGGGTACACGGCAAGAACAGCTGGGGGCGCCTGGGCTACGGCGGACCTTGCCCACCAGGCGGCACGCACCGCTACTTCTTCCGGCTGTATGCCCTGAGTACTCCTCCCGACTTGGAACCGGGGGCCACCAGGGAGGAGCTGCTGCGGGCCATGGAGGGGAGGATCGTGGGCGAAGCGGCGCTCGTGGGTCGATACGGACGGTAACGCCGCCAGGCGCGATCGCGTCCAGCGCGTCGAGCCCATCCCCACGGCGGCGCCACCGATCGGCAGGCGGAAGGAGGGAGCCGGCGATGCTCGATTCGAAGTACTGGTAGCGGTTGCAGGCGCGGCGGCTGTCACGGCGGAAGCTTCTGTTTCGCGAAGATCCTGTCGTTCGACGACGAGGTGCACGAGGTCATGGGGCCGGACCTCTCCGCGGTGCCGGATGGCCGTCCCGCGATGCCTCAACGGCCGGACGAGCCACCCTGCCTGAGCTGGCGTTGACGTGAGCGACCCGGCGGCCACTGCGAGCGGGCGCATACCCTATATCTACAGAAGGAGGCAACGATGGGACAGGCGACAGATCCGGATCAGCGACGCCCGGAGGGTGGGGACGCCTATCGGGCGCGCTGGCGCTGGGACCGGGTCGTCAAAGGGACGCACCTGCTCAACTGCTGGTACCAGCGGAGCTGCGCGTACAACGTCTTCGTCAAGGACGGCAAGGTCCTCTGGGAGGAACCGGTGGGGGACTACCCACCGACGAACGTCTCGGTCCCCGACTTCAATCCGCGGGGCTGCCAGAAGGGCGCGTGCTACGCCGTGAACCTGTCCCATCCGGCGCGGGTCACCCACCCGCTGAGACGCGCAGGGCAGCGGGGCGAGGGCAAGTGGGAGCGGGTGAGTTGGGACGAGGCGCTGACGGACATCGCGGACCGCGTCGTCGACGCGCTCGAGCGCAACACTTCCGAGGCCGTCGTCTTCGAGGGCAACGCCACGGGCCTCGCCGGGTGGCTCGCCGTCCAGCGGTTCGCGAACTTGCTCGGCGCAACGGTGCTGGACCTCAACACCGAGGTGGGGGACGAGCAGCAGGGGGCCGCGGTCACCTTCGGCGTCCCCGTTGCCAGCCGGTCGGCCGACGACTACTTCAACTCGGACCTCATCCTTATCTGGGGCGGGAGTCCGGCCTACACGCAGATCCCGAACTTCCACTTCCTGACCGAAGCCCGCTACAACGGCGCCCGGATCGTCGTCATCAGCCCCGACTTCAACGCGTCGGCGGTACACGCTGACCGCTGGATCTCGGTGCGTCCCGGGACGGACGCCGCCCTGGCGCTGGCCATGGCCCAGGTGATCGTCGCCGAGGGGCTGTATGACGCCGAGTTCGTGCGGGAGCAGACCGACCTGCCCCTCCTGGTGCGCACCGACAACGGCAGGTTCCTGCGCGCGTCGGACCTGCGGCGCGGCGGCCAGGACGACGTCTTCTATCTGTTCGACGAGCGGATGGGCCGGATCGTCGAGGCGCCCAAGAGAAGCCTTCGTTTGGGGGGCGTGGTCCCGGCGCTCACCGGAGCGTTCCAGGTGCGGACCCGGGACGGCGCCGTGCAGGTGAGGCCCGTCTTCCAACTCCTCAAGGAACGGCTGGATGCGCACTACACCCCCGAACGGGCGTCCTCCATCTGCGGCGTCCACCCGGACAGCATTCGGGACCTGGCGCGTCAGTTCGCCAAGGCCCGCGCGGCGTGCGGGGTGGCGGGGGCGTGCCTCTCGAAGTACTACCACGGCGACCTGATGATGCGGGCGCAGATCCTGCTGTTCGCCCTGTGCGGCCAGATGGGGCGGCCGGGCGCCGGGTACGACACGCTTCCCTTCCTCATCGTTGACGGCACCCTGAGCATGCCCTACCGGCCAGGTCTGGGTCGGCTCGACATCCTGCGCATGTTGGCCCCCGTGTTGCCGAAGTTCGTAAGCATGCGCCTGCGGGGCTACCCGACTGACCTGGCGCTGTTCCAGCTCGGGCGCGCCGTCAACACCTGGGGCGGCACCAGCGCCGTTCTCTTCTGGTATCACCACGGCGGCCTGCGCCAGCTCAGCGGTCGCAGCCGGGAGTGGGACCCCTATTTGACGAGGGACGTCGACGAGTATTTGGAGGAGGCGGCCCGCCGGGGGTGGCAGGTCCTGCCGCCGGCCACCACGCCGAGGGTCTTCTTTGCGTCGGCGAGCAACCCCCTGCGCCGCGTGCGGGGCGGGCACCGCCTCTTCGAGGAGCTGTTGCCCCGGCTCGACCTGCTGGTGGTCACCGACGTCCGGCTCAGCACGACCGCCCTCAACGCCGACCTCGTGCTGCCGGCGGCGGCGTCGTACGAGAAGTGCGACGTCAACGACTGGTACACGCCGCTGGCGCCCTTCGCCCACATCACCGACGCCGCGGTCGAGCCGCCGGGCGAGGCGAAGCCGGAGTGGGAGATCATGACGCTGTTGGCCGAGAAGGTGGAGGAGCGGGCGCGGGCCCGCGGCGTCGTGACCTACACCGACGTCGCGGGGAGGCGCCGTCGCCTCGACGGCCTGGTGCGCAGGATGACCTTCCGCGGTGCCTTCGGGCCCGGGGACCACGAGAAGGTGGCACGGGCCATGGTCGACGCCTCGCCTCACCTCGGGAAGCCCGACTGGCAGGAGTTCAAACGAAGGGGCTTCGTGCGCTTCACCGGTTTGGGGTCGCACCCGGCCAACCTGGCGCACGCCGGCGACATGCGGGTCGACGAGCCGTTCACGCCCCATACCTGGCGCACGCAGAAGAAGATGCCGTGGCCCACGCTGACGCGCCGGATCCAGTTCTACATCGACCATCCGCTCTACCTGGAGCTGGGGGAGGAGCTACCCGTGCACAAGGAGCCGGTCACGGCGGGCGGCGACTACCCGCTGATCATGACGGGGGGTCACAACCGGCACAGCATCCATGCGTCGTTCCGCACGAACCCGCTCCTGCTCCAGCTTGAGCGCGGCGAACCGGTGATGTTCATGTCCACGGCGGATGCGCGTCAACGGGGAATTGAGGACGGCGACCTCGTGCGCGTCCACAACGACATCGGTGAGTTTCGCATCCGGGCCAAGGTGGCGGCGTCGGTCCGGCCGGGCCAGGTCATCGTCTATCACGCCTGGGAGAACTACCAGTTCGAGGGCGGTATGGGCCACCGCAACGTCATCCCGACGCCTATGAACCCGGTGGAGCTGGCGGGCGGCTACTTTCATATCAAGCCCGCCCCCGCCATTCTGCAGCCAGGCCATAACGACCGGGACACCCGGGTGGAGGTCACGAAGATCGGCTGACGCCCGCTCGAAGGGTCGGGCGGATGTCTCATCGAGCTGGCTGCGATGGCGGCAGCCGAGGCGCTCGCTCCCACGGTCCTGACAGTGGCCTCCACGACCAGCCTGCACGTGCGGTTCCTCGCGCCTGCCGCAGGCGAGGTTCTGGCCGAGGGTCGAGTTGTGGCCCTGGAGGGAGAGGCCGAGGCACGTGGCGAAGTCCGCGTTCGCCTGCCGGTTCCGCTCGTCTTGACGACGGGCGGCGCGTGGGGTGGTGGTGCGTCCTGGGACGCCGCGAGCCGCCCTTTCCGGGGCATGCGCGAGAGCGGCGAGGCGCCGGTTGAATCCGCGGCCTCATCCGGTGCACAGCTGGGCCAGGGCCAGCCTGTCCCGCGCGTCCGAGCGCTCCGGTCGTGCCCCCGGTCCTTCGGGAGACGACTGGCCCGCCGATACGCCCGCAACGTGACCCACAAGCTGTGTACGTGCCCCGACGGCTGCGCAGGCCCTTACCACGGCTCACCGGCGAGAGCGGCGGACTCGAGCGGTTCCAGGGAGGTGCGAGCGAAAGCCGCCAACGGGTCGCTCGCCGCCTCGCTCGATTGACAAGGTGGACATAACCGGCTAGTATCGCGCCGTTTCAACGGCGGCGGTGACGGTCTCGGATATCGCGCCACGATTCGGAGGTCCTCCTCGTCGAGCCCGCAAGCTGGGCCGACGAGGGCGCTGCCATCCGTTCACGGCGGATGGGCGTCTTGGTCCGGCTGGGACCTTACCGCCGAAAGGGGGTGAGAATGCGGGTAAAGGGCCGACAAACGGGCAACCAAGCAGTCCGTGGGAACAGGAGGTGAAAGTGAGAACCCATGAGGTCCCGGAAGCTATACGCGCCCGCTGCGGCGGCCGCCATGGTGACTTGGGCCTCTTGATAGCCCTCGCCTGGCGTGACGCCTCCAGCGAGGCCTCGGTCGATCAGCAGCAATCGATCGGCGTTCGGTGGCAGTATTCGGCGAAATTCCTTTGCAGCGGCCCTGGCTGGCTTCCTCTCGACGGCGCAGGAGTGGTGCCCGCCGAGTACAAGACGGCCGTCAATATCCACAACATCTCCCAGAGCCCCGTCACCTTCGCCAAGAAGGGGACCATTGCCAACGTCGAGGGCGAGGCCCAGGGCAGCATCTCACCGAGACGGGCGGTGACCCTCCCTGCAGACGGGGCGGTGGAGGTGGACTGCGCGGACATCAGGAGTCTCCTCCCGGAGGATATGGATCTGACCCCGAACGGCTTTCTGGTCATCGAGAGCCCGGTCCGTCTGGACGTCGTGGCGGTGTACACATCGCTCCATAAGCAGATAGAGACGCGACACAAGCTGACCGTCCGGGCGCAATGGAAAGGGGAGGGCTCTTGGCCGCAGCCGTTGCTGGACCTCCTCTCGTCGGAGTCCTGGTACTCCATAGAGTCCACCGAGTCCTGGTACTCCATCGAGTACTCGGGCTGGGTCGATACCGACTACATAGGCTGGGTCGATCCAACCTCCCTCGTGGAGTCTTGGGTGCAGGCTTTGGTGGACAGAGGCATGTCCCCCGAGGACGCGGAGGCGATGGTGGCGAACGTCGACCTAGAGGTGGTCGACCCGGACCTCGGCGTGGGCACTGGCGTGGGCCAGAGCCTGGACGTGGAGGCGATTTCGCCACAGGCGGTCCGCTACGAAATTCCGCTGCCGGCGCCCGCCCAATAGCGAGCGACGAGCTGGCGGAGGATCACGGGTTCACCGCGGCCGCGACGGCCGCGGTGAACTTCATGGCCCGCGATGGTGAGCACGCCAGCGGGGGCGGCCTCGGAAAGGCGACATCGGGCCAGCCTTGTCTCCAGCGCGTCAGCATCGGCACTGCGACATCGCACTGCATTCCCCGAGGTGGCGTAGCGGTCGCGGTGGGTGTGCACTTCCGCACATGACATTCGGCACTTTCCTTCGTGGGCTGGGTGGGGGAAGCTGGAAGCCACCCGAAACGGCGCGCTGACGCCGGCGGCGGGGGTCGCCCCTGCCAGCAGTCGCCGGAGGCGACCGGCGCAGGTCATCGACGCGGCTCGCGTTCCCGCGGCGAGTCGGCGCCAAGGGTGTTCATCGTGGTGACCACCTTCGTCCGCCGCCCCCTCGACCTCGACCGGCAGGTTCTGCCGCGAGGGCAAGTCTACACCATCCCCGACCGTTGCAAGGGCTGCAAGTTCTGTATCGAGTTCTGCCCCGAGGAGGTCCTCCAAGAATCCCCGGGGATGAACGTGAAGGGGTACCACTATCCGGTGGTCCGGCCCGACAAACAAGAGGCGTGCGTCAACTGCGGATTCTGCCGCCTCGTCTGCCCGGAGTTCGCCATTTACACCGAAAGCGTGGGAGCGGCTCCATGAAGACGGCGGCACCGACGCCCGCGGTCCAGACCGGCCAGCACTTCATGAACGGTGACGTCGCCTGCGCCGAAGGGGCGCTGGCGGCGGGATGCACGTTCTTCGCCGGTTACCCCATCACGCCGTCCACGGAGATCGCCGAGGCGATGGCGCGCCGTCTGCCCCAGGTGAACGGTATCTACATCCAGATGGAGGACGAGCTGGCGTCCATGAGCTGCATCCTGGGCGCGGCGTGGGCGGGGCGACGGGCCATGACCGCGACGTCGGGGCCCGGCTTCACCCTCATGCAAGAGAACATCGGCCTGGGGATGCTGACCGAGACGCCCTGCGTGGTCGTCAACGTCCAGCGGGGCGGGCCCTCGACGGGGTTGCCCACCCTCACCGGCCAGGCGGACGTCATGCAGGCCAAGTGGGGCTCCCATGGCGACTACGAAGTCATCGCGTACGCCCCCTCCTCTCCGCAGGAGATGTTCAACCTCACCATCAAGGCGTTCAACGCGGCCGACACCTATCGGCTGCCGGTGTTCATCCTGGCCGATGAGATCGTGGGCCACATGACTGAGCGCGTCGTGATCCCCGATGCGTCGGCCATCGTCCGCGTGACGCCCAAACGCCCGCGCTTCCCGCCGGGCGATGGGCTCCCCTACCAGGCGACGGACGACGATCTGGTGCCGCCCATGCCCCTCGCGGGCGATGGGTATCGCATTCACGTCACCGGTCTGACCCACGACGAGCGTGGCTATCCAGTCACCAACGCCGAGGTCCACGACCGCCTGGTGCGGCGTCTGGCGGAGAAGATCCGCCGCCACGCGGATCGCATCATGGAGTGGGAGGAGTACCTCCTGGACGACGCGGAGATCTGCGTCGTGTCGTTCGGCTCCAGCGCTCGCTCGGCGCGTCACGCCGTGAACGTGGCCCGTCAGCAGGGCCTGAAGGCGGGCCTGCTGCGGCTCATCACGGTGTGGCCCTTCCCGGAGGCCCACATCGCCCGCCTCTCGGAACGCGTGAGGGCGTTCGTCGTGGCCGAGCTCAACCTCGGCCAAGTGACGACGCTGGTCGAGCGATTCACGGCGCGGCCCGTGCGAGGCGTCCACCACGGTGGTGGCGAGATGCTCCGCCCCGACCGGATTCTCAGGACCATCAAGGAGGCGGCCGATGGCGCCCGTTGAGCAGGTCGTCGAGGCTCACCCGCTGGACCGGCTGCTGCGCGCCGAGCGGCTGCCTCACATCTGGTGTCCGGGCTGCGGCCTCGGACCCATCACCAACTGCTACGTGGAAGCGATGGTCGAATCGGCGATCCCGCTGGAGCGGCACGTCGTGGTGTCAGGCATCGGCTGTGCGGGGCGGGCCGCCGGCTACATCAACGTCGACTCGTTCCACACCACCCATGGCCGGGCCATCCCCTTCGCCACTGGGCTCAAGCTGGGCAGGCCGGAGCTGGAGGTCACCGTCTTCAGCGGGGACGGCGACCTGTTCGCCATCGGGGGCAACCACATCCTCCACGCCGCCCGCCGCAACATCGACCTCAACATCATCTGCGTCAACAACTTCAATTACGGCATGACCGGCGGTCAGTTCGGGCCTACCACGCCCCGGGGCGCCCGGACCACTACGACACCCTACGGCAACCCCGAGCATGCCCTGAACCTGGTGCACCTCATGGCGTCGCTCGGCGCGGTCTACGTCGCTCGTTGGTCGGCCCTCCACGTGCGTCAGCTCACGAGGTCCATCGCGCGCGCGTTCCAGAAAAAGGGCCTGACGTTCATCGAAGTGCTGGCGCCCTGCCCCGTCGGGTTCGGGCGGCCCAACGACCTCGGCGAGGGGCTGGACGAGATGCACCTGTACCAACAGGAGTGCGTCGTCGACGACCACGCCGACCTCAGAGACTGCGACATCGACCTGCGGGCGCACAAGCCGATCGTCCTGGGCACCTTCGTCGACATCGACCGGCCGGCGTACGGCGGGTGGGAAGAGGACCAGGCGTGATGCGACGGGAGATTCGGTTCGCAGGGTTCGGGGGTCAAGGCATCATCCTCGCCGGTCTCATCACCGGTCGGGCGGCGGCGCTCCACGACGGGAAGGAGGCGGTGGTCACCCAGTCCTACGGGCCCGAGGCCCGCGGTGGGGCCTGCTCGGCCGACGTCGTCATCGACGACAGGCCCATCGACTACCCGATGCTGACTCGTCCCCACATCTTGGTGGTGATGTCGCAGGAGGCCGGTCAGAAGTACGCGGTGGACCTCGCCGACGAGGCTCAGGTGCTCATCGACGACGATCTGGTGGCCCTCCCGTCCGGCCTGGCCTGGCCGGTGCACACGATTCCGGCCACGGCGCTGGCCGAGCGACTGGGGAACCGGATGGCGGCCAACGTGGTCATGCTCGGCTTCTTCACGGCCATCACCGGGGCAGTGAGCAGGCAGGCGATGGAGGAGGCCATCCGGACGTCGGTGCCCCAGCGGTTCGTCGAGCTGAACATGAAGGCCTTTGAGACGGGATACACCCATCAGGCCGCCGCTCGGCCGGTCCGTGTCCAGGGAGGCGGACTGTGAGCGATTCGGTGCTCATCGTTGGCGGAGGGATCGCCGGCGTCCAAGCGGCGCTCGACTTGGCGGAGTCGGGCGCGAGGGTCGTGCTGGTGGAGGCGAGCCCCGCCATCGGCGGGAAGATGGCGGCGCTCGATAAGAACTTCCCCACCCTGGACTGTTCCATCTGCATCGAGGCCCCCAAGCTGTCCGAGGTGGCGGAGCACCCCAACATCGAGATCCTCTCCCCCGCCGACGTGGTGGGGCTGGAGGGCGACCCGGGGAACTTCACTGCCCGGGTGAAGGTGCGTGCTCGCTTCGTCGGCGTCGACTGCACCCGCTGCAACCTCTGCACGGAGGCGTGCCCGGTCACGGTCCCCAACGAGTTCGACGTGGGCATGGCGTCGCGCAAGGCCATCTACACGCCGTTCCCGCAGGCCGTGCCCGGCGCCTACATCATCGATCTCGAGCACTGCTTGAACCAGCCGCCGAACTATCTCCCGTGCGGGCGTTGCATGGACGTGTGCGCGCCCAACGTCATCGACTTCATGCAGCCGCCCGAGCGGGTCGTCGAGCGCAAGGTCGGCTCGGTCATCGTGGCCACCGGGTTCGAACTGATCGACCCTGGGCTGCTCCGCGAGTTCGGCTACGGCAGCCACCCGGACGTGCTGACCTCGATGGAGTTCGAGCGGCTGCTCACCTCCGCGGGCCCCACCGGCGGCGAGATCGTGAAGCCCTCGAACGGCCGCCACCCGGGGAGCGTGCTGTTCGTGCTCTGCGTGGGCTCCCGCGACGTCCGCTTCTACCGCTATTGCTCCCGCTTCTGCTGCATGTACTCGGTGAAGCAGGCGTTCCAGGCGGTCGATCACGGCGTGTCCGACGTGCGGGTCCTGTATATGGACCTGCGGGCCTACGGCAAGGGCTTCGACGCCTTCTACGAGCGCACCAAGGCGGAGGGGGTGCGCTTCCTGCGTGGCCGGCCGTCGCAGGTGGAGCCGACCGCAGACGGCGAGAAGATCCGCGTCCGCTACGAGAACACCGACGAGGGCCGGGTCGAGACGGCCGAGGTGGATATGGTGGTGCTGGCGACGGCCGCGCGGCCGCCCGAGGGCCTGCACAGGCTGGCGGACGTTCTGGGCATCGAGCTCGGCGAGGACGGGTTCGTGAGGGCGCGCGAGGAGGCGGGGGGCCTGGTGGCCACCACGCGGCCGGGGATCTACGCGGCGGGCTGCGCCACCGGCCTGAAGGATATCCCAGACAGCGTGGCCGAGGGCGGTGCCGCGGCCGCGTTGGCGCACACCCACCTGGACGACCGTCACTGGCCTGCCGTCGAGGTCGGCGAACCCCAGGACGACATCGAGACCGTCCGCATCGGCGTCAACGTCTGCCACTGCGGCAGCAACATCGCCGGCGTCATCGACATCCAGGCGGTGGTGGAGGCGGCGCGCGACATGCCGGGCGTCGTGTACGCGGACTCGTCGATGTTCTCCTGCGCCGGAACGACGCAAGCGGAGATCGCCCGGCGCATTCGCGAGGCCCGCGCCAACCGCATCGTCATTGCCGCCTGCTCCCCCAAGACCCACGAGGCGACCTTCCGCCGCGTCATGCTCAAGGCTGGCCTGAATCCCTACCTGCTGGAGATGGCGAACCTCCGCAACCAGGACTCCTGGGTGCACAAACAGACCAAGGAGGAGGCCACCCAAAAGGCCATCGACATGGTGCGGATGGCCGTGGAAAAGGCGCGGCGGCTCGCGCCCCTAGAGGTCAGCCATCAGCCGGTGATCCAGAAGGGCCTGGTCATCGGCGGAGGGCTGGCGGGCCTGACGGCCGCGGCCAACCTGGCTCGCCAGGGTTACGAGACGCACCTGGTCGAGCGGTCCGGGCGGCTCGGGGGCATCCTCACCGATCTCGAGGAGATCGCGCCAGCAGGCGTTCCCGCCCGCGCGGTGGTCGAGGAGAAGGTGAGGGAGGCGCAGGAGGCCGGGGTCCACCTCCACCTCGGGGTGGACGTGGAGACCATCGGCGGCCACATCGGCAAGTTCCATGCCCGCCTGTCCAACGGAGAGGAGCTCGCGGTTGGAGCGGTGGTGCTGGCGATGGGCGCGAAGCCCTACGAACCGACGGAATTCGGCTACGGTGAGCGCCCCAACGTCATCACTAACCTGGACCTGGAGCGGGGTCGGGCCGTCGAGGGCGAGCGGGTCACGTTTGTCGGCTGCGTTGGCGCGCGGCGAAACGGGGCCGGCTGCTCGCGCTACTGCTGCGAGTCGATGATCGGCCAGGCCCTGCGGCTGCGTCAGCAGGGGAAGAAGGTGCGGGTGCTGTACCGGGACATCCGCACCTTCAGCCGCAACGCGGAGGAGCTGTACCGGGAGGCGGCTGCCCGGGGGGTCCAGTTCTTCCGGATCGATCCGGAGCGCGCGCCCGAGGCGGCGGTCGCCTGGGACGGCTGGGCCGTCCAGTTCTTCGACCACCTGAGCGGCCAGACCGTCCGCGTGCCGACGGACACGCTGGTGCTCGCGGTCGGCCTGCGACCGCCGGAAGAGAACGTCTCCGAGCAGCTCAAGGTGGCGCGCAGCGAGGACGGCTTCTTGCTCGAGCGCCACCCCAAGCTAGGGCCCGCGGAGGCCGGTTCGCCCGGCATCTACCTGGCGGGCGCCGTGCAGGCGCCCAAGGGCGTGCGCGAGACGGTGGCTCAGGCGTTGGCCGCCGCATCCAAGGCCGGCGCACTGCTCGCCCGCGCCACCATCGAGAAGGAGCCCATCACCGCGAGGCTCATCCCGGACAAGTGCATCGTGTGCGGCATCTGCGTCGCCGCCTGCCCATTCGGCGCCATCGAGCTCGTCGGCAAGGTCAAAGAGGGAACCATGCGCTTCATCGAGGCGGCCTGCCAGGGGTGTGGCGCCTGTGCGGCGACGTGCAACTACGACGCCATCGAGATGCCCTATTTCACGAAGGAGCAGATCCTCGCGCAGATCGACGCCGCCCTCGCCCGCGACCCGCAACACAAGACGCTGGTCTTCGCTTGCAACTGGTGCTCCTACGCGGGTGCCGACCAGGCCGGGGTGGAGAAGATCCAGTACCCGCCGTCCGCCCTCATCATCCGGACCATGTGCTCGGCGCGGGTGGAGGAAGACTTCATCACCCGGGCCTTCGAGAAGGGCGCGGGAGCGGTCCTCGTGACCGGCTGCCGCCTCACCGAGAAGGGGTCGGACTGCCACTACAACTACGCCAATGTCCAGACCAAGAGACGGTTCGAGATGTGGCACCGCAAGCTGACTCGCCAGGGGCTGGACCCGGATCGCTTGCAACTGGCGTGGATCTCCGCGTCGGAAGGCAAAGCGTTCGCCCGGAAGATCGCCGAGATGGACGAGATCGTGCGACGGCAGGGCCAGGCCGTCGCTGGACAGGTGTGACATGTCGTCAGACAAAGACTTCTACACGCGCGCCGGACGCGAGAAGCTGCGGGTGGACGTTCCCCAGGAAGTCAGATGGCGTGAGGGCCGCTACGCGTTCACCCGCACCGGCCGCCGGAAGCTGGACCTCGACGTCGCGGAGAGCGTCGCCGCGGTCGCCGATGACGATGTGCTGGTGCTCGAGGACGACGTCTGGGAACGGGTCGTCGCCGCGACGGACGGGCTGGCCGCGCCCTGCTTCCAGTGCGGTGTCTGCACGGCGATCTGCCCCTGGGGCCTGGTCCGGCCGGAGCCTGTGGGCATCCGCCGTCTCGTCCGGCAGGCGCAGTTGGGCGTCCCGGGCTGGGCGGAAGCGCTGTGGCTCTGCACCACCTGCGGGCAGTGTAGAGCCCAGTGCCCCCGCGGCGTCGACATCCCCCAGGTCATCGTCGCCCTGCGCAACGTCGCCTGGAAGGAGCGCCGGGTGCCATCGGGCTTCCCGACCCTGATGTGGAACGTCTACTGGTACGGCAATCCCTACGGGCGCCCGCCCTCGCAGCGGTCGACCTGGATGAAGGACGCGGGCCTCGAGGAGTTTCGCGCCGAGGACGAGGTCCTCCTCTACATCGGCTGCACGGGGAACTACGACCGGCGCATCCAGAAGGTGGTGCGATCCCTGGCGCGGGTCCTCGCCGCCGCGGGCGTGAGGTTCGGTGTCCTGAAGGACGAGGAGCCCTGCTGTGGCGACGCCGTCCGCAGCGCGGGATACGTCGAATATGCCGATGAGATCGCCGCCCGGGGCGCAGCGCTCTTCCGCGAACGTGGCGTGAGCACCGTGGTCACCGTCTCGCCGCACTGCCTGAACCAGTTCCTCCACTACTTCGACATGCCCGAAGGCCTTCGGGCCCTGCACTACACGCAGTACCTGTGGGAGTTGTTGGAGGCCGGCCGCCTGACGGTGGAGGGCGAGCTGCCGCTCAAGGTGACCTTCCACGATCCGTGCTATTTGGGGCGTCAGAACGGCGACTACGAAGCGCCGCGCCGGACGCTCGGCGGTGTCCCGGGGATCGAGCTCGTCGAGATGCGCCACAACCGCGAGCGGGCGCTGTGCTGCGGCGGGGGCGGCGGTCGCATGTGGCTCGAGACGCCTGCCAGCGAGCGGTTCGCCAGCATCCGGGTCGCCGAGGCGCGCGAGACGGGGGCCGAGGTCATCGGCACGGCGTGTCCCCACTGCATCTCGTGCCTGGAAGACAGCCTCGCTGGCGATGCAGGCCTCCGAGTGGCCGACGTCGCCGAGATTCTGGCGTGGGCGCTCGCCAGGCGGGCGCCGGCGAGATCAGGAGCCGCGTCATGACCGCCAGCGTCTACGGGCCGGCCGAGGCGCGCGGCGTCTGCGTGTTCCTCGAGCAGCAACAGGGACGACTGGAGGGCGTCTCCTTGGAGCTGCTCGGGAAGGGCCGCGAGCTCGCGGACTCCCTGGGGGCGCCGCTCACCGGCATCCTCGTCGGCTACGCTCTGGGCGAACTTCCGCAGCAGGCTGTCGCCTGCGGCGCCGACCTCGTTCTCACCGCCGACCACCCCGACCTGCAGGTGTACACCACCGAGCCGTTCGCCCGCGTGGTGTACGCGATGCTGCTGGAGCGCAAGCCGGAGATCTTCTTTTTGGGGGCGACGCCCAACGGCCGCGACCTCGCCGGCCGCCTCGCCGTGCGGCTCCGCACCGGCCTCATCGCCGACTGCACCGGTCTGTCTGTCGACCCGCAGCGACGGCTGCTGACGGGTGAGGTCGTGGGGTTCGGCGGAGGCATCGTAGCGACGATCCTGTGTCCCGACCACCGACCTCAGACGGCGACCGTCCGGCCCGGCATCTTCGCTCGCCCCGTCCCAGACGGAGGGCGGCAAGGCCACATCGAGAGCTTCCCGGTGGACCTCCACCCGGCCGACGCACGTGTGCGCGTCCTGGAGCGGTCCATCGCCGACGAGGTCGACCTGACCCGGGCCGACGCCATCGTCGCCGTGGGACGTGGCACGGGGGGCGACCTCACGCTGGCCAAGCGCCTGGCCCAGCTGCTCAACGCCGAGATCGGGGGTACGCGCGTGGCCGCGGACCTGGGGTGGATCGAGCGCGCCCGGCAGATCGGGCAGACCGGCGTGGCGACCAAGCCGAAGCTCGTCGTGTGCTGCGGCATCAGCGGCGCCATCCACTTCACGGTCGGCATCGAAGACGCCGGGTGTGTCGTCGCCATCAACACCGACCCGGAGGCACCCATCTTCGAGCACGCGGACTTCTGCATCGTCGAGGATGTGTCGACCCTCCTCCGCCACCTGATCGACGCCATCGCGGCGGTGGGCGCGCCTGCCGGGGGGACGAGTACGTCATGAGCGAGCTGCACACCGTTGTCTGCATGAAGGTCGTGCCCATGCCTGAAGAGGTCCGGGTGAATGAGGAGACCATGACCCTCGATCGCGCCAACGCCCGGTCCGTGTTCAACCCGCCCGATATGCACGCGCTGGAGATGGCGTTGCAGATCAAGGAGCGCCACGGTGGGAGCGTCACGGTCCTCTCGATGGGGCCGCCGCTCTTCGAGAAGTACCTGCGGCTGGCGCTCTGCATGGGCGCCGACCGGGCGGTGTTGCTGAGCGATCGGGCCTTCGGCGGGGCCGACACGCTGGGCACGTCCCGCACGCTGGCGGCCGGGATCGAAAAGCTGGGGCGCTTCGACCTCATCCTGTGTGGGGAGGAATCGTCCGACGGCGCCACCGGGCAGGTGCCTCCGGGCATCGCTGAATGGCTCGACCTGCCCCAAGTGACCTACGCCCTGGAGCTCGACCTCGACCCCCTCAGCCGTCGCCTGCGCGCCCGCCGCGAGATCAAGGGCGGCCACGAGCTGCTGTTGGCGCCCTTGCCGGCCGTCGTTTCGGTGAAGTCGGGCGTCAACGAGCCGCGGTTCTTGGACTGGTCGCTGCGTCCCTGGGCCCAGGGACGCGACCTGGTGACCGTCTGGTCGGCAGCGGACCTCGCCCTGGACGAGGACGAGATCGGCGTACGTGGGTCCGCCACCATCGTCGCCGGTGTGGGCCAGTCGGCAACGCGGGAACGGCGACGGGAGTTCCTCTCCGGCACCCCCGACCAAGTGGCGCGCCAGCTGGTGGAGCGCATCAAGCCGTACCTCGCATAGCCCCGTGCGGAGAGCCCCAACGCCCGTCGCCGTGGTCCCCGGAGAGCCCGGCGCCGGACAGGTGCTCTCAACTGGGCCTGCTCTTCGCCCACGGCGCCTTCCTGACCATCTACGACGCCGAGGACGCTCCGGAGCCGGACCAACTCAAGCGCGCCGTCCTCCAGCTGGAGCGCGCGGGACGATGTCGTCCGCGTGCAAGCGGCGCTCAACTTCTATAACGCCTGCGCGAACCCGCCCACCCGCATGTTCGGCCTCGAATACAGCGCATGGTTCGGCAACCTGGTCCCCGGCTTGCGCCGCCTTGCTCTCTACTAACGTCCGCCCGCCCTCGCAGCAGGCCGAAGTACGTCCGCGAGACCGGCCGCTGGCGGCATCACTCGTCGTCGACGCGCGACGTCTCCAAGAGCTCGTCGTTGATACCGGTGGGTCATTTGTTATACTAGTTTCAGCGTCGGTGCTACGAGAGGAGAGCCATGGCTGCCGTCACAGTCTCCAAAAAGGGGTGGGTGGTTATCCCCCATGAGATCCGCCAGCGCTACGGGATCCGCCCCGGCGACAGAGTGCACGTCATAGACTATGCCGGGCGCATAACGCTCATCCCGGCGGCCGAGGACCCCATCGCGGCCGGCAGGGGGATGCTCAAGAGAGGACGTTCTCTGACCAAGGCGCTTCTCGAGGACCGCCACTGGGAGCTGGAGCATGAGGAACGTGGGCTGAGACCGCCAGAAGAGAGCCAGTGAACATGCCTACGCCGGTCTATGTCCTAGACAGCTTCGCCCTCCTGGCCTTCTTTCAAGACGAGCCCGTAGCGGATACAGTGGAGGAGCTCCTTAGGCGAGCCCAGCGGGGGGAGATACGCTTGGCGATGGCCGTCGCCAACCTGGGGGAGGTCTTCTACCGAACCATGCGCAATTTCGGAATCGAGCGCGCGGAGGAAGTGCTGGGCCGGATGGAGGAGTACCCCATCGAGCTGGTAGATGTCGACCGCGAGCTTGCCCTACGAGCTGCCTACCTCAAGGGGTCTCACCGAATGGCCTATGCCGACTGCCTGGCCGCCGCCTTGGCTCAGCGCCTGGGCGGCGCCATCGTCACCGGCGATCCCGACTTTCGGCAGGTCGAGCACCTGGTGGCGCTCGAGTGGCTTGGGCCAGGGAACGCTCAATAGACTTGCCTCGCCCACAGCATCTTGCGAGATCCCGATACACCGTCGCCGTCCGCCCGCCCTCTAGCAGGCTCAGTTCACCGGCCGCTGCCTTCCACCAATCGTCGTCGATGCGCCAGGTCTCCAGCACCGCCTCCACGGCGCAGCGGCGACCTGACCGCCACATAGCGATAGGCCGGCCGTCGTCGCCAGCCTCCACTCTCACCGGTCGCGGGCGGTTCATCTGTCGTATTCGACCAGCGCGGCCCTGCGGTCGGGATGCGCGACCACGGCTCTACCTCCATCACTTTTCCGATAAGACTGCGCCCTTGCTGGGCTCGCAGTTGTCGCACCGCCTCCTCCACCTGCCGCCGCAGGCTCGCCCGGCCGCCGTCGAACATCGACCCCCTGTTTGCCGGACTCGGCGCTCGGGTCCACTAGCTCCACCTCCACCTTCTCCACCGGTCGCTGCGGCGGATGGCGTTCGACGGCGCTCCTGACTGCGAACCAGGCGTCGCGAGGGTCGGCCAGCGACCGGCGCACCTGCGGGTAGAGGAGGCGGTCCGGCGTGCGCAGCATCTAGGCCAGGAGGGCGCCCTTGGCGCAGAGCCGGCCAGCGTTGACAGGGGCTGGGTCGCCCCGGGCGCGGTCTTCGTCCCCTCGTACTACGACGGCGGCGCCGTCACGGCGCTCTTCACCGCCGACGCCGCAGAGACGGGCCTCGCGCCGGTACAGGTGGCGCTGAGGGCGAAGGCGCAGGGCTTTCCAACGAACCGAAACGTGGGAGGCGCAACGGCGCTTCCTGCCTCGATGGATTCAATCAGTTCCTCCTGTTGGGAAGGATTTCAAACGCATCCAGCTTGAAGCTGGACGTGCACAGACGGCATTTCTTGAGCTGGAGCTTGACGCGATGCTCACCGTTCTCCAGCGTAATCTTCAACTGACAGAGGTAGTTATCTGACGGCGGCCCCCCTACGCGATAGTACCGGTCGCAGACAACATGCCCGTCCGTCTCACTTCTTACCTTCCCGTCAACGGACAGGACCCCGAGCACCCCGAACGTGGACTGGCGCCAGTAGACGAGAACAAGCTCGCTCCCTTCAAAAGTAAAGGAGATCGAGTCGCCTGCCTTTGTGGATGTCAGCACTCGCCCCCGGAGATAACCGACTCCGTACTCGGTTCCCCAGGAACCTTTCGCGCGCAGCGTGCGGTCATCGAACACGTCCGTGATCAGCGCTTCCGCAATCGCGCTCAAGGCAGTCCCGTCATGCCAGGGACAGCCATGCCCGGCGCACGGAGCCGTGACCGTTTTCCACACACCGCTAATTGGTCCGTCGCCAACGCAAAGAAGCACGCACGGGATGGTCAAGAGGTTGACGCGATGCGTCGTCCGCTCGTACGTGTTGATCGTCCGGACCACATCCGAGCCTCGCTTCAGATCGCTCCAACTCTGGCTGTCGTCGTCACAGCCAGACAGCGGGTTGCGCGCCGGCGCACCAAGCAAAGGGCTGTCGAGCGCGACAATGGACCGGACACGATCCACTTCCGCGTCGCTAGCTTTGGCCACCCAGTAGAGAGCAACGAACCCGCCCATGCTATGAGTGATAATGTCGAACTTGGTCTCGGAAGGGTACGCCTTGATGATCCGATCCAACTCCTTACGGGCTGATTCAATCCCTCCACAGGTGGCAGATTCGCTGTAGACCGGTACCACACTTGCGGAATCCGTCGGGAAGGGGTCCCCGGGCGAATAGATCTCGCCTGTCTTGCAGTCCTTATATAGGCCGCTATAGCTGAGGCCCACCACATCCTGAGCGCGAAAGGCCGCATAGTCCGGAACCCTCGGCGAATCGACTCGCGCGTTCGTGCCAAGCACCAGACTGACGATTTCCTGTCGCCGCGCCTTGAAACTGTCAGGGTTTGCCGGATCGCCCTCGCAGAAACTCGAACTGTCAATCCCCTGGATGAGGATCACCTTGCGGTCTGACGCCGGCTCCGGCTCCGGCGGCGGTGTGGGCTCCGGCGTTGGCGTGGGCTCCGGCGCACTCGGGCACAACCCGTCCGGACAACGGTCGCGCACGAAGACGTCCGAGTGGCCATTGGTGTCGCCGGGGACCAGGTTCGAAGCCGGGGAGTGGAACGCCACGTAGCGCCCGTCGGCGCTGATGCTCGGCCAGTAACCGCCGTAGTTGCCCTGGGTTCCGTCGGAGGAGACGCTCACCCGTTCGGTGGTGCCGGTGAGCCGGTCGCGCACGAAGACGTCCGAGTGGCCATTGGTGTCTCCCGGGACCAAGTTCGAAGCCTCGGACCCGAACGCCACGAAGCGCCCGTCGGCGCTGATGCTCAAGGCTCGATCATAACTCTCGTCGTTGCCCTGGGTTCCGTCGGAGGAGACGCTCACCAGCTCGGTGGTGCCGGTGAGCCGGTCACGCACGAAGACGTCCCAGTAGCCATTGGTGTCTCCCGGGACCAGGTTCGAAGCCGCGGACTGGAACGCCACGTAGCGCCCGTCCGCGCTGATGCTCGGGAAGTGACTGTACCAGTTGCCCTCGGTCCCGTCGGAGGAGACGCTCACCCGTTCGGTGGTTCCTGTGATCGGCTCCCCTGCGGCAGGGTCGCGCGAGGCGCTGACCGCCAGCACGAAGCTGGCCAGCGCGAGGATCGCAAAGGCCACCTTGTTCCAACGCACACGCATCATCGCGCTCCTTTCTCCGAACTCAATGCGGCGGGGGATCCCTCTCTTCGGCGGGGCGTTGCCTCGAGGCGTGCGGGCGCCTTGGCCGGAGGCGGGCATCCGTGCCCGGAGACCGCGTCCCTGCGCGGCCAACGCTCCCCCCGATCCGCGCGCCTCTTGGCACGCTTCATGTACGCCCGAGGCTCTTGCGCGGTCAATAGCGGATGGGATACAGTTTGTACCCATCCGCCGGTGAGTCACTGGATGGGCCCCGCTACGATCCGCTTGAGCGCAAGGGATGGCATCGAGCGATTGGTCGGCGGCGCTGCGCGAGGCGCGCATGGCTCTGGGCCTCTCCCGCAAGGCTCTGGCCGAGCGCGCCCACGTCTCCCCTGCCACCATCAAAGCCTACGAGCGCGGCGTCCGGCGTCCCTCTCGGCCCTACCTCTCGGCCATCATCGCCGCCCTCGCCGTCGACCGGGGGTGGCGCAACGAGATCTTCGCCGCCGCCGGCTTCGCCCCCGACGGTTTCGAGCAACGCCCGGGGAACATCGAGCGGTGGATGTTCACCGAGGAGGAGGCCGAAGAGGAGATCGCTGCCTACCCCTGGCCCGCGTTCGTGCAGAGCGAACGCGCGCAAGTCTTGACTGCGAACCAGGTGGCCCAGCAGCTCTGGGGAGTGGACCTCCGCTACGAGTTCACTGACCCGGTGGACCGCAATCTTCTGAGCGTGGCGAGTTCCGCGCGGTTCGCCGACCGCTGCGTGAACTGGGACGAGGCGGTCAAGACCATCATGCTGGTCTTCCGGACCTTCCACCGCGGCCCGGAGTCGCTCGAGGCCCCGAGCCCTTACTTCGCGGCCGTCCTGCAGCGGTTCCTGGAGGGCGATCCCAGGTACGTCACTCGCTTCGTCGAACTTTGGGATCAGGTGCCATCCACCTCGGAGTGGGACGGCAGGATGCGGTGGTCGTACCCCGTCGTCTGGGATGAGCCAGGCATCGGCGTCATGCGCTTCCAGGCGCTCGTCAGCGTCATCAATGAGATGCACGGCTGGGCCGTCAACGACTGGATCCCGCAGGACGCGGAATCGTGGCAGCGGCTGGAAGAATTGAAGCGCCGCGCCGACGCTTGATCCTGCGACGGGCTCTCGATTCCGGGTTGTCGGTTCTGGTCCCCAAAGCCCTCATCGACACCCTGGGTCCGTCAGATGTAGGCGATCCGCTACTGCTGCACCGCGTGTCGGCGCGTTCCGTCACTACCGGACGGGGTCGGCGCCCGCGTATTGGTCACGAAGGCCGACGACATGACCGAGCTCGTGCGCTGCCCTTGGAGACTGACAACGCCAAGCCTGGAGGGCGAACGAGCTTGTCGGGTGGGCGGCGGGCACGGGGCGATCTCCCGAGCGCCGTCAGGGATTCCAGATCCTCGTGTCGGGCCGGAACGCGGCCCACGAGAACCAGAAGTGATTGCCGTGGGCGACAGGCTCGAGGCGCTGCCCGGCGAGGGGACCGTCCAGGGCATGCCCGAGGATGTTCCATCGGCTCCCCGTCTCGGCGTCGACGAACGCGTCGCCCTGCGCCGAGAGGCTGAGGCGGCGCCCGTTCACGACGGGGACGAACACGCCCGTCGAACCGACGTCGCGGGAGTCGGCGATCGACCACTTGTCGAGCGCGGAGACGGTGCCCTTCTTGAACAGGACGACGATCTCGAGGCCGGCGACGGTGTCGTGGACCACGGGCTGTCGCTCCAGCCTGCTGAACGGATAGGCCACCGTCTCGCCGTTGTGCTCGACGGCGACTACCCGCTCCATGGGCAAGAGCCGTGGATCGGGCTCACCGTCGAACAGGAACGGTTGCTGGTCGACCCGGTCGTAGCCCGTGTAGGGATTGCGCCCGTACGGCCGATCGAACCCGGTGTCCAGGCTCAAGACCTGGCCGTCCGGGTGCGCTGCGACGAAGTCGTCCCACGCGATGATGGCGGATGGCACGATATCGAGCACGGTCCCCGCGAGCTCACCGACGAGCGCCTCGCCCGTGATCTGCTGCCACCACGACTCGGTCTGGCGGTCGTACATCACGAGGTCGCTGTTGCGAAGGAGGCCGGTCGTCCCGAAGTCGAGCGTCTGGCCAGTGACGGTACGCCGGAACACGATGGAGGTGTTGCACAGCGGACAGAACGTCACCATCACGGGCACGCCGCCTACCGTGTCGTTGACGATCTCGTGCCAGGTGAGGATCTGGAGGGGATAGGCGCGGGCGTCGCCGTTGAGTTCGAGTGCGATTACCGGTTCCCGCGGGTCCAAGAAGGTCGCCTTGGACGGTTCGATGAACACGGGACGATCGATGGCGGGAATGCCGTCCTTGGTTTGCCCGATGGTGAGCTCGTCGGGGCCGATGAGCGCCCGAGAGAAGTCGGTGCGCCATGCGCCCCCGAACCGCCTGGCGAAAGCGTCGGCGTCGGGCTTGGGAGTCGCCCTGTCCTGGACTGGCGCGCTGGGTGGGGCGTCGGGCCCTGCGACCTGTCCCGAGGTGCATGCCGCCGCCAGCAGGCCGACCCCGCAGAGGAACGCGAGTGCCCGAACCGGCTTACGCAGTGTGCAGTAGCGCGGAGGGATCCGCATGCTGCAGCGCCTCCCAGATTCGACGGCGGAGCGCGTCGGGGTCGGGCACGACACCCTGACTGAACACGGCGCCGTGGACCACGACCACCGGCGGGTGCCAGCCGCCGACGCGCAGCGCCGTGAACAGACTCCGGAGCCACGGCCTGGTGGTGACGACGACCTGGTCGGGCGCGAAGGAACGGGCGACGTCGCGGACCACGCGGACGGTCAGCTCGCACTCAGGGCACCACCCGTCGGGGATCGTGACGGGCCCGAACTGTCGGCCGGTGAAGTGGTAGACGGTGACCCGGACCATGCTGGCCTCCTGTCAACGGGACGCAGTCGCGCCGCGCTCGAGCGTGTGGAGGAAGCGCTCCTCGAACTGCGCATAGGACTGGGCCCCTGGGACGATGACGCGGACGATCCCGTTCTGATCGATGAACAGCGTTTGGGGCATGCCGCTGCCCAGGCGGTACGCGCGGGCCACGCGTTCCTGGGTGTCCACCACGAACCGGATGTCCGGCAGGTTTCGCGCTTCGGACCATCGTCGGGCGCTCCCTGTGCTCTCGCCCCGGTTGATGGCGAGGACGACGAGCTGGTCGGCGTACCTCTTCGCCAAGCGCTGCATGTCGGGCATCTCACGTTCGCACGCCGTGCACCACGTGGCCCAGAAGTTGAGGACGACCACCTTGCCTCGGAAGTCCGACAGTCGCACCGCACGGCCTTCGTAATCGGGAAGGACGAAGTCGGGAGCGGCGCTGCCGACGCGGGCGTCGGCTCCCTCCGTTCGGATCGGCCCCACGGCGACCCGCGATCCGTCGGCATCGATGGCGGTCGGCGCAGCGAAGGGGTCGGTGAGCCAGATGGTGAGGCCAGCAACCGCCACCAGCGCGACGGCGGCCGCCACCCAGCGGGCGTGTCGGCGGGTCCATCGGTGGCCCCGGCGAACCAGGGCGAACCGTCCGAGACCACGGCGCTCGCGCTGGATCCGCTGGCGCTTCTTCGAGGTCGCCATGGGATGCACTCCTGTTCGTCACGTTACCCGCCAGCGGGCGGCGTAACTGTGAGGACGATCACCGGGACTGCGGGTAGGTGGCCTGTACCTTCGGACGGAAGAGGCTTCTCGACCCGCAGGCGGAACCCGTTCGGGCCGCTGGCGATTCGGAGGAAGAGGAAGAGCCATGGCCCTAAGAAGGATCAAAGTTTACGGAGCTCCCTGGTGCCCTGATTGCAGGCGAGCCAAGCAGTTCCTCGGAGAGCAGCGCGTTCCGTACGACTGGATCGACATCGATCGGGACCCTCGAAGTGCCGCTGTGGTGAAGGAGAGGAACGCAGGCAAGCTGATCATGCCGACCATCGTGTTCCCCGACGGGTCCGTCCTGGTGGAGCCATCCAACAGCGAGCTGGCGGCGAAGCTGGGCCTTCGGCTCAGGGCCGAGCGTCGCTACTACGACCTTGTCATCATCGGAGGGGGTCCTGCCGGCCTGACCGCGGCCATCTACGCAGCCCGAGAGGGCATCGAGAGCGTGGTGATCGAGAAGAGCGCCTTGGGCGGTCAAGCCGGTGTGACCGAACGCATCGACAACTATCCCGGGTTCCCCGACGGCATCAGAGGAGCCGAACTGGCGGACCGCATGATCCGGCAGGCGAGACGGTACGAGGTGGAGCTCCTGTCCGCGGTAGCCGTGACCGGCATCCGCCGTGAGGGTGACTACGTGGTGGTCGCCACCGCGGAGGGCGACGAGTACTGCGGACGGTCGGCCATCATCGCGACGGGGTCCAGCTACAGGCGGTTGGGTGTTCCGGGAGAGGAATCGCTGATCGGCGCCGGCGTCCATTTCTGTGCGACCTGCGACGGGCCGTTCTACAAAGGCGCAGAGGAGCTCCTGGTGGTCGGCGGCGGCAATTCGGGGCTCGAAGAAGGGCTGTTCCTTTCGCAGTTCGCGAAGAAGGTCCGGGTGGTAGAGTTTCAGCCGCGGCTCAAGGCTTCTCGGCTGCTGCAAGAAAAGGTATTGAGCCATCCCCGGTTCGAAGTCCACACCAACATGGAGATCACGGAATTCCGGGGCGACGGCAGGCTGGGCGCAGTCGTGGCGCGAGACCGGTCAACGGGCGAGGTTCACACCTTCCGGCCGGCGGGCGCGTTCATTTTTATCGGTCTCGATCCCAACACGGCCTTCCTCGATGGCGTGGTCGACCGGGATCGTTGGGGCTTCATCGTCACGGATGGTTCGTTCCAGACGTCCGTGCCCGGGGTGTTCGCCGCCGGCGACGTTCGCGCAGGATCCACGAAGCAGCTCGGGGCCGCCATCGGCGAGGGGATCACGGCCCTCCTCATGGTGAGGCGCTATCTGGAGGCCGCGTCGGAACTGGCGCCGCGCCGCGTGAACGCGTGAGAGGGCTACGAACCGTCCCCGGCTCCTCCGCCGGGGTGGTTCGAGGCGTCGGCGCGAAGAGGCACGGTTTCACCCGCGACGAGCGGCACACACGGGCACGCACGAATGCCGGGGACCGCATCCTCGCCGGGACGCATGTGCTGAAGCCCATTCCGGATGGCCAGTAGCTGCCGGCGAACGGCCGCCAACCGCTCCATGCGCTCGTCGAGGTCGGCGAGCGTCCGCGCCACCGCCTCCAGCAGCGCCTCCCGCGTCGCGGCGCAGGTGCCGTCGTGGGCCACGCGCAGGATGGGGCCCACCGCCTCCAGCGGGATGCCGAGGGCACGCAGGCCCGCGGCCAGCTGCAAGGTCTCGACATGCTCCCGAGTGTACCGACGATAGCGGTTCCGTTGCCGGGGTGGCGCGGGCAGCACGCCCGCGCGCTCGTAGAACCTGATGGTGTCGGCCGACAGGCCGCTGGCCTTCGCAGCGTCGCTGATGCGCATCCGGTTCCCTCAGTTGACCTTGGAGCGACTCCAGAGTCTACCATGGCGGCATCTTCACGGGCAGGAGGACGGTCATGTCGGAGTTCGACTTCATCATCATCGGTGGCGGCGCCGCCGCGTTCGCCGCCGCGACGAGGGCGGCGGAGCTGGGAGCGAGGACGGCGATGATCAACGACGGCCTCCCACTGGGGGGCACGTGTGTCAACGTGGGCTGCGTGCCGAGCAAGCATCTCCTCGCCGTAGGGGAGGCGTACTTCTACGGCGGGCGGCCGAGGTTCGAGGCGATCCGCGATGGGAGGCCGTGGGCCTTCGACTTCCGCGCCGCCATCGAGGAGAAACGGCGTCTAGTGGCGGCGCTCCGCGCCAGCAACTACGCGGACGTCCTCGGCGCGCTGAAGAGCGTGGAGTACATCGAAGGCCGGGCGCGCTTCGTATCGCCTGGTGCGGTGACCGTGAACGGCAGAACGCTGACCGCACCTCGCTTCTTGATCGCGACCGGCTCGCGGCCCTGGGTCCTACCTTTTCCCGGAATAGAAGACGTCGCCTTCATCACGAGTCCGGAGGCGATGGAGCTCGACGCCCTGCCCAGGACGATGATCGTGATCGGAGCC
>FWWM01002414.1_pt1 | contig 37955 bp, 34 predicted proteins | sample 2228351 | NCBI WGS metagenome assembly FWWM01 (sample SAMEA103939774, study PRJEB20133) | metagenome
TTTCAAAATCGGATGCCATGCACGAAATCGTGACGCGGCTCTTTATCATCCGTCACAACCTATCACTTGTTACTTGACCACTACCGAAAATTGCTTATATTTTTATTGATGTTCCTGACTATGACCCAAAAGTTGCCACAGACAGAATGCTTTTTACTTATTTTTATGATGGAGGTCCGGAAAAATATCTCAAAAGTACTGAGCAAAAGCGCCGGCTGGCAATTATTGAGGAGGTGATTGCTACCCAAGACCCAACTCTTTTAGGCAATGCTACCTGGGCAACATTATCTTCATCCCGTTGATTTATCTTCTTGACTTTAGCAGAATAAAGAGTGTATATTGATATTGATGGTCAAAAAACTAATCTTAACAGGCTTTACTTTGCTTTTTCTTGGCTTATTGGCAGGAGAGGTCAAGGCAAAGTATGGGCAAAGATGGATGGTAGAGTATGGCTGTCGCGGTAAAGGCTGCGTCAGAGCCACTTATATACCTAAAAAAGATGTAAGGTTTAATCACAACACCGACAAGTGGTACACGATTGCTGGAGTTGAGTTTTATCCAAGATATACAACTACAAACATCATAAACGGTGATCTTCCACCAGGCGAATTTGGCGCTGTTTTCTGCGATCAAGGAGATGGTGATGATTGCGCGAGAGAATATGGAACAACAGGCAAGTGGGTGTGGAAAGAAGAAGCTACTAATCCAAGAATTTACGGCTATCAAAAAACACTTATAGGAACCTCTGGTCACGGAGGCCCCTACGTTTACGAAATTTTCGTGCCAAGTTACTATTACAATCAAGCCAGAGATGGAGACGGTGGAGGCGGCGGAGGCGGTACGCCAACAATTGTCTGGGTGACAGCCACGCCAACACCAACACCAACGCCAACAGCCGCGCCCGGTCCCTGGATCAAACTTAAAGATGCGTCTTTTGTCTCCGGTGAAAGGATTCAAAGTTATATCCCTGCATCTCCTGTTGCCTATGATGCCGATGACACGAACGAAGCCTTTTTTATCGTCGGCGATGATGGCGCGGTCACGGCCGAGAGTGTTGCGCTAAAGATGCCTCAGAAAACGGTTGTATAATTTGCGCTTGCAGGCGTTTCAGGTCGAGGGTAGGCATAACGTGATTGTAGTGCAAGTTGGCAACTTGTATTACAAAACGCATCACAAAATATGGAAAAGACAGTAAAATATACCTGCAACTTGTTTCCGCTAGGAGGCGGTGTGGGTCACTGGCCTGGAAAATACATCATCGGCCTGACAGGCAATATTGCAACCGGCAAGAGCGTCGTCCGCAGGATGTTGGAACATCTTGGGGCGTATACGATTGATGCGGATGCGCTGGCGCACCGCACCATGGCCAAAGGCGCGCCAGGTTATCAGCCGGTGGTCGAGACATTTGGTAAGTGGATCTTGGGTGCAGATGGGCAGATTGATCGCGCCCGGTTGGGCGGTCTGGTCTTCAGAGATGCGCAGGCAATGGCTAAACTGGAGGCCATTGTTCATCCATTGGTGAGTCAAGCCGCCAAACTTTTGATTCAACGCGCCACTCAAAAGGTCGTCGTGATCGAGGCCATCAAACTGTTGGAAAGCGACCTGGCAGCCGCCTGCGATAGTTTGTGGGTTATCTATGCACCCGAACAAGTGCAGGTAGACCGGCTGGTTCGGAAACGCAACCTGAGCCAGGAAGAGGCGCTGGCGCGCATTCAGGCTCAAGGGCCGCAGAGTGAAAAGATCGAACGCGCCAATGTGGTCATCCGCAATATCGGCTCTTACGAAGATTTGTGGAAACAAGTGACCACAGCCTGGAAGCAGATTTTCCCCACTTCCGAAACTCTGCCAACCATCAAAAAGCAAGCGGCGCCGCTTGGCGATTACACTGTGCAGCGTGGGCGGCCGCGTGATTCGGGCGTAATTGCCGAATTGATTACGCGCCTGAGCAACGGCCAACATAAAATGACCGCCGAGGATGTCATGGAGGCCTTTGGCGACAAGGCCTTTTTGTTGCTGTCTTTGAATGAAACGCTGGTTGGGCTGGCTGGCTGGCAGGTGGAAAACCTGGTGGCCCGCACCACAGACCTGTACATAGAAGCCGACCATATCAACGACAAGGCTCTCCAAACCTTGCTGGCTGAGGTGGAGCGCGCCTCGCAAGATTTACAATGCGAGGCCTCGCTGGTCTTTCCCTTTCCAGCCCTGGCTGACCTGGATAGTGCCTGGCGCAGCCTGGGTTACGAGAAACGCACCCCTGAAAGTTTGGGCGTGCAGGCCTGGCAAGACGCCGCCAGGGAGTCCAGCCCGCCAGGCGCCACCCTGATGTTCAAACAGTTGCGCGCCGATCGCGTTCTGCGCCCCATTTAGGCATCCCGCCGGGAGCGCAAAAGTATGCGCAGATGCCCTTGCGGCGTTTTTGGCGCTCTCAGCCCCAGAACCTCCATACTTGGAGGCTTTAGGTATCGCAGATTTATTCGTGACGGATTTCCTCAACGACTTACTCTTCATTTTCCAGCGCCTGAACTGGCTGAGTGTCATCGACATTCTGCTGGTTACGTTGATTTTATTCATCCTGCTGTATTTCCTGCGGGATACACAGGCGTTGGTGCTGTTGAGAGGGGTATTATTTCTCATCGTTCTGCTGGCCCTGCTGACCAGCCTGGTGGAATTGCCAGCCTTTTCCTGGCTGATCCAAAATACGTTGCCGGCCCTGGTGTTAGCCATCCCGGTCATTTTTGCGCCCGAAATCCGGCGGGGACTGGAACGCCTAGGGCGTGCGGGAACATTCGTTTCACCGGCCGGTAAGACGGTAGGCCTGGAAACCCAACAAGTCATTCACGCCATCGTCAGCGCCTGTGCGCGTCTTTCTGCCCGCCAGCATGGCGCGCTGATTGTCATTCAAAGGCTAGACAGTTTGGACGAATACAACGACACGGGGGTACGCTTGAACGCCAAGGTGACGCCTGAACTCTTGCTGCAAATCTTCTACCCCAATACGCCTTTGCACGACGGCGCCGTCATCATTGCAGGCGCGCCAGGTACGCGCGGAATGTATGTCTCGGCGGCGGCCTGTGTCATGCCACTTTCGGCCAGCGGCATCCTGGCGCGTTCGCCCGAACGACAAATGGGATTGCGTCACCGCGCTGCCCTGGGCATCTCTGAGGTCAGCGATGCAGTTGCGGTGGTGGTCTCGGAACAAACCGGCTCGATTTCGATTGCACATTCTGGTCGTATGATTCGCCGCCTCGATCCAGACCGCCTCGAGAACATCCTGGCCGCTTTCTTCCAGCTGGCCGGCGGCCTGGAAAGAACCTTCTGGCTTCAGCGGGCTTTCCCTTACTTATTTCCACGCAAGGAGAGTAGGCGATGATGCGCTGGCTGGGCGCAAACGTGCGCACCTTTGTGTGGGCTTTCTTCATGGCGCTGGCAGTGTGGATAGCCGCCGTGACTGCTGCCGACCCAGACGAGGTGCGGACTTACCCCTCTCCCATCTCGTTGGAAATCATCGGTCAGGACCCTGGCCTGGTCCTCACGGGCGACTATCCTAAGCAAATCAACCTGACCTTGCGCGCGCCACGTTCGGTGTGGGAACAACTCTTGCATGAGGAAAACAAATTGCGCGCCGTTCTGGACCTATCGGGATTGAGCGCCGGCAGCCATACTCTTCCTATTCAAGTCCAGATTCCCATTCGGCCGGTGCGCATCGTCTCTGCGACGCCTGAAACTGCTACCGTTACCCTGGAGCCACTCTCCACCCGTACTTTGCCCCTCGACCTGAGCCTTTCTGGCGAGCCGGCCATCGGTTATCAGGCTGGCGAGGCACGCTTGACGCCGCAGGAGGTCATCATTTCAGGCCCGCAGTCACTGGTCGAACAGGTCGCCCGCGCGCGAGTGTCGGTCAACATTGCGGGCGTTCGCGAGAGCATAGACCAATCGCTGACGGTGCAGGCGCTCGACCAAAACAATCGGCTCATCAATGGCTTGGGGGTGAATCCTGCTCAGGTACGGTTGCAATTGCCCATCAGCCAGCAGGGCGGCTATCGCGATTTGGCTGTCAAGGTGGTGGTGCGCGGACAGGTGGCCAGCGGTTACCGGCTGACGAACATTTCGGTCTTTCCACCGGTGGTAACAGTTTACTCGACTGACCCTGCGCTGGTGAATGCTTTGCCCGGCGTATTGGAAACCCAGCCGCTCGACCTGGAAAATGCCCAGGAAGACCTGTCTACCCGCTTGGCACTGAACCTGCCACAGGGTCTTTCGCTGGTAGGGGAACAGGCAGTGTTGGTGCAGGTGGGGGTGGCGCCTATTCAAAGTAGTTTGACGCTTTCCAATCAGGAAATCCAGGTCATTGGGCTGACCACCGGGCAAGATATTCACATTGCCCCGGCCAGTGTGGATGTCATCCTTTCCGGACCGTTGCCGCTGCTCGACAAACTCTCTCCCCAGGATATCCGCGTGTTGATTGACGTGACCGGCCTGGCGGTAGGGACATATCAGTTGGAGCCGAAGGTAGAGATCTTGGTAGACGACATTGTGGTCGAATCCATTTTGCCAGGCAAGGTAGAAGTGGTGGTAGGGCAAGGCTGAAACTTGCCGTGGAGCAAATGATCATGCCCAAGCCTGTACTTGCCCTGGTGGGGCGTCCCAATGTGGGAAAAAGCACGCTCTTCAACCGCCTGGTGGGGGAGCGGCTGGCGATCGTGGATGAGACTCCCGGCACGACCCGTGACCGTCTGATGGCCGAAGCGGAATGGAATGGGATCTCGTTTCATGTGGTGGATACGGGTGGCATAGATCCGGCTCATGGTGGGAAAACGCCGCTTTCGGTTGGATCGGCCGAGTTCATCGAACAAATCAAAGAACAGGCGTTGGTCGCCATTCAGGATGCAGATGCAATTTTCTTCCTGACCGACGGTGAGACGGGTGTCACAGCGCCGGACCGTGAGGTAGCGGGCATTTTGCGCCGTTACCAGAAGAAACTGCTCGATGGTCGTTCTTGGCCGCCCATTTTCCTGGTGGTCAACAAATGCGAAAGCGCGGCTCGGCGACAGGCGGTCGGCGAATTCTACGAATTGGGGTTGGGGAAGCCTTATGCCATTTCGGCGCTGCACGGGACGGATACAGGGGACCTTCTGGATGACCTGGTCGCCTCGTTTCCGCCTCAGCAGGCCGAAGCGGAGGATGAAGCGGTCAAAATTGCCATCGTGGGCAAGCCAAACGCGGGCAAGTCCAGCCTGTTGAACAGGTTGGCAGGCACAGAACGCTCCATCGTCAGTCCTATCCCAGGTACGACGCGCGATGCCGTAGACCTGCGTATGACCTACGAGGGCATCGAAATCCTCCTCATTGATACAGCCGGCATCCGTAAGCGCGGCAAGATCGAGCAAGGAGTGGAACAGTATAGCGTGCTACGGGCGCTCAAGGCCATCGAACGCGCCGATGTGGCGCTGTTGGTGGTAGATGCAGTGACAGGGATTACCGCCCAAGACTTGCACATTGCCGGGTTCATCCTGGAGGCATGGAAATCGTGCGTGGTGTTGGTCAACAAGTGGGATGCGGTGAAGAAGAACACCTATACGATGGATGAATACACGAAGCACATCCGCCGCGAGTTGAATTTCATGGATTATGTGCCAGTGCTATTCATCTCGGCCAAGACCGGTCAGCGCGTAGATCAGGTCCTTCCGCTGGCGCTGCGCGTGCAGGAAGAGCGGCTGGTGCGCCTATCCACCTCGAAAATCAATCAGTTGATACAGAAGGCACAAGATGCCCATCCGGCGCCTTCACTCAAAGGTCGGCAGTTGAAAATGTATTACGGGACGCAGGTGCGTTCCGATCCGCCAACCTTCCTGGTGTACGTCAACGATCCCAGCCTGGCGCACTTCAGTTACCGGCGCTATCTGGAAAATCGTTTTCGCGAAGAATATGGCTTCCTCGGCACGCCCATTCGGATTGTGTTGAAGGGAAGGAGGGAGAAGTGAGCAGTTGCCTTTTCCCCCCAAGGGGAAGGGAAGAAAGCCCCTCTCCCGCCACGAGCCCCTTGCAGATGATAAGGGGTGGTATGAGGGAAAACGCAGGGCTTCAAGAAAGCCCCGGAATACAGCGTGTCGAATGGGGGAGAGAGGCAGATTTTGCCTTACAGTACCTGTCCTTCTCCTAGGAGGGGGCGAAGTGCCTCTTCCACGAACAGCATCGTGCCGTCGGTTTGTAAGATGACCCCTCTCTTTTTTGCGGCCTCTTTCGCCCCTTTCGTCAAACTTTCCCCGGCCGCAATGGCCACCGCCGAGAGTCCCATCCGCCGCAGCCAGTCCACCCGTCGTGCAGCGCGCAACACATCTTCCACGTCCACCACCACCGAGACTTCTACCCCCAGCCATCTTTCAGGATACTGTTCTCCCTTCTGTGATTGCCGCCATTGTCCTCGAACAAGCAGGTCCAGCAGCATCAAGTCGTTGAGTTGTTCGGCTGTCAGGCTCTTTTCTGCCTGCTCTTCCAATTCGTAGAAGTTCACTGCTCTTGCGCGGCGCAGCAATTTCCCAAAGTAAGCGGTTACTTTCTCCCGATATTCCAACTCCAACAAACGCCCATCCAACTGCGCCAGGCGGTCGGTGTTGCGCTTCAGTTGACGTTCCATTTGTGACTGCGACACGATCAATTCTTCCATGCGCTTGGCCAGATCGTCCACGCGAGCCGTCAGGGCCTCCAGGCGGACGGTCAAGTCATCTAACCTTTGCTCGGTGCGCTGCTGGGCTTCGGTCAAGGCCTGCAATTGTTGATCGGTGCGCTTCTGGGACTCGGCCAGTTCTCGTACAACGCGAGGCAACGCCAAAAAATCATCCTGGAGGACGGCGCGACGCAACTCCTCGCGCCACTCTGGATGCGCGTTGAGCAATTGCAGCAAGTCCTGATAATCGTGAACCGTAAATGCCATTGGGTCACCTTTGGGTGAATTATACTCGAATTTACCTGGTTCAGAGAAAAAGGGTAACTGCTCAGCCACTTTCGCAAATACAGACCCTAAAGGTCTTTCCCGCAAATCGAAAGGCTGAATTTGCAGGAAGGTCAGGCTCGAAACACAATTTCGATTGCAAAGGAGACCTTTAGGGTCTTGACCTGAGCAGTTACGAAATAAGGAACGTCCCGAAGGGTTGCTCGACCTTCGGGACGGTGTGAACTTGTTCTCTGTCTATTATTGCCCAAATGAGAAGGTGGACATGATAGTGTCGAACATGAGCGATTCGGCGGTCTTATCGAAGGCAGGCAGGGGCGTGGCGGCATTGGCCTGGTCAGAGGAATGCAGCGTGAAGGTCAGGCTGATGCAGGCGTTGTCTTTGTTGACGGAATAGGCAACGAAGTCGTAGATATTGCCACTCGTGGTTGTGACACCGGCCTCCTTCAGGAAGGCAATGTTGTTGATGGTCACCGTTTGCGAGGCTGTTGCGCCAGAGGTGGGCGTCTTGCAGGGATTGGCATTTTCGACCACGCTGACATCCAGGAATTTTTCGAGCAAGTTGGTGCCAGGTGTGAAGGGCAAGAAGATGCGACCGGCATTGTCGGTTTGTGTGGTGACGATGGAGCCAGGCGGGAATTTGAACAGGAACTTATACTTATTGTTCTGGTACGTGTTCCAGTTGGCCGTGGTGACCTGGGTGGCCGTAGCGGTGGGCGCAGTCGTGGGCGGCGCGGTAGTTGCCGCAGGTGTAGTCGTAGGGGCGGCTGTGCCGGAGACCTTGATCTCCACCCACCAGGGTTTGTTGGCCTGTGTCCCAATGCCAAACAACGCGCCGCTGGCGTTCTTGAACATCCAGTTGCCGCGATAAGTGCCGGCCGTATTGGGTGCTACCAGGTTGACGGTAATGTCCACCGTTTGACCGGGCGCCACCGACTGCGGGAAGGCCAGCGCGTCGGGCCCGCCCATCTTTTCGCCGCTGTAGAAGACCAATTGGTAAGAGGTCGTCCAGGTGCAACTGCCGACATTCTTGAGACGCCAGGTCTTGGTGAAGGCCGTTCCTGGCGCAAAGGTGGTGCCATCGGGGACGGTGACATCGGCAATGAATTGCACTTTGTCGCATGAAGAGGGCGGGACGGTGGGCGTTTTCGTGGGGGTTGCGCTGGTAGCAGTGGGCGTGGGCGGCGTGCCGGTGACAGTCGGCGTGAAAGTGGCTACGACGCCGCCCGGGCGCGAGATGACCGGGTTACCCCACAAAGCGCGGTCGCCGGTGGCCGAGCCGTAAGCCGAGACGAACAGGATGAATTTGACATCTTGCCCCGCCAGGGCGTCCAGGTTGAGATTGACGTTGTAGGTCCATCCCTCGTATTTCTCGCGGAAGGTCCAAAAAGTCTTGACCGCGCCGGAACCAATCTGGTAGTTCAGGCGATATTCCACGTAGCAGGTGGTGGAGCCATATTCACAGCCGATGGTAGCCTGAAAACGGTCGCCTCTTTCCACGCGGAAAGCAGGATACATGCCCTGGATATAGCCGTTGTAGGCGTTCTGCGGCGCTACCAGCAAACCGGGATTGGCTGCTTCCATGCCGCTTTCGAACTTGGGCTTATCCTTCTTCAAGGCGAAGCCGCCGGCGTTGCCATCTGTGCCGGGAAAAGCCAGCGTCCCGGCCGCGCTAGACCAGGTCGCCGAGCCAGCATTGGCGGTGAAGTCGTAACCGACCCCGGCCGAGGAACTCACATAGATTTCGGCCCAAAAGGCCTTATTGGCTGTCGAACCGATGCCAAAAATGGCACCATTGGCGTTGCGCAGTTTCCAGTAACTGAAGTAATGACCGGCGCTGCTGGGGGCGGTCATGTCCACGCTCAGGTCTACTGTTTGCCCTGGCGCAACATTGTTGGGAAAGTTGACTGCCGAGGGCGCGCCCATCTTCTCGCCGCTGTCGAAAACCAGGGCGTAGGAAGTCGTCCAAGTGCAAGAGCCGATGTTCTTCAAGCGCCAGGTCTTGCGGAAGGCCGTACCCGGCGCGTACGACGTCCCATCTGGCACCGTCACATCGGCGATAAATTGCGCCCAGTCGCAGGTCGCGGCGTGAACGGGCGAAACCTGCAGGGCCGGAAAAGCAGACAGCGCCAGGACCACGAGCATACAGGCGGCTGTCATTTTATAGACTGATCTCATCTCTACCTCCTGAGTGGAGCCTGAACTATGACGAAAAAATGCTACCTATTGTTCCCAAAAAACATTTAGTTACACGATATATAGTATAACTTTGGTTGCTAGATAGCACAATACGCGAGAGGTACTGTGTTCGTCAATTGCAATGAACCTTTGCTACCCCCTTCTCCAATACCCAGGAAGCGCCTGGGCTTGCTGTCCCTGCGAGCCTTGCTGTTCTAAGCGCGCCAATCGTGGCACATATAGCAGTTGAATTACGTCACCATAGGGGATGAATTCCGCCTTACGTAGCACGCATCTGCCACCTTGCGTACACCGCTTGCGACAACAGCCGTCCGGTAGAGGTCTCGCGAGTCACCAGTTCGCCGCATTCCACTTTTCCTCCATAATCTGATTGCATGGCCTCCAATGCCTGCCCCAGATGAATGGCCGAGGCCTGCACAGCATAAACCGTGAGGACCACGAACAGGGGCCGCTCGCTCATCACCTCGCGACAGGCAGCCAACAACTTTGGCAAAGACTTGTAAACTTCCCATACCTCGCCCTTTGGCCCGCGCCCAAACTTGGGCGGGTCGAGCAGAATGCCATGGTACCTGACGCCGCGCCGCGCCTCGCGCTGGACGAACTTGAGGGCATCATCTACGATCCAGCGGATAGGCTTGTCGGTCAGGCCTGAGAGCGCCTGGTTCTCGCGCGCCCACAGCACCGATTTTTTCGAGGCGTCCACATGCGTCACTTGAGCGCCGGCAGCAGCGCAGGCCAGCGTTGCCAGGCCAGTATAGCCGAACAAATTCAAGATATTCACCGGGCGTTTGGCTTCTTGAATAATATCTACACACCAATCCCAGGTAGCGGCGCATTCAGGGAAGACGCCCAAATGACGGCCAGGCGTAGTCATGGCCCAGAATTGTAATGCCTCTTTCCCCATCGGAAAGCGACTGGAGACAAGGGGATAGCGCATCTCCCACTTCTCCGCCACTTTGCGCCGGAATATCCAATGCCCGCCGCTCTCCTCGCCCGTTGGTTGGAAAAAGGCGTCGGCCGCTTCCCAATCTTTGGCCGGCAGGGCACGCGGCCACATGGCCTGTACTTCTGGGCGGACGAAGGTGTATGCCCCAAAACGTTCCAGTTTCGTTCCCTCGCCGCTATCGAGCAGGGCGTAGTCGCGCCAGAGAGGTGTTTCCAGGAGGGAAAAAGTGGGAAAAGAAAGCATTGCAAACGGGTTACAAATCACTCAACGCTGAAAAGAATCCAAAAGTACTACTTGCTTTTTACCCGCAAAATCAGTATAATGTGGGTAAAAGTGGTAGAAAGTGGTAAGAGAGCGCCGGCGGCCCCGGCGTTCGCCCATTAAATGGAGTGTTAGAACTAATGTTCTTAGGTCAGTTCCAGCACAACCTCGACGAGAAAGGTCGCTTGATGATCCCGGCGCCCTTCCGTCAAACGCTGGAAGGCAACGCCGCTTACATCACACAGGGCTTCGACCGTTGCCTCATGGTGATGACCGAAGCCTACTTTGGCCAGGTCTACGAACGCATCAACGCCATGAATCTGGTCGATCCTGCTGCCCGCTTGCTGCGTCGCCTGATCCTGGCCAACGCCTGGCCTGTGGAAGTGGACAAGGTTGGGCGCATCCTCGTCCCACAGCATTTACGCGGCTTTGCCGGCCTGGACGGTGAGGCCGTGGTGGCCGGGCAAGGCGAATACTTCGAAATCTGGAATCCGGCCGAGTGGAGCGGGCAGATGGCACAAATCCAAAATACCGAGGCCAACAACCAGCGCTTCTCTGCCTTGGATTTGTCCGCTCCAGGTGCATGAGGCGTGGAACGTAATGCGTGACCATGCAGCACCGGCCTGTTCTTTACCATGAAATTATACTCGCGTTGCAGCCCAAAGACGGGGGGCGCTACATAGATGGCACAGTCGGCGCGGGCGGACATGCCCGCGGCATCCTGGAGGCCAGCGCGCCAGGCGGGCGCCTGCTAGGGTTGGACGTAGACCCTCAGGCGTTGGCGCTTGCCCGTGAGACCTTGGCTCCTTACGGGGAGCGCGTCTGCCTGGCGCAGGCCTCTTACACCTCCATGACCGCCCAACTGAACGCCTTAGATTGGCAGGAGGTGGATGGGATTTTGCTCGACCTGGGGCTTTCGTCCATGCAGTTGGATACCCCAGCGCGCGGCTTTTCCATCCAACACGATGCGCCGCTTGACATGCGTTTCGACCCGCGCTCAGACCTGACCGCCGCCGACCTGGTCAACACGCTATCTCTGGAGGAACTGACGGAGATACTGTACCGCTACGGGGAGGAACCCGCCGCCCGCCGCATTGCCCAGGCCATCGTCCGCGCCCGGCCGCTTCGCACCACCCGCGAACTTGCTTCCGTTATCGAGGTCATCCTGCCCCGCCGCGGACGCATCCATCCCGCCACCCAAACCTTCCAGGCGCTGCGTATTGCGGTGAATGCCGAACTGGAACAGGTCGAGACTGTGCTTCCGCAAGCGGTAGCCAGTTTGAGGTCCGGCGGGAGGCTGGCGGTCATTTCCTTCCACTCTTTGGAAGACCGCCTCGTCAAAGCGTATTTCCGTCGCGAGAGCCAGGATTGTCTCTGTCCGCCCAGGCAGCCCGTTTGCACCTGCGGGCATCGTGCAACGCTGAAAGAGGTCAACCGCAAACCCATCACCCCCGGCGCGGACGAAATCAGCGCCAACCCGAGGGCGCGCAGTGCAAAGTTGCGCATTGTCGAAAAAGTATCACCGGCCTGATGCCAGGCCGTTCCAAGCGATGACCATCGCCCACATTCAGGTCATCATGAACTCCGTCTACTTGTTTTCTCACGCTTTCAAACAAGCGCCCTGGCGCACGCAGCGCCAATGGGTGAGTCTTTTCCTGTTGGTTGTGCTAGGTTTTGCCGGAGTGGCCGCTTTGTATTTGATGGTGACCTCGCAAGCCGCTATCGTAGGGCGTCAAATTCAAGCCCTGCGGGAAGAAATCCTGGCCACCCAATACAAAAATGCCGATTTGCAAACCGAACTGGCGCGCCTGACCTCGAAAGAGGAAATCGAGCGACGCGCTTACGAGATGGGTTTCCGCCCGACGCAGCCGCAGGAACTGGAGTACCTGGTGGTGCCTGGATACACTCCTCCGCAAGCGGCTTTATTGGCCGGCGCGCCCGAACTCAAACCCAGTGCACTCACGCTGCGACAGGAGTACAACCAGTCGCTGTTGGACTGGCTGAACGAGCGCCTGCAAATGCCTGGAGGCCCGCCATGAGACAGCAATATGCCTGGCGCTCGCTGCTCTTGAACATGTGCCTGGCCCTGGCGGCAGCGGCCATTTTGCTGCAAATGGTGCGCATCCAGGCCAGCGCCGAAGCAGAGCAATTCCGCCAGCAAGCTAATGCCTTTGCAGGCGAATGGAAAACATACTTCCCAGAACGCGGTGAAATCTATGACCGCAACGGTCACCTGCTGGCCGGCAACCAGACTGTTTACGAGGTAGGGGTGGACTTGAACGCCATGCGTGATCCGCACAGCATTGCCATGGCCGTCAGTGTCAACCTGGGCAAGAATTACGATCTCTTGTATAGCAGCCTGCTCAACCCACCCGAAGGTATCTCGTATCTGGTGGTAGACAATTTTGCCGATCCTGAAGCCGTCACCTACCTGAAACAATTGAAAGAAGAACTTGCCGCCAGAGAAACGACCCTGCCCAGTTTGGCCGGCCTCGAATTCCATGCCCGCTTGCAGCGCAGTTACCCGGAGGGGGCACTGGCATCCAACGTCTTGGGCTTTGTCAACCGCGAGGGACGTGGCTATTTTGGCGTCGAAGAGAAATACAATGATTTGCTGGCCGGCCAACCCCTGCGAGTGTGGGTGCCTTCCGATCCAAACCGCGCCGTAGAAATCCCCCGCGTTCCTAATGGTACCAGTCTGATTCTCACCATTGATCGCGAACTGCAAGGCGCGCTGGAGGAAATCCTAGACCAGGCTTTGTACGAATACGGCGCCCGCAACGGCGTCATCGTCGTTCTCGATCCTCGTAACGGCGAGGTCTTGGGCATGGCCTCTACCCCGCGCATGGACCTGAACGCCTTTTGGGAATATGGTTCCATTTATAACAACGCCAGCGAGTTCAATCGCCCCGTCACCATGCCCTATGAGCCCGGCTCGGTCATCAAGATTCTCACCATGGCCGCCGCCCTCGACTCCGGCCTGGTCACACCGGAGACGACCTACCTGGATACTGGCGCCATCCAGGTAGGCGGCCAAACCATCAAGAACTGGAACGAGGAAGCCTGGGGCCTGCAAAATATGGTTGGCTGCTTACAGCACTCGCTCAATGTGTGCATGGCCTGGCTGGCAACCCAGATGGGCCCGCAGACTTTTTACGGTTATATGAACCTGTTTGGGTTGGGAAAACCCTCGGGCATAGACCTGGCCGGGGAAGCGACCGGCAGGCTCAAGCTGCCGGGCGATGCGGATTGGTATCCGATCGACCTGGGGACGAACTCCTTTGGGCAAGGCGTTGCCGTCACCCCTATCCAACTGATGACCGCCGCCACCGCCATTGCCAACCATGGACGCATGGTCACGCCGCATGTGCTATACGCCCAATTGCGCGATGGCCACCAATTCACGGTGCCGACCCAATATGTTGGCTCACCCATCAAGCCAGAAACGGCCGCCACGCTGAACGAGATGCTGGTCATTTCACTGGAAGCCGAGTCGTCGCAGGCGCTCGTCCCTGGCTATCGCGTGGCCGGCAAGACCGGCACTGCTCAAATTCCTACGCCTGATGGTTTTTATGACGCCTATCAAACCAACGCCTCGTTCATCGGTTGGGGGCCGGTGGACGACCCGCAGTTCATGGTTTACGTCTGGCTGGAACGCCCAAGCGCCTCTATTTGGGGCTCGGAGACCGCCGCGCCTGTCTTCTCTAAAGTGGCCCAGAAAACGGTTGTTTTGCTCGATATTCCGCCAGATGCCGTGCGCTTGCGTTTGACCGCACCGTGAAGGAATGACCATGCTCACGCTTGCCGATGCACTGGAAGCCCTGACCAACATCCGCCTCGAGACCGCCAGGACGATCATCACAGAGGCGGCCATCGATTCACGCCAGGTCATCCCTGGATCACTCTTCGTGGCCATTCCCGGCGAGCGCGTGGATGGGCACGACTTCCTGGCCGAGGCTTTCGAGCGTGGGGCTTCCTTTGCCCTCATCCAACGCGAGGTAGACGCCTCGTTCCGCAGCCTCGACCTGCGCAGCCCGTCCTCGGCCGGCGAGTGGGCCGATAGCCTCGCCGCTCCACTCGAAACGCCTCTCTGCCTGCGGGTGGAAAACACCCTCACAGCCTTGCAGCAAATTGCCCGCTTTTGGCGCCGCAAATTGGACGTGCGCGTCATCGGCATCACTGGCAGCGTCGGCAAGTCCACCACCAAAGAGACAGTGGCTGAAGTGTTGAGCCGGCGTTATCGCACCTTGAAAAGCCCCGGCAACCTGAACAACGAAATCGGCCTGCCGCTGTCCATTTTGCGGCTTTCCAGCGGCTACGAGCGCGCTGTGCTGGAAATGGGATTCTACATCCCCGGAGAAATAGCCTTTCTGTGCGACCTGGCCTTGCCACAAGTGGGCGTGGTGACCAACATCGGCACCGTCCACGCCGAGCGCGCCGGTTCGCAAGAGAACATTTTCATCGGCAAGTCAGAACTAGTTCAGGCTTTGCCGCCTGCGCCGCATGGGGTGGCTATCTTGAACTATGACGACCCCTGGGTGCGCAAAATGGAGGAGAAAACCCGCGCGCAGGTGTTCTTCTATGGCCTCTCGCCAGAAGCCGATCTGTGGGCTGACCAGGTCATTGGGCTGGGGCTAGATGGCATCCGTTTTCGCCTGCATTACCAGCGCGAGACGTTACACGCCCGCGTGCCGTTGATTGGGCGTCACTCTGTCCACACCGCCCTGCGAGCCGCCGCCGTTGGTCTGGTAGAAGGTCTGACCTGGCAGGAAATCTTCGACGGCTTGCGACAGGGACACACGCAGTTGCGCCTGGTTGCCGTGCGCAGCAGCAGCGGCGCCTTGCTGCTCGACGATACCTACAACGCCTCGCCCGAATCCATGTTGGCGGCCTTGAACTTGCTGGACGAGATGGAGGGCCGCAAAATCGCCGTCTTGGGCGATATGCTCGAACTGGGCCCCTACGAACGGCAGGGACATGAGATGGTCGGTTTACGCGCGGCGCAAGTGGCCCAAATCTTGCTCACGCTTGGGCAGCGCGCTCATCTGATTGCCGAAGCAGCCCGCCGGGCCGGACTGCCCAAATCTTCTATTCTGGAATTTGAAACCGTCGAGCCGGTGATCGAATGGCTTTCCAAGAATCTGTCGGCTGGCGACAGCGTGTTGGTCAAAGGCTCACATGGCTTACGCATGGACCGTATCATCAACGCCCTGGAGGTGAGGTCGTGAAAGATGCTACTCTGGCGCTCAGCCTGGCGGGGCTGGCCTTTATGCTCACCGTCATTTGGGGCGGGCCGCTGTTGCGCATCTTGCGGCACTTCAAAATCGGCAAACTCATCCGCGTGGAAGAGCCAGGCCGCCATGCCATCAAGATGGGCACGCCTACAATGGGCGGCGTCTTGTTCATCCTGCCTGTCTTGTTGTTGACCGTCCTGCTCAACGCGGTGGCTCTGCTAGGGTTGGATGTGGTCGGGCGTTCGGTATTGGTTCCCATGCTTGTAATGGTCATCTATGGCATCCTAGGCGGCATAGACGATTGGCAGGGCATTCGCGGCAAACGGCGCGGCGAAGGCATGAGTATCCGCGTCAAATTCCTGGGGCAGGTCGTCCTGGGCATTGGCACTGCCTGGGTGCTGAAATACATGCTCGAAGTGCCAGAAATTTACCTGCCCGGCATCCGCATCCCCGGCGGCCTGGACTTGAACGATTATCTCTACGTTGCCCTGGCGGCTTTCATCATCGTCAGCGAGTCGAACGCTGTCAACTTCACCGATGGACTGGACGGGCTGGCTGGCCTGGTGGTCGCGACCGCCTTCATCGCCTATGGCGGCATTGCCCTGGCACAAGGACAAATCTATTTGGCCCGATTTTGTTTTACGCTGGTGGGCGCTATTTTTGGCTTTTTGTGGTTCAACGTCCACCCGGCCGAATTGTTCATGGGCGATGCCGGTTCGCTTTCTCTGGGCGCTACCCTGGCGGTGGTGGCCCTCATGACCGGTCAGTGGCCGTTGCTTTTGGTCATCGGCATCATTCCGTTCAGCGAGGCGCTCAGCGTGACGTTGCAAATCGCCTACTTCAAGTTGACCAAAGGCAAGAGGCTGTTCAAAATGGCGCCCTTGCACCTGCACTTCGAACTGCTTGGTTGGAGCGAGACCCAAATCGTGCAGCGTTTCTGGTTGATTGGCTTACTGGCGGCCATGTTTGGCATTGGCCTGACTCTGGTGTGACCATGACGGACTGGACCGGCAAACACATCCTCGTCTTGGGCGCTGCGCGACAGGGAATTGCGCTAGCGCGCTGGATGACGCGCCACGGCGCGCGCGTGACCCTTTCGGACAAACGCCTCGAAGCGGACCTCGAGCCTGCTCGCCGTTCCCTGGCCAATCTGCCCATTCAATGGGCCCTTGGCGGTCACCCCCTCGAGTTGCTCCACCAGGCAGACGTGGTGTGTCTCTCCGGCGGCGTTCCTTTGGACCTGCCCATCGTGGTCGAGGCTGTGCGGCGCGGTTTGCCGCTCTCCAACGATACACAGGTCTTCATGGAAGCCGCGCCTTGCAAAACGGTTGGCATCACTGGCTCGGCCGGCAAGACTACCACCACCACCCTGGTCGGAGAAATGGCCAAACGCGCTTTTCAAGAGGATGAGGGGCGCGGCCCACGCGCCTTTGTGGGCGGCAATATCGGCGATCCGCTCCTCAACTATGTGGATGAGATGAAGGCCGATGATCTGGCCATTTTGGAAATCTCCAGTTTCCAACTCGAGCAAATGACGGTCTCGCCGGCGGTGGCGGCGGTGTTGAACATCACTCCTAATCATCTCGACCGGCATGGCACGATGGAGGCCTATACCGCCGCCAAGGCGCGCATCCTGGATTTCCAAAGTGCGGTCGATACGGCCATCCTGGGCCGCGAAGATGCCGGGGCGTGGAACTTGCGTACTCGCGTGAAGGGCAAATTGCTCTCGTTTGGCCTGGATGACCTGGCCGCGGATCAATCTGGCGTGTATGGTCGCGACGGCCTCTATCACCTGCGGGATGGGAATGCTTACGTCCTGCTACCCATCCACAACGCCATTCACTTGCGCGGCGAGCACAACCGGCGCAATGTGCTGGCTGCCATCGCCATTGGCCATGCTGCCGGCCTGCCTCTGGATGCCATGTTGGAGGCAGTCGACAACTTCCATGGCGTGCCGCATCGCCTGGAACTGGTTCGCGAACTGCATGGCGTGAAATGGTATAACGACTCGATTGCCACGGCTCCAGAGCGCAGCATGGCCGCCGTGCGTTCGTTCGATGAGCCAATTGTGTTGTTGCTGGGCGGCAGGGACAAGAACCTGCCCTGGGAAGACCTGGCGGCGCTGGTGAAGGAGCGCGTCGACCATGTGGTGGTCTTTGGGGAGGCGGCGGAAAAAATTTTGGGCGCGCTGGGTGCTGAAGGGTCACAGAGCAGGCCGCGGCGTGGAAAGATGCGTCCGTTCAGCGTCCATCGCTGCGGTAGTTTGCAGGAGGCCGTCCACCAGGCGGTAGAAGTGGCCGAGGCGGGCGATGTCGTTTTGCTCTCGCCGGGCGGCACGAGTTTCGATGAGTTCAACGATTTTGCTGAGCGAGGAGAAAGGTTTAGAGCATGGGTACAGGAACTTTCGTAAAGGAACGCCCCCTGGCTTTGCCCAAGCGCCAGGAAGGGGCCGCAACGCGCGCCATCAGCCTGGATGTGCCGCTTTTGTTGACGGTCATCGGTTTGCTGGTATTTGGCCTGGTGATGCTCTTTTCGGCTTCATGGGATTTCTCGCTGGGCGCATACGACGACCCTCTGTACATGTTCCGCCGCCAGGTGCTGTGGATGGGTTTGGGGCTGGTGGTGATGTTTGCCTTGACGCGGCTGGACTACCACTACTGGCGTAAACTGGCGCTGCCGGCCATGATGCTGACGATTTCGTTGTTGCTGGTGGTGTTGCTGGTCAGCGAAGTGCGCTTCAACGTCAAGCGCGCCGTGTGGGAAGGTTCGGTGCAGCCATCGGAATTGGCAAAACTGGTCTCCATTCTCTACTTCGTGGTGTGGTTGTTTAGCAAGCGGGACCAACTGCAAAAGGTTCAACTGGGGTTGTTGCCCTTGAGCGTCATTATGGGTATCGTGGGCGGCCTGATTTATTTGCAGCCCGACCTGAGCGCGGCTGGCACGGTGCTGATCATGGGCGGTTTGCTGTTCTTTTTGGCGGGCGGCGACCTGAAACAGATTACGGTGTTGCTGTTGGCGGCGCTGGCGGTTGGCTGGGTGGTGGTTCAATTCAGCCCTACCGGGCAGCAGCGTGTGGGCGATTTCGTGACCGGTATCAAGGATCCCATGCAGGCATCCTATCACGTGCGCCGTTCGTTCGAGGCCATCGTCAACGGCGGTTTGTTGGGCGTGGGCGTGGGGCGCGGTCAGACGAAGTTGTTGGGTTTGCCCGTGCCACCTACCGACAGCATCTTTGCGGTAGTGGCAGAGGAACTGGGTCTGCTGGGCGCAATGGTGTTGATAGGCCTGTATGCCATGTTGGTCTGGCGCGGGATGGTGATTGCCCGCCGTGCGCCGGACATGCTCGGCACGTTGCTGGCCTCGGGATTGGCTTTTTGGATTGGCATCGAGGCCTTGATCAACATGGCCGTGATGGTTGGCCTGATGCCATTTGCGGGCAATGCTCTGCCTTTCGTCAGCGCGGGCGGTTCGAATCTGGTCACTTCGCTGGCGGCTATGGGCATCTTGTTGAACGTTTCGCGTCAAACGAGTGTCGCGGTGCAAGAAGGCGACGAATGGAGGTCCTTCGGTGCGGTTGTTGATTTGCGCTGGCGGAACCGGCGGCGGCGTGTATCCCGCGCTGGCCGTCCTTGAAGCGTTGCACAGTCAACGCGCAGCGGTAGACGCCTTATGGGTGGGCGGAGAAGGCGGCCTGGAGGCGGAGCTGGTGACGCGCGCCGGTATCCCCTTCAAGGCCATCCCGGCTGCCGGTTTGCACGGCGTGGGTTGGCGCACTTTGCCGCGCAACCTTGCTCAATTGGCGCGCGGTTACCTTGCCGCCCGGCGCATCTTGCGCGATTTCCGGCCGGATGTGCTGTTCTTCACCGGTGGTTACGTGGCGGCGCCTATGGCGCTGGCCGGTTGGCGCATTCCGACGCTGCTATACGTGCCAGATATCGAGCCGGGGCTGGCGCTCAAGGCCCTGGCGCGCTTTGCCGACCGCATTACCGTCACGGCTTTGGACTCGCAGGCCTATTTCGCCAAGCCGGTGGTGGTGACCGGCTATCCGCTTCGCGCCGACCTGGCGACCTGGTCGCGCCAAAAAGCGCGCGCCGCGCTGGGACTTTCTGGTCAGCGACCCATGCTGCTGGTGTTTGGCGGCAGTAAAGGAGCGCGATCGATCAATCAGGCTGTGTTAGCGCATTTGCCGGCCTTGCTGGAGATGGCTGAAGTGGTACATATTAGCGGCCAACTGGACTGGGAAGAAATCGAGAAGGCAGAAGCCAGCCTGCCATCTGGGTTGAGGCAACGCTACCATACCTTCCCCTATCTGCATGAGATGGGCAAGGCGTTGGCGGCAGCCGATGTGGTCGTCTCGCGCGCGGGGGCGTCCACCCTGGGCGAATTACCCTTCTTTGGGCTGCCGGCGGTGTTGGTGCCGTATCCCTACGCCTGGCGCTACCAGAAGGTCAATGCCGAGGTCCTGGCACAGCATGGCGGCGCGGTCATTCTGGAAGACAACCGTCTGATGCAGGACTTGTGTGAAACCGTGCGGGTGCTGCTCGAAAATCCGGGCAAGCGCGATTCGATGCGCGCCGCCATGCGTTCGCTGGCTCGTCCGCAGGCTGCGCAGGCAATTGCCAACCAGTTGCTCGACCTGGCCGGAGTGAAAAGCCTATGATGAGTATCGTGTATATTTTTTGGATGTATGTCATCCTGTTCGCCATCATCGGCGGGATGCGCGGCTGGGTGAAGGAGTTGATGGTCAGTTTCAGCGTCATCCTGGCGCTGACCACCAACCACCTGTTGCGCCGCTTCGTACCACTCGTTGAGATTTTGCCGGCTGATAGTTCGTCGCTTTTCTGGATTCGCACGTTGTTGGTGCTTACGTTGGTCTTTTTTGGCTACCAGACCGTCATCAGCATCCAGCGGCTGGCCGCGCGCGCTACTCGCGAGCGTTTGCAGGATACGCTCTTTGGCGCCGTCATGGGCGCAATCAATGGCTATCTGGTGGCTGGTACCGTGCTTTTCTATTTGCACGAGGCGAATTATCCTTTCCCGCACATTGTCATTCCCCCTAGCGGCGACATTCTGGCGAGCGTCCAGGCCATGATGAATTGGATGCCGCCGCGTCTATTGGGCGAGCCGGGCATTTACTTTGCTGTGGTGCTATGTTTCATCTTTGTCATCGTTGTCTTTATTTAATGAGAGTAACTGCTTGGCCACTTTCGCAAATACCGCAAATACAGACCCTAAAGGTCTTTCTCGCAAATCGAAAGGCGGAATTTGCAGGAGGACCAGGCTTGAAACACATGTTCAATGGCAAAGGAGCCCTTTAGGGTCTTGACCTGAGCAGTTACAAATGTAATATAATACGTTCGTGGACATTTCAACGCTCCAAAAATGCCTGCTGCCCGTCTTTCGGCAATATCGCATCCGCAAAGCCATTCTGTTTGGCTCCTTTGCGCGCGGCGAGCAGTCGCGTCACAGCGATGTGGATCTCATCTTGATTCAAAAGACCTCTCAACCCTTTTTCCAACGCTACGATGGACTGCTGGCAGGCTTGAACAATGCCCTCCCTGGCCTGACGGTCGAGGCGCTCATCTATACGCCGGATGAACTGGAACAGATTGCCCACCGTCCGTTCATTGCGCGCGCGTTGAGGGAAGGAAAAATTCTCTATGAGTCTGAGTAAGGCGCAACATGAGGCCAGGCGCTGGCTGCAAACCGCCATAGAAGATTTGGAAGTCGCCAAACTACTTCATCAGGCAGGCAAATTTTCTCATGCTTGCTTTTTAGCGCAGCAATGCGGCGAAAAAGCATTGAAATCCCTGTGGTTCATGCTCGAGGAAGATCCATGGGGACATTCCATTCAAAGATTGGTGAACGAGTTGCCCCACAAGGAATGGATTGACGACACGGAGGCCTGGACTTCCTATGGCGCTTTTTTGGATAAGTTCTATATTCCTGCTCGTTACCCCAATGGTCTGCCTGATTTGACGCCGGGACAAAGTTTTACGGTGAGTGAGGCAGAAGCGGCAATTCAGAAGGCTGTCTTCTTTGTGGAAAAGGTCGAACTGATCGTGGGTATGTAACCCGGCGGCTTCGAGAGCCGCTTTTTTTCAAGGTATAGGAAATCGAATGACACAAACTGTAGACATCATCCTTACTAACGCCCTCGTCTTGACGATGGATGAGGCGTTCAACCAGTACGAACCCGGTGCGGTCGCCATCCAGGGGACGGACATCGTCGCTGTCGGACCAGCAGACGAGATGGCAAAGGCTTATTCCGCCCGCGAGATGCTCGACTGCGGCGGCAGGGTATTGATGCCCGGCCTGGTCAACGCGCACACCCACGTCCCGATGACCCTCCTGCGCGGGCTGGCCGACGACCTGCGCCTGGATGTGTGGCTGATGGGTTATATGATGCCGGTGGAGCGAGAATTCGTCTCACCAGAGTTCGTGCGGCTAGGCACGAAACTGGCCTGCGCCGAGTTCATCCGCAGCGGCGTGACCACGTTTTGCGATATGTATTATTTCGAATCGGATGTGGCCGCCGCTGCCGCCGAGGCCGGCTTGCGGGCGGTATGCGGACAAACGGTGATGAAATTTCCGGCGCCCGATGCGGCTTCTTATGACGACTCGCTGGCCCTGGCGCGCGAGTTCATCCAGAAGTGGAAAGGGCATCCGCTCATCACGCCGGCGGTCTCGCCGCACGCCCCCTACACTTGCACGGATGAAATCCTGCGCGCCACCGCCCAACTGGCCGCCGAGTTCGATGTTCCGCTGCATACCCATCTGGCCGAGACGGCGCTCGAACGCGAAAACATGCGCAATGAAAAGGGGATGCCCGTCATCCCTTACGTCAAGAAACAGGGCTTGTTCGAGGCCAAGGTCATTGCCGCGCATTGCGTTCACATTGACGTGGGCGAAATGCGCACTCTGTTGCACGCCGGGGCTGGCGTGGCACACAATCCCTCCTCCAACCTGAAATTGGCCTCCGGCTTTGCGCCCGTGCCGAAGATGCTCGAAGTGGGTCTGAACGTGGGCATCGGAACGGACGGCCCAGCCTCCAACAATGACCTGGATATGTTCGAGGAGGTGCGCCTGGCCTCGTTCATTGCCAAAGCCGTTAGCAACGATCCGACCGCTCTGCCTGCGCCCCTGACGCTGGCTATGGCTACCCGTATTGGGGCGCGGGCGCTGCACCTGGGAGAGGTGACCGGTTCGCTCGAAGCCGGCAAACGCGCCGACTTGATCCTGGTGGACACCACTCCGCTGCACAATTCGCCGCGTTTCCGCCGTGATCCGAACAACGCCTACGCTCAACTCATCTATGCCGGCAAGTCTACCGATGTGACGGATGTGATGGTCAACGGGAAATGGCTGATGCGCGACCGCGCGCTGCTGACCCTGGACGAGGCTGCGTTGCTGGCGGGGGCGCGGGAAATGGCTCGTCGCATCGATTCTTTCCTCATCGAACGGGAGCAGTCCATTCTGTCCAAATTGATCGCATTGGGCGGCTCGATGGAGCAAGAATCGTATGAGGTACAGGTCAAGGTCAAGTTGGAAGACCCGTCGGTCGTTTTGTCCAACATCCAGCGGGCCAATATCCGCATCACGGCCCACAAACATTACCGTCAATACGACAATTACTTTTCCTTCGAGGACGCCAGCCAGGGCCGCCTGCGCTTCCGTGAGGATGAACTGATAGACGACAAGGGCAAGGTGAGCAATGTGCGTTCACGCTTGACCTTGCTGGGTCCGCGCGAAGATAAGTTTGCCCACGATGTGCTTCTGTCGCGCAGTCGCTTCCTGGCGCCGGCTGCCCATACCCTGCGCTTCTACCGCGAATACTTCAAGCCGGCTGAGGAAGTTGTCATTCAAAAAGACCGTTTGCGCTGGCATATCGAGTATGAAGATACTCAGTTCTTCGTCAACCTGGATACTATGGAAAAGCCCGACCTGGGGTGCTTCCTGGAAATCAAGAGCCGCACCTGGAGCCGTAAGGATGCCGAACGGAAAGCGAAACTGGCGCACGAGTTGATCGAGGCGCTGGGCGCTTCTGGCGCGCCAACGCTGGCGCAAGATTACATCGAGATTGTTGCGAGGTAGAGCAAGTTTTTGTTTTGCTCGGAGGCACATAGAATGACTCCATTCAAAAAAGGACTCTCTCTGACGCTGGCTGTATTATTCGTCCCCCTTACGCTGGTCGCGCTGCTGGCCTTCAACCTGGAACGCACTGTCTTCGACGCTGAAACCTACAGGCAAGTGCTTGCCAACCAGCGGTTCTATGACCGGCTGCCGCCCATTCTGGCCCAAACGTTGAGCGGCTCGAATGCGCTGGAGGGGCTTCCGGCCGCCATGCAGGGACTGAACGATCAACAGTGGGAAAACTTCATCCGCGATCTTCTTTCGCCCGAAGCGTTGCAAGCGATGGGCAATGAGACGCTGACCTCGCTGTTTGCTTATCTGAACGGCGAGGGCGAGGCTGTGCAGATGCCGCTGACGCCGCTCAAGCAAAGCATGACCGCTGACGCAGGGACGCAGGCAGTGCTGGCGGTTTTCCGCGCGCAGCCCGATTGCACGCTGGCACAATTGGCGCAGATGACGATGAGCGCGTTTGGGAATGGACAACTCGTCTTGTGCAACCTGCCCGAAGAACTCTACCCTGTCATCACGCCCATCATACAAGCGCAACTGCAAGGGGCGGCGGCGGCGCTGCCTGAACAGGTGACGCTGTTCGGGGGGGAGCGCTTCCAAAACGCCCGCCAACGCTTGCAAACCATCCGCCTTGCCATGCGCCTCAGCCCGCTCGTGCCGTTGACTTTTTTGTTTGCTCTCACCTTGCTGACCGTCCGTAGCCTGCGCGATTGGCTGGCCTGGTGGGGCGGCCCTTTCCTGGCTGCCGGCTTGTTGACACTGCTTTCTGCCCTGGCAGGCGCGCCTGTTTTTGGAGCCATCCTGTTCCAGGTGATGGAGAGACACCTGCCCGCCCTGCTTACCCCGGCTATGCTCGACCAGGCCCGCCCGCTGGTCATAGTCGTCATGGAGCAGTTTACCCAACCGCTGAAATTGCAGGGGCTCGTTTTGGCTTGTGTGGGCCTGTTCATGACGCTGGCGGCCCTTGCCTTGCAGCGCAAAAGGCACAAGACCCCTTGAACCACAGAGACGCGGGCCAGCCGCGTCTCTTTTTTGCAACATTTTTACCCTTCCCCTTGTAATATGTAGTAGACATGTCATCCCCATACGAACGTGGCCTTGCCCAACGCGCCGCGCAGGGCGATCAGCAGGCCTTCGCAGAAGTTGTCCGCCTGCACCAGCGCGCGGTGTACAACGTTGCCTTCCGATTACTGGGCGAGGGCCGGGATGCCGAAGACGCCGCGCAGGAGACCTTCATCCGCGCTTATCAGCACTTCGACAGATTCGACCTGAACCGCCCGCTGGCCCCCTGGCTCAAGCGGATTGCGGTCAACGTGTGCCTCAACCGCCTCGAACGAGACCAGCCCGTTGCGTCCCTGGACGGGGGCCTGCCTCCGCCGCCCGATCCGCATCCCGGCCCTGAAGCGGAAACCGTCAAACGCCAGCACGACCAGCGCCTCCGGGACGAAATCCTGCGCCTGCCGCCGCGTTACCGGGTCGTCATCGAACTGCGCCACTTCCAGGAATTATCCTACGAGGAGATCGCCCGCGAACTCGACCGCCCGCTCAGCGATGTCAAAAGCGACCTGTTCCGCGCCCGCAAATTGCTGGCCGAAAGACTCAAAGATTTGAAATGACCTCCATCACAATAAAAAAGACCTTCATCTTCCTGCTCGGGCTCTGGCTCTTTGCCAGCACTGCCCTCGTCTACGCCCTCACGCTTGAGGACAAGAGCGCCCATGCCGTTGTTAGCATGGGGAGCGGATTGGTTCTGGCGTGGGTTTTTGGACTCGGCCCGATCATGTACTTCTTCCGCGAAAGGATCGCAGCCTTCGTTCTGAGTATCCGGCTCGATTGGCAGGTCAAATTCGTCGTTTTTGCCACCTTCCTGGCCCTGGTTGAGGAAGCCATCGCGACCACACTGACCAACCTGGCTCCCCTTTTCGGGGTATCCGTTGGCCAGGCGTATATCACGGCTTCCGCCAACTACTTTGACGTCATCCTTCACCATAGTGTGGTCGTTTTCATCCCCATGTTCATCGCCTGGGCCTGGGCGCTCGCTCGTTGGGATTTCGACCCCTTTTGGGTTTTCCTGCTTTTCGGCTTGACTGGCCTGCTGGCTGAGACCGTTTCCTTCGGCACCCAAAACCTGTTCCAATTTGCCATGTGGATCTTCGTCTACGGATTGATGGTCTTCTTGCCGGCTTTTTCGCTCCCGAACAGCCGGGGAGCGAAAAAGCCATCTTTCTGGCACGGTTTGGTAGCCGTTATCCTGCCCATCATTTTTGCTGTGCCCTGGGTTTTTATTGTCAAATTACTCAGCTCAAACCACCCGGATATCCACTTTCCGCCTATCCAAACATGAACCATTTAACCGACCTTCAAATCAACGAATTGCTCGACGGGCTGGATGAACCTGCGGTTCGCCGTCATATCGAGGCTTGTTCAGATTGCCGCTTCCGTTTGAATGAACTTCAGCAGGTTTTCGCCAGCCTGGAAAGCCTGCCGGAAATCCGCCTGCCCCGCGACCTGGCGCCGGCTGTGCTGGCGAGGTTGTCCCTTGAGCGGGGCAGCATGGAATTCCGCCCTGCATCTGCCTGGCCGCGCTCCCTGGCGGCCCAGTGGGGGCTGGTGGTTGGCTTTGCACTCTGGCTGGGAATCCGCGCGGCAGCCACTCTCCGCCTGCCCGTTATCTCGCTTTCCAGTTTGCCTGCTCTCTGGGTTGACCTCTTCCCCGATTTATCTACCATTCCCCCCTTACCTATCCCCCCACTCCCGGCCTTCGACTTCCAGACGCCGTCTCTCTCCTTTTCTCTTTCTGCCCCTCACTTCACCTTGCTCCTGGCGTTGGCCGCTCTGCTGTGGGTGATGGGAAATGCCGTTTTGCTGCGCAGCCGACCGGAGGTCCAGAAATGAAGCGTTTCCTTTTTGCCACCCTCGTTCTGACTTTGACCGTGCTGGCGTGCGGGGAACAGGTTCCGGTCACGCCCTTCCCAACGCCCGAAAACACGGTATTCGATTCCGGTCGCACCGCCTATGGCTTCTTCCCCTCGCCGCCCGAGGTTTCCCTGGAAAGCGTCTTGCAACACTTCAAGGACATGGGGGAACATGCCGATTTCGTCCTGTTCCAGCATCCCATCCCCTGGCAGGATTTCGCCGAGAGCGCAGACTGTGTCTCGCAGCAATGCACCGACATCCGCAACCAAATGACGCTGGCCGTGCAAAACGGGCTGGAAGCCATCTACGTGGTGGACCCCCTCAACGGCCTGAATCGCCGCGAGTTCCTGGGGCTGCCGCCTGGTTGGGAGGCCAGTTTTGCAAACCCGCAAGTACGCGCCGCCTTCACCAATTACACCCTCTGGCTGGTGCGCGAGTTTCGCCCGCGCTACCTGGGGCTGGCCTCTGAGATCAACACGTACATGGACGCCCACCCCGAAGACGCGGCCAACTACGTCAGCCTGTATCACAGCGTCTATGCCCTGGTCAAGGCCGAAGCGCCCGAAACGCGGGTCTTCGTCACCTTTCAGTGGGAAGACCTGAACAACCTGTTTGCCCTCGCTGCCGAGGGGCGCCAGCCTCACGACACCAACTGGGATCAGGTGGAAATCTTCGAGCCGAACCTGGACGTGTGGGCAATTTCGTCCTATCCGTTCGTAGCCTTCCCCTCCGGCGCAGACATCCCGGCGGATTACTATACCCCGCTTCTTTCCCGGACCTCCAAGCCGCTGGCCGTGGCCGAGGGCGGATTCACCTCCCGGCCCAACCCGCCCTTGCCCGGCAGCGAGCAAAGCCAGGTAGATTACTTGAATGCCATCCACTCCCAGATCGGCGGGGAACGGTTGGCCTTTTGGGTCTACCTGCTGCTCAACGATTTCGACATGGACTCGTATGCCAAAGCCATGCGCCAGCAAGGCTTGACCGATGAAAACATTGATACCCTGGGCTTCTTTGCTTCAGTCGGTCTGCGCGAGTTCGACGGCACGCCCAAACCCGCGCTGGAAGTTTGGGACTCATTCCGCAATATCCCTTAGCGCGGAATTCATTCCACAAGCCAGCGTAACGCAAGTTTCAAACTTGCGCTACCCAATCTTTGCGAAAGGAGAACAAAAATGGACAATATCTTCAACCTGCTCTTGCTCGTCTTATTTGGCGTTGTCAGTCTATTGGCTTTCTTTGCCGCGCTGATGCTGATGCTGCCCGCGCCCATCGAAAAGATCCGCAAAACGCTGGAAGCCAACGGTGGGCGCGCCATGCTGCTTGGCCTGGTCAATTTCATCTTCTTTGGGGTACTTGCCTTGCTGTGTGTTTGGCTGGCCGAGAAAGTCGGCGGGGTGGTGGCTGGCATCTTCATCCTGGTCGGTGGGCTGGTCGTGCTAGGGCTGGCAGCCTTGGCGCTTTTGGGGTTGGTTGCCCTGGCGCAGTTGCTGGGAACGCGCATGGGCAGTGAAACGACACCTTTCTTGACCATCTTGCGCGGCGGCGGGCTGCTGCTGCTGGCCGGGCTGGCGCCTTACATTGGGTGGTTCCTGTTCACGCCGCTGGCATTGTGGGCCGGGCTGGGCGCGGCCATCCAAAGCCTTGTGCCACGGCGCAAAACGCCGCTGCCCGCTGAACAATGAAGCGTTCTTGCCTCGCAGCACTCGCCCTGCTCCTGACTGCCCTGGCCTGCGAACAGACAACGCCTCCTGCGAGCCCTTCGTCAACGCCTGCAATTGACCGCCTGGCGGTCCTACCGGCCGAGGCGGTCAAGATTACGCCGGAGACTGATGTTTACCCCGTCCAATCCGAAACGGACGAGTACGCCGATCCTGTTCCCCTGCCGTTCCCGGTCAACACCGTTGGAGCCGAAGATTCCGCCTTCATGATGCCGGACGGGAAGACCCTGTACGTCTGGTTCACGCCTTCGCCGGCCATTCCGGTCGAAAAGCAACTCTTGGATGGCGTGACGGGCATCTACGTCTTCCATCAAACCGATGGCGTTTGGGGCGAGGCGGAAAGAATCATCTTGCAAGACGCGGGAAAACTCGCCCTGGATGGCTGCGAGTTCGTGCTGGGGGATACGATGTGGTTCTGCTCGGCGCGCGAGGGCTATACCGGCATGAATTGGTTCACTGCCGAATTCATGGATGGACGGTGGCAAAACTGGAAAGAGGCTGGCTTCGAGCCCGCTTATGAAGTGGGCGAATTACACATCACCGCCGACGGGAGGGAACTCTACTTCCACTCGCCGCGCGCCGGTGGATTGGGCGGTTACGACTTGTGGGTATCGCAAAACATGGATGGCGTTTGGCAGGTGCCTGTCAACTTGACGATTCTCAATTCACCCTACAACGACGGCTGGCCTTTCGTTACACAGGACGGCGCAGAACTGTGGTTCACGCGCACCGTCGGCGCGCCCGAATTGTGGCGCGCAAAGAAAGAGAACGGCGCATGGAGTCAGCCACAGAAGATGTTCGCGCCCTTTGCCGGCGAAGCCTCCCTGGACAATGAGGGCAACGTCTATTTCACGCATCATTTTTACAAAGACAACGTGATGCTCGAAGCCGACATCTATGTTGCTAAGAAGAAGAGGTAAGGCAAATCTAAGATTTGCCCTCCAAGATTCGTCCTACGGGCAGCCGTTTTGCAAATGCTCCTCGAAGGTGGCCGCGAAGTCGTGCAGGCCGGAACCGTCGCAGCGGGCGCGGAAGTAGTAGTAGGGCGTTTCGGCCGCGAAGGCCACAGCCCGCAGCGCCTCCAGCGAGGGATTGCAGATGGGGCCGGGCGGTAAACCGCTATGAAGATATGTATTGTAGGGAGAGTCGAACTGTAAATCTTGCGCACTGAGGGGATTGGTCCACCAGGTCGCTTGAATAGGGTTGTAACCCAGGGCGTACTGCACCGTCGGGTCGCTGTCCAGTTTCATGCCGATCCTCAGGCGGTTCAAATACACCGAGGCAATCAGCGGCGACTCTTCCGGCTTGACGGCTTCGCGCTCCACAATGGACGCGAGAGTTACAGCCTGGTACACATCCAGCCCCTGTGCGGCGAATCCATCGCGCAGATCCTGCGTGAGATGCAGAGCGAAGTTGCGCGCGGCCGCGTCAATTAACTGGACGGCTGTCGTCCTGCGGGGGAGGATGTAGGAGTCCGGGTAGAAGAATCCCTCCATTGAAGCGGAAGCGGGCAGAAAATCCAGAACGGGAGGCGGGTTTTGCGAAGCGGAGAAAAACGCTTCGGGAGATATAGCCAGTCCCGAGGTCGGTAACGAGGCGGCGATTTCCTCCATCCGCCAGCCGGGCAAGATGACGGAAGTGACCTGATCAGGGGTGGCGTCTTGCAATTTGCGGGCGATGTCTATGATAGATTGGGCGGGGCTGAGGACGTATTCACCCGCCTGAAGGCTGGTATCGAGGCCGGTATAGACGAGATAAACGCGGAAAGCGGCTGCGCTGCGAATCAATCCCACTTCTTCGAGCCGAATGGCCACCGACGGCACGCTTTCGCCGGGCAAGACGCTGAAGGGTTGCTCCTGGCCGGCTGGATCGAGTGGCTGGGTGAGCAAGCCGCCATACCATAGCAGGCGCGCCGAGAATTGGAAACGGTCGAGGGCGCCCAGCGCCGGGCTTGGAGGACCATAGCGGCGAGAGGCCAGAGTGGGCATGCCAAGGAATATGCTTAACGCGAAGACACACAGAAAGGCAAACAACCAGGCAGGCAGAAGACGGCGGGACATGGGGTTTTGGATTTGCGATTTTAGATTTGCGATTGACGATTGACGATTCGTGCATCGAGGTAGGATTGCAGGATGAGGGTGGCTGCGAGTTCATCCAGGTGGCCGGCGCGTTTCTTGCGCGAAATGCCCATCTGGATACGCGCCTCGCGCGCCGTTTGGGTGCTGAAGGCCTCGTCCCACAGTTCGACCGGCAGCCCCGTTTGCTGGCGCAGGGCCTCTGCAAAGCGCGCTGCGCGCCGTCCGGCCAGGTTGGGGCGGCCATCTTCGTCAAAGGATTGCCCGACGATGATGTGTTCGACTCCATACTCGGCTGCCAGCGCGGCGACTTGTGCCGCGTCTATGGCGCGTGAAACATGCTGAAGGACCGTCAGTGGGGAGGCGATGCTGCCGGTAGGGTCGCTGAGCGCCAGCCCGATGCGTTTCTCGCCGTGATCTACGGCCAGGATTCTCATTGCGTTTCTACATGGATGTTGAACGGAATCAGCGGTAGCCAGGGCCACCAGGGCGGGCGCAGTTGGATTTGCGGCGGTTCGACCAGCAGAAATGACTGCGCCAACACGACTTGGGCTGTTTGCGGCCGGCGGCCCAGGGCCAGAGGGATGACGCGCGGCATGTCCAATTGACGGCTGAGGCGGCGCGTTGCACGCACCTCCCAGCGGGTGATGCCGGCCGCGTCGGTGGTAAGAGGGGAGAGCGTTTCTAGCATCAGCGTATCGTCTAACGCCATATAACCGGCTGGCAGGGAGGCGTTCAAGACGATGCTTGCCAGTTCTTTCAGGTCGGCATAAGCCGCATAATATATCTGGAATTCTGCCTGCATCGTCAACGTCACTCTGCGGCCCGATTGTCCGGCTGGCGGGTCGTAGGTCTCCTCCAACACTTGCGAGAGAGTCAGCGTATCTGGAAACAAGACGTCGCCTTCGGTCAATTTCGCTTGTATCTCTGCCAGTGCCTGCCGCTGTAATTCATCCATCAAAGTTTGCCGCAATTGGGCGCGATCTTCTTCCGTTGCCGCCGGCGACATCGTGTCGCTGCCGCCGGTGGTTGGCTCGGCGTTCGTCACCGCCGCCTGTAATCCCAGGCCGCCTTCGATGGCCAGGATGGCGCCAGCCTGCACGTTGCCGGCCGCGCCGGGCTGTTCGGCCTGCACTTTCACGTCTACGGTGGCCTTCAAGCCGGGTGCCAGTTCGCCGCTTTCCAGGGTCACGAAACGCACGCCTGGCAGGCCGGTAGAGGTCAACACCGTCCCAGTGGGGATGATCAGCGCCTGTTCGGTCAGGTTGCGAAAAGTGACCACCCCCTCGGCTCTGGTTTTCGGCACAGCGGTCTCGCCGCTTGCCGGGGCTTCGCGGCTGCCACCTACTGTCGCGTACAGCGTCCGCGCCGGGATGTTGCCCGTCATGAAAACGCCGCCGGCGTTCGGATCGGCGCGCACCGGTAAGATCACGGCCTGCAATTGGGTTTCTGGCATCAGCGTGATGTTGGCGGTGGGGATGAAAAGCGACGTCAGCAGCAAGACGGCCAACACGCCGAGCGCAAAGGATACGAATCGGACCAGGGGATGGCTGCGCCATGCTTCTTCCTTAACTTGAGCCTGCTTCCGTAAGCGACGCAAATCGCATCGCGGCCTGCGCCATTCCCGTTTCCCCTGCAAGTTGCGCTCGGGCCAGGGGAGGCGCTGCGCCTCGCCAGTGGAGGCAAAGACCGGGATGCCCAATGCCTGTGCTTCGCGCCAGATGGTGCGGCGGCGGGTTACCAACCCTAATTGTGCGCCCAACGCTGCCGCATGACGTTGCAAGACCTTCAAATCCAGCGCCCGCAAGGCAATACGTTCAGATTGCGGCCACACCAGCAGGATGCGCGGGGTCTTTGCCCACGACATGCGGTCGCGGACGGAAATAAGGTCATCGTGCGACTCGAGCGGGATGAGTTGGGTCTTCATGCAGGGTGATTATACTGCGGAGCAGCGCCTTTCTTATGCTATTGGCGCGAGAGCCAGCCAAACAGGGCCAACGCCAGCCCAAAACTGACTGCCAACGTGACCATGATGTTGACCGGGCCGACGTTCCCCAGTTGCCACCCCATCAGCCAGGGATAGAGCATGGCGCCAAAACTGCCGCTGGCCCACAACACGCCCGCCGCCGCGCCGGTGATGGGCGTCTTGCGTTCCAGGAAGGCAAAGGCGGTTGGGAAGACAGGCGCCAGGAAAATGCCGAAGCCCAGCGCGCCTGCCCACAGAAACGTTTGGGAAGCGGGGTTGAGCAGGATCAGGCCGAGGCTGGCAACCAGACCCGTGAGGTTGGCAAGCACCACCCGGCGGGGGGCGAAACGGGCGGAAAGAAAGATAGCAGCCACCCGCCCCAGCGTGATTCCCAGCCAGTAGAAGGAGGTCAACATGCCGGCGGCCTGCTCCGTCCCCAATTTCAGCGCGCGAGCATAGGAGTATAGCCAACCGCTGAAACCGACTTCGCCGCCAATGAAGATGAAAGTCAGCAGGCAAAAAAGAGCAAACAGAGCCGGCCGAAGCGTGTTGGAGGAACGGTTCTGCTCATGCGCCTGGCGCAGCGGCGGAGGCGTGACGAAGGCCCACAGCGCCACCGGCAGGCTGAGCAGCGCCAGAATGCGATAGCCTGCCGCGCCGCCGGCCGAAGAGAGCAGCAACGGCGAGAACATCCCCCCCAGGCCGGCGAACAGGAACATGCCGTTCAGGTATGGCCCGGAACGCGCGCCGTGCAGCCAGGCCAATTGGGTGTTGCAGCCCACATCGAGCGTGGCCTCGGCCACGCCGATGAGCAGCATGACCGTGCTGAGGGTAGCCAAAGAGGAGATGTGGGGCAATAAAGCCAAACCAAGCGCGCCCAGGAAGATCGCAGCCCCCAGCACACGGTGACCGGGCAGCCGGTCGTAGAGACGCCCGCCCAGCAGAGAGCCGAGCAAATAGCCGCCCGAACGCAAGGTGAAGAGCAAGCCCAGGCTGGAGAGCGCTGCGGCGGTGTTTTCTGCCAGGTAGGGCAGAGTGGGACCGAGCGAGGCGATGGTGGCGCCCAGGACGAAGAAAGCGGCAAAATAGGCGCCGGTTTGACGGGCAGGCAGGCTCATGCGCGCCCCTTATCCTTGATGCCTCTCCATGTGGAAATGGGCGAATCTTTTGTAGGCGTCCAGAAATTGCTCTTGGGTGCAGACAATTTCCACCAATCCCAGCCGCAAGCCCAGGCGGGTGAGTTGCGGCGGCTCCACATAGGTTTGTGCCAGGATGTCTTCTTGACCAAGCACCTGATTGGCGGGACCATCGAGCAGCACTTTGCCTTGCCCCAGGGCAATGACACGCTCGAAGTGCTCGGCGCAGAAGTCAATGTCATGCGTGATGGTGATGACGGTCTTGCCGCGCGCGCGCAGCGAGGCGATCACACGCCCCATGCGGGCAATGTTGGCGGCATCCTGGCCGGTGGTGGGTTCGTCGAAGATGACGATGGGCGTGTCCATGGCGATAATGGAGGCCAGCGCCACCATCTTGCGCCAGGTAGGCGAGAGGTCGTAGGGATTGGTCTCTTTTTGGGCGCTTAGTTCGGTTAGAGCCAGGGCATCCTCTACCAGCGCCTCCACCTTTTCCCTCTCATATCCCAGATTCTTGGGACCAAAGGACACTTCCTGTTGGACAGTTTTGGTGAACAACTGCTCATCGGGGTTCTGAAAGACATACCCCACGCGGGAGGCCAGTTTGGCTACCGCATATTGGGTCGTGTCCCAGCCGCCGATCGAAACAGAGCCAGAAGTGGGCCGAAGCAGGCCGTTCAGGTGCTTGACGAGGGTGGTCTTGCCGGCGCCATTCTGGCCAATGATGGCTACCTGTTCGCCGCCAGTGATGGTCAGCGTAATGCCGTTCAGGGCTTTGACGTCGCCTGGGTAGGTATGGTGTAAATCTTTGATTTCGACATTCATGGCTGCTTCCTTGACGAGGGCAAGGAAAAACCCGCCACGGCTTCGTTGAGCGTGACCGGTAATTCTTGGTTCGGCGGCCATAGTCCCTGCTTTTGGGCTTCGCGCGCGGTGGAGGTGTAACGCGAGAGGCCAAAACCTTTGCCGTCCAGCAGGCCGGAGGTCAATACTTCGCGCGGCTTGCCGTCTAGCAGGATTTTGCCCTCGTGCAAGGCGATGACGCGGTCGGCAAACTGGGCAATCCATTCCACTTTATGCTCTGCCAGGACGACGGTCATGCCGCGCTCGGCCATCTTGCGCATCACGCCGAAGACCTCGCGCGTGCCGATGGGGTCCATTTGCGAGGTTGGCTCGTCCAGGACGAGCAGCCGCGGTTCCATGACCAGGATGGAGGTCAGGGCGACGCGCTGCTGCTGCCCGCCGGAGAGGGAATAGGGGGAGCGGTCCGCCAGGTCGCGGATGCCGGTCATTTCGAGGGCGCGCTCCACACGCTCTTTCATCTCGTCGCGCGGGATGCCGATGTTTTCCAGCCCAAAGGCAATCTCCTCGAAGACGGTGTATTTGGCGCCGCTGATTTGGTTGAAGGGGTTTTGGAAGGCCAGGCCAACGTTTAGCACCCATTCCTCCAGCGTGGACTGATGCGTTTCCACGCCGGCCACTTCGACCACGCCGGTCAAGTCGCCTTTGTAGAAGTGCGGAATGAAGCCTGCCAGGGTGTAACCCAGCGTAGATTTGCCGGCGCCGTTCGGCCCCACGATGGCGACGAATTCGCCTTCTTCCACTTGCAGGCAAATGTTTTCGAGGGCAAACTTGTCGGTCAGCGGATATTTGTAGGTAACGTTTTGCAGGTTGACAAAAGGCATGATTTTCGGGTCTGAGCCGCTCAAGATAACTTTGCCTGGATGACCTGGGCGGCCGTCGAGAGCGCCGCTTTCACCTGAGACGCCTCCGGCAAATTGCCCTGAGCAAGATGTGGACGCCCGCCGCCGCGCCCGCCAACGCCAGTGATGAGGTCTGCCGCTTTCAGCCCTCGTTTGACGAGGTCCTCGCTCAGGGCCGACACCGCAGTTGTTCCCGTTACCAGGAGCGCAGCCCCGCTCTGGGGGTATTTCTCGCGGAAACGGTCGGCCAGGATGCGCAAGGTCTCTACATTGCAGTTGGGAATTTCGGCTGCCAGCACATGCACATCTCCCAGGCGTTGTACGCTGGCAAGTTGCATCTCGAAGGCCATCAGCGCGGCTTGGGTGCGCGTTTCGGCCAATTCTTTTTTCAGACTGGCAATCTCATCTTGCAAGTTCTCGATTTTTTGGGGCAAGTCTTCGACGGTGTTGGCTTTGGTCAGGTCGAGCGCCCGGCGCAGGATGTCGAAGCGTTTGGCAATCAATTCATACGCGCCGCGCCCGGTCACCGCTTCGATGCGGCGGATGCCGGCCGCCGCTGAGCCTTCACTCACGATGAGGAAGACGCCCACATCCGATGTGCGGTCGAGGTGCGTGCCGCCGCACAGTTCGTAGGAATATTTTTCTGTTTGTTCCGCCGCCTGTTGTTGTCCAGCACTTGAACTGCTGGACAAACTCGAACGGGCGGACGAGCCAACCGGTTGCAATATCGAAACCGTGCGCACCGTCTCGCCGTATTTTTCGCCAAAGAGGGCCATGGCGCCTTCGGCCTTCGCTTCCTCCAGAGACTTGTACGTCTTGTGGACGGGCATATCGGCGGCGATGGCTTCGTTGACCATGCGCTCGACGCGTGCGAGTTGTTCGGGCGTCATGGCTTCGGGATGGGTGAAGTCGAAGCGCAGGTGAGTGGGCGCGACTAGCGAGCCGGCCTGGCGGGCGTGTTCGCCCAGCACGGCGCGCAATACCTTGTGAAGCAGGTGGGTGGCCGTATGATTGCGCATGATGTCGTGTCGCCGCGCCGCATCCACCTCGGCGACGCACAAATCGCCCACCTTGGGCCGACCGGAAATGACCGTGCCAACGTGAACGATGACCCCCGCCGAGGGGCGACGCATGGCGGTCACCTCGATTTCCCAGTCCCCCTCTTTCTCTCCCAAACGCTCCGAATTGGGGGGGAGACGAAGGGGGGTAAAAGCGCGGATGTAACCCGTATCGTCCACCTGACCGCCAGATTCCACGTAAAATCCCGTCTTGGGCAAAATCACTTCCACCACGTCGTCCAACGAGGCAGATTCTACCGACTGGCCATTCACGACCAGCGCCAATACCTCAAGCCCGCTGTACTTTTCTACCTGTGTGCCTGTGTAGGGATCATATTCGACGCCAGCGGGTCCCAGTTTGCCCTGTGCTTGTAAATCGCTCAGGATGCTGGCAAAGAATTCTGCGTCTTCGCCGCCCAGTTGCCCCATGGCTTTGCCGCCACCAGAGGCCAGGCTGTGTTCTTCTTTGGCTTGACGGAAGCCCGCCTCGTCCACGTCCAGGCCCTGCTCACGGGCGATGTCGCGTGAAATTTCGAAGGGCAGGCCATAGGTAGCGTACAAATCGAAAGCGCGGCGGCCGTCGAGTAGGGTGTGGTTGGCGGCGCGCAGTTCGGAGAGCAGATTCTCCAATTGCGCGGTGCCAGCCTCCACCGTGCGCGCGAAGCGAATCTCCTCCCGCGTCAGGTTGTCGAGAATGGCTGCTTGATTCTTGCGCAGTTCGGGGTAGAAGTCGCCGTATTGCTCGATGACCGCTTTTGCCACCTGGGCCAGGAAGGGTTCTCGCAGTCCCAGTTTGGAGGCGCCAAAGCGGGCGGCGCGGCGGATGATCATGCGGGTCACGTAGTTGCGGCCAGCATTGCCAGGCACGACGCCGTCGGCAATGAGGAAGGTCGCCGAGCGGGCATGATCGGCGATGACGCGATAGGGCGTGAAGTCGGCCAGCATTTCCGCTTCGCTGTGACCGGTCAGACCGCGCAGCACGGCCAGTGAACCGGCGAAGAGATCGGTCTTGTAGTTCGAGTCTACGCCTTGCAGCACCGCAACGATGCGCTCGAAGCCCATGCCCGTATCCACATGCTTGGCGGGCAACGGCTCCAGGCGGCCATCCGGGAAGAGGTTGTATTGGATGAAAACGTTGTTCCACAATTCCAGGAAGCGGTTGCATTCACCGTTGACCCCGCAGCGATGCGGTTTGCCGCGCAGGTTGTCGCGTTCCTCTCCCAGATCGAGGTGAATTTCGGAGCAGGGGCCGCAGGGGCCGGTCTCGGCCATTTGCCAGAAATTTTCCTTGCGTCCAAAGAACAGGACATGCGAAGCGTCGAAGCCGGGTTGTTGCTTCCAAATCTCGGCCGCCTCGTCGTCGCGGGGAATGTCGCCTTTGTCGTCCTCGAAACAGGTGGCATAGAGCCTGTCTTTGGGAAGCCCCCAGACCTCAGTCAACAATTCCCAAGACCAGCCAATGGCCTCCTTTTTGTAATAATCGCCAAACGACCAGTTGCCGAGCATTTCGAAGAAAGTGTGATGGGTATCGTCGCGGCCTACGTCTTCGAGGTCATTGTGTTTGCCGGCCACGCGCATACATTTTTGCGAGTCGACCGCACGGGTATAGGGACGCTTGTCTGTGCCGAGGAACACGTCCTTGAATTGCACCATGC
>FWWM01003629.1_pt1 | contig 37869 bp, 38 predicted proteins | sample 2228351 | NCBI WGS metagenome assembly FWWM01 (sample SAMEA103939774, study PRJEB20133) | metagenome
CCTAGCTGCTCGGCCACCCCGGCCAGTCTAAAATGTTGTAAATCTAATTTAAAGTGTTATCGCTGGAGTAGGTTAGCATCACTTTCTAACCATTGGATTCACCGGCCTCTTTAGGTTAACCGGTGGCTTATCATAGGCTTCCTTCCCCGTCGGTGTCCTTCCTTTCTCCTCATTCACCGTCGGGAGAGGCTTTGCCACCTTGTGAAGGACATAGCTATAAGCCTAATAGTTGCAGGCATATCCCTCTTGTTACAGTAAGCAACAAGGCTACCTCAAGCTTATAGTCTACATTCTTGTTTGAGGCCTCTGACCAATGAGTTGAAGATCTCCTAAGTTCAGAGAGTTGCATAAGATATATCATTCAAAAGCTGAATGGATATGTAGTAGGCAATGCGTAGATACTTCCCCATCCTAATGGTGTTTTCAGCCCATTCAGCTAAGTCCTTAGGTATAATTAGGGTCTTTTTAACCGCTCCATCCATTTATGCGGCAGCTTCCTCTTCTGTAACAATTTTGCTGTGCGGATAGGGTTTGGGTGGTTTTGTTGTATACATGACGTAACCGATGAACCCTACAACGAGGAAGAACGCAAGGGCTACGGCTAGCGCGGTGAAACGTACGGCGTCGTCTGGGTTGAGGAAGTAGATCATCCCACCCCACCAGGCTGTGTAAAACCCAGCCCCAGCCAACGCCAGCAACACCAACATGGCTCCTGTCAACCGTCCAACATCCATGGCAGGATGGGTTCAAAGCCTCTAATTAAACTCAGTTATGTTTTAAATGTTTGGTGTTTGTGGATCGTATGGTTTGTCGGTGGACAGAAAACGTATCGAGGCCGAGCTCCGCGGCCGGAGCTTGGAGGTTTTTCTATACGTGGTGAAGGCTGGAAAACCAGTAGGCGTCAGAGATGTTCAACGAGGCCTCGGTTTTTCAAGCCCCAGCATAGCACATCACCATCTCGAGAAACTCCACTCGCTAGGCGTTCTTCAGAAAGACGACAAGGGCTCCTACACAGCCGTCGAAAAATAGATGTCTCTGTGCTGCAGCCCTTTATCCTAGTTGGGGGAGGGCTGCTACCACGTATGATGTTCTACGCTGCATTCTTCACCTCCTTCACAACCTTTTACCTAGCCACACACCACTTCATACCAGATCCTTACGTGTTGACGCTGGGCGCTGCGGCGTCTGTATCTTCCATATACGAGGCAGTCCGCACCTGGAGTAAAAGACCTTGGTGAAAGGGCTGTTCTAAACTGTGGACTTATGGGGTGGTTTAATGTGTTTCTGTTGTTGAGGCTTCCTGGACCTGTGTTGCTTGGTGTTTTGGCTGCCGCACTCCTATTCTCGGGAATATATCTCTCTGAAACGATGCAGGCGTGGAATGCTGAAGCCCTAGCAGAAACGCCCCAGATATGTGCTCAAGACTTGGAGACAGTAGAGCCGATGCTGTACATAATTGTCAGCCAAGTATCTTTGTTTACAGCATTGATAGTCTACGTAGTGATGGCCTATTTTGTTAAACGAGAACTTTCATAGCTTTGTACTGTTGCCTAAGCTTGTTAAAATCTGTTCCCAGCGTCTTAATTGAGGTATATGTTTTTGCTTTATCGATGGCCCTCTCATATTCTCTACCAAGACGTCTGAAGTATTTCTCCAGCCTATCAAGCCAAAACCATGCCCCTATGTTCAGTATCGACGTTGTGAGTACGCGCATCAGTAAACTCTCTTTCGATATCTTGAAGGCTATTGATTCAGCCATACGTTTCGTGTTCCGCCAGCAGACATATATCAACGCAGCCTGAGCCGGTGTTAGGTTAGCGTAGACATCGGTCAAGACGTTTGTCCCTCTCAAAGAGCCTAAGTTGACCAATGCCATTGGCGTGACTGTAAAGTAGAGGTTGAGCGAGGCCATGTAGTTGATTAGGCCGATCGTGTCCCAGCTGTCTTCAGGTGTCTCGCCCTCCTGTCCTAGGATGATCGTGTATGCAGGTATCCAGTAGGATGCGTTGTAAACCTTCTGAGCCTCGACGACTATTTCGGCCCATGTTCCGTCGACCCCCACTTTCAAAGGCTTAGCCTTGTTGACCATGTGTTTTAGGACGAGCCTGTCGCTTCCCGTCTCAAGACCTATTTGGACGCCGATGTGCTTGTCTGGCCCTGCTCCTACTATTTTGGCTATTCCCATGGCTGCTTCAGGGTCTGCTGCTACAGGCGCCAGAGTTGCATGCATCGGGTTTGCTTTGCTGACTGCCCTCATAACGGTCCTGTAGAGCTTAAAGATGGCCTCTTTATTCGGCCAGAAGTCGGGATGTTGAACCATGTAGGCCCATTGGTTGTCTGTTACGAACCATGCGTTGTTTATTCCAGCCCTTAGGTTTACGTAGACCTCTTCCAAAACCTTTTCAGGCATGTAGTAACGTAGCGGCCTCGTCGTTACTTCGCAGAAGTCGCAGTTTATCCCGCAGCCCCTCATTATCTCGGCTTGCCCGCTTATCGCAGGGTTTATGATCGTGGGTATATCCTCTATTTTTGGAAGCTTGTACCTCGAGGCTGGGTTTCTGCATATGAACCTCCCAGCCGGATCATGCACGTAACGTATGTAGGGCCTTCCGTAGGCATCGAAGTTTGTCGTTTTATAGCCATGCATAAAGATCGATTTGTCGAGGCTGTCTTCAACCAGTTGTTCAAAGAGAAGGTGGACTATGTCATCCATCTCACCCTGCACAACATAGTCTATCCCCAGTTTCTCAATCATATCTTTTCTATGCTCGAACTCCCATTCGCCTGGACCGCCGACAACTACCTTTGCCTTGCTGCCAGTGTTTCTCTTCGCCACAGCTATCCACGCCATCAGATCTTCAAATTCCTTGGTGACCCACGACTTCTCTCTGCCAGCGTTGTTGAACATCAGGGTTAGTGGCCCTAGGCCAAGCGGGTCCATTGTGCTTATTCCTATGACTTTTGTCTCTGGCCCGATGAAGCGCGAGATAAACCGTGGATGGGCAACCACGGTTTTTAGCTTTGATTTTTTGACTAGACAGGCCTCTATTTTTCTAATCGCGTATGGTGCCAACAGGGCTCTGCCTACGGTGTCGTAGGGAACATCCGGGAGGGAGAGGTATCGGTAGATAGGGGCTGGAACGTATCTTACAGGTGCGCAGGGAAGAAAGCTCAAGAGGGGGAAGTCGTGAAAAGTATGACCAAGCGAGGGGTCAAAGGTTAAGACGACTTCGACCATATCTACCGTGCAGGCTTAAAGCCTCTATTTAAGCAGTTTTAAAGACGTTGGCTATTACAAAGCTGCTGCAGTTTATTACTTGGTCATAAAACCCTGTAAGAGATGAATCCTTTCACCCTTCTCATCAAGCCTAGGACCTACTTCACATCGCTTGAAACCCATTCAACGGTAAAAAAAGGGTTAGCTATATTATCGTTGGCAGCCATAACACAGATGCTCTCCACACTATACTACCTCAGAGGTAAAACAACCTATGAGATAGCTTTGGGACAGTATTCAGTTGAGATAAGGCTGTTCGGCTTGGACTACATCGTGATGTCAAGCCTCACAACGATCTTTACCGCGCTCGTCATACTGCTGGGTGTTGGAAGAATATTTGGCAGGTTTTTGGGAAGAACGTCCCCATCGATGAAAACCTTCATAAACGCTATCTTCCATCTATTCATAATCCTCGCTGTGGTTAACGCTCTATTCGTAGCCTTTGCAGCACCTGCTCCAGCTGAGGAATATTACATCTTCGGCGTAGAGCTTACTGACGTTGTCTTCCACAACGTAAGCCTTTCATGGATAAACGCTGAGAAGCTAAGAGTTTCCATAGAGGTTCCTATACTTTACGCCAGAAAAGCCAACATCATACGCGTCCACCTCAACCAATCTGCTGTCAAGTCGGGAGGATACACGGCTGAGGAGATAAACAGGTTGCTGGCTGAAACAAGGCTTGAGGCGACGCTGTTTCAGCCTTCAGCACCACCCAACATATTGCCGCAAACAATCGAGTTGGAGACGCTTACCTTCGAAGACCTTGAAGCTAAAAACATAGTTTTAACATCTGTGGCTGCTGTGAAGGAGGGGTCTGGAACCTATCTAGCCCAGCTAATCCTTGTCCGCGGCATTGTATGGCGTGTACTGACGTCGGCCTACCTAGGGTTATGCGTTTACTTCCTACATGCAACCTCGAGGAAGGTCTCGCTGCTTGTCATGGTTCTTTCATATCTAGCTGTTACAAACCTCGTGCCCACGCTCATCTGATGAGCCTGCCTTCAACCGTTATCTCTCCTGCCATAACCCTCGTGGTTGATATCGGGAGGCCGTCATCTGCGATGACGAGTGGGCAGACAAACACCTCTAGTGGCCTCATCCTTCTTTCCGCACGTTTTGCATTTATCTCGACAGCTCTGTAAGATGTGAAGGGGCTTACGACCAATGCTTCTATAGTCGGATCCTCTACAGTAGGCCCATAGTGATCGTCAAGCTGGATGAGCCTGCTTCTATCGAGCCAGCCCTGAGATCTTAAAAACTGTTTCAACTCAGCCACCCTCTCATCGTAAGGCGGTACGGGATGTTTTTTGGGGAAGGTTGAGAGGTAGTTATCGGAGGTTACGCCTATGATTACTTTCTCAGCATTTTGGAAAGCAGTTAGGAGTAATGCCATATGTCCTACATGTAGTTTTGCGAATGTACCGCCTAGAGCAGCTAACGTGTAACGCGGATTCTCCAATCCTCTCGTCTTCAGCGCAGTGAGCACCTCTTCAGCAGTTTTCCTCAGCTCCCAGAGAATGACCATGGCCTCACCACGGGTAATTCCAAGCCTGCCCATAAGCTCTTCAACAGTGACGTTAGGCATGTTGATGAGGATCTTATCCCTTACATATGCTTTGTGACTTTTGTAGAGGGGAAGAGAGTGAACTGTCTCGACGAGCGTCTGCCAGTCAACGCTTGGATGGGGATAGGTCATGTCGTTAACCCTCTTCTGTTCGATATTTTTATATCTGCCGTTGTTGTGGAGAACGGGCAGTTTTCTGAAAATAATCCTCTATGCTTCAGCAGGGTTGAGATATATCAAGAAGATATAGTGATGGTCTCGCAGGATCTTACAACTTCAGCCAAGATCTACAAGAGTTCAACAGGGTAAAGCCCCATCACTAGATGGAGTGATATATTCTCCAGTATATGTGCTTGGAAGGGATCACGCGGAAGAGGAGGTCTTCAGCCTATGTGATCATTAAGAGGCTGTGAGCCCAATAGCCCGTTGACGCCAACCGCTCACTCATCCAAGGCTTTTAAAAGTTTTTAGCTTTCAAAAGTTTTTAAAATGTTCAATGGAGGCGGCCAGATATGTGGATATGATCGTCTCAACAGATTATAACGCAAGGGGTATTGTTACCCATCTATATAAAGCTGCATACAAGCTGTTTGGTAAACCATTGTGTCTGACAGCGGCCGAAAAATTAGCCAATGCAAAGAACGTCTTGATAGTTACCGGTTTTAGGATACCACGTTTTAACGGAAGGCTTAGTACCGACGGCCCATTCTCTGCTTCTCTTCTAGCTGCCTATTTGGAGAGGTTTTTAGGTTCTGAAGTGATTATGGTTACAGATGAAGGTTTTGAAGAGGTTTTATCGGCTGGGCTACGTGCCGCCGGTGCTGTGAAATCAAAAGCATACGGTCTGCCGCTAAACATTGACAAATGTATGCAAGCCTTTGAAAATATCGTTGAGCCGAAACCAGATTTATCCGTTGCGATCGAAAGGCCTGCAGCCAACAAGTTCAACGTATACCACAATTCCATAGGTCAAGATGTCACACATCTACATGCCCCGCTAGACTTGCTTCTCGATAGGCTTAGAAAGAAAGGCGTTCCTTTAATTGCCTATGGTGATGGGGGAAATGAGGTTGGAATGGGTTTGGTCAGAGAGGCCGTTGAAAAATACGTCACGTATGGAGCCATGTGTACCTGCGGATGTAGGGGAGGGATAGCTTCAAACATAGAATCAGACATATTGGTTGTCTCATCCGTCTCGGATATAGGTGTCTTCGGAACAATATCTTTGATGGAAGGGGGCTCCCTTAAACATATGAGCGAGAGGCTGGGGAATGTTTTGAAAAAACTTATTGAAGCAGGTTGTGTAGATGCACGTAAAGGCCAAGGCTTCCTCGGTGTAGACGGCGTGGATATTAGCTGCATAATGTCTATTGTAAATTTGCTGTCAAGGGTCAGCCGCAGTGATGCTCAACAGCTATAAAGTATTTCTCATCTTCGACCTCTATATATAAGGCTGTTTCGTAAAGGCTCTTACCAGACCTGGCCCTCACCAACTCAGCGAGCCGTTGGACTTTTTCAGCCTCTGCTACTACAACAACAGGGACAGGGTTCAACATCTCAAACTCACGAGGATAAACATCGGTAGAGGCTTTACTGCTGGTTTCATCAAAAGCTTCGATCAACCGCGGAATAAATCCAAGCTCCTCCTTTGAAAAGGCAACATCTGCCTTCGCTTCTTTGACATGAACTATCTTCAGCCTGATCAGGCCGCCGCTTTGGCCGATATATCCCTTCTCGGTCAACTAATAACACCCCTATGACGTAAAAGGCCGGCTATACCTTTGAATGCTTTCCTGAACATCTCGCCATCCTCGTGCTCAGAGGTCACCAATTCAACCTTCACATTTAACTTCGCAGCCTCAGAGATGAGCCTATCTATCAATAGAGCTTTCTCCTTAAGGGTTAAGCTTTGGTTCTGACACTGCGGACATTTCTCGGCAAGCTTCTTGGGTACTTCGCTCTGGAGTTCATTCTGGTCAAGCGTAAAAACATCCTCGTACCCGCAGTTCTGACACTTTATCACTACCTCGACCCTGTCAAGGTCTTCAGACAGTATCAATAGCTCAAGTAGGTTTTTCCGCAGAGCCTCAACAACCTGCTTCTCGCCGTAGACAGCTAGGCCGTCTGGCTTTGTTGCTTCCGACATTAAATGTTGTATAAGTTTCTGTTCCTCAATCATCCTTACCTCTTTCAGAAAATCAGCTGACTTGACTATCGCTTCTCTTACACCGCTCTCACCAGAATAAGATGTGTCAACTATGTGAATCTTATCGCGCAATGTATAGTGAAGGTAATCGCACTGTACAAAAAACTCCTTTGTTGGACCTGGACCGGCTACTATCACTCCTTTTAATCCTGGATATTGGAGGAAAAGCTCGTTGGCCTTTTCAGCTACGCGTTTGTAGAACTCGTTGAGCGTCATCTCCCTTAACCTCTCAAATCTTCTGGCGGACTGCCCGCCGGCATGGTGCTTGCCAGGTACACCTGACGTGAATTTTTTAAGCTGTGAGATGCTCCGGCCCTTCACGATAGCTACAGCAGCCTCTTCGTTGTCTATCACCAAAACACCGTACACAGTCTTCTCCCGCAACATATCCTTCAGACCCTCGACATGGAACTTGCTATCGCATCGGTAGAGAAAGGTAGTCAGAGGCTCAGGAGGGATGATGTGGTACACTTCTATCTTGCTTGTCTGGCCGTCGTTCTGTGGTATCGCCCCGCTGAAGATCACCAACCCTGTAGGACCAGAGCTATCGAAAAGCTTCAACCTTTGAATAGCACTTTCAATGGCGTCCTGAACATTCTTACGCGTCTGCTTAGATTTGATGTTTGCTGCAGTTGCATACTCTTGGCGGAGATAGCTGATCACGTCCGAGATCGATTTATCAGGTGGCACATATAGTGTCACCAGCTCTGTTCCCCTGCCCTCCAGCTTCTCGATAGTTTCTAAAAGACGCCTGAATTGATACAGTTTCACCGAATCATTTTTAATACTGTTCAACATAATACACCCCAAGCCTCTACGTTACGAACAAATTAATAGCCTAACCAAGTTAACCATCCAACCTTACGAAGCCCATGCTAAATATTTTGTGTTTAAAGAATGTAATATTTTAAAAGATGAATTGATGGCTGTTGAGAGGAGGGAAATATTAGTGGAGGAGTTAAAAAACTGGCACTCCCGTCCAGTTGAAGACATCCTTCGACTCCTTGCGACCGACAGAGACAACGGTCTATCCACAGAGGAGGCTGCCAAAAGATTGAGAGTATACGGATTCAACCAGCTAAAGCCAGCAGCAAAGCCATCACCTTTTAAAATATTCTTCAAACAATTTAAAAACATTTTGATCGGGTTGCTTATAGCGGCCCTTGTCATATCGGGTTTAATCGGTGAGGTTATCGACTCCATAGTAATAGGGGCGATAGTCTTTTTCGTAGCCGTCATAGGTTTTGCACAGGAATACAGGGCAGAGAAAACTCTAGAAACATTGAAAAAAATGCTGATCCCGTTCGCGCGTGTTGTTAGAGATGGTGTAGAGAAAGAGGTACCAGTGAAGGAGATTGTGCCAGGTGACATAGTTATTCTTTCAGCTGGTTCAAAGGTTCCAGCAGACCTCCGTCTTATAGAGTCGATAAACCTGCAGATTGACGAGTCGTCTTTAACAGGAGAGTCCGTACCTGTCTCAAAAACAGTTGAGCCGCTTCCTGAAAACACACCTGTAAGTGATAGGGTGAACATAGCCTATGCAGGCACAACCGTTACATATGGAAGGGGCAAGGGTGTGGTTTACGCCACCGGGGAGAACACAGAGCTCGGAAAAATAGCCGTACATGCGACGGCCGTGGTTGAGGAGAAGACACCGCTAGAGGTCAGGATGGGAGAGGTAGGGAAAAAGTTCGCAATGCTTGCCGTGGGGATCATCGCTGCTATCCTGGTTGTGGAGATCGTCAGCGAGCTCTTAGCAGGTTCCCTCTCATCAACATTCTTGGTCGAGGTGTTTCTCTTTGCTATAGCGATAGCAGTGGCTGTCGTGCCAGAGGCACTACCGGGTATAGTGACAGCTACGTTGGCCATAGGTATGGGTATTATGGCTAGGAGAAATGCATTGGTAAGAAAGATGCCTGCCGTCGAGACACTCGGCTCAACCCAAGTGATATGTTTCGACAAAACCGGAACATTAACCAGGAACCAGATGGTCGTAAGAAGAATATACGTTGACGGGGAGGTGGCTGAAGTTGAATCGATAAATGATGTAAAACCAAGCCTATTGCTTTTGTTGAAGGCTGGACTGCTTTGTAACGATGCAAATATTTTGAAAGAAAACGGCCGATCCGTTATTCAGGGAGACCCGACAGAGGGGGCCTTATTGTTGCTGGCTGAGAAATTTAACCAGGACATATCAAACATTAGAAAAAAACATCCACGTGTATATGAGGTCCCATTTACCTCTGAGAGAAAAATGATGACGACAGTCCATGTAACACCCGAAGGTAAAACGATGGCATTTATGAAAGGGGCTTTAGAAGTTGTGCTAGAAAAATGCTCACATATCTTTGAACAAAATATGTTTAGACCTATTACTGACATGGACAGGAGGAGAATATTTTCTGCTGCAGCTGAGATGGCTGAGGGGGCGTTGAGGGTTTTGGCTCTGGCCTTCAAGGAAGTAGAGAATTTTAATAATGGGGAGGTGGAGGTTGACTTTACTTTCATAGGATTGGTAGGGATGGTTGACCCACCTAGAGAGGATGCGGTTGAAGCTGTGAAAAAAGCCCATGCCGCAGGTATTAGAACGGTTATGGTTACCGGGGATCATAAGCTAACGGCGTTGGCCATCGCTAAAGAGGTTGGGATGTATAAGGAGGGTGACTTGGTTTTAACAGGAGCAGAGCTTGACCAAATCTCCGATGAGGAGCTCGATGAGATAGTTGAAAGGGTAGTCGTTTATGCTAGAATATCGCCATTACACAAGTTTAGGATAGTAGAGTCTTGGAAAAGGAAAGGATATGTAGTAGCTATGACAGGCGACGGGGTGAACGATGCACCAGCGTTGAAGAAAGCCGATATAGGGATAGCTACAGGGATAACAGGGACGGACGTCGCCAAAGAGGCTTCCGACATGATTTTGGCAGATGATAACTTTGCCACAATAGTGAAGGCGATCGAGCTTGGTAGATGGATATACGGTAATGTAAAGAAATATCTCACATACCTCCTTGAGGCCAACCTTCTTGAAATAATAGTCATTAGCATCGTTGCTCTCTTTATATCAAAGCTTTTCGGCCTTCAAGGTGAGGAGACGCTACCTCTTCTACCGATACATATCCTATACATCAATTTGGCGACCGATGGGTTGCCTGCTATAGCGCTGGGATTCAGCCCAGCCGACCCGGACATTATGAACAGGAAACCTGTTCCCAGGGACGAGCCTGTATTCAGCAGAGAAGTAATCAACTTTCTTCTAGCCGTGATTGCTGTAGGGGCCCCGCTGTACCTTATGGGATATGTTACAGCCTTAAGCGAGGGCATCGAGCAGGCAAGGACAAGGCTCTTCTTCATGTTTTTCGCTAACGAGATGGTTCTGGCCCTAAGTTGTCGTTCACTCATCCACACGGTCATAAAGGTCAAACCACATAAATGGTTAGTGCTGTCAATCATCTGGGAGGTCACTCTAATATCAATTATCATGACTATCCCAGGAGGGGCCCAGCTCCTCCACCTCACATTCCCCACGGCCGATGATCTTCTTTGGATTTTAGGCGGTGCCGCGATACTCTTCTTCAGCGTTGAGGCGAGTAAGCTTATTACCAATCGGAGAAGATGGATAGTCGGTGTCAAAACACAGTAGGCGATGCTGGGATGAATATCGTTTTGAAGCTTGGAGGACATGTTATCTTTGGTGAGCAGATCAACACAGATCTTTTAAAACAGTATGTCTCGATCATCGGGGATCTTTTTGACGGTGGCCGATGGGTCGTAGTAGTTGGCGGCGGAGAAATTGCAAGGAAATACATCAAGGCTGCAAAACAGCTAGGGCTTGACGAGGCATCCTGTGACGAGGCAGCTATAAAGATTACACGGGTCAACGCCTACCTCTTTGCAAGGTCTCTAGGCGATAAGGCATGCCAAAAAATACCGGAGACCGTTGATGAGATACGACTGTTGTCAGATACAGGAAGGGTGGTTGTAGCAGGCGGTCTTCAACCAGGCCAGTCGACTATGGCTGTCAGTATTTTGGCAGCTTCGGTTGTTGGGGCTGAGAGGATAGTTGTGGCCACAGATGTGGACGGGATTTATTCAGACGACCCGAAGAAGAACAGAGAGGCCAAACTGATACCACATATGAGTTACGAAGAGATGGCCGAGCTGGCCAGAAAAGTTTCGCAAAATGCCGGTAAATACCAGATCATAGATATGGTTGGGATGGCCATGCTATTTAGAACACGCATACCGCTTTACTACGTTAACGGATACAAGCCTGATATGGTTAAGGACGCAGTTTTAGGGAAGAGGGCTGGAACGATAGTGACGCCTTAGACGGTGATTTGAGGCTGGACGGCGCATCTCCTCCAAGGCCCACGCCACGGTTCTTGCTAGATAACGTTGGAAAGGGTTTTAGCCTTAGATAAATCGCCCGATCAACCTGTTTGCTCCTTCAACGGTCGGATAGGGTCAACAAACCTAGAGGGATGGGATAGTATATCAGCAGAGGCCTAAAGATGGTCGTCTCAACACCGACAGCCTTTAACTCAAGCCATGGGTTGCTCCTACAAAGGTTTAAAGAAATCTCTACAGAAGCGCGTTAACTTGGTCTTTATATTGGGCTGCATAGTGCTTAGATGGGATGTCCGATTATGCCGGCTATAGGGGTTTGGCAGCAAAACTCATCCTTGAAGCAGGTGCTAGTATAGGAGAAGAAATTGAGGTGAGGAGAGGAGGCCAGATATACAGAGGTTTTTTGATGGCGCGTTACGAGTTCGGCGACCCAGAGATAATAGTGCTCAAACTGGCAAACGGATACAATATAGGTGTTAGGGTAGATGATAGAACATCAATCATTAGGCTTACGGAGGCTAGGAAGCCATCGTTCAACCCTCCACCGCCTCCGCAGCCAAAGGAAAACCTTCCTCGAGTGATGATTATTAGCACGGGTGGGACGATAGCCAGCCGAATAGATTATCGGACTGGAGGTGTTAGAGCAGCCCTTTCTGCAGCAGATCTGATCAGCATAGTCCCTGAGATAGCTGAGATAGCGAACGTCTCGGCAGAGGTTTTGATGCAGGTTTACAGCGAGAATCTAAACCCATCCCATTGGACTAAGATGGCCGTCCGTGTAAACCAGTTGATACAGGATGGATATGAAGGGGTCGTCATAGCACATGGGACGGATACGATGGGCTACACAGCTGCAGCCTTGAGCTTTGCGTTACTTAAGGTACCTATACCTGTCGTTCTTGTCGGTGCCCAAAGGTCTTCCGATAGGCCTTCGAGCGATGCGGCTACTAACCTAATAGCAGCTGTAGAGGTAGCCGCTAAAGCACCATTCGGTGAGGTAGTTGTCTGCATGCATGGCTGGCACTCGGACGACAGCATCCTTATACATCGTGGTACAAGGGTTATAAAACTTCACACAAGCAGCCGAGGGGCCTTCCAGTCAATCAACGCTGAGCCGCTGGCTGTAAAAACACCCTTCGGATTGAAGCTTCTCAGCAAACAGTACAACCCGCGGCATGGTGACGGGTATACTTTTCAACCATTTTTCGACGAAAGGGCGATGTTGATTAAATTCTTCCCAGGCATGAAGCCTGAAGTCCTTGAGATACTTGTCGAAAGGCTGGGTTTGAGGGGTTTGATTTTGGAGGGGACAGGTTTGGGGCATGTAGCCTCATCATTTATAGATGTTATAAAACAGCTGACCTGTAGAGGTATTTTTGTGGGTATGGCAAGCCAGTGTAAGTTTGGACGGGTGAACATGAACGTTTACGATAATGGCCGCGACCTTATGCGTGCAGGCGCAGTTCCCCTCAACGATATGTTAGCTGAAACTGCATTGGTTAAGCTTATGTGGGTTTTGGGAAAAATCGGTGAAAGAACGGACATAGAGCAGGTGAGGACGTTGATGCTTACAAACCTCGCAGGAGAGATAGGAAATAGGACTGTATTGCAGCAGAAGCCGATAATCGATTGACAGTTATTAAGGCCTTCACATATTTAACAAAGTGGGAATGGATTACGAGAGGCTTGGGCTGAAGGTTGGCATAGAGGTCCATCGTCAACTCGACACAAAACATAAACTCTTCTGCGACTGTCCTACAGAGCCTGTCGATGGGGGCGAAGTGATTAAGATAACCCGTTTTCTAAGAGAAGCGCAGAGCGAGCTTGGGGTTGTTGACCCAGCGGCGCTTTTCGAATCGAAGAAACGTAAGAAAATCATATACCATGTTAACCCATCAAATGTTTGTTTGGTGGAGATGGATGAAGAGCCACCACATCCGCTAAACCCCGAAGCAGTTGAGGCGGCGTTAACCATGGCTTTAATGTTCAACGCAACACCAGTCGACGAGATACATGTGATGAGGAAAATCGTCATAGACGGGTCCAATACCTCAGGTTTTCAAAGAACATGTGTGGTCGCTTTGGGAGGCTATGTTGATGTTGACGGGAAAAAAATACCCATACAGACGATAACCCTTGAAGAGGATGCTGCAAGGATAATATCAGCTGGACATGGGTATGTTGAATATGACCTGACAAGGCTTGGCATCCCCTTGATAGAGGTCTCGACAGCTCCAGTTATATCGTCTCCTACGGAGGCCGTTAAGGTCGCTAAGGCGATAGGCAATGTATTAAGGGCTAGCAGAAAAGTCAAACGCGGCCTTGGAACTGTCCGTCAAGACTTGAACATATCCATCGAGGGCGGAGCTTTGACCGAGATAAAGGGTGTGCAAGAGCTGGAGCTGATAGCACCTGTTATAGAAAACGAGGTGCTGAGGCAGCATCATTTGATAGGGATCTCCAAGGAGCTGCGGAAGAGGCTCGGTGACGAGAGGCTGCCGCCATTCAATCCGATCGATGTAACTCATATCTTCAACTCATCTAGATCAAAGATAGTTAAAACAAAGCTCGAAGCTGGAGGTAGGGTCCTCGCTGTCAGACTACCTAAGTTTGGAGGACTTCTCTCTAAAGAGGAAGTAAAGGGGATTAGGCTTGGGGCTGAGCTCGCAGACCATGCCAGAGCATGGGGTGAAGTAGATGGGATACTCCATACCGATGAGCTGCCCAAATACGGTATAACCGCTGAAGAGGTTGAAGAACTAAGGAAAGCTGTTGCCGCAGAGGAGCTTGACGCAGTAGCCATGGTCATAGATGAGCCCAGCAAAGCCTTTGAGGCCTTAAAAGCTGTTTACCAACGAGCCTTGGAAGCCGTTGAAGGTGTGCCAAGCGAGACGAGGGCAGCTAGACCAGACGGTTTGACATTCTACATGAGGCCGAGGCCAGGTGCAGCTAGAATGTATCCTGAAACCGACATACCGCCAGTACCAGTCAAACAGGAATATCTAGAGGCTTTGAGTAAAAAACTTCCTCCGACGCTCGAGGAGACGGCTAAAGGCCTAGCCAGAAAGTACAGCCTGAGCAAACAGCTTGTCGAGCTTCTGATCGACCAAGAAAGGGAGGAGCTTTTTACCTATATTGTTGAGTTAACAAAACTGCCGTCAACGGTTGTCGCCGCAACCTTAACGGAGACTATTACCAGCCTAAGCCGTGAAGGGTACCCAGTCCAGAACCTAACCGATGAGAGGCTTGTAGAAGTTTTCAGGGCAATGGCTGAAGGTAGGTTTTCGAAGGAGGCATTGCCAGACCTGTTGGGGTGGTTGAGTAAACATCCCACGCTATCGGTTGGAGAAGCAGTTAAAGAGTTGGGCCTTGAAGCTGAGCCTCGGGAAAAAATTGAGGAAGAGGTACAATCTATCGTTTCTAGCCATCTTGACGAGCTCGATGACCCGCGCCTGGTCAACAAGTTAATGGGAGATTTGATGAAGAGATATCGTGGAAAAATAGACGGCAAGCTTCTCCATAGCATGCTTGTACAGGCCATTAAAAAAGCCAAGGTTATTTCAAAGTGAAGATAAAACATATAATGGGTAAAGTAACATAACAGGCGTAGCTAACCTATGCATGTTTTTGACAATAGATAAAGAGATCACGGCAGCAGCCAAACTATATAGGAAGACGATAGGTAATGAGGTGGGTGGGAGCTTCCACTCCGTGAAGAGCATGCCAACGCCCACAACAAATGTTGACTGGATTAGGTTCTCTCCCGACAATAAGCTGAGTGACAGATCGGCTTTGTTTCTAAACATCCAGTAGAAGGCCACCAAGACCTCTTCAAGACAAGTAGCAAGAGGAGAAAATAGTAGAGTTAGGGAGAAAGGGTTAACGTTTACAGATACGGTATCTATGAAGAGCTCTGCTCCCAAAGGTAGCCCAGCGGATGAGAGGCATAGCTGTAATAGAACGGCCACGATGCTCTCTTTTTTCAAAAACCTCTCGGCAAGAGACCTTCTACCAACCACCATCACCTCACCTTCTTCGATATATACTGAGCGTGCAAGGTAAACGAACATAAAGAGAAAAAATAACGCTAAAACATATTTTACAACGCCTAGGCTTATCTGCGATGGGAAAACGGCTAACATCATTAGGGCTGAGAAACAGAGATAGTTTCTCGCTATACCTCTTCCTGGAACCCCATTACGCAGGAAAACAACCACTAGAGGCGCGGCCAGCAGAACAGTTATCGATGGAGCGGCTAGAACGCTACCCATACCAACAAGAGCTGCTGAAGGGGATGGGTAAAATGGTGAGGTAACTGCAATTATGGTTTCAGGTAAAGCCGTGATCCCAGCAGCCATCAGGGCCCCTGTTGCAAACCTGGTTAGACGGATCTTACTCGACAGCACCTCAACGCTGTCGACAAAAGCTATGGTAGAAAATAATAACAGGAAGATGCTCCCAGCTATCCCTAAAGCAATATCGCTCATAGCTTAATCATAATTCGTCTTTCTGTGGATTATACCGGCTGAAGACAGCTAACAGATTTTCTTTGCTAATCCCTTTTCTTACAAGCGCAGCCTCTATTTCGTTTATAAACTCTTTAGCCAGCCCGCGTGGCAGCGATACAAGCTCGTCAACTAGGTCGAGGCTGAGCGGGAGCGCTGTCGCTGGATTTGCCGTGGCAAAGATGTATGAATAGGTTTTCTTCATAAGGTCTTCTGGGAAGTTTTCGGGTATTTCGACGCATATAGGAGGTAATTCTTCGACTGTTCTCATGAATATCCTTCTTGTGCTTCTGACGGCTTTGATGATGGGGTATTCTTCAAATTGTTTCCAACTATGTTTGCTGCTGTGGCTCCATTCGGTGAGGTCTGCTACAAGCTGTACCTTGACACGTTTCTCAACCTCTTTCAATATCTCTTCCATGCTCTTTTTCTGTAGAGAGGCATCTCTTGCGGTCTGTCTAAACCATGTATATATATCATATCTGTATCCCTTATCCTCATCTGTGTCCTCATTTGTGCCGAATATCGCTTGGTAATCAAATATTTCATTTTTATTCATTAACAGGCTTAAAATAGATCTATCGCTTAGCTTGACACCTTTGTCAAAACCATATTTGTAGCATAAGTATCCATCGATGGCTGTTGTTGGGACACGCTTTATCACCCCAACCGCTTTACCTGAAAGGAGAAGCTCGAGGGTTAGGTCGTTAATTTTTTTTATAAGGTCGTAGACCGTTACGAATTCTTCACGCGTTAAAGGATCTGTCCAATGAAGCAGTTCGTTCTTGACCATGCTACAGCCTGCCCTATATCCGAAAAAGCTTCCGTCGATGATCAGGAGATCTATTTTTTTTGTGTCAAGCAGGGTTTTTGCCATCAGCCTCTCAGAATATGTTGTTATCAGGTCGAGGATTTTTAGGAAGCTCTCCCTGTTCATGCTTATGTCTCCAGGAAGCCTGTCGCCGAAATATCCTTCTCCGTTATCGACCGGGTCTAAACCTTTAAAAAGCTTGTAGGCCACAGCGTAAAGCCCGTACCTCAACCCTATCCTGTCATCTACAGCCTGTACGTCTGAGCCGTCGACTACAGCCACTGAGAGCTCTTTCCAGCCTTCGACTATTTCAAACCTGTATATGCCCTTGGCCAGCTCTTGCTTAACATAAGCCATCGAGTCTGAAAACCTGCTGAGTTTTTCAATTAATGTATCAACCTCCTCCTCAACTGTTTTGAAGAACCTTTCCTGCAAAGGTTTTGGTATTTTGAGAAAGTCGGGAAGCTCTTCACCGCTTTGCTCCAACCATTTCCCCCTCTGGGATCTCAAACGTGAGCAGCAACGGCACCGGTGATGGGTTCATCTTTCCTATAAAATAGAACTGTCCCTCTGGTAGTCTGAGAAGACCGGAAACGTCCACACGGGATGCGGCGAAGAATTTCTCAGCCTCCTGTGCATCGAGTGGATGGATACGGCCGATGAACAGCGTGTTAAGGTTTCTTCTGACGGCGGCGTTTATCCCTATCTCCCCCGCGATACCCTGCGCTATTAAGATGATTGAGAGGCCGTATGACCTTCCTAAAGCTGCAATCCCTATAATTTCCTCCGTTGTATCTTGTTCGATATCCCTCGGGCTCCATGGGCAGTATTGGGGAGCCTCATCGACAACTAGAGCTATATTTAGCCTATTTTTCTCCTCCATCAGCTTTTTTAAATATCTGGTGACCGATAAGAAGATACTTAGCTTCTGCTCTTTAGAGCCGTAGCTTAGGTCGACTACTAGGACGTGGCTTTTTCTAACCATCTCTACCAGCTGTTGAGCGGTCAAATGCCCCATAACTGGCTTGAGATCGTTTGGTGTCAGCTTTTCAAGGTAGCGGGTAACTTTTTTGGTATATCGGTTCTTCCAGTTTGTATCGGGGTTGTCGCTGGCTATTATAGTATCAAGTTTTTGACGTAGCTTATCCTTTGTCTCTTCCTCTGTGGCCCCTCTCCAATCACCCTCTGAGATAGCTTCTTCTAAGTAGCTTTGGAGTTTTTCGCCCATTCTTCCTCCGCCAAAGTAATTAAGCTTCTCTAGAAGGTATAAGACGACCGCCTCCTCATCAAGCTCTATATCCCCCATGTTTACAACTTTTTCGTAGTATGGGGCGTAGTCGCTACCCTTCCAGTCAAAGATTATGACATCGTACCCCGCTTCACGTAGCAGCGGTATGAGTTGATAACGGGCTAGATAGGATTTTCCAGAGCCAGTCACCCCAAAAATACCTATGTGATGGGGTATATATTCGGTGAGAACTGGGATTTTCCAATCGGGTCTGCCTGTTGCATAATATCCCAACACGTGTTTGCTCTTTCCAAAAAGCTGCATGGGGTTGAACCCTTCCTTAAACCTGTAAACAGGCGAGGCTGGCGCGATTATCATTTTATTCTGCTTAATCTCACCGTCTGACACATCGCCGACCACGACAAGTCTGAAACTATAGAATTCTTTAGCAGTACTTGGGCCTTTCCCGCTCTTTGCATATGCTACACCAGGGTTGTAGACCGTCGTTTTTAAAGAGTCGTTACTTCCAGTACCAGCCCTGCAGATAGCCAAGATCTTGTTCCCGCACCTGTTTTCGATAAGCACCAAAGTCTCAGTCGTCACCTCGCTTTCTTTACCATCGTGAAGTATGCATATTGCTTCGGCCTCATGTGTTGGGCTTGCCACAATACCTATCTGTTCCAGCCTTAGATGATCCCAGTTGACCACTTTATAACGAGTAGTTCTATAAGCTTTTAAACTTATCCTATAATACATGCACACATCCTATGTAGTAACATCCTCCAACCACGGGCCGCCTCTTTTAACTCCAAAGCTATCTGCTCACCCATATCTAAGCATCTATCGAAATAAAGAGCTGGATATGGAGACCAAACATCCATGTAAACGTTTGTTCCTGCCACTACCCTTCCCGAAAACTCGAAAACTGTTACCTTTCATCCTGCTGTCTATTATCGTCTCTAGACAGAGAGGCCCTACATTTTTGTCCAATTTTCTCCTCGACCTTTTTGCGGTGACTTCATAGCAGACTAGTAGAAGCAATCCACATGAGGGGTTTGTTTCCAACTATGGTGAAGGATGGCTCAATCAGAGAGCTCTCCAGTCTATGTTTGACTCGTAGCTTATGTCTACTCCGAAGAGCTCTATACTGTTAATCAACGGCGACGCTAAATAGTGTATGCAGGCTGTAGCACCTATCAGATGTTGTTGTATAATGTATTTCTCGGCCATGTTTTAAGCTCGCCGTCAACGTCTCTCTGTCTGATGCGATAAAATATTCACTATAGCCCTTTAGCCACCCAACAATCACAGGTGGAGCTGTTCCCTCTGCTGAATAATATTCGAGGGTATGGAAAGGCCAGCTTCACATAATAGTTACATCTTATTTTTGAGCTGCCTAACGCCTAACAGACCACGTGTACCAAAGAAAGTACTTTAATGACTGGGCTCTTGCTAGAGCCGCGTATTTGACGAGGCTCCGTGGGATATAGATACGATGTTTTTTGACGAGCAGCTGCTCCAGCTTTTTTATTTCATCTATCTGTACTATCTGTATATGTAAGATACTGTTGACGTGGTTGCTATGGCTGTTGTCCGGGCCCTTCCCTTTTTGCAGCTCTAAGAGTCTGAAGGACTGTTGTGGCTGGCCATAGTTGCTACTGCCAAGGTTGTATGATTTGACGTAGTTATACCGCCACATCCGACAGACGATTTAGCTCATATGCTTGCCGATATCTATCGTTATCTTTCTCCCCATGCTAAGCATTTTCCCATGGTAGGGCTTGGTGTATTGTCCGCCCAAACCGATATAGACACTGTTCCACAGCCTATCCTTAAAGCAACATCATGTACGACCAAGGTCACGCATAACTATGAAGTGTAACGTAAAGGGACCTGAGCAGCCCAGGCGGTATAGTTTTTCTATATATATCCACAAATGCCTTACATATGTTGAGGCTTTTCCATCAGTCTTCCCCTTCAACGTTGCATGTTCATGTCATACATCAATGTAGCTGACTAGGGGTTTATGGAAAGCTGTTCAGCTGCCGACAGCCTTTAGACCGTCAGGTTAGATTGTATCAGTCTATCGATGCTGGATAGCTCGAGTTTTTTCTGACAATGCTGTTGAAAAGTTTGCGTTAAAATGGACTCCAAGGATAAGCTCTTCAACCTCTACATTCTCCATGAGTCTTCATGACCAATCCTTTCTTGATTAAAGCATCCGGTTTTTCTCCAAGTTTTTACCATCCGCCATGAAGAAAGCCTTTTCAAACCTTCTAATCGATTCAGGCAGCTGACTGTCGCGGCCCTTCAACATCTCCTAAAAGGTATTTAGCGGCCTTCTTGTATCCGCTTCATCAAGAAGTTTGTAATAGCATGTTTCGCCAACGCGTTCCTCTCAGCATAGTAGATGCTTGTTGCCGAAGATAGTGATTTTGAAGAGTTTTTCTATTCTATCGTAGCCTAAGTAGACTGCGAAACTGCGGTTAGGTACGAATATATGACCAAACCACATGAGCGTGTTCTGAATATTTTCGGAGAATATTTCCCAGGCATTAGTCTAAGACGATTGGCCTGTCTACTACGGGAAACTCTTCTGTTTCACATCATTTCAGCTGCCAAAGCCTTTCATCCCTTTACACCATCTAAACGTCTAAAGCACTGTGGCTTGTGATCACAGCTACCGATCTGACCGTATTCTCAACAAACTACCTAAAAATAAAAACATACTAGTACGTGATATTTTCTAAGGCCTTTCTTATATCTTGTAGGAACATCGCAGCTGGAGCTCCGTCGACGACGCGGTGGTCAAAAACAAGCGTCAAATGACCCCTGACGCCATCACCTTCTTTTCTGATGGCACCAACACCTAGTATTGATACATCAGGCGGGTTTATTATGGGTGTGAAGTAGAGGACGCCTAGGTGTCCTAGATTGGAGATCGTGAAGCTATGTCCTACAAGCTCGTTCAGCGTTATGGTTCCTTTAATGGCCTTCTCTGTGAGCTTCCTCAACTCCGATTCAACCTCGAAAAATGATTTTTTGTCAACATTTCTAATGGTTGGGGCGTAGAGGCCTCGAGGGGTTTCTACGGCAACCGCTATGTTGACGTCGTCCAATTCCCTCACCTCTTCCCCCTCAACAATGGCGTTGAAAACATGGTGGTGTTTGAGAAGGTCGCCGACTGTCTTTGTGATAATTGAGGTGATGCTTGGGCTTTCGTCTCCAAACCTTTCCTTTAACAGGTTATAGGTGTCGATCAGTTTAGAGGCATCATAGTCAGCCATCAAAGCCACCGGCAGAGATGAACGTAGACTGTAGCCTAGCCTTTCGGCTATTGCTTTCCTCAAGCCAGTCAATTTGTAGACCCTAACCATCTCAAACAATAACACGGCCACCCACTAAAAAAGCAGTAAATACAACATCTTTTGTTGCTGGATAATGTTTATATGCGAACATTAATCACTGTGCTACGCTATGTGCCATTGCTGCGTTGGCGAGGAAAAATATGAGATGAAGATGGTTAGGGAGAAGGCTAAGAAGAACGTAGAACAAAAGGCAGTGATAACGGTCAGGTGCTAGCCTCGTCGATCGCCAAGTTAGCCAGCCGGTCGGCCTCGGCGTTCTCCTCCCTGCTCACATACACTATTTCGAATCGTTCAAGCTGAGAGACTAAACTAACAACCTTTTTATATAACTCGGACAAACCACTGCTCCTAACCCTGTACTCTCCTCTGACCTGTTTGGCCAAAAGCTGGCTGTCAGTGACGACCCTAACCTTCCTGATATTCTTTGAAATAACCTTCTCTAAAGCCCTAACAAGAGCCAAGTATTCGGCGGCGTTGTTAGTCAGTCGCCCCACATACTCATGGTATTTCTCTACTTTATCGCCTACTTTTATTACAATACCTATCCCTGCCGGCCCCGGATTACCACGGGAAGATCCGTCAACGTACACCGTTGCCCATACATCCAAATCTAGGCACTTTGGACCAGTTGGTTCTCAACTACGTAGTATTTCTTCGGCAGTTTTTTCGCAGCCAATTTTAAGGCTTCACGGGCAACGGATACGCCGTCGCCGTATGTAAGCAGTCTCAGTACAGGCTCTCCAGCCTCAACCCTAGCAGCCCTTCCTATAGGTTTTCCAAAAGCTCTTCTCATACCCTCCTGCAGCCTATCGGCATGGGCGCCGAAGATCATTTTGTTTTCACGAAGGACGTGATGGGGATGGGCTTTGATCTCTAAATAGAATCTGCCGTTTAGCTTTTGTGTCAAGAATTTGTTGACGGCTATCCTAGCCGACTCTATGGCGACATCCCTTATCTGTAGGTCTGTCTCCGGTATCAGCAAGAGTTCATGGGTGTAGTCATTGCGGTATACACCGGCTGTGTATTTTGTGATCCTTGAGGGCGGCGGTCCATGGATGTATTCGTTTCGTGAATATGTCATGCCCTCTAGTCTTCTGTAGTTTCTCGCCTTCATCTCCTCTACACAATCTTTCATGCATCTTATAAATCATTCTGGTTTTTGTTTGACGTTCATCCAGCGATGGGTTTGATGGTTAGCTTGTCCAACCAAACTAACCACTAAACCTGTAAAAGTTCTCAGCCAGAGCCTTCCCTGGAGGTATCCAGCGAGGATGGCGGAAAGACAGCTATTTATCCCAGAAGCTGTAGAACTAGGCGCCTACGGCTTGTTGACCGACAAAAGGCTTGAAGGTCTTTAGCAACGTACGATGAAACTGTTCTTAAAAAGGTAGACGCCGACGGCAACACTACACCGTAGAAAGCCATTTCCAAAATGTTCTTGTGGTTGGTTAATATGTCTGACCAACTCCTTGTCTTATGTATGGGTTCTTTTATTGCTGTTAGGATGTCTAGAACTTAGCTTGTGTGGAAAACGTCCGTCTCCCCTTCAGGTTCTGAAGAATCTTTCAACACTGTTTCTCAAGCCGAGCCTCCGATGCTTGTATTTCGATCCAAACCTCTATAATTCCCAAGATACCAATCGACCATTATCCACTATTACCTTTGGTTCGTTAGGCATTGCCTAAGGCCTTCTTGATGAAGGCTAGCCAGCTCGTATCGATATAGATTTGCGGCTCAAATCTTTTAGACTGCTTATTTTTGTTTCCTCTACTATTTGCTTGATTGTTTTCAAGGCTTCATGTATTGTGGCCTTTTTCATACCCATCTATGCCCCTAGTGAAAACTCCAACTAAAGCTCAAGAGCTTTTTCATAAGCAAGGTTAGAAAACGTGTGTTGGCTAACTGTGTATAAAGCTTGAACTGTTACAGCCCTGAAAAGGTCAAACCAACGACGAGCTTTTATGAAGCTCAAGTATTGACATACTAAATGCCCTACTTTCCCTCCTGCAGGTCCTCAATTCCTTTCTCGGTGATTTTGAAATATGCTTCGGCTGTAGGCGGATGGTAGGGGCTGTCGATTATTTTGGCTAATCGGGTGTTGCTTGCGGCTCTTTTGATAAAGATACGGTAAGTGCTGCTATGGGCTACGACGTGGCCTCCGCTTGGTTTGTTTGGATCGCCGAAGAACTGGTCCGGGTTTGCTTGAACCTGGTTTGTGACAACAACCGCGACGTTATGCAGCTGTGCTGTTCGTAAAAGTCTATGGAGTAGGTCGTTAAGCTTCTGCTGCCTCTCGGCCAAGCTACTCCTTCCAATATATTCGGCTCTGAAGTGCGATATGATGGAGTCGACAATAACTAGCCGTGCTTTATATTTCTCGATGTATTTACCTAGCTCTTTGATGGTCAGCTGAAGGTGGCTGGAGTTGTAGACATTTGCAAAGATAACGTTCTCTAAAACCTTTTGAGCGTCCAATCCTCTAGCCTCTGCTATCTGGCTTATTCTTTCAGGCCTGAACGTTGCCTCAGTATCGATATAGATAACTGTGCCTTCAAGCCCACCATCTCTCCTTGGAAGCTGTGCCGTCACACAAAGCGTGTGGCATATCTGGGTTTTTCCACTTCCATACTCGCCTATTAATTCGGTTATGGATTGTGTCTCCACACCTCCGCCCAGCATCGAGTCCAAGGCCTTTGAACCGGTGGTAATCTTCTGCATCAGCTTACGCCTCTCTAACACCTCGGTGGCTGGGACAAACTCTTTATCGAGGAAGCCGCTCTCGATCAATAACAACCTAGCCTTCAGACAGAGTTCTTCAGCCTTCTCGGTACTTAGTCCTATCTCCACAAGTTCTCTTGGAGTGACTGCGGCCAGGTCTAGGATAGAGGTTATCCCAGCAGAGTTTAGCTTCTCCTCCGTAGCCTTTCCAATACCTTCAATGCTTTGCAGGTCAAAAATATCGATCTCTTTTTCTTTTTCAGCCGTTTTCTTCGATACCATTCCCCTAACTATATGTCTTCCTAGATGTTTATAAACTATGGCCACTATTTAGGGGAGGATGTGGTGTAACATATGTACAGTCCAAATAGGCCTTAAAATATCTCATAAGTTTGGCCTCTCTTAACTTCAAAGAGGTATTTGGATCATAGAGCAAGCTATCTCAAAGGCTTGTACAAGGGAAAGGTTAACGTTTTATACAATTCGACTTGATGTTGAGAAAAACATACAAGCCGCTGATATGAATTTTAGGACGGTCAAATCGTTTCAGCAATGGTTATACGTGGTCCAAGGGCCCTTCTCAGCATCTTGACCAGCGAAAAACATAACGGAACAAGATATGCTGAAGCTATTGCGTTAAAGACAGCTGTTAAACCTGTTATTAGCAACGCAGCAGCAAAGTCCGACTCAACTATGAAGCCAGCCGCCGAAAGCATCTTTTTTCCAAACGGAAGATAAATCGATGGGAACAAAACATAATACAGCGTAAAAGTTATGGGGGCCATTACACCTGCTCTGGTCATGATAGCAGCGACAGTATGTATAGTGACCGCGCCACGGCCAAGTTTTCTAACAATCCTGCCGCCTAGATAAATGCCTAGGAACGTCGCTAGAACAGCTGTTAGCTTCATCAACTGAGGTATAGGCGGTGGGGCGAAGAGGCCTTGGGCGGTCATTACCAAACCATACCAGTGGGCGAGGGCAGTTACGAGGCCGTATTTCCAGCCAAATAATAGATATGATATTACATCGGGTATTTCGGCTAGGTCAAAACGGAGAAAGGGCAGGAGGGGGAAGGGTATACTGGCAGGCGCTAAACCCATAACATAGGCCAGGGCAGCTAGTGACGATGCTCCGGCAAGCTTTTTTGTAACTTGCATACATTAAATAAAAAATTTGTTAAATTTAAGTTTTAAAAATTTTGCAGTTATTTTCACAAAAAAGTGTAATTTATTTTCCTTTAAGGATGTCACGACCTAATTCAATAATCTTACCAAAAAGCTCTGGCGATTTAAGGGCTAAAACACGTGATCTCCCAACCTCATATATAGAGACTAGCCCAGCCTTCTCCAGCGTTTTTACATGTTTGTAGGTCAGTGTGTAACGTGTTTTTGTTATCTTAGAGATAGCCTTTATGTGAAGTGGCCTGTTGCTTGACGCAACTATATTTAATATTATTAACCTAAGTGGGTTTCCGAGAGCCGAGAAGACGTTGGCCATCTTGGTCAGTTCATCCTCTTCCTGGTGGTCTGTCAACCCATGCTATATGATGTTACACTAAAATGTAAACATTTTATCATAAACCGGTTAACGCATCATACTTCTTAAAACATAGTGCAATATACCACCATGCCTGTAGTATTCTACCTCCATTTTGGTATCTAAACGTGCTACTACTGTGAAGGTTTTTTCCATGCCTCTTTCATCTACGGCTTTGACTGTTAGCTTCTTCCTTGGATGGAGCCCCTCAGCTATCCCTTCTATAGTGTAAGTCTCTGTCCCCTTCAAGCCAAGCTGTCGCCATCCTTGGCCATCCTCGAACTGAAGAGGGAGAACGCCCATTCCGACAAGGTTACTGCGATGTATTCTTTCAAAGCTTTCAGCTATGACGGCCCTTACACCAAGCAATCTAGTCCCCTTAGCAGCCCAGTCTCTTGAGCTGCCCGCACCATACATTTTACCGGCAAGTATGATAAGCGGCGTTTTCTCGGCTGCGTAACGTATTGCCGCATCGTATATTGTCATTACCTCGCCCGTTGGATGGTAGAGTGTCCACCAGCCCTCCCTATCTTCGACAAGATAGTTTTTCAGCCTTGGGTTTCCGAAGGTCCCTCTTATCATGACCTCATGGTTTCCGCGCCTTGAGCCGAAGGTATTAAACTCCTCTACAGGGATGCCTTTTTCAATCAAGTATCTACCAGCAGGGCTGTTTGGCGGTATGGCGCCAGCTGGAGATATATGATCTGTCGTAACCCTGTCGCCCAGAAGGGCCAAGACCCTTGCTCCAACTATGTCTGTCAGCTGTTCAGGCTCAGGCTTAAACCCTTCGAAGTATGGAGGTTCTCTGATATATGTGGAATCTGGATCCCATTCAAAAGTATCGCTGGAAGGGGCTGGCAGCATATCCCACATCTCCCAGCCCTTCAGTACATCGCTGTATTTTTTGACGAAGACTTCGGGTGAGATTGATTTGGCGATGGCTTGTTTTATCTCCTCGGAGCTTGGCCAGATATCTTTAAGGTAGACCGGTTTTCCTTCGTTATCATATCCTAGAGGTTCGTTATACATGTCCACATCGATACGCCCAGCCAAACCATATGCGACTACAAGCATAGGGGACATCAAGTAGCTGGCCCTGACCAACGGGTTTATTCTACCCTCGAAGTTTCTATTACCGCTCAGCACAGCAACCGTATACAGGTTGTTTGACTTTATTTTCTCAGCAACTTTCTCAGGCAACGGGCCGCTGTTACCTATACATGTTGTACATCCATATCCTACTACATGATAGCCAAGCCTTTCAAGATATGGTAGAAGGCCAGAACGTTCTAGATACTCTGTCACAACCATAGATCCCGGTGCAAGGCTTGTTTTGACGTAGGGTTTTGTGGAAAGCCCTTTCTCTACAGCCTTCTTTGCCAAAAGCCCAGCTCCAACCATGACAGTTGGATTGGATGTATTTGTACAGCTTGTGATGGCAGCGATGACAACAGCCCCATGCCTTAATTCATCATATTCGCTAGTGTTGGTTACTTGTATTTCCTGTTTATGAGGGCCTCCTCCTTCATAATGCCATGCCTCTATGTCGGCTGGCCGATTTTTAGCCTGTTTTTGTTGCAGGTAAAGCTCTATCAACTGCGAGACGATCTTCTTTGATTCACGGAGCGGTATCCTGTCCTCTGGATTGGCCGGCCCTGCTATCGAGGGCTCTACGCTGGCAAGGTCTAACTCGACGATGTCATCGTATTGAGGTGTTTTAGAGCCGTCGTAGAATAGCTTTTGGACCCTGCAGTAATATTCCACAAGCCTTACATGGTTTTCAGGCCTGCCTGTTAGTCTGAGATAGTTTATTGTTTCGCTGTCTACTGGAAAATAGCCTACCGTTGCACCGTATTCGGGGGCCATGTTGGCTATGGTGGCCCTGTCGGGTATGCTTAGCTTTGAGAGGCTTGGGCCGAAGAATTCGACGAACTTTCCGACAACACCGTGTTTTCTCAAAAGCTCGGTAATTGTAAGGACCAGGTCTGTAGCTGTAGCTCCTTCACGAAGGTCGCCGACTATCTTTACACCAACAACCTCAGGCATCGACATATAGTATGGTTGGCCAAGCATGACAGCCTCGATCTCTATACCCCCTACACCCCATCCCAGCACGCCGAGCCCGTTAATCATCGGGGTATGGGAGTCCGCACCCAACACCGTATCGGGAAAAACAGTCAACCCATCTGCTTCCACCCTTGTATCCACAACCTTGGCAAGATATTCGAGGTTAACCTGGTGGACTATCCCCTTCCCAGGAGGTATGACCCTGAAGTTCTTCAAACTATTTTGAGCCCATTTTAGGAAAGAGTATCTCTCAGCGTTTCTCTCAAACTCTCGTGCAAGGTTTAATCGAAAAGCCTCGGCAATTCCGAAGTAATCGACCTGTATCGAATGGTCTATTACCAGATCAACCGGGATGCTTGGGTTGACCTTCGATGCGCTATATCCAGCTCTTTTGATGGCGGACCTCATAGCCGCAAGGTCAACCAATACGGGAACGCCTGTGAAGTCTTGGAGCAGCACACGTGTAGGTTTAAACGGGATCTCGTGCTTGCTGTCGTTTCTGTAAGAGGCGGCCGTTCTAACGTCTTCTTCGGTGACTATGTAGCCGTCCTCGTTTCGCAGAACGTTCTCAACTAAAACCCTTATGCTGTAGGGCTGCTTATCGAGCTCAAACAACCCTGCTTCTTCAAGCTTCTTGAGAGAGTAGTAGGTATATGTCTTTCCATCCAATGTGAAGTTGGTTAAAGCCTGTCGTCTGAGCACGCGCTACCACCAAACGCCGTTAGATGCTCTTCTTATTAAAGTAAAACGATAAACTAATTCTATTTGAGGGTTTAATCATGGACGTGGAGAGGTAGAGGGCTCCTTGGGTCAGTACACATTGAAATGGCTGTGTAGCGAAGACAAGATGTACAATAACTCTTTAACGATTTTTCTGCTGTTGTTTTTTTAACAAGTCTTCAAGTGTGTATGTTTCAGGCAGGACCTTTGTCTTTATTGACGGCTTTTCTTCAACTGCAACCTGGAGCAAGGTTGTCTTCAAGACTTTCTCAAGCCGTTTGACAAGATCGAGCGGTGGGTTAAACTCACCCTTCTCAATCTTTTTGATTATTGTTTCCTTGGTTTTGATGAGGTTTGCCAGCTCTGCCTGAGAGAGGCCCATCCTCTCCCTTTCCCTCCTAACAACCTGCCCCAGCTCATCAATATACTCATATTCTATTTTAAGCCCCTTCCAGCCCCGAGCGGGTCTGGCCATGGTATCACTACATTGCTGTCAGGGTTTAAGTTTTTTATTTAGATATAATTGTTCAGCAAGGCAGAGAACCCTGGAAACCACAACCCATGCCTCTAAGGGTTTTTCAAACAAAGAAACCTCAACGTCAGCCGTCATTTTTGTCTCAGCAAAGAAATCACCACGGGGGAAGCATCCAACCATAACCAACGGTCTTTCTGTTTTTAGTAGGTTTTGGAAGTTAGCTTGGCTGTAGGGCTGTCCTTTCTCAGAGAGTAAAATTTTAACCGTTGGTTTTATCTTTTCGATAATTTGAGGAAGCGTTAATTTATAAAGACATAACAGCTCCTCGCCAGATTCCGAATAGATGGCACCTTTCTCAAACAGTTGTTCAAAAACCCCTTTAAACCGTTCATAAACGCGCGGTAGCCTTACAGCGGAATTTACATATATGACCGACCCATTGAATGTCGATATATACGTCTCAAGCAACCCCATCAGGTTGAGGGGTGAGCCAAGAGCCTCCAACAGTGCGAAATGGACAATGTCTGGCCTTCCACGTTTTTCAGCGGCCTTCAAACTTTTCATAGCCCAGTGATGGTAAGACCTGTCCAGCAATAGCTGGTTGGGCTTTTTACGTCTTCGTAATGCATCCTTTACAACCGCCGGATGGTTTAAAATCTCTTTGGGAACTGTTTCAAGCGCAGCCTCGACTAGTAGGAGAATTAACTTCTCCAAGTCGTCTTTCATTCTGAGCTGCGTTAACTTTCATTTAGCTCTTCCCTCATTTATGGGGCTTTTAGGGTGAACGGATGGGTCGCTACGTATTTCTCGATTTGGCCCTTCATTGCCATTACATTCCCATCCTCCCTATTCCTCATTCGGGACGTGCCATCGGCCTGCGTCAGCTCGGGCTTAATTTCACCCCACATAAACAAGGGAAAATACACCCGTTAGGACAGATTACCGATGAGGGTCTGTTTACTGAAGCTCTACCTAGAAAAGAAGTAAGTGAGGGGGAAATTTTACCAGAAAAGATAATAGCCGAGTTTTTCGTAGCGATCAAAAGGCTCTACTGAAGAAAAGTGATGATGGGGAATACGATACAGGGCTTGTATGAAAAGCGTTAACCCAACCCATAACGGTTAACAATACAGGATTGCCATGAAATTATATTTTAATCCCTTAAAAATCAGCTGGGCATCTATTGGATGTGTCAAGGGGTTGAAGAGAATACATGAAAAGGTCCTTGAGCATGTTATGGCTGCATTAGAGTTTGCTGAGAAAATTTATGGAGAAAGCCCCGTTAGGGCTAGAAACGCTGTCAGACTAGCCATTAAACTTTGCCAAAAGGCACGTGTCAGATTGCCCCCTGAGCTGAGGCGAAGGTTTTGCAGACGGTGCGCTACCCCTTTTATCGGAAGCTCAACCTTCTCCGTCAGGGTTAGGGTTAGAAGGTCACCCCACGTCGTCGTACGCTGCAGGGTTTGCGGCTATATCAGAAGGTACCCTATAAAACGGTAAATAGCCGGTTGAGCCGATTTTGAGCTATCTTAAAATAATGATGAGAAGTGAAGCTTTTAGCTTGGTAGACATAATCCGTTCTGTGGAGGCTGAAAAACTAATAAACAAAGTGGCCGTCTATCTGAAGAACAACCAGTCTATAAAGCCTCCTGCATGGTCTATGTTTGTCAAGACATCGGTGGCTAGGGAGGAGCCTCCTCGAAATCCTGACTGGTGGTTTGTTAGGGCGGCCTCTATTCTTAGAAAACTCTACATCCACGGTCCTCTAGGTGTTTCGCGGATGAGGAAGTTTTACGGAGGTAGGCATAGGGTTGGTATGAGGCCGCCACGTTTCGCCAAAGGAAGCGGGGCTGTGGTCAGGAAGATACTACAGCAGCTTGAGGGGGCCGGTCTTGTCACGACGGTCCCTAAGAAAGGTAGGATGCTGACCACAGCAGGTCTCAAATTACTTGAACAGGCTGCTAAAAGCCTCATAGCCAAGAAATAGAGCGTAAGGAGGATGTTGTAACTACTGGCCAAAAATAATATCTTTACCTGTAGCCGAAAGGCTCTATCCTATAGGCTTGCGACGAGGCTCTTGGGGATCTCGAAGCGAAGGTCAATGACGGCAGGACCATTCAGAAGGGGCATGTGATGCCTCTTCAACCAATGGCCCTTCCTAAAGCTCAAGAGCATGTATAGTACAGGGCCCTGAGGGGAGGTCTTGAACATGCTATGTCAGGCTAGAGGGCCTCGAGTACGTCACGATGTGTAGTGTAAAATAAAGCAGTATGGGCTGGTGTTCTAGTGTAAAGCCTGTAACCTGTTTGAAATGAATAGATTCTAATGATATGTAGGAAAACGTCTATCTTGGGGCCTTTAACGGTCTTAATACACTGCCCCAGCAGGTCTGAGGATGGCTAGAATGGCTAGAATAGCTAGAATGGCTATTATGATTATTGGAGAGGTGCCTATGTACAGGTCATCTATCTTCATACCGACCAATAGTAGCGGATGTATTTTCTCAACCTCGGTAAAATATTTTGAGAGTAGAGGGATAGCAATGAGGGCTAAGCCCATTAAAATTAGTATGAGGCCAAGAATCGTTGTCATGCTGAAGAGGTTATCGATCTGCATCTTTTATCCACCTCTATATCTTTCGAGTATTGCCGTGACCTCATCGTCTGTCAGCTGCTCAAACCTCTCGTAAAACTGGCCTATGGCGAAAAACTCCAGCGGAGTCTCTAAGCAGACGACTTCGTCGGCCATTTTCTTAAATTTCTCAACCGTTTCAGGAGGCGCTACTGGTACGGCGACGATGATTTTCTCCGCACCTCTTCTTTGCACCATATCTACAGCCGCCTTCATCGTCAGACCTGTTGCCAGCCCATCGTCGACCAAAATAACCGTCTTAGCCTTCAGGTCAGGCATCCCCCTCCCACCACGGTAAACTTCAGCCCTACGTTTTACTTCTCTATCTTCCTCGATGGCCTTCCTCTCAATATATTCCTTAGAAACGCCTACAATACGTGCAATCTCCTCATCGACTATGATCGTTCCATCTTCTGCTATGGCTCCAACGGCTAGCTCCGGTTGGCCGGGAGCCCCTATCTTTCTCGAGATGATCACGTCTAGCGGGCATCCCAACTCCTTCGCCACCTCGTAGCCGACGACAACACCTCCCCGTGGAATGGCTAGAACGATGCAGTTTCCCTGAACCAGACCCTTGAGATGTTTTGCAAGCCGTCGGCCTGCATCGACACGGTCGTGGAACAGCAACCCAAATAGTCGTCTCATTGTTTGTTTTTAGCTGTTTCGCCATATAGTATGAGGAGCCATGCAACAAGGGCTATAAAAACGCTTGTGATCGATAATACGTTGCTACCGGTGTAGAACAGGGTTGTAGGGGTTATGCCGTAGCCTTCAAGCTCCACCGAGTAAGGCTTCCCAGTCACGGGGTTTATCATCCGCTCCACCGGAGCATAGCCATCCGTCAAAACAGGGTATTCTCCAAGTGGAGGGATGGCAGTCCAGAGGTTTGTTTTAACCCTCTCAGCCAGCCATCTATCCTTAACCTTTTCAGCGGCCACTGATAAATCACATGTAGTTGAGACGCAGGCGACAAGTATGAGGTTTTGGACGTTTCCTCCAGGGTATTCGGAGGTCTTGAACACATAAAGGACGTTAAAAACCTCGGCGACCGTTTTATACTCTGCCCAGAATATTTCAGAAGTATCTCCTGTGAGCGAAGCTATTAGGTTGATGATTAATACTCCATGTTCTGACATCCTCTCTCTAAGGAGTCTGTAGAACTCGACCGTCATAAGATGGAAGGGGATATAGGTTTTCGCATAAGCATCCAAAATAACCACGTCGTAGATGCTGTCTGTTTTATAGAGGTAGGCCCTGCCGTCGTCTACGAAGATCCTAAGCCTTGCATCTTCAGGTAACATGAAAAACTTCCTTGCAACCTCGACCACGTCAGGGTCTAGTTCAACAACATCCACGCTTACATGTGGATAGTTTTTGAGAAAATACTTTGGTCCGGAAAACCCTCCTCCGCCTACGAAGAGGGTCTTTGACGCCTCAGGGTTCAACGCTAACCCAAGCTCAAAAAATCTTGTGTATGGAAAAACGAGAGCGTATGGGTCTTTGAGGTATGTGGCGCTGTGGGGAAAACCGTTAAGATAAAGCGTTAAAACATCGTCCTGCCTCACAACGGCGAGGCTGTTGTAAACTGTCTCCTTTGTATAGATTACCTCTCCACCTGCTGCGCTAATTGACTGAACAAGGTACCCTGCTGGGGTGAAAACTATTATGAACAGGGCGGCGGCAAGGACCTTAGCGGCTGTGGTGAGAAAAACAGCTGAAACAGCCATCAGCAAAGCCCCGCTCCCAAGTATAACCGTCCTCACATCCATGTAGGGCAGCATTACAAAGACAGTGAGAAATGTCCCCACTATGCTACCTATTGTTGAAAGGGAGTAAACATCTCCAGCTGAAGATCCAACTCTACGCCTGGCTATGGACAAAAGCTTGACGGCGTACGGGGACACCATTCCAAGCAGTATAGTGGACGGTGCTAGGAGAAGAATAGTCGAGAGGAGCGGTCCTGTTTTTTCATCCAACCCCATTGAGGCAACTGTCTCGAGGACGTTGGGAGAGATGTATGGGATTGAGAAGGTGAGAAGCCCTCCAGTAAAGACAATAGCTGCAAGTGTCTTTATGGAGGCGGTTCTATCGGCAACCCTGCCTCCAAACCAGTAGCCCAGCGACAAAGAGGTGAGAACAACGCCTATCAGGCTGCCCCATACAAATATCGTGTTGCCGAAAACAGGTGCGAGAAGCCTGCTGGCAGCTAGTTCGAGAGACATGACGACGGCCCCAGATGATAGAACAAGGGACCAAAGACCGAGGTGCTTCAACATTGTATTTGTCTTCGGTGAGCGTGATATATATTTATCAACTACTTTAGGGTTGTGAAATGGTTGGGATGGGCGAGCCTTACCTTGAGTCAAGGATAATGTATCAATGCATTAGATGCGGCCTTGTCTTTGATAAGGAGAAATTGACGAAAGTCGCTGAAACCCAGTGCCCGTTCTGCGGCTACAACGTGATAAAGAAAGCCAAATCACCTACAGCCAAGCTAATAAAGACCTCGGAGCTTGGCAGGGACAGCTCACTAAGCTTCTTCGAGAGCTGAAAAATACATGTAAAACATCAGCTAAATACATGGGTGTTAGGTGGTTTTTCCACTTTCTAAAACGTAAAACCAAGCCCAAACACTAGCCTAACCTATGTGCCGAGCATGGCCTAACTGAATGCTGCTCCCTCATCTAGTATGGTTTATTGTCTTGACAGGGTTATCCACCGTTGTTAGGCTATGTGTTTGACCTATGGCAGATCCGCTGTCTCAACGGCAGCGGATTTCTCAGGGTTATCGCTAAGGGTTTTACGGAAGGCGACTACATCGTCGTCGACAACCAATTGGCAAGAATATCTGAAGTGGGGCGATACATACAGTATTGACAACATCTGACCTTAGAAAACTGTACATTCCCAACGACCATTTCATGGTCGATAGATTTGTTAGCATGACAAGTGCTGGAGTGTTAACGGGCACTGATTGGAAAGGGTTAGGTGGCTCCCAACAGGGCTGCGGAAATAGTTGTGGAGAAAATAAACGGCGATGGAGCTTACCATATATCTGCTTAACCAGCTAAGGCGGCTCATTAGCTTCACACAGATGGAGCGTGTTTACATCAAGCTAGCCGAGTTGCTAGAGAGGCTATGGGTTAATCGATCAACGGGAAAATGTTTTCAAGAATATATTGGATGAACTGAGCTTCGGACATACGTGAAAAAGAAACAACTATACAGTTTCTCGTAACACCTAGAACAGCATTGGAGCCCTTGACAGAGAAGACAAGATACCATATCTTCCCATGTGCAAGATATTCCTCATACTTCCCAGTAGATATAAGCGACTCCCCGTAGAGGGCCACCTTGTTTACGCCAGGGTAGTCAAGGCTGTCGAAGAAAATGACCTTGGTTGCTTCGGGATTTGCTTCATGGTAGCGTTGAAGATTTTCAGGAGGAATACGTGCTTCAACTATGCTCTTGTAGTTGAGAAAAAGCTGGTAAGAAAGCGTAGTTGCAACATAGTTTGCAAAGTGCTTGTTCTGGACAACAGTTAGAAAAATTCTATTACCCCTTCTCTGGAAAAAAACAATCGCCTGAATCGTGCGAAGAACCGGCGTATTTTGTCCACGCTGATTGATGTAAATCACCTTATCCCTGGAAAATGTGCAGAACAAAGTCTCTTTTTTCAGATCAAGATCTGTGACGCAGGTTATGAGTTCGAAGTCTTTGTCGCCGTGTTTTTCGTTCTCGGTTATCATGAAATCTTTCAGCTTTGCGGCTATCTCCTCCAACGACGTCGGCTGTTTAACTTCGAAGATTTTAGCCGACAGAACCATCGACCAGTTCCCCTCAGATTCTCTCCAACAGCAGGTTTTAAATCCAATGTAGCAGTATATAGGTTAAAAAGGTAAAAAGGCGTTGTTGTATGCCTAAGCTCTCCTATTTTTGGCCCTTGTAACCACGTATTCTCGGAGGTCATGTCTTGGTTGAAAACCGAGGGCTGTCCTTGCCTTTGATATGTCTGCAACGCTATACCTTATATCCCCCTCTCTAATCGGCTCATAGACAATGTTCAGTTTTTCTTTCTTGAAAGCATCCAGAACGATATGCGCAAGCTCTTTTACTGAGAGGCCTGTTCCTGAGCCGATGTTGTAGATGTCAAATCTTTTGCCAAATTTTTCGACTATTTTGTATACGGCATCGGCTACGTCGTCCACGTGGATAAAATCGCGGACCTGCTCTCCGTCTCCAAATATCCTCAGCGGCCGACGGTTTACGGCATCATCTATAAACTGGTCAACCACGCCGTAAACACCTTTCCCAAGCCTCGTTCGGCCATATACGTTGAATATCCTCAAAACAGCAGCCCTCACCCTTTCTTCTTCGCTGAGACACCTTAGCATATTCTCTCCGATCAGCTTTGTGTGGCCATATACCGACAACGGTTTAGGCGGTGTTGTCTCACTAAGTCTTTTACCCTCTCCATATACGGCTGCTGAAGATGAGAAGACGATTAAATCAACCCCCCCTTCTGCAGATGCGTTGAGGACGTTTTCGAGGCCTCTCACGTTTACCTCGAAGGCTCTTCCAACGTCTCCTTCGCATGCTGGAATCGATGATACAGCGGCTAAATGTACAACTACGTCGACGTCTGTGAAGAGCTTCTCAAGCCCCTTGTTCACTGTTATGTCATGTATAATTACTTGGATGTTTGGATGCGATGGGATGTTCTCCGGCTCGCCCGTTGAAAAATCATCCACGACTGTAACCTTCCAGCATTCTTCAAGAAATTTTCTCACAACCCTCGAGCCTATGAGCCCTGCCCCGCCTGTTACCAAAACCTTATCCAAAACCATAAACCTCCAAGTATTTTGGGAAGACTGCTTCCCATGAAAAATTTTCAACAACCTTCCTATAGGCGTTTTCCACGATCCTGTTTACGATCTTTTTATTCTCCAAAACAAACAGAATACTTTCAATGATGGCTTCTACATCTCCCGGCTTGACTAACAGACCAGATACACGGTCCTCCAAGAGTTCGATGTTTCCTCCAACCATTGTTGCGATAACAGGTGTTCTCAAAACCATGGCTTCAAGTACAGTTGTGCTGAGCCCCTCGGCCAACGAGGGCAACACAAGCACGTCTGAGCCAGCAATATATCCCAGCGCTTTGTCATGACTGACAGCACCTGTGAATACGACGTTTTGCAAATGTCTAGATAGCTTTTTCAGTTTAAAGAGCTCCGGACCATCGCCGACTATTACGAATTTTACATGGGGTAGACGATCAGCCGCTTTAACCAATGCCTCTACATTTTTTTCTTTAGAAAGTCTACCTACGTATAAGACCTGTGGGCTCCAATGTCTGATCGGGTTTGGTTTGATGTTGACGTCTACAGCGTTAGGTATATACACTGTTTTAAAACCAATTTTCCGATATATTCTAGCTGCCTCCAGCGATACTGTTGTTACTGTGTCGGCCCATCTAGGAAATAGCTTTTCGAAAAAAGACGCGGCCTTCCCAAGCATTGTACCGTATAGCAGCCCTATCTGCTCTGCGTACATGCCGTGGAGCGTTAAGATCCTTTTATCTGCTTTGGCTGTTTTCATGGCAAGGGCTGACGGTAGGTTATGAGCGTGGACGACCCTGGCACGATAGGTAAAGGCCTTGATACTAGATGTAAGCATAAAGGACAGATTCTTAAATCTCTTCACATTAATTACAGGAGTGTTTTCAGAAGATATTTGAGCTACTTCATAACCTGCCTTGAGTAGTCGTGAAACAAGACCGTTCACATGCCTTGCGATGCCCCCCATTCCACTAGTCGTTGGAGAAACAATCAGAACGTCAACCCTTCTCGCCAAACCATTAAACATCTGTTTTCCTTCATCTTTAAATCTACGCAGGGCCGTTAATGTTCTGGTGAATTTTTCTGGGAAAGGTTAGGACGCGTAAGATAAAGACGTTGGCAAAAGAGATTATGGAAAACTATCCCGACAGGGTATCAACAATCTTCGAGGAGAATAAGAAACTTGTGAAGGAGGTGCTTGAAGGAGGGGGCTCGAAGAAGTTGATAAATAAAATCGCTGGATACCTGGTCAATTTGAAAAAACTTGAGAATAAAAAAGCAGCCGAGGCAGCAGCTGAAACACAATCTTCTAAATCTTAAGACCGCCCTACAACGAGCTGTCAACGAAGCAAAGCTTTGACCTTGTTATGGATTGTTATGCCATGAAGGCCGGCTCTGGTGATGTTAATTTTATGATTCTGTGTACTCTAGAACATGAGCTGTGATAACGACCGTGTCACCTTATACTATCTCCCATTGAGCTGTGATGCTTAAACAGCCCTATACTTTAACCATTAGATATGCTTAATTAACGCGACTGTTCCTTATAAGGGGCTTATAAGGTTTAAG
>FWWM01003631.1_pt1 | contig 37868 bp, 40 predicted proteins | sample 2228351 | NCBI WGS metagenome assembly FWWM01 (sample SAMEA103939774, study PRJEB20133) | metagenome
CATAAAATTTAATAAAATTCCTAAAAATGGCCTCTCAAAAATTTTTAAAATTGAACATTTTTGGGATAATAATTAGTGGAATAATAGGAATGATAATTTCTGGGGGAAATGTCGTAGCTAGTTCTCATTGCCCTCCTACGCCTTGTCCAGCAGGTAGTATATGTTTTCCTAACCCTCTTTGCTACACCTCAATTGTAGAGATTGTTGAAAATATAATTAGATATATATGGTATCTATCTTGGGTATTGGTTCCTTTGGTAGTTTTAATAGGCGCCTTCTATATATTAACTTCTGGAGGAAATCCCAATAGGCTTGAGAAAGGTAAAAAGTGGGTTATTTATGCTATAGTAGGCTTTTTAATAGTCTTGGGTGCCAAAGGCATAATAGGTTTAATTAAAGCTGCAATTGGAATAAGATAAATTAGAAAGGTCGAATTAAAATAGAATAAAAAACAAATTGCATTTTATGGCAAAGATCCCTGTCAAATTATTATCTCTGTTAGCATTAACTGCCATTGCTTTAGTATTAGGACCTCAAGAAACGCTAGCAGGAGAACCAACACTTCCTTCTCCACCCCAATTTGCTGAAACCTGTACTATGAGAACCAATTGGCCAGGTCAAAATATTCAGTATGATGGACAAAATAACTGTCCTAGCAGAGGTGATACAGCTGATCTTGGCACTTCTCAGTCCATCTGTTGTGTTTTTGACACTCTGGTAATTGTCACGAACTGGGTTTTCTGGGGCTTTATGATTCTGGTGATTCTTTTTATAATAATAGGAGCTTACTATATTATTACAGCTGGAGGATCTCAAGAAAAAGTAACTACAGGAAGGCAGTTTGTTATTTATGCAGCTATTGGAGCTCTAATAGCTTTAGCTGCAAGAGCTATCCCTGGTTTTGCAGCCTCATTGATGGGATTGTAAGAATTGAAAATAAAGATAGATTCTCCTTTAAGAAAGCTTATTTTGGCAGTAACCAAAAACCGACTCTCAAAAGAGTCGGTTTTTGGTTATTTCTGTTTTGATTACTCTTTAACTTCCAACTTTCTTTGTTTATTTAGTTCTAAAGCTGGAACTTTAATAGTTAAAATGCCATCTTTTAAATTAGCCTGAGCTCTTGAAGGATCAACTTCTTCTGGCAAGATAACTTGCCTTGAAAATGGACCCCAATAGCACTCTTTTATAAAATAATTTTTCTCTCCCAAATCTTGAGGCATAGACCTTACGCCCTTTATTTCAATAATATCGCCTTGAATTGTTATTTCTAAATCCTCAGGTTTAACTCCAGCTATGGTTGATCTTAAAACTAAATCTGAACCTGTTTTATAAAGATCTATAGCTAACTTGCCCTCAGATTGGAACCAACGATCTTCTTCTTTGCGAGGCTTAAGAGCTTCTTTTTTTTCTTGAGCTTTTTTCTTTAAAAAAGAGGCTTGGTGTTTTTTGAAAATAAAATTTAGAAAAGACATAGAGAGATTTTGGATTAAATTTTGAAAGATCAATTTATGGCTCACACACGGCCTTTAATTGTCGCACCTTTTTTAAGCTGACTGCTACAATCGAGGCCAAAGTTATGATTACCGCCAGCAAAACTAAAAGTTTAAGCCCGGCCTCAAATTTGATTATAGCGAAATTATATAGGCCATGCAAAATAGTAGCAATAGTAAGGCCTGCTATCAGCCATCGGATATGGTGTTTTTGATGCAAAATTGAAAGGGCAATAAAAAAACCAACCGTAGCTGAAGCTAAAGCATGGATTAAAGTCGCGCCTAAAAACCTAACCAGAGACAGCAAAAAAGGATCTAAAAGATTGCTCTGGTTAAAAGCTGGGCTGAAAAATAAAATAATATTCTCAACACCTGCAAAACCCATAGCTGAAGTTACCATATAAATGATGGTGTCCATTGGTTCATCAAATTCAGGCGAAGGCAAGGCCTTGAATCTTACGACTAAATACTTAGCTACCTCCTCTACCAAAGCAATGCCAATAAAAATAGAAAGAAAACTGCCAATAAGGGACGGAATGAAATTTAGGGCAAAAACTTTTGTTAGAGCTAATTCAACAAAAAAAGTTGGTCCGGTAGCTAAGGCGCCAAAAAGAAAAATTTTAGCAATCTCTTTTCTAGATTCGGGATGAATATCCTTTCTTAAAAAATAAAGCAACCATAAAAAGGCAGGTAGCATCCCTAACAAAAGATAAAGAATAAACTCGTAGGGCATAAAAATTTGTTTAAGGTGTTACAATTTCTATTTTCAGCTGAAACTAACTTGGCCAATTTTCAATCATAATTGACTTTTTTTTGTTTTTAAGTGGGAGTTTTTGGTAAAGCTCTTCGGTAATGAAGGGCATAAAAGGATGTAATAATTTAAGGCAGGTAGAAAGAATCTCCAAAAGCACATATTGGGCTGCAAATTTATCTTGGCTATTGGAGCTCTTTAACCTCTCTTTGCTGTTTTCTATTATTTTATCTGCAAAAGTATGCCAAAAATAGTGATATAATTCCTCGCCAGCTTTATAAAATCTGTAGTTTTCCATCAGCCAAGTTATTCTCTGTTTGAGTTTTTTTAGCTGTTTTAAAATTTCTTGATCTTTTTTATTAAGCTGAGGTTTTTTATCTGGGTTGAAATTTTCAAGATTCATAAGAACAAATCTTGAAGCATTCCAAATTTTATTGGCAAAATTGCGGTAGCCTTTTATTTTTTCTTCAAAAATTACTGGGTCTGATCCAGGAGTATTGCCAACAACTAAGGCCATTCTTAAAGCATCGCTTCCATAAAGATCTATAACCCCCAGAGGGTCAATAACATTGCCTTTGGATTTTGACATTTTTTGGCGTTCTTTATCTCTTACCAAACCATGTAAATATATGGTATGGAAAGGAAGTTTGCCTGTTCTATATAGGGCTAACATTATCATTCTTGCAACCCAGAAAAACAAAATATCCCAGCCTGTCTCCATAACATCTGTGGGATAAAATTTCTTATAATCCTTGCTATCAGGATAGCCTAAAACCAAAAAGGGCCATTGACCAGAAGAAAACCAGGTATCGAAAACATCTGGATCTTGGAAAAGCTCTTTACTTTTGCATTTTGGGCATTTAACTGGCTTGGATTTTGATACCAATGACTCTTGGCACTTTTTACAAAACCAAGCTGGAATTCTTATCCCCCAAACAATCTGCCTTGAAATGTTCCAATCTTTAATGTTTTTGAGCCAGTTAAGATATATTTTTTTAAACCTTGGCGGGATAAATTTTATTTTATCCTGCTCGGCAGCTAAAATTGCCTTTTGAGCTAGAGGTTTCATTCTAACAAACCACTGGGGTAAAAGCCTTGGTTCTAAAATCTGATGACACTTGTAGCAGATAGCTACTTTGTGAAGGTAATTGGTATCAATTTTTTCTATTAGACCTTTAGCTTTGAGATCTAAAGCTACTTTTTCTCTGGCCTCTTTAACTTCCAGGCCTTTGTAAGGTCCAGCTAATTCATTTAGTCTGCCAAACTGGTCAATCACAACTTTTACAGGTAGATTATGCCTTTGACTAATTTCAAAATCAAGCGCATCATGGCCTGGAGTAATTTTTACAACTCCTGTTCCAAAAGATGGGTCAACAGCCTCATCAGCAATAACTTTAAGTTTAACCTTTCCTAAAGCCATTTTAACTTCAAGTTCTTGGCCAATATATTTTTGATAACGCTTATCTTTGGGATGAACAGCTAAAGCTACATCGGCAAAAGTAGTTTCGGGTCTAACGGTAGCTACAGTTAAAGGGCCATATTTAATATAATAAAGATTGTCTTTTTGTTGGATATATTTTACCTCAAGATCCGAAAGCGCTGTTTGATGTTTTGGGCACCAATTAACTATTCTATTGCCCCGATATACCAAGCCATCTTTGTAAAGTTGAATAAAAGTGTCTTGAGTTTTTGAGACAATATCTGGATCTAAGGTAAATTTTTCTCTAGACCAATCACAAGAGGCTCCAAGTTTTCTCAACTGTTTTTCCATCACTTTTTTATTTTCTAAAGTAAAAGCAAGGATTTCTTTGTAAAGTTGATTTCTCTCAATTTCAAAGCGATTCCGGCCTTCTTTCTCCAATTTTTTATCAAAAACTACCTGGGTTTCAAAACCAGCATGGTCAGCTCCTGGCACCCATAAGGTTTTAAATCCTTGCATCCTACGCCATCTGATCATTATATCTTGCAGGGTCACAAAAACTGCATGGCCAATGTGCAAAGAACCGTTGGCATTAGGCGGTGGCATAATGATGGTAAAGGTTTTTTTACCTCGTGCTCTTAGTTTATCTGGATTAAAAAAACCGCTTTTCTCCCAAAACCGGTATATTTTCTCCTCAACTTGTTTTGGATTATAAATTCTAGCCAGCATAGTTTAAAATTAAAAAAATGATATCTTGCCCTATTAATATTAAAGAAATATTCAATGTGAACCTTACCCCAAGGTTTTAATCAGATAAATTCTTTTTCACTTAAGCTTAAATTGCCTTGGGCAAAGACTTCTTTTAGTGATTTGGTTTTAAACTTTTCGTAATAGAAGCATCCGGTAGCAGCAACCATAGCTGCATTGTCGGTGCAAAGATTTTCTGGCGGAACCAAAAAATTGATTTTTAATTTACAACTTTCAATTTTCAATTTGAATTGGGACCTCAGTTCCTTGTTAGCTGCTACCCCACCACCTAAAATTATACTTTTTACTTTAAATTCGTGAGCCGCCTGAATAGTTTTAGCTACCAAAACCTCAACTATAGCTTGCTGAATTTCTTTGGCCATCATTATAACATATTCTTTTGATTTTTTAATTTTGTCTGGCCTTTTTTGCCAATCGTATAATACGGCGGTCTTTAAACCAGAAAAGCTAAAGTCATAATCCTTGCTATATATCATGGGCCGAGGGAGCTTTATCTTAAGCTTTGAAATTGGAGATTGCAATTTCCACTCCTGAGCAAGTTTGGCAATAGCAGGCCCTCCAGGATAAGAGAGCCCCAAAATCCTAGCACACTTGTCAAAGCACTCACCAGCTGCATCATCTCTGGTTTCGCCCAAAAGTTTATATTGGCCAATTTTTTCTACCAAAATTAACTGGGTATGCCCTCCGCTTACAATAAGAGCCACAGCTGGAAATAGTTTAGAATCTGATTCTGGGTTAGAAAAAACCTGGCAATTGGAATTTTGACAAATAAAATTTGAGATTATGTGAGCTTCAATATGATTTACGGGAATTAAGGGTAATTGCCATTTCTCAGCTAATTCTTTGGCAAAATTTATTCCTTGCCAAAGACATGGTTCTAGCCCTGGCCCAATAGTTACAGCTATAGCATCTATAATCTTTGGGGTTTGTAATTTGAAATTTTGAATTTTAAATTTTGAACCTCCAAACCCTTCTTTTAGGGCTTTGATCAATACTGGCAGAAGGTTTTTGCTATGTTCTCTTTTAGCTAAAGTAGGATAAACTCCACCCCATTTTTTATGGAGCTCAATTTGAGAATGGACTACATTCGATAAAATTTTTAAACCATAACATTCTATTATTGCAGATGCTGTCTCATCGCAGGAGGTCTCAATGCCAAGAATTTTCATAATTAACAATAATTAAAAAAAACTAATATCAAATTTAGCAAGCTTCAAAAAGGTCAAGGGTTAAAAGAGATTTAGAAAACTCAGCTTTAACCTAATAAATGAGCTTAGCTCCTATTTTCTGACCATAATTTTATTCTCTGCGGAGAGGGTGGGATTTGAACCCACGCGAGGATTTCTCCTCTACACGTTAGCACCGTGTCCCGTTGGACCACTCCGGCACCTCTCCTTTTTTACTATCATAACTTAATATCAAGACCTTTTCAAACAAAAAACTATATGGTAGTCTTAAAGATGCGTCCCCGTAGCTTAACTGGATAAAGCACAGCCCTGCGGAGGCTGAGAGTAGAGGTTCAAATCCTCTCGGGGACACTAAAAGATAAATGTTAGGCCCGGCCTAACATAGTTTTCTCAAACAAGGATATATAACATTGACAATGATTTAGATTTTTGGTAAAAAGGAGAAATTACCCTTCAAAAGGATTTGTTTTAATTGGCATTGGGTCTTGAGTAAAATCCTCTTATGTGTACCCAAGAAAAACTTCTATTAATCCCTTCAATAAAGAAAAGTTCTAAAAAGCATCTTTTGAGCCTTCATTTGAAAAAGAATAAAGCTTTCTACCTTGGAGCTAGCACTCTTTTAAGTATTTTACTTTTAAATAGTTTTTTGATCGATCTTGATGTAATTAAAAATAAACTTGGTTTTTTTGTTTTAGCTCAAGATGAAAACTCTAAAACTCCAATAGCTCTTCTTGAAGGTAGCAGGTTTGTTTTTTTTATAACGCAAGAGAATAGTTTACTGCCTACCAATCAAATTTTGTCTCAAGAAGAAGTAATTACAGACAGGATCAATGTCGTGGTTACAGCTTATTCAAGCCAAGAATGGCAAACTGATGACACTCCTTTTATTACTGCTAGCGGGACTTATGTTAGAGATGGAATTATTGCTAGCAATCTTTTGCCTTTTGGAACCAAAGTGAGAATCCCAGAATTATTTGGCCAAAAAATTTTTGTGGTAGAAGACCGTCTTCATGCCAGAAAGGGTCTATATCATATTGATATTTGGTTTCCATCACTAAAAGAGGCCTTAGCTTTTGGAACCAAATATACTTATCTTGAGATCTTAAGGTAATACCATAAAAATCCATAAAGCAAAAATTTAGACCCGGCTTATGATATTTTATTATATAAGGCCGGGTCTAAATTTTTAGTATCCTTCGTACTCGTCTTCATCAAAATCTAAATCACTAGTTTCCTCCTCTATCTCTTCTTCTATTTCTTCTTCATCTTCTTCTAGCTCCTCCTCTTGGAGTTGCCAAAATAATTCTTTTTTTTAAAGACCTTTAAACACCTTTTGGAAAATGCAGTTTCATTGACTTTTTCAATTATAGATAGACAAAAAGGGCTGTCAAGGGTTTTTGGAAACTAGAAAACTAACATAAGCACCGCACAAAGCAATAGCCAAGGCATCAGCTGCATCGTCTGGTTTTGGAAATTTTTTAAGTTTTAGGATTCTTTGGACCATCTTTTGAACCTGTTTTTTATCCGCCTGACCGTAGCCACAAATTGCCATTTTTACCTGAAGAGGAGTTAATTCTAAAACCTGAACCTTTTTTTGAGCTGCAGCTAGCATAATTACGCCTTTAGCTTGAGAAATAGGCAGAGCGGTTTTTAAATTTTTGAAAAAATAAATATTCTCTATAGCTAAAATTTGGGGCTTGAACTTTTTTAATAGCTTTGAAACGCCCTGATATATAGTTTTAAGACGCATTTCAGGTTTATCCTCGGTAAAAGTTTCAATAATACCAAAGTCACGAACTTTTATGTTCTTTTTTCTTGATTTGGTAAAAGATACAACTCCATATCCAACAATAGCTGTTCCAGGATCAATCCCAAGAATGACCATAAAGGCAAAATTTAAAATTCAAAAGTTAAAATGACAAAATATCAAATTACCAAAAATTTAACCAACCTTTAGTTTTGAAATTGGTAATTTGGTAGTTGGAGTCATTTATAATTTCAGGTTAGAGTATATCTCTTGCACTGCTTCATTTTCATCCAATTCCTCAAAAAGCTTCTCAAGTTTTGATTTGTCTTTAATTTCAACTTCTTCTTTTGGGACCCATTCTGGTCTAGCTGAGGATATTTTTATTCCCAACTTCTCCAATTTTTCTTTTGCCTGGTTAAGTTCTGATAAGTCAACATCAACTATCATCTGTCCTTTTTGCCACGTGATATTCTGAACACCAACCTCAATAGCTTTTAACTCCAACTCCTCTCTAGTTAACTGATTTTCATTGCTATCTACAATTATGCGACCTTTCTTATCAAAAAGCCACATTAAAGAGCCCTTTTCTACTAGTTTTCCTCCATGTTTTTCGAGGATTTGACGAAGTTCTGCTAAGGTCCGGTTGCGATTGTCAGTAATTGTTTCAATAATTATGGCTACCTTTTCTGGGCCAAGAGCTTCATAAAGAACCTCTTCTAATTGACTTTCTTGGGTTTTTACTAACCCAGCTCCGCGCGCTATTGCTCGTTCAATGTTTTCTTTAGGCAAAGAAAACTCTTTAGCTGTTTCTATAGCCACTTTAAGAGCGATATTGGTTTGAGGATCACTCCCTTGTCTAGCAGCTACCGCTATGGCTCGAGAAAGTTTACTAAAAATTTTAGCTCTCTTTTTATCAAGAAGTTCTTTTTTGTGTTTTATTGTGCGCCAATGCGAATGTCCACTCATATTTTTGGAATTTAAAATTTAAATATAATAAAAAAGTTTAAAGACAACAAATCGCTGCTCTTTGTCCTTGACACTTAACTTTTTTGCTATATAATTTGAAGTGAGGCGGTGCGGGCTATATGCCCAAAAGGGATGAACCTTTCAAGAAAGGAGGTTGTTAAGATATCTGCAAAGTTTTCATCCGCTTTGCACCTAGGTCACAATCAAGTTTCTTGAAAGGATTAAATTCCGCCTCGGCTGAAAACGGGGTAGCACCCCGTTTTCGCCTTTATTTAATTAGTAGTCCTGGCTAAAATTTTTACAAACTTTCTTTTGCCTACCTGTAAAATTATTTCTTTTTTAATTTCTATCTCTTTGTCCCAATTTTGTTGGACAATTTGATTAATTTTAACACCTCCTTGCTTTGTAACTCTTTTAGCTTCAGACTTTGAAGAAACAAGGCCAGATTTTACCAGCAGATCTACCAAAGGCATTCTCTTTGCTTTAAGTTCTATCTTTGGTATTTTAGAAGGGGCACTCTTTTGAACAAAAACTTTTTCAAATTCTTGAGAAGCTTTCTTGGCAAAATCTAGACCATGGTAAATTTTAACTATTTCAAAAGCTAATTCTTTCTTGGCTTGCATAGGATTTATACTTGCTTTTTCAAGGTTGGTTTTTAGGGTTTTAATTTCTTTTTGAGATTTATCGGTACAAAGTTCAAAATAAGATAAAATTAACTCATCTCTCAAGCTCATTATTTTACCATACATTTCATTGGGTGGATCTGAAAGACTTATGGTATTGTTAAAGGACTTACTCATTTTTCTACCATCTAAACCCAACAGCAAAGGGCAAGTGATCACGAATTTTTCTTTATCCCGATATATTTTTTGAAGCTTTCTTCCAACCAACATATTAAAGGTCTGGTCTTGCCCTCCGATTTCAGCATCGACATCTAAAGCTACCGAATCGTAACCTTGCATCACAGGATATAAAAACTCTGGGAGCCAAATCTCTCGACCTTTTTTAAGGCGCTCTTGAAACATATGGCGCTCTAAAAGCTGAGACACGGTAAAATTGGCTGCGATTTTAATAAGCTCTGGAAAGGTCAATTTAGCAAGCCATAAATGATTATAAACAAACCGCGTTTTTTGAATATCAAGAATTTTGGCTATCTGTTTTTTGTAAGTAGCCATATTGGTTTTTATTTCTTGAGGCCTCAAAGGTAACCTAGCTCTCTCGCGACCCGAAGGATCGCCGATCATAGCTGTAAAAGTACCAAAAAGGATAATAATTTCGTGGCCTAATTTCTGAAATTCTCTTAATTTTCTTAAAATTACAGCATGCCCTAAATGGATATTAGGCGAAGTTGGGTCAATACCAAAATAAATTTTAAGTTTTTTAGTCTTTAAAGCTTTCAAAAATAACCTAGGGCTTGGTAAAATCTCAACTATGCCCCTTGAAAGAACTTGATTAATTGCCTTGGAAGTTGTAAGTGGCATAATATAAAATGAAGGTCTTATTTTAATTTATTTACCATATGAAATCCCAGAAAAAAAGAGGTATTATTTTTAAAATTCTGAAGTTTTTTGGAATTTTATTTTTTGCAGTTTTAATTTTGGCCCTATCTTTGTTTGTCTGGGTAGCTAAAGACTTGCCTCGGCCAGAAAAATTCACTGAAAGAGAGCTTGCTCAGACCACAACGATTTATGACCGGACAGGCAAAGTTATTTTGTACACTATCTTTGGTGAGGAAAAAAGAACTTATGTGTCTCTGGAAAATATTCCTCTAAAACTCCAGCAGGCAATTTTGGTAATGGAAGACAGCAGATTTTATCAACACTTTGGTTTAGATTTTAAAGGCATTCTAAGATCGTTATGGTTAAATTTTAAAATTAAAGATATAGTATACGGAGGCTCAACTATATCCCAACAGCTCATTCGCTCAACTTTCTTACCTCACGAGAAAACCTTATTTAGAAAAATAAGAGAAGTAATTTTAACTTTAGAACTTGAAAGGCGCTATAGCAAAGATCAGATTTTGGAATGGTATTTAAACCAGGTTCCTTTTGGCAATAATGCTTATGGCGTGGAAGCAGCCAGCCAAACTTACTTTGGAAAACCTGTTTCCCAATTAGAATTACCCCAAATGGCTATTTTAGCAGCTCTCATTAAGGCCCCAAGCTATTATTCACCCTATGGCCAAAACACAAAAGAACTATTTGAAAGAAAAAATTTGGTTTTGGACCGAATGGCCCAAGAAAAATATATAACTTTAAAAGAAGCTCAAGAAGCTAAAGAAGCTAAAATTACTTTTGCAAAAAATGTTACACCTATCAAAGCTCCGCACTTTACTTTATATGTTAAAGATTTATTGGAGAAAATGTATGGCCAAGAGTTTTTAAAAACTAAAGGTCTAAATGTCATAACCACCTTAGACTGGGAATTGCAGCAAACAGCAGAAAAAATAGTTAAAAAATGGGCTAACCAAAATATAACTTTTAGAGCCTATAACGCAGCTTTGGTAGCTTTAGAGCCTTCAAGTGGCGATATTTTGGCAATGGTAGGATCAAAAGACTGGTTTGGCGAACCTTTTCCCAAAAACTGCATTCCTGGCCAAAATTGCCTCTTTGATCCTCAATTTAATGTCGCAACCTCTCTTCCTGGCAGACAACCAGGTTCGGCTTTTAAACCTATTGTCTATGCAGTTGCCTTTGAAAAAGGTTATACAGATAAAACAATTGTGGTTGATGAACCTACCAATTTTGGTATTTGGGGCGGAAAACCTTATATTCCCAAAAATTATGATGGCCGTTTTAGGGGACCTGTAACTTTAAGGCAGGCTTTGGCCCAATCGCTTAATGTTCCTTCGGTAAAAGTTTTAGCTTATTTAGCAGGTTTACAAGATAGTATTAAAATGGCAAAAGAAATGGGAATTACCACTCTAACCCAACCCCCTTCTTTTTATGGACTGTCTTTAGTTTTAGGAGGTGGAGAGGTAAAATTGTTAGATTTAGTTACAGCTTATGGAGTTTTTGCAAACCAAGGAGCTTTTGTTCCGTATAGAGCTATCTTAAAAATTCAAGATCAAAAAGGGACGGTCTATTTTGAAGCTAAAAAACCTGCGCCAAAACAAATAATCTCAAGTTCTACTGCCAATTTAATTTCAGATATTCTCTCTGACAATATCGCTCGCAGTCCTATCTTTGGTTTAAATTCGCCCTTGTATATTCCTGATTTTAAAGTCGCTGTCAAAACTGGCACGACCACTGAATTTAGAGATAACTGGACAATTGGTTACACTCCATCTTTAGTCGTAGGAGTTTGGACTGGCAATAACGACAACTCTCCAAACAGCGGAGAACCTGGTGTAAGGACCGCAGCCCCTTTATGGCGAGAATTCTTTTTAGAGGCGTCTAAAAAATACCTGCCAAAATCCTTCAATTAAAATTTAACCAGTCCTAAAGTAAAAATCCAACCATCTATTGACAAGTAATGAAAATTTGACCTAGAATGGAATTACAACTACCTTAACAAAAAGGAGGGAACAGAATGCGAAGCTTGAAGCTTTTGGGATTAGGAGCTTTGGTAGTCTTCTTGGCTTTAACCAGCTTGAGCGCGGTAAGTATGGGATTAAGACAGCAAGATTGTTTCATTGCTCACGAAGGAGAGTGGACCTTGTATGACATTGGAGAGCAAACCTTTCTTTGGAGATCTCAAGATAAAGCTGCGGTTGCTACTATCACAAATCCCTCGCTACTACCAGTTACTATTGTGACAGATGATCTTGAGTTCATTCTAAGACCTTCAGGTAGCACAACAATTCACAGTAAAATAATCGGTATTAAGCTACACACAAGGGAAATTGTCGGCGCATTCTCACAAACTGAGTCAACTTTCTTTCTTGCTCCCCAACCAGTCAAGATCGAGCTGTTTCTTGAGCAAACTGGAGATATAACCCATGTGTTGGTATTCAAAGGATCAGAGAAGGTCGCTGATATTCGGTGCGGTCGATTTAACGCTCCTGATTGTAGGGGCTTGATTAGTGATCCAATGTATACTGGAGAAGCTTCTAAACTGGTTCTAGCTCCAGATTCAGACACATCAGGCCAGTTTAGAATTGTAGTTTATAACTTTGTTAGAGGCACCTATCTTCTCAGGATACAGTTCCCATAAGTAACTAGCTTTTAAAAGCAAGGGCTAGAAGATTCTTTCTAGCCTTTTTGCTTTATCATCTAAGGCTTGCGCTTCTTGTTTGCGTGCATCATTGTTATCACTCGCTGATCACGATCACGCCTCAAACAGCCAAGCATAGCACAAGGCTTTTTTCTTGTTGGGCCTAAAACAATTGGTAGAGCTCACCCCTCTCTAAAAACCCCTCTAAAATGCGTTAAAATGCCCCTTAAATCGCTTTTTGACCCCTCGGGGGTATTTCTCCCCCACTCCGCCAGCCAAAGCCTGCTAAAAGCTTAAAAAATGGGGAACTAAGGATTAGGAGGATTGAGAGCCTCTGGCTTTGATCTCCTTTAAGCGATCGTAGATGGTTCCCCGGGAGCACTTTGAAATAAGTTTGGATATAGTCCTCTCGCCTACCCTATTTTGTAGATTATCTTTTTAACAATTGCTTTTCCTAAAAAATCATTAATCTCTTTTTTTATTTCCTCTTCTTTAATTTTTGCTTCTTGGGCTACAAAATGATTAAGAGCTCTTACAACTAAAATGCCATTTTTAAAGGAAAGAGGCTCTAATAAATTTGCGGTTTTTTCTTTAAAAACTTTTTTAGAAATTTTTTGCCAAAATTCTTTTATCTTGACTTCTTGAAGGCCTTTTTGAATGCGCGGATTTGACTCAAGTTTTTTAACAAGAATTTCTTTAAGAGAAAAAAACATTGTAAAAAGCTATTTTTGTTTAATAGGCATCACTATGTAAAAATAGCTTTCGTCTTCTGGAGCTTTTAAAACAGCTGGGCCCTCTTCTGAACTAAAAGAAAAAATAATATTAGGAGTCTTGAATTTATTTAAGCCTTCACTCAAAAATCGATGGTTAAAAGAGATGGTGAGTGGGTCACCTTTAATTCTTGATGGAATTAAGACTTCGTTTTCGCCAACTTCACTGCTTTGAGCAAAAAGTCGAGTAGTTTGAGTTCTAGGATCAAGGTCTAGCCTTACTTCAGAGCTTCGTCCTGAAAAAATGCTGACGATTTTAAGTTTGCTTACCAGGAGTTCTCTTTCAAAAATGGCTGAAACTTTAAATTCTGTTGGAATAATTTGTTGATAATCAGGATAGTGACCTTCAATTAGTTGAGAAGTGATTTGAATTTTGGGAGTACCTAATTCCTGGCTCATAACTTCAAACATTATTTGATTTTCAGAAAGATAAATTTTAGCTAGATCTAGATTGTTTTGAAAAACATTAGCAATTTCTCTAGAGGTTGTCTTTGGTAAAATAAGAGCAATTTCTTTTTTAAGTTCTTTAAAGTCGGCTTTTATTCTTTTTTCAGCCAACCTAAAACTATCTGAAGCTGCAGTTATAAGTTCTTGAGGCGAAAATCTAAGATATACACCTGAAAGCTCAGGTCGCATTTGGCTAGGAGAAGTAAAATCTACAACTTGAGAAATAGCAAAAGCCAAAGACTGAGCTTCTATTTTACACAAAACATCTTTTAAAATTGGGATGATTGGATACTCGCTAGCTTCTTGTCCGATTATTTTAGCTAAACCATCTTGGCTTTTGATATTGAGAACATTATTTTTTAACATCAACTCTATTTTGTCTCCAGAAATAGAGCTTATAAAATTAGAAAGAATGTTAGCTGGAACAAGGACTTTACCTTCTTTTTCAACTTTAGCTAAAACCCAAAAAATTACACCTGTTTCTAAATTAGTAGCACCAATTTTTAAGATATTGTCAGTTGCTTCCAATAAGATATTTTGAATTATAGGCAAACTTGCAGATTTTTGAGCCAAACGCGAAGCCAAATTTATTCCCGTCAAAAATTCATTTTTAATAAGAGTTAGTTTCATAAAATTAAGATAAACTTATTATTAATATTTTGGGTAAAAAAGCCTTAAAACCAGTATTTACTAAATAAAATTAGCTTTATATTTTTGTGGAAAAATTGGGGATAAATTTTAGGGTCTTTTATTTTTATTTTTGTCCACTGTAAATTTTACTTAAAATTAACGAGATTTCCTCACTCAATTCACTATTTTGCTCGAGCTCTTTTTTTATTTTCTCTACACCATAGATAGCTGTAGTATGGTCTTTGCCTCCAAAACGCCTACCGATTAAGGGATAAGAATAATTAAATTCTTCTCTTAAAATGTACATTGCTATTTGACGAGGCTTTACAATTTCTTGTTTTCTGGTGTTAGCTAACAATTCTTTTTCAGATATATTGTAAAATTCAGCTACACTTTTTACTACTAAATTTGGAGCAGCTTTTTGTTTTGGTTTGCGAATTAGAGGCTCTAAAATTGCTTTAGCTTCTTGTAAAGACAATTGACGATTTGTGAGTTTTTGAGACAGAGCAAGGCGATTTAGAGCTCCTTCTAACTCTCGGACATTATTTTTAATATGAGTAGCTATAAACTCGAAAATTTCTTGAGAAAAATTAAGTCCTTGTTCTTGGGCCTTTACTTTCAAGATAGCTACCCGAGTTTCAAAATCAGGTAGGCCAATATCAACTACCATACCACCTTCAAAACGAGATATCAATCTTTCTTCAAGAGCTAAAATACTTCTTGGTGGACAGTCAGAAGATATAACTACCTGCTTATTTTGTTGGTATAAAATATTAAAAATATGGAAAAATACTTCTTGAGCTTTTTCTTTGCCAGCTAAAAATTGAATATCGTCAATAATTAAAACATCTGCCAGTCGATATTTTTCTTTAAAACGCTCCATCTCGTTGCCCTTGATAGCTGTTATCATTTCTGAAGTAAATTTTTCTGAGGTAAGATAAAAAACCCTTTTTTTATCGTTATGAGTTATTATTTTATTACCAATAGCTTGCAAGAGATGAGTTTTTCCAAGTCCTACCCTTCCATACAAAAATAAGGGATTATAGACCAAACCAGGCTTTTCGCTCACACCCCAAGCTGCAGCATGCGCTAATTCATTTGATGAGCCAACAACAAAATTTTCAAACCGGTATTTAGGATTAAGACCCGTCTCTTTTTCTTTGGCGAATTTTTCAAAATCAATTTGGGTCTTTTGGGCTAAAGCTGTATTTGAGGGAATTTTTGTTTGAACTATGGCCGAACTTTCAACTTTATAACTTATTTCCTTGATATTTGGCAATAGTTCTTTAATAATTTGCTTAATGCTCTTGTGATATTTGTTTTCCAGCCACTCTTTTGAGAATTTATTTGGAACTGAGATTACAATTTCGTCCTGGTTAATAGCAGAGATCTTAGTGTTTTTAAACCAAGTAGCAAAATTAGCTTGATTAATTTCGAGTTGAATTCTAGCTAAAACAGCTCGCCATAGTTGTGCAGGCTCAAGATTTGAGATATTTTCTATAGGGTGATCACTTTTCATAATAGCTAGCTTCTATTTTACCACGAGCTCAAAACCTAGAATCAAGAGCTAGTATTATCAACAAAAATCAAATAGGTGTTTATAAGATGTGAAGATTGTGTGGAGAAAATTCGATCTTTTTGAGATTGACCTTAGCTCTATTATTTGATAATTTAATACTACGCTCACTTAATTTCAAAAGCAAATTTTAAAAATGAGCATTACCTACCAACCAAAAAAGAAAAAAAGAAAGAGAACTCATGGCTTTTTAAAGAGACAAAGCACTAAAGCTGGAAGAAATGTTTTAAAAAGAAGACGCCAAAAAGGAAGGTGGCGCCTTACAGTATAATATTTTAGCTTTCATAATGCTACCAAGGGAAAATAGACTTAAAAAAAAGAAAGACTTTGAAAGAGTTTTTAAAGAAGGCAAGTTTCTTAAAAATAATTCTTTTATCTTGGGTTTTGTTAAAAATGAATTAGAAAATGTCTCTAGATTTGGAATTATTGTAAGCAGTAAAGTTTCAAAAAAATCAGTTATTCGAAATAAAATTAAGCGGAGAATAAGAGCTATAATAAGAGATTTATTACTTAAAACAACACCAGGAATTGATGCGGTTTTGATTGCTTTGCCTTTGACCGTCCAACACAATTTTTATGAATTAAAAGAGCAGTTAATTGCTCTTTTTGAAAAAGCTAAAATTCTAAAGTGAAGGCTTTGATCTTAAAATTGATAAAAATTTACCAAGGATTCCTTTCTCCCAGCAGGGGACTTTTTGCTTTTTTATGGAGTTGGCTTGGTTGGTTACCTTACAGATTAGTTTGCCGTTTCTATCCAAGCTGTTCTGATTATACTTATTTGGCTATCCAAAAATATGGTGTTATAGTTGGCTTGATAAAAGGCCTTTGGCGAATTTTGCGTTGTAATCCTTTAAGCAAAGGTGGACTAGATTATCCTTAAATTTCAATATGATTTTCTCTGATATCTTTAACATTATCTTGTATCAACCTATTTTTAATGCCCTAGTTTTTTTGTATATTTTTTTGCCAGGTCAAGATCTTGGCCTGGCAATTATTGTTTTGACTGTTCTTTTAAAATTTTTACTTTCGCCAATTTCCATCCAAGGACTTTTGAACCAGAAAAAGTTATCTGAACTTCAACCTAAAATTAAGGTCCTGCAAGAAAAATTTAAAAATAACAAAGAAGAGCAGGCTTTAGCAATAATGAAATTATATAAAGAGGAAGGTATAAACCCTCTTTCTGGATGTTTGTCTATAATTTTGCCAATTCCCTTCTTAATTGCAATTTACCGAGTTTTTTGGCAAGGCTTACATCCAGAACAATTTAATTTGCTTTATTCTTTTGTGCCAAGGCCCGAAAATTTTGATTCAACCTTTTTAGGCCTGATTGATCTTAATTCACCTTCACCAATTTTAGCTGTTTTGGCAGGGGTAGTTCAATATTTGCACTCAAGACAAACTTTGCCTCCAACTTCCAAAATTAGATCTCAAAAAGAAAAAATCGATATCCAAGTCCTAATCAAGAATCAAATGCTTTATTTTTTTCCATTTTTAACTATTATAATTTTATTACAGTTTCCATCAGCAGCTGCCTTGTACTGGTTAGTTTCAGTTTTACTTTCAATCTTTGAATACAATTTGGTTATAAAAGGATTTAAAATATGAATAATTCTCAAGAAAAAATCAAAAAAATTGTCAAAGAGCTTTTTGATAAAATGGGTTTTGAAGCTGAAGTGAGGATAGAACCTCCTGTTCAAAATACTTTGAAAGTTAAAGTCAAAATTCAAGAGCCAAGAGTTGTTATTGGTCAGTCAGGCCAACAGCTTTTGGAGTTGCAACACCTTTTACGTCTTATTTGCCAAAAATACCTACCAAAAGGTATGTTTTTAGATCTAGACATTAATGATTACAAACAAAAAAAAGCTGTTTATTTAACCCAATTAGCTTTAGAGATAGCAAACGAAGTGGCCCTGACCAAAAAAGAAAAAGAGCTTCCTCCAATGCCTCCTTATGAAAGGCGCATCATTCATTTAGCTGTTCAAAATCATCCCAATGTAGTTACAGAAAGCATCGGCCAAGGTTCGAATCGCAGAGTTATCATAAAACCAAGAACTTAATTTAACCATTTTTATAAGGGACCCATTAATTGTTTTTTTGCTTGTCGAATTTTAGCTACTTCTTCAGGCGCGGTTGTGATGATTTGATCTTCGGCATAAGAAGCTACAACCCTGATTGCCACGTGTTTTTGGCCTGCAAAAAATAGACCTTCACCTACTGGAGCTTCTATTAAAAAATTCTTTTCAGCTTCGGTTAAACCAAAAGTTTTGGTAACCAATTCTGCAGCTGCGGTGCTTTGTTTCATCAAAAGTCGTAAAGCTGAGTTATTAATAATTGGTTTGCCATAGTCTGATTTTAAAAAGTCAATAACATCTTGGGTCACAGTAGTAAGGCCCAGCCAGTATTTTCGGCCTCTTTTAGCTAAACCATAAAGAAAAGAGGCGCCATCTTCGCTTTGCATCAACCACCAAGCTTCGTCTACAACCATAATCCGCTTTTTAAATTCTCTCCGGATGGCATTCCATATATATCTCATTACAATATACATTGCCATAGGCCTTAAACTTTCTTCCATATCTCGAATACCAAAAACAACCAATTGATTGTCTATATTAATGTTGGTAGGTTGATTAAAAAAGCTAGCGAAGGTGCCCTCGGTGAATTTTTGTAATCTTCTCAATAAACTTTCTGCACCCTCCATTGTTTCTAAAATATCTTGTAAATCAGAGAGCATTGGAATTCTTTGAGGCCATTCTCGGGGGTCAGTTTCTGGAGTAATATCTCTGACAGCATAAGTTTCGGTAATGGCCCGGTCAATAATTGCGTCCTCTTCTGGAGTTAAACCTCCCAACATTATTCTTATGAGGCCTACTAAATTTATGATATTAGATCTCAGCACATCCTCTGGGGTTTCGTCCTCTGTTGGTTGAGGGAGATCAAAGGGATTTATTCTATGGGGAGAACTCAAAGATATTTTAAAGTAAGAACCTCCTACTGCATCGCACAAAAATTCATATTCATGCTCTGGGTCAATGATGATAACTGAAGTTCCCAGCATCAGAGATCTTAAAACTTCTAATTTCACAGCATAAGATTTGCCGCCACCTGCAACACCAAAAACGGTAAGGTTTGCATTTTCTAAAGCAAAACGGTCAAACAAAACCAAAGAATTGTTGTGTTTATTTATGCCATATAAAATGCCTTCATTGGAGCTTAGATCGAAAGATATAAAAGGGAACATTGAAGACAAAGGTGCAGTGTTCATTGGAGTGTAAATTTGCAAAAGATCCAGGCCATAGGGGCAAGTAGTGATAAAACCCTCTTTTTGCTGGAAAAGAGCTGGTTTAATATAGACCAACCTAGCTTCAAATATGGAGCGCAAAGTGGTTTCTATTTCTTTTAACTCCTGCTCGGTTTTGCCATAAATAGTAATATAAACTCCTACATGGAACATTTTCTCTTGGGCGGTTTGTAAACGATCTCTTAGTTCTTCTAAATCGCGGTAGGCGGTTTCAAGCTCAGGGTCGCGAACCAGACCTTTCTCTTCTCGATCCATAATTTCTGACTGAACTTCAGCAACTCTTTTTCTTAATTGTCTTAAAACCTCACTTACATCTGCTGGATATACAAACAAAGCCACATCCAAAGGCGTATCCAAATTCACAATAGGCGACATCCAGGCTGTGCTCAAATAGCGAGGAAAGGAAAAGACAAAAAAGGATTTTGCTAATCTCTCACCTAATTTTAAATACCCTTGAGTAATTTCAATCGAAGCTGGGGCAATAATATCTTTGATGGTGATTGGCGTGCCAAAGGTTATTTCAGGTAAGGTAGGTTTTTTGGATTTTGTTAAAAAAGGGATACGCATAAGTTCTAATTACTGGGTTAAGAGCTCTGGAGGCACTTCTGGAAAATAACCAACTTCAGCCTCTTGGGGGTGGTGTAGGGCCCAGAAAAGCTCAATTAATTCTGCACTCGTAAGAGGTATCGCTCTCAAGCCCATTCTTTTTAGACCCAAAGCTACAAACTCCATCCTTTGCCACAACTGAGTTTTAGCTCTTTGAAATGCTTCTTCAGTCAGCTGAGCGATAGCTTTTTTGCCGCCCCCTATACCCATTTCCCCTAAAGCAAAAGGCACCACGCAGTAAAAGTTTTTAGTCATAATTGTGCCTTCTGAAACCAACTGCTCTATAAATTGACGATAACTGATGGTTTGAGCTTTCAAAAGTTCGTTTTGTTGTTTTTGTTCCAACTCTTTTAGTTTATCTAGGTAACCAGTGATGTTCAATTTTCTAGATTGGACATAAATTTCAAGCGGAAAGTCAAGAGAATTTAAAAAATCTTGAAAAAGATAAATTAAAGCATCCTTTTCTTCTTGGGGCTTTAAAGCAAAATTCAAAGAAGAGACCATTAAAACTCCTCTCAAGCCTTTGTTCTTGAGGATGATTATGCCTTCTCTTATCTGATCAAATTCCAAAAATTGTTGGGTAGGGATTTTAGCCATTTTGCACTTTTTATTATTAATTATAAATTATGTTCCTGTTTCAACTCGGCGGGCCATTTCTCCCAAGTGGCTTCGCTCAACGATTCTCAAAGAACCTTCACTGGTTATTTCTTTTAAAGTTGGCTCTTTTTTTCTTTCTGGCTGAACTTTTTTTAAAACAAAAGCCATAGCACCCTTTCTTTCCCAGAGGTAAAGTTTAGGGCCCAAAGTATACCTGAAAAAATTAAAAAGCACAGTTGAGAAAGGTCGACCACCGATTTTCACAAAAATTGCTAAAAAAGCAAATAGGGTTGTTAAGCTAGTTATCACCCAAAACAAAAATTTAGAAGGCAAAGTAAGCCATAAGATCCCAAGACCTAGAGCTGTTACTCCCAAGAACATAAACTGCCTAAAGGTAATACCAAAGACAATCACTGGCTGTCTTTCAATAAATTTGGGCACAGAAAATTCCATATTTTTATTTTAATAATTTCAAAAAGGATTCTTACAAGGATTTCATTCTTGTCTTTTTTACTTTTACTCTGGAACCTCTCTATAAGGGTCTATGGTCTTTGGCCCTTCAGGCTGTTTTCTTATTTCTTTAATAGAGGATTCTGTTTGTAGGCTTTGAGTTTGACCCTGGACTGCTTCATAGCCATACAATAAAGCTAAACTTTCTTTTACTCTATTGAAAATGAGTCGATGAATTTGGTGACTAATTTTTTTTGCCTCTTGGTCATTAAGTCCTACCTCTTGTTGTAAAGCTGTTTGGAATTTATCTGGCGCCATTAAACCCAAAAGCACTCTGCCTGTAAGTTTTGCAACTTTTGATTCTCTTTCATCTTCTATTCCTGCCAATTTGCAAGCTAAAGTAATATTATCTGAAGTCTCCATAGAAAAAATAGCATCTTTTAAATCTTCTGGTAAGAGTTCATAAATTTTCCAAAGTTCGTCTTGAGAAAGTTCTTTGGCCATAAATTCATAAATTAAAGAATTCTATTGAAGGGACCTTGAGTATTTTTAATTATATCAAATTTTAAAAAAGAACAAAGGAGCCATGTTCAGCTTATGGCTCCTTTTTTTGGAATAATTCTCCAAACAAGGGTTTTATGACTTGTTCGTAGAGCACTTGGACTAATCCCCTAAAAAACTCTAGCCAGTAAGACATCCAGTTGACTATATTCTGGCCCAGGGCCTTACCTAGCGTAATTCCTGCTGTGCTGTCTGGAAAGACCACGCCCTTCACAATGAAGGGCAGAAAGATGAAAATAAGAAGAAGAACTGTTTTTACGATTTTCCAACCCAGTCTCCAGAACCTTATTCTCTGTTGTTCAGCCATTGTATTTCCTCCTTTTGTATAGAGCTGGCAAAATTATACCAAAACATTGACAAAAGTCAAGAGTTTTGATATTCTGACCTCAGCTTTATTGACAATCTAGAAAGGAGGCAAAATGGCTGAGAGAGTTGAAAAAGAGAAAGAAACGCAGGTTAGCTGGCTTCAAAATCCTCTGATAAGGTATGCCTTTGCCTTTTTTTGGTATTTGTTAACCATAGGCCTCGTAACCTTGATAAGTAGGGCAACTACTGGAACATCAGGAGGAATTTTTGTTTTGATGGGCTTTGCATTATCGATGGTTGGGCTAAATCTTCTCTATCTTAAAAAGAGAAGGTTTAGAGGAACAATTGTGACCGTTCTAGGAGCTTTCCTTTTTATTTTTTGGGGCCTACTGCCGATGCTTTCTGGATCTATAATCGGGACAATCATTGCCCTTCCATTAATGGTGATGATTGTTCTTGGCATAGGGTACTTTGTTCTTGCAAGATATAATGCCTTCTTCACAATCATAGAAGAAGGTTACAGCAAAATTGTTTTAAGAGCTGGCAGGTTCAAAAGGGTTTTAATTCAGTGGGAGGGTTATACCCTAGATCCAGAAGGCAACATAGTAAAGATCGGCGTTCCCATCAAAGAAGGTTTAGAGGTTCCAGAAGGCACACCAGGAGCAACGATCTATAGAGCTCCAACCTCTTTTGAGCTTTTCTTGATGGGAAACCTTTTTGGCGGGTTTTGGCTCTTTAGTCTGGTGTGGCCCTTTGACTCTATTCATACTTATAAGTTTGAGTGGGTAGGCGTTGATACCGATGGGCAACCCAGAAGGCATGAACCCCGTCTCGTAGATTATGTCTTTCTCAAAGACGATCTTTACTATCGTTTTTTGGGAAAGATAGAGGATGTTAACAAGGTTCCGCTCGACTTTGAGACAGTTTTCACAATTAGAGTGCTCAATCCTTCCAAAGCTCTATTTAGGGTTGAGCATTGGTTAGAGAATACCCTGAACCGGATCGTCTCTGAGCTTCGGAAAATTGTAGGTAAATTTTCATACGAGGATATCACCACAAAGGAAGGAACGATTGGCAAAATCCTTGAACAGCTGCAGGTTCTTCTTGATAATCTCAGGCGCGAATGGGGCGTATTAGTCAGAGAGATACGCTTCATTCGTATAGATCCACCAGAGGAGATTAGGCAAGATACAATTAAAATGTATCTTGCTCAAAGGGAAGCAGAAAGAATAGTGGTTGAGGCTGAAGCCAGGAGACAAGAGTTGAACCTTCGTGGAGAAGGTGAAGCTCTAAGAATTGGCCATGTGTATGATAAGCTTCAAAGTTACGGTAACTTTGCTCTAGCTGTGAGGTGGTTTGAGGCCCTTGAAAAAGGTCAAACCAACTGGATAGTGCCAGCAGGGTTTAGAGAGCTTATTAGTGAAATCACATCGGCCATTTTGGGCAAACCTTTGTCTCCAGAGGAAATCACGCCTCAGCAAGCTAAAGCGATTCTTGAGATTTTAAAAAAGGAGGTCGAGAAAGAGAAAAGAAGGAAAAAGCCAAATAATTAAAAATTAAAGGAGCCCTCTTTGGGCTCCTTTAATTTTATCTTCGCCATATTGGAGGTATGGGTTCTGGTCTTAAAAGTTCTAGCAATATCCCCCACCCCCATCTTCCTCCTTTCTTTTCTTCAATTTTCTTCTCCTCACTCTTTTTCTCAGCTTCCTTTTCTTTGGCCTCACTTTTTGACATCAAAATAGGATCATACCTGCCTTCTTTTCTATCTTGTTCTCTAAATTTTCTCTCGTCATATATTAGTTCTAAGTCTTCTGTGAGCTCTTGCCGTTTTTTCTTGTCCGTGGTTCTTTTGAGCTCCTCTTTTGTATTGTTGTATTCTTTTTCTAATTCCTCATCTGTCATCTGTCTTAATTTGGCAATGCGATTTAAAAGCTGATTTGATCTTTTATCTGAAATTTCTTGCCACTTTATAACTCCCAAGCTTTATCCCCCCTTTTTATTTAAGATGCGCTTCTTTGGTATTTATAACAAAAACCTATCTTAGTCAAGTTTCAAGAAATAATTTAATCCTAAAATTTTGTAAAAAGGGTATTTGAAATTTGACATTAGAATTGAATCAGGTATCATTAAAGATGAAGTTTGATGCCAGCTAAAGCTGGCATTTTAAAAAACTTATGGATCTTAAATCTTTATCTTTATCTATAAATCAAATTGCAGAACAAAAAGGCATTTTGCCAGAAAAAGTCCAAGAAATTTTAGAACAAGCCCTAGCTGCAGCTTACAAGAAAGAATATGGACGAAAATCCCAACGGCTTGAAGCTAAATTTGATCCCAACACTGGCCAGATCAAATTCTGGCAGGTTTTAGAAGTTGTTGATGAAAATATGCTGTATTCTCAAGAAGAATTAAAGGCTCTGCAAGAAGCAAAAAGAAAAGAGCTTTTAGAACCCACAGACCAAGAACAAAAAGGAGCTCAGAAAATTAAATTTAATCCTGAAAAACACATTCTACTTAAAGAGGCAAAGAAACTTGATCCTAAAGCTCAGGTTGGAAATTTTATTAGAATTCCATTAGAACCCAAACAAAATTTTGGCAGAATTGCTACTCAAACTGCAAAACAAGTAATTTTACAAAAATTGAGAGAAGCTGAAAGAGAGACCATATTTTCTGAATACAAAGGCAAGGAAGGTCAAGTGGTCTCAGGGATAGTTCAAAGGGTAGAAGCTGGGGCGGTTTATGTTGATTTGGGTAAAGCCATTGGTTATCTTCCAAAAACAGAACAAATTCCTAATGAGAAATATACCCCAGGGCAAAGATTGAAGTTTTATCTCCTGGCAGTTGAAAATGATCCCAAAGGCCCAAAAATTCTTTTGTCTAGGGCTTATCCTAAATTTATTTCTAAACTTTTTGAATTAGAAGTTCCAGAAATCGCCTCAGGTCAAATTGAAATTAAAGCTATTGCCAGAGAACCTGGTTCAAGATCTAAAATTGCCTTAATGTCTCGCCAGGAGAATCTTGATCCAGTAGGTTCAGCTATTGGTCAAAGAGGTAGTCGGGTCGGAGCTGTAATCTCAGAATTAGGAGGGGAAAAAATAGATATTATTCAGTATTCAGATGACTCTTCAGAATTTATAAAAAATGCTTTATCTCCAGCCAAAGTCAAAGAGCTTAAAATTATGCCCAAAAACCGAGCTCTTTGTTTGGTAGAGCCAGACCAACTTTCTTTGGCTATTGGCAAAGATGGTCAAAATGTTAGGTTAGCTAGCATGCTAACTGGTTGGAAAATTGATGTTAAAAGCCTTCAAGACATAGAGAATGGCTCTAAAAACCAATAAACCTGTATGAGTTTCAAAATAATTATTACCCTTCCTGAGTATAAGAAAATATCTCAAGGAGTGAAACGAAAGAGAATTAAAGTAAAAGAAAGCGAAGTTGAGCAGACCTTACAAGAAATCCGTAAAAGCCGGCCCAAATTGAGACAAGTTTTAAGACCAGCTAAAATAGGTGACTTTGTGGAAATTGAATTTTGGGGGGTCTCACCTCCTCTGCCTAGAGAAAGAGATGCTTTCTTGTTAGGTTCAGGGCAATTGCTTCCTGGTTTTGAGGAACAAATAATTAATTTAGCTCCAGGCCAAGAAAAAGAATTTATTTTATGCGTGCCCCAAAGCCACTATCGAAAAGATTTAGCTGGAAAAGAAGTCAAATTTAGAATTTCTTTAAAGCAGGTGCAAGAAGTTGAATTTCCAGAATTAACAGACGAATTTGCCAAAAGCTTGGGAAAATTTGAAAGTTTAGCTGATTTAAAGCGCAGTATCAAAGAAGGTTTGAGCCTTGAGAAGGAACTTCAAGAAAGCCAAAGAGTCAGAGAAGAAATTTTAAATCTTATCTTGAAAGAAACCAAAATTGAGATTCCAAAAGAGTTAGTAGAGAGAGTAAAAACTCGGCAATTAGAAGAGCTAAAAGAGTTTGTTCAAAATCAATTTAAAATTCCTTTTGGAAACTACTTAGAAAATATAGGTAAGTCAGAAAAGGAACTTAAAAATAGTTTAGAAGAATCTGCCAGAAAACAAATTGCTTTTTCAATAATTCTTTCAGAGATTGCCAAGAGAGAAGGCCTGACAGTTTCAGATCAAGAAGTAAATGATGAAATCCAAAAATATTTAAATAAAAGCCACTTTCGAACTCCAAAAGAAGTCCAAGAAAAAATTGATTTAGATCAACTGAAATCTTACACCAGAGAGATGTTAATTCAGCAAAAGGTTTTAGAAATGCTTGAAAATTTGGCTCAAAGAGAGTAAACTAAAAACTATTAGAAAAATTCAAAAATAATATGGTTATTGTTCCAACCGTTATCGAAAAATCAACCTATGGCGAGAGGGTTTATGATATTTATTCTCGGCTTTTGAAAGAAAGGATTATTTTTGTGCAAGGTCCAATTGTGGACAGCGTGGCCAATACTATTATTGCCCAGCTTTTATTTTTGAGCTCTAAAGATCCAGAAAAGGACATTCAGCTCTATATTAATAGTCCTGGAGGCTCAGTTACTGCTGGACTGGCTATTTATGATACTATGCAGTATGTAAAGTCAGATATCTCTACGGTGTGCATTGGTATGGCAGCTTCAATGGCAGCTGTTTTGTTGGCTGCTGGCACCAAAGGCAAAAGATTTGCTTTGCCAAATTCCCAAATTATGCTTCATCAGGTAGCAGGTGGAGCTACAGGTCAAGCAGCTGACATTGAAATTGCTGCCAGGCAAATAGTTAAGATGCGACAGAGACTTAATGAGATCTTGGCAAAGCATACTGGCCAAAAACTCGAAAAAGTAGAAAAAGATACCGATCGCGATTTTTATCTCTCAGCCCAGGAAGCTAAGGAATATGGCATAATAGATCAGGTAATTCAGAGTGCCAAGGAAGCAAAAAATAAGAATTAGGAATTGATTTTAGAGATTAAAATCACTTCTTAAGATACTCTTTTACTTTCTCTACCAATTCTGTTGGCGTGTATTGGGTTTTAATAATGTATTCTTTAATGCCCAAAGCTGAAGCTTTAGCTTTAGTGTTAGCATCGTCATAGTTTGAAAAAACCAAAATTGGGATGTCAAACCCGTGTTTTTTCTCTTTTAATTTTTCAACAAAGCTAATGCCATTTGCTCTTGGCAAAAGAATATCCAAAAGAATTAGATCTGGGACTTCTTTATCAACCTTTTCTAGAGCCTCTTCAGCGCTAAAAGCTACCGCAACCTCAATTCCTTCTGACTCAAAACGTTCTTTGTACATTTCAGCAAGTATATTTTCGTCTTCAACGATAAGTATTTTCATAATTTTTAGAAACTTAAAGAAGCTCAAATCTAATCTTCGCTTGTGGCTCTCAATACTTCTTCTAAAGAAGTTATTCCTTGGATGGCCTTAATAAAACCATCTTCAGCCATTGTTCTCATACCTTCTTTTTTAGCTTGCTCTTGAATTTTGTCAGCTGAAGATCTCAAAACAATAAGCTCTTTTATGGTGCTCGTTACTGCCAAGACCTCAAAAATCCCAATTCTACCTTTGTAGCCCTCCTGGCATTCTTTTGAGGGTTTGGGTCTATAAAAATCTAAAGCTTCTAAGCTTTTGGGTATGGTTTTTCCTGGAAAAATAGTTGGGTCTTTTTTGATTTCATCAAAGATCTTTTTTAAATTATAGCCTCGATCTAAATTTTCAATCTGAGCCAAAGAGAGACGATATTTTTCTTTTTCCTCGCAGAGCCTTCTAACCAATCTTTGAGCTATGATCAAATTCAAGGTAGAAGCTAATAAAAATGGTTCAACACCCATATCAATAAGCCTCGGTATGGCTCCAGCAGCTGAATTGGTATGTAAGGTAGACAAAACTAAATGGCCAGTCAAAGCTGCGTTCACGGCCAAAGAAGCTGTTTCTTTATCTCTTATTTCCCCTACCATAATAATGTCAGGATCTTGGCGCATCAAAGCCCTTAAACTTTCAGCAAAGGTCAAGCCGATTTTAGGATTAATCTGGGTCTGGTTAACTCGAGGAATTCTGTATTCTATTGGATCTTCGGTAGTGCAGATATTGACGCTTGGGTCGTTAAGCATTTCTATCATTGTATAGAGGGTTGTGGTTTTACCACAACCTGTAGGTCCCGTAACCAAAATCATACCAACTGGCTTTTTTAAATTGTCTTGAACTAGCTCTAAAGCCTGGTCTCTTAAACCTAAACTTTCTAAAGAAAATGTTTGGGCTGTTTCAGGGAGAAGTCTTAAAACAACTTTTTCGCCTTCCATAACTGGCATTACCGAAACCCTAGCTGAATACTTATAATCCTCGGTTTCTATTTTAAAACGGCCATCTTGGGGTAAACGGTGCTCATCCAATTTTAAATTGGAAAGAACTTTTATCCTGGCTACGATCCCAGAAGCAACTTGTTTTGGCAGGGTCATAGCGTCTCTTAAAATCCCATCAATTCTATATCTAATTTGAACCTCTTTTTCGGTAGGTTCAATATGAATATCAGAAGCTCGTTGCAAAATGGCATGCTTAATTAAAGTATCAACTATTCTGATAATTGGTAATTCTTGAGCTTGCTTTCTTAAGTCTTTTGGTTCGCCAATGGTTTCTACTTCAGGTAGGGCTTTAGTTGAGATATCTTTAGTGTCTTGACTAATAATATACTTGAATTCTGTTTCAAGATCCTCTTGGTATTGGCGTAATGCGTTTTTAATGGAATTGATCGTTGTGAGTCTTGGCAATATTTTTAACCCAGCCTTTTTCTTGATAAATTCTATGGTTCTTAAGTCATCTGGATCAAGCATAGCGACTTCCAAAACATTGCCTTTTTTATTGTAAGCTACGATATTGTGGTGCCTGACAATTGGTTCAGGTATAATTTTTAAAACCTCAGGATCAATTTTTTGGTTCTCTAAATTAATAAAAGGAATGCCCAAAATATAGGCCTTTAATTTGCTTAAGTCCTCTTGTGAAATTAGACCCTCGGCCAAAAGTAATTCATCTAGGTGTTGGCCAGTTTCTTTAGCTTTTTTTTGATAGGCCTCGAATTCTTTAGCCGATAAAATACCAGCATCCTGCAAAAAGGCCTTTAGTTGTTCTGGTGCCACCCGCATAGGAAAATTTTGATTGAAAAATAGAAATTCGCTCTTTGAAAATAACTAATTTCTGTCTCCTATGGCTTGCTTTACTTTCTCGATAACTTCCTCTAAGGTATAATTGGCTTTTACCAGATAAGTTGTAGCTCCAAGGCTTAAAGCTTTTTCAACATCTCTAGCACTTTCAAGTTGGGTTAAAACAATGATTGGGATATCTTTAGTTTTTGGATCTTTCTTTAAATCTGCTAATACTTCAAAACCGCTGAGCTTTGGCAAGATAAGGTCCAAAAGAATTAAGTCTGGTTTTTCTGATTTGGCAAGCCTAAGACCATCTTGACCGTTAAGAGCTTGAACTACCTCAAAACCTTTTTCTTTGAGAGCTGAACCTAAAGTTTTTTGAAGACCTAATTCATCTTCTACAAAAAGAATTTTGGTCATATTTTTGGCAATTTCATTTTAGATTAGAGGTAAAGTAAACCAAAAGATCGAACCTTTGGGTTTATTTGGTGAAAAATTGATTGTGCCTTTATGACGTTCGATAATGTTTTTGGCAATGAATAATCCCAAACCTGTGCCCTCGGGAATAATTTTTTTGGCATTTTCTCCACGGAAGAATTTTTTAAAAAGATACTTTTGCTCCTCAGGAAGAATGCCTTGGCCATCGTCTTCTATTTTGAATTTCAATTGGTTAGATTTTTCATAAATTAAAGATATTTTTATATGTTTGCCACCGTATTTTATAGCATTATCAAGCAGGCATTCTAGGACCTGTTGTAAAAGCAATTGATCGCCTTTGATAAAAAAAAGATTATCTTGGGTCTCAAAGTCGGCCTTAACATTAGCAGCTTTGAGATAGGCTTCATATCTTTTTAGGGTTTGAACTACAAGGAGTTTAAAATCCAACTTTTCAAATTTTATAGGCAGACGACCCTCTTCCAACTTGGCTATTGTTAACAGCTCTGAAACCAAATCAAGCATCCTTTTGGTATTATCCCTTAAAATATCAATATATTCAACCTGCTCTTGAGTTTTATTTTTTTGGAAGGCATTAAAAAGGGCTTCCAAGCCCCACTTAAAATTAGAAAGCGGGGTTCTGAGCTGATGGGAAACAATGTGGATAAAATCAGCTCGCATTTTTGAGATCTCAGCTAATTTTTCAAAACTATGGGTAATGAGATAATTTAGAGTCATTAATATCACAGCTAAAGTTGAGATGGTGATAATAACTAAAGTTGGATCCTCGATATATTTTTGGCCCAAAAAATAAGCTAGAATTAAGGTAATCATAATGAGTACACCAAGGAGTAGAAAAATAAAATGGGGACACTGCCAAAGCTTCAAACGGTAATCTTGGCATTTTGAGATAATATCCAATTCTTTTAAAATTTTACTCACCATATTTTGGGATTACTTGATGATCTTGAATCAACGTCAATTTATAAAGAGGTCATAGTAGTTTCTTGGATCGATCTTTTGTCTTGAAAGTTCAGTTGAATTTAAAACTTCAGTAACTCTAATATATTTTTCTTGGTCCAATAAAAAAGATGGTTGGGTTATTGGTTCTTGTTTATTTATTTGCAGGCGCCAAAAAAAGACACCTGACATTATTATACCTAAAAATAGGCTTCCTATTGAAAGGGCAAAAAAGTGCCTGGTCACAAAATGAGTTAATTTGTCTAAAAAGATCCTCAATTGATGTAAAGACGATGATAGTTGTGAACTGTTTTTCATAAGAAATTTTTAAAAATTGTTTTTTTGCTCTATTTATTTGGCATAAGTGATAATGTTTAGGTTTAGGGTTGGTAGCTCAACTAAATTTTCAATCTTTGATTCTGGAGCTTTAAAAATGGCGCTTTCTATTTGGACTAAAAATGGGGAAAGCTCTATATATTCAATAAAAGCTGCCAAATTAGGAAATTGGCCTTTTAGAGTTAGGGCAAAAGTTAGAACATAATAAGAGTTTTCTTTTTTGCCAAAATCCTCAAGGATTGAAATTTGAAGGTCAAGTTTAAATTTTTTTGCCCCCTCCTCCAAAAAATTTATAAATTCAACAGGGGCATCTTTTTTAACAAAAACTTTTTCTATTTTAGAAGCTGATTCTTTTTTATTTTTAAAATCTTCAAGCTGACTCAATTCATTTTTCAAAGATGCTAACTTAGCTTTTTCTTCATTGACCTTAGTTAAAACTTTGTTCGTGAGGCTAAATAAATATAAAACCCCAAAAATTAGCAATCCTAAAAAAACAGTATAAAAAATAAAATTTTGAAGCCCAAAATCTCTAAGATCTTTTAGTCTCATTGTAATTTAATTTTAATGAAAAAATTAATGTCTTTATCTTTGACCCAATTAGAAGGCGGGAAATCAACTTCAGAAAATAAAGGCTCTGCTTCCAAAGAAGATTTCAATTTTAACAACTCTTGGCGCTGACCAACCTTTCCAGTTAAAGATATACTATTTGAAGTTTTTTCATAAGATATAAGTTCTACTTTAAAATCATCTGTTAGGTGCTGACTTAAAACTTTTAGAGCTCCAGAAATTTCTTTTGATCTTTTAAAAAAAGAATCAATAAAAGTTAGGTCTTGGTTAAATTTTAGAATTTGCTCTTTGAGTTTAATTTTGTCTGCTCTATTGAGTTCTAAATTTAAGCTGTCTTTAAGGATTTTTTGAAAGTTATATTCACCTTGCAAATAAAAATATATAGCTAAAAGTCCCAGACCAAAACTAATCAAAAAAAGAGCAAAAATAATTTCTAGGGTCATTAGGAATTTTATTTTTTTTGCGCCAAAAAGCTTTGCTTTATAACTTGGTGGCAAAAGATTGATCATAATTTTATTTTTCACTAACGCCTCTTAATGCTAAACCTATAGCGGTTGTATATTGCTGAGACTGAGCTAGATCTAATTCTGGCATACTATTTAATGGCGGAACAAGGACATTGACCCAGGGATTGGCTAATTGGACCTTCAAGCCTAGTTCTTTTTGCAAAAATTCCTTTAGACCCTTAAAATTTGCTAATCCGCCCGTAATAATTATTTCTCTTATTTTACCCTTATTCGTTTCAGGTAAATGTTCATGGAGGGCATGTTCGGAATAGAAAGCAAGATAGCGCCAGATCTCTTTTATAAAATCAGACAAAATGGGAGCTAAAATTTCAGCCAATTTTTTTCCAGAAACTAGCTGGGAACTGAATTGGATCTGACCAGTTTTTGTTTGAATAGCTTTGAGTTTTAAAACAGGATTAAAAGTATCTAAAATACCATACTTTTTTATTATATCTTTTGCTTTTTCCTTAGTCACTTTAAGATCTTGGATTATTTTTTGATCAATAAGCTCACCTGAAAATGTCATAGATCCAGAAAATCTTACCGCCCTACCTGCGACAATACAAAAATTAGTCCTCGTTTCACCAAGATCTAATATCAAGGTCGGAAAGAGAGCTTTTTCTTTTGGAATTACAGCTCTAAAAATAGCTCTAGATTCAGGCTCAAAAGCTAATGGCCTCAAACCAGCACTTTTTAATACCAAAAGATATTCTTCAACAACTTTTCTTGAGGCAGCAGCTAAAAAAACATCAATGTGGTCTAAATGATCTTTGACAGGTTCAACAATTTCAAAGTCAAGATACATTTCTGAACTTGGCAAGGGTATATAATTTTCAGCTTCGAAAACCACAGCTTTTTCTAATTCTTGCTGAGTCATTTTTGGCATCTGGATAACCTGAGAAAAGACCTCGTTTTCTGGCAAGGAAACAATGACCTCTCTTGAGAGGCTCCTTTGTTTTTTGGACAAAAGCTCTTTGAGGTATTTAACTAAAATTTCAGGATTTAAGATCCTTCCCTTTTGCAAGATACCAGGTGGCAGTTCAATTTTGCCAAAAGCTCCAAGCTTAAAACTACGGCCCTTTTTAGAAAGCTGCAAAAATTTTATAGACTTATTAGAAATGTCAAGACCGAAGGCAGATTCTCTAAAATTTAGGATACTCATATTAAGGAAATTCATTTTTTATCTAACTTCTTCCCAGTTGACCAATTCATACTCTTGGGATATAGAGGGCACAAAAGGTGGAGGTGAATAAACTAAATTTTGGTCAAAATAGTTTTCGCGGTTAGCATACCCTGAAAGGAATTGTCCTCCAGATCCCCATTTAGAACCAACCCGTTGGTTGCTGACAATTGAACCTGTAATGACTAAAGTATCTCTAAAATTATTTGGATAATGGTTGCGACCGAATCTACCTTTTTGGGCAATATATACCCCGCGCAATTCCATATTATTAGGCGAGTCAGGGCTAATCAATACATTTCTCTCGCCTATTACTCCTAAGCCATCTGAATTGTTATCAGTATAAGTAATGTTGTTTACCAAGATGATGTCTGTATCTTTGTTTGGATTGATAAGATTTGCCGAAGCCACAGAAATTTTCCCTCTGACTTGACCCTCTAGCCATAGATTGTCTTCAACAAATATAACTTGGCAGGTAGGCAAAAGACTCAAAGTGGTATAAAGATATTCTTGCTGAATTGAAAACTCATCCCAGTGCCAGCCCTCTTGGATACTGTAAGCTCTATGCCTCCTAAGTTGAGTAATAATTCTTACTTGGGCTGTGCCATCTGGCTGAAAAACAATGTGCCAGCCTTTACCCCGGGGATTGATATTGGTAACTGGCGGAAAATATTGGTCACTACTTTGGGCTGCTGATTTTATATCGGCTAAATCGACGGTAATGCCTTCAAAATCAAAAGGAGGCACTGGCCACTGCCACAAATCACTGTTTTGTCCTGAGCCAAAGACGCCAGGACAAGTGCATTGGCCTGAAGCAAAAGTGCAACCTTGGGAGGTAGGACAAGTTGTACAGCCAAAAGATTGGGTGCAAAGCCATTGGTCTTTGGAGCTGGTGACCAAAGATAAATTCAAGCCATCCATTCTTATGCCACCATTTGAATGGTAAAGGCCCCGGATAATTCTGTCAGAGCCAGCCCAGACATTATCATTTAACAAAAAAGAGTATTTAGCTACTGAGGCTTTGGCGTATTTGGTTTTTAAGGTTCTTTGAAGATCTGGAAAGCGATTTATTGTGCCCCGGGAGCTAACTTTCCAAGACATCGCCTGGCCACAACTTAATTCAGGCGTAGGTTCAATAGTAAAAGAACCTAAAACTCGGCCTTGAAGGTCTTGAACTTGTTTTGAGAGCTGGCAGGACCCTCCTAAATTATTGTTCAGGCACCATTTAAAATAATGAAGTCCAGCTTCAGCTACGGCCAAGGCCTGTTCAAAAGCCAAAATTCTTTCAGCTTGTCTTAACTGATTAAACAAAAACCCAAGAACCCCTCCCAACAAAATTAGAAAAATCCCGCCAAAAACCAAAGCCAAAGTAACTGTTGCTCCTTTTTGGTTTATAATTTGATCCTTGTTCATTATATTCGCTTTGCTATTGGTTTTGCAAATTTCTTAAATAAACTGAGGATTCTAACTCCACAGCTTGAGGTGGTTTTTCAGGGTCCAAATCTACAACTAACTTAATTTTTATTAACCTAGTGTCAGAAAGACGAGCTGGAGTTTCAGTGATTCGATTGAGGTTAGCATCAAAATACTCAAAAATTGGAGGCGCATTTCTTACAAAATGGCTTATGATAGTAACATTTTCTTGGTCTAAAGGATAAGTTGGTGGTTGGCCAACAGGCTTTATCACTCCTTTTTTAAGTTCGTGTTCTGGACCTTGGCCCTGCCACAAAAAAGAGAGCTCAAACTTAGCTTTCATGGAATGAGAAGCCTCTTGCCAATGGCAAATGTTATTGACAGCATTAGAAGCATCAGCTATGGCGCTTAAAAAATTATCTGAGGCTTGCTGTAAAACATTGAAAGTGGTGGTCCCTTCCCAAGCTCCAGCACAATCAGAACAATTTTGGTAGCATACTCTTCCCAAGTTTCCCCCATCAATTATAATATCAGCATATTCTTGGTTATCCCAGCCCAAATCACCTTCTAAAGAAACCTTCAATTTAGCTTCGTTTAAAGTTCCAGCAAAGAAATTAGAAAAAGTTGCTTGACAAGAACCGCCATTGATAAAAGTAACACAGGTTTTGACTTGATGACCTTGCCTAATATCCCCTAAAAAATATCTTACTCTTTCTACTTTACCATCTGAGTCAATGTCAGAATAAAAAATAAATTCTTTGTCCCCAGCCTTTTCAATTGGCCAAGAGCCATCTTGGCCCCACCTTGCTTCCCGAATTTCTCTGACCATTGTTTGAAGGCCCAGCTTAGCTTCATCCACTGCTCTGGCATGCTCTATTGAAAATCTGTAAGTTCGGTAACCGTAGATTACCATTCCTGATATTCCAACCAAGGCTAAAATAAAAATACCTAAAGCTACGATAGTTTCTATTAAAGTAAAGCCTTTCATAAAAGCTAGATTTTTATTCAATCCGCCTCAATTTATAGGTCTTTTGGGTCTGGCCAGAGATCTGAATTGTGCTTTCTAATCCCTCATAGCCTAGAGCTTGTATTTGAATATTATAAGAACCTTGAGCTAAAGGCACAAAAAAAGCTTGGCCAGCTTGATCTGTGTTTAAAGTTTGATCATAGTTTAATTGAGAATTGGTCAAACGAGCTTGAGCTGAAAAAATTGGTTCTTGGGTATTTAAGTCTTGGACAGTTATTAAAAGAGAATTTCTGGCCTCTAAAAAAAGAGTGACCTGCAAGGTGGTGTCTGGAGCTAAACTTATAGGCTGGGTAGGTTGGGTGCTAACTAAATCAAGATTGGTTAAACTTGGATCAACTGAGAATTCATAAGTATCCCATTCAAGCCCTGAAATTGTCACTCTGCCCTGGGAATCTGAAGTGTGATTTTGATTATATTTATAAACTGGTTGTTCTTGAGCGTCTTGACCAATGATTTTTTGGCCTCGCAGATTAAAAATAACATTGCCAAGTGGTGTTTGGCGCTCGTCATTAAGTTTAGTGTTTACCTCCATAGAACTTAACTTATCAATGGGCAAACTAATTTGGGTAAGTTGGCCTTGCAGAATTCTTGGATGTTCTCTAAAAGGAATAGCTATTTCATCTTGACCATAGGTTCTTTCTGAACTATAGCCTGGCTTTGAAACTTGAACTCTATAGATGCCTGGAGCAAGCACGAAAGTATGCTGGCCGTTCTCGGGAAGAGCTGATTTTAAAACCTGTAAAGTTTGAGGGTTTAAAACTTCTATCAAAGGAGATTGGACCAAATTACCAAAAGCGTTAAAAACTACCACTGTTAGAAGTCCAGCTTGTTCAGAACATTCTTTGGCAAGGTTTGGAGGCGAAAAGTCACTGACTACCAAAGCTTCACCTCCTCTTAAAGGTCTTTCCCAGGAAACCTTTATTTCAGTTCTTTTGTAGTCATTTGGACAATCGTCCTGGGGTAAAGCTAAACCATCTTGAGAGTCAGCAATGTAGTCAACTCTTCTGGTAATAGTAAAATTGATGTTGTTGAGGGTTTTATTCTCTCGTGGCTGAAGAACTCCTGATGGGAAACCACCAACTATGCCTATGTTTTCATAGGCTAAAGCCCTGACTTTTTCTATTTCCTCAATAGCAATTTGAGAGGCAATAACTTTGGCCTTAATAAAACCAGAAACCTCGACTCCAAAACGAAAAGCGCCCAAAATTCCTAAAAAAACAACCAAAATTAAAAAACTGCCTATCAAAACTTCGAGCAAGGTGAAACCGCATTTTTTCATATCGATCTGAGTTTATGGTTTATATTTAGATTGCAGGAGAAATACAAACTGAGATTTGGATTTCTGATAAAAATCATATTTAAAAACTGCTCATAGCTGAATACATAGGTTGAATCATAGAAACAGCAAAAAAGCCAACCATCAGCGCAATGAGCACTATAAGCAAGGGTTCTATTAAGGCCACGGCGTTTTTAGTAGCCAAAGCTACCTCTTGTTCGTAAAAATCTGCCAATTGACTTAAAATCTGGGATGTTTCACCTGTTTCTTCACCCACTGTCACCATCTGAATCAAAGTTGGCGAAAAAAGCCCAGAGTATCTTGCCAAAACCTCAGAGAACTTGCCACCTTTTTTAATCTCTTCTTTGGCTTGCAATAAGGCCTCCTTAAAATAGATATTTGGCACTACCCCAGCTACGATTTCCAAAGAGCTAACAAAACTTACCCCAGAAGATATTAGAACACTTAAAGTCCTCATAGCATAGCTGGAATTAATTTTTTTTATTAGTTCTCCTAAAACTGGCGTGGTTATTAAAACTTTATCAAGTATTATTTTGCCAATATGCAAAGAGAATATAATGCGAGTAGCCAAAATCAAAGCTAGAATCATCAGCCCAATAATCAAGATATTTTCTTTTAAGAAGTTTCCAAGGTTAATAATAAATTTAGTAGTAGCTGGCAATTCTATTTTGAGGTCAGCAAAAACTTCAGCTAACTTTGGCACAACTAGGCTAAGCATCAAAAAAGCAACTAATAACATCACGCTCACAATAACTGCAGGATAGATCATTGCTCCTTTGATTTTGCTTTTTAATTCGTGCTCTCTTTCCATCTGAAGAGCTAAATTTTCTAAAGATTTTTCCAAAGTTCCTGATTCTTCGCCAACTTTGACCATATGGTAGAAAATCTCAGGAAAGATATTGGGATAGGCTCTGATAGCTTCAGAAAAACTTTTACCTTGGCTGAGCTGGTCTGAAATATCTGCTAGCGCCTTTTTAAATTTTGGAGATCTAGCTTGAACCCCCAGAGTTCTAAGAGCTTTTGGCAAAGATAATCCTGAAGCTACCATTACTTTGAGGTTTTTCGTAAACATTAATTTTTCTGCCAAAGAAACTCCTCCAAGATACTGGAAGATATTCAGAGGATGAGCTTTTATGGATTCTTCTTGGGTTTGAGTTGAAGCTGAAACCAAAATATAGCCCTGGGCTCTCAAGAGTTTGGCCAAAGCCATTTCATTTTCTGCTTCCATTGTTCCTGTTTTTGGTTCACCAGAGAAAGATTTTGCTTGATAAAAATAAAGTGGCATTTAAGATTTTTAAATTT
>FWWM01003637.1_pt1 | contig 37846 bp, 35 predicted proteins | sample 2228351 | NCBI WGS metagenome assembly FWWM01 (sample SAMEA103939774, study PRJEB20133) | metagenome
ACCATAAATTATTGCAGTATTTAGAGCAATGTTTGAATTTAATAAGAATTTTGAATAATTTTTTAAGTTTTCATATGCTTTTTTACTTAAAAAGCTTTCCATATTTAATATAACTTCATTTATATAATCGTTTGCAATTTTATATGCATCTAATTCAATTGCAAATAAATTATTTTCAATTTCTATGATTTTATTTCCAATCTCCTTTTGAAAAATTATAGATAGTGAATGATCTTGATCTATTGAAATCAAAAGAATTTTTTTATCTTTTGAGAATTTCTTTGCATATATTACTGAAACAGTACTTTTTCCAACACCACCTTTACCACAGATTATTATACTATTTACTACATTATTACTTTGCAACTTTTTTAACGCCTTTTAGAACTTTTTTGCTACTAATTGCATTATCTTTTTTCTTATCTTCAGAAGGCATTGGTGAAACAGCAGGTCTTATATCCGCTCTAAATATCCTCATTACAAGCTCCTTTTTGAGCCTATCTACAAATTCATTAAATAAATTATAACCTTCTTTCTTAAATTCAACTAATGGGTCCTTATTCCCATATGCTCTTAAATAAACACCTTCCTTTAGCTGATCAAGGGCATATAGATGCTCCCTCCAAAGTTCATCTAACGTTATTAGTGCAACCCAACGCTCCATATTCCTTATATTTTCAGTTCCAATATTCTCTTCCTTCTGCTTGTATATAGCTTCAATTAATTCAAGAGCTTTTTTTCTAATATCTTCTCTATCATTTAGTTTCAGAAGTTCTTTAAAATCACCAATAAATATATAACTTAACTCATCAACAAAACCTTTTATATTCCACTTAATTTTAGCTTCTTCTTTGGGCAAATAATGTTCAATTAGTTCGTCTAAATAATCTTCAATGAACCCTCTATAAATTTCACTTAAATCCCTACCATTTAAAATATCCTCTCTTAATGAATAGACAACTTCTCTTTGCTTATTTATGACATCATCGTATTCAAGAAGTCGCTTTCTCATTTGAAAGTGCATCATTTCAACTCTTTTTTGAGCACTTTCAAGGGCTTTTAGAACAGTCCTTGATTCCACAACATCTTCACCTGCAATTTTCAATGCCCTTAAAATTCTATATTTTCCAAGTTTTTCATTAAGCTCAATTACCTTATCTGAACCAAACAATCTTAATAAGTCATCTTCCAATGATAAAAAGAATTTACTTGCACCAGGGTCACCTTGTCTTCCACTCCTTCCTCTTAGCTGATTATCAATTCTTCTTGCTTCATGCTTATTTGTTCCAATTACATAAAGTCCATAATATCCCCATGTCTTTGAATCATTTTCATCGTATTTTGGAATATATCCAAGTTTAATAATTTCCTTCCAATGTCCAGGTATAATTTCTCCTCTTTCAATCCTCTTTTTCAAATCTTCAATAATATCTTTTATAATTTTCTCATCATATAGCTCTAATACACCTTCTCCAAGCTTAATATCAGTTCCTCTACCTGCCATATTTGTAGCAATTGTAACTGCATATTTTTGACCTGCTTTTGCTACAATTTTTGCTTCCCTTTCATGATGCTTTGCATTTAAGACCTCATGTGGTATTCCTCTTAATTTTAATAATCTTGAAAGTAATTCTGACTCTTCTATTGATGTTGTTCCAACTAGTATTGGTCTTCCTAATTTATGCCATCTTTCAATCTCATCAACAACCGCAACATATTTATCTTTTTTTGTCTTAAAAATTATATCTACATAATCAATTCTTCGAATAGGTTTATTTGTAGGAATTTCAATTACATCAAGCTTATAAATATCCCAAAATTCTGCTGCTTCTGTTAATGCAGTTCCAGTCATACCTGCTAAATTTTCATATAATCTAAAATAATTTTGAATTGTAATTGTTGCTAAGGTCTGTGTCTGCTCTTGAACCTTAACACCTTCCTTTGCTTCAATTGCTTCATGAAGCCCATCACTCCATCTTCTACCTGGCATCATCCTTCCCGTAAATTCATCAACTATTATTACTTGATCATCCTTTACCACATAATTTACATCTTTTTCAAATAGCATATAACCTTTAAGCATTTGTTGAATTGCATGAATTCTATCTGTTTTCTCTGCATATTCTCTATATAATTCTTCTCTTAATTTGAATTTCTCATTTGGTGGAAGATCACTTCTTTCAATCCTTTCAAGCTCAATTGAAAGATCAGGCACTTTAAATAAATCTTTTCTATATTTATTTTCAATAAATTCTCTTCCCTTTTCAGTAATATCTACTACATTATGCTTTTCATCCACTATAAAATAAAGTTCTTTATCGTATTCCCTTAATTTCTTATCTTTAATGAGTTTTAGTTCAATTTTATCAACAATTCTTAAAATACCTGGTTCTTGCAAAATTTTAAACAATCTCTTATTTTTGGGATCTCCTCTTCTAATTTGTAATAATCTAACACCTGCCTTCTCAATATCACCCTCCTTTAATAATTTTTCTGCTTCATCCAAAAATTTTCTAATAATATCCCTTTGCCTTTCAACCATACTTGCTACAACGGGCTTTACCTCATAATAATGCTCAACAGATGAATGTTCAACAGGTCCTGATATAATAAGTGGTGTTCTTGCTTCATCTATTAAAATTGAATCTGCCTCATCTACAATTGCATAATAATGAACTCTTTGGACAACATCATCAATACTAAATGCCATATGATCTCTTAAATAATCAAATCCAAATTCATTGTTTGTTCCATATGTTATATCTGTTTGATAAACTGATTTTCTATTTGTATAAATTACTTGTGTTTTACCTTCTTCATTAAATACGATAATTTGGTCGTTTCTATCACTTTGAATTGCAGATACAGTAAGTCCTAATTTTAAATATAAAGGTGCCATCCATTGTGCATCTCTTCTTGCTAAATAATCATTAACTGTTACAATATGAACTGCTCCCCTAGGCTCTCCATTTACTAAAAATCTACTATCTCCCTTTTTACCTCTTGCTCTTCCAATTAAGGCATGTAAATATGCGGGCAGTGTTGCAACTAATGTTTTACCTTCACCTGTTTTCATCTCTGCAATTTTACCTTCAAATAGAACAATTCCACCTATTAATTGAACATCAAAATGAACCATATCCCATCTGTAAGGATTGGTAGTAACTTCATATTCATATCCAAGCAATCTCCTTGCAGTTTCCTTAACTAATGCAAATGCCTCCGGTAATAAATGATATGGATTCTCACCACTTGCAAGCCTATTTACAAACTCTTCCGTTTTCTTTGGTATATCTTCATCTTTTAAATTTTTATACTGATTGTAGAAATTGTTTATTTTTTCAACAATTTTCCACCTTTTCCTTACTTCCCTTTCATTCCTCGTTCCTACGACTTTTGTTAAAAGATTTATCATAATTGTTTAAAATTTTAAAGCTAATTACTTTATATATTTTTGAACGTTGTTTCATTGTAGTATTTGCTAAGACACAAGCAAGTACATGTTCAGTTTCATCGATTTTTTTCAAACTTACTAAGTCCCTTAAAATTTTCATTATGACCCTTAAAGAGTTTAAAGAATTTAGAGAAAAGATAAATGAAAAAATTTTAAGTGAAGGAACTTTATATACAAGAAGATTTTTTGCACTTGATGATGATGTTTATAAAGATGGCAGTATTCCAAAGAAGTATAAAGAAATGATGGGTCTTGTTGCATCAATTGTATTAAGATGTGATGATTGTATTACATATCATATTATTCAGTGTGTGGAAAATAGTATTACTAAGGAAGAATTTTTTGAGCTTTTAGATATTGCTTTAATCGTTGGTGGTTCTATTACAATCCCTCACATTAGAAGAGCAGTTAATACATATTTTGAGATAATACAAGATAAGAAGTAGGGGTGTATTGCAATACACCTTAATTAGTTTATTTATAAAGATTGTCCAATAATTCAAAAATAAATGAACTTTCAAAAGCTTTATCTGTAAATTATTAAAAATTCATATAATTTGCCACTTTAAAAATGATTCTTGATGTGTTAGGTAGTTCTCGAAAATACTTGTTTTACAAGAAGAATAGCATAAAATTTAGAATTAATAATGATTTTTAGTTAGGGAGCCAATTACAAAATATACTTAAAATAATGTGATAAATTAAAAATTCATTTAAAGCATTTCATCTTTTTAAGAACTGTTCAGTAAAAGAAAATCTAACTTAAGTAATTGACTATGAATATACTAGCCATTTATTGGACAATCTTATTTATTTACTCCTTAGACTTTAAAATTTTCAAACCTATGGATAAGAATTTAAGGTTATTAACTAAATTTTTTGATTGGAATAGGTTAGAAAAGGCTGGATTTGATAAATATGAAGCGATTGTTGTGTCTGCAAAATATGCAAGATATTTATTCCAAAAATCAAGAGAACAAAATCTAAAATTGCCAACAAGACCCATTTTCATGGCAATAGATGCTTTGCTAAATAAGAAAGTGCCATATAAGAAGTGAGAATAATTCTTGGAATTACAGGAAGTATTGCATGTTATAAAGGACTTTTAATTTCAAGAGAACTTTTTAAGAGAAAAATTAAACAAAAAGTCATTTTAACACATTCTGCCTTAGAATTTATAAGACCTTTATCATTTAAAGCAATTACAGATGCAGATGTTTATACACCAGATGATTTTTTTAATTCAAATTTACATATTGAAATTGCAAGATGGGGAGATATATTATTAGTTGCACCTGCAAGTGCAAATTTTATATCAAAGTTTGCAAATGGTATTTCAGATAGTTTATTATTGTCAGTTGCAATTGCATTTAATAAGAGAATTATATTAGCACCAGCAATGCATGATGAAATGTGGAGAAATAAATTTGTTAAGGAAAATGTTGAAAAGTTAATAAGAAATGGTATTGAAATAATTGGACCTGTTTATGGGGAGCTTTCAAGAGGTGAATTTGGAGAAGGTAGGATGATTGAAGTAGATGATATTTTAAATTATTTATTTTCAAATAATAAAAAGGCTTTATTAGTATATGGAAGAACAGAAGAGCAAATTGATGACATAAGAATAATTACAAATCGTTCAAGTGGTAGAATGGGCTATCTAATACATAAAGCATTAGAAAGCAAAGGTATTTATCATGATATTATCGTTTGTGGAAGTGTAGATTTTTTACCAGATAAAGATTACATTAAGGTTTTTAATACAAGTGAGCTTTTGAATGTTTTAAAAAATAAAATTGAAAATTATGATGTTTTAATAATGCCTGCTGCAATTTCAGATTTTATAACAGATAAAATAAAAGGAAAATTACATAGAAATCAAGGTAATTTAAAATTGGAATTGAAGCCAAATGTTGATGTATTTGATGAAATTTCAAAAATGAAAGGAAATAAAATTTTCATTGGATTTGCACTTGAAGAGGAGAATAATATAGAGAAAAATGTAAGAGATAAAATTAAAGAAAAAAATTTGGATTATATTGTTGCAAATACTATTGAGAGTATGCATAGCGAAAATATAACGGGTTTTATAATGGATAGGAATTATAATAAAATTTATGAATTTAAAGATGTAGATAAGTTTGAAGTTGCAAAGAAAATAGTAGAACTAATATGAAACTTCCAAAAGGTTCATTAAGATGGAAAATTACATACATTATAGCATATCCAATTGCAAGATTTATTTTGGGTATCAAGGTATATGGTAAAGAAAATATACCATTAGAAGGACCTTTAATTCTTGCTCCTAACCATAGAAGCTATATTGACCCACCAGCAGTTGGATTTGCAAGCACTAGAGAAACATATTTTTTGGCAAAGGAAGAACTATTTAGATTTAAACTATTCGCAATGCTTATAAAATTCTATAATGCTATTCCATTAAAAAGAAGTACTAAAGCAAAGGAAGCGCTATTATTTGCTATTGAAAAGCTTAAAAATGGTAAAGTAATTACAATTTTTCCAGAGGGAACAAGAAATAAAACAAAAGAAAAATTATTACCATTTAAGCTTGGTATTAGTTATATAGCACTTTACACAAATGCTAAAATTGTTCCAATTTATATAAAAAATAATGGTGGAAGAGCATTTATAAAGCCATTTCTTTGGATATTTAGAATAAAGCCCTTAAAAATTTACATTGGAGAGCCAATTGACGCTAAGGATTTTGAAAATTCTAGAAAAGGACAAATTGAACTTACTAAAAAAGTTTATGAAAAGCTAATGGAATTGATAGAAAAATATGGATAATTTTGCAAATGCATGAAAGTTTTAAGAAGTGCTAAAAAGAATTGTAATAGAACCATCAACGATTAAAGCAATATCTTTCTCTAAATTCTTTAAACTTTTGCAACTTTAAAATTTCAAGCTTTATGGAAAAATTCAAAGAGCTTTGGGAAATTATAAATATACTAAGGGAGAATTGTCCTTGGGATAAATCTCAAACAAATGAAAGTTTAAAATACAAACTTGTGGAAGAGAGTTATGAAGTTATAAATACTATTGATGAAAAGGATTGGGAAAAATTTAAAGTTGAGATAGGTGATATTTTATTAGTTGTTTTAATGCAAATAAAAATTGCACAAGATTATGGAATTACAAATTTAAATGAAGTTATTTCAAAACTTATAGAAAAGCTAATTAAAAGACATCCTCATGTATTTTCAGATAAAAAATTGGAAAATGCTAATGAAGTTTTAGAGCATTGGGAGAAATCAAAAGGTAATGAACTGTTTAAAGATATAAACTATTCCATGCCTGCACTATATTTAGCTTATAGGATTACTCAGAAGGCAGAAAAGATTGGATTTGATTGGGAAAATAAAGAGCAAGTTTTTAGTAAAATTTATGAAGAAATAGATGAATTAAAGAGGGCTAAAAATGAAAATGAAATTTTTGAAGAAATTGGAGATTTACTGTTTGCAATAGTAAATTTAGCAAGGCATTATAATGTAAATCCAGAAGATGCACTTAGGCAATCAACTAAAAAATTTATAAGAAGACTTAAAGCTGTTTTAAGTTACATAGAAGCAAACAAACTAGACCTACAAAGTATGAGCTTAAAGGAAATTGATAAAATCTGGGAAAATGTAAAATGATATTCTTAATTTCTTTTACTATTTTAAGTAAGATAACATTAAAAACTGAGCTTTCTCCAAATAATTTCATTTTCAAAGATACAATTATTATAAATTTTAGAAATGGTGGTAGTGTACTCATAAATAGAAATGGTAAAATTTTAAAAAATAGTAAGGATTGGACAATTGTATATAAGAATGCACTCTATGAATTTACAGGCGGTGTAGAGGGTGAATGTATATCAGTTCCAAAATTATCCTATGATAATAAGAAAATTGGATTTATTGTTGGATGCGAAAGGGAAGGATATGAAGTAAAACTTAACGATGGTAAAATCTCAATTGGTGGAGATATTGTAGATCTAGGCATATTAAAAGATAGAGCATTCATATACGTTGATAATGTAATTTACATTTATAACTTAAAGAACAATAAGGAAGAGAAGAAGATTAAAAATGTATCGGAGCTTGGACTTGGTAAATTCTTATGCAATAATAAATTTTGTATATTTTCGGACTTAACAAATAAGGTTATAGTTTTTGATAGTCTTGGAAATGAAATTAAAAAATTTTACAATAAAGCTTGGGCCTATACTTCACTTTTAGCATTGAGTGATAATTATTTACTATTTGCTCATTATAACTTTAAAGAGGGTGGATTTGTTAACTTAGTGAATCTAAATAATTTTGAAATTATGTTTAAAAAGGGCATGGGCTATATTGAAGGTGATAATACTGCATGTCTTTTGAAAAATTTTATAATTTTACTAGATGGAGAGAGTATTATAAAGATGAATTATCAAGGTATTGTTATACAGAAACGTAAGTTGAACAGTCAGTGGCTTATTTGCACTGAAAGTTATATTGTAACTGGTGGTCTTGACAAGGATAGAGATGTTTATATAATTAGGCAATAAATTGTTTTGGTTATTTTTGATAATTTTTAGCATTCTAATAATTCCAAAAATTTTTACCCTAGGGATATTTGTAGATGGTATGACTTATGCGAGTATTTCAAGGAATTTATCTGAAGGTATTGGGAGTTTTCTTAAACCAACATATACATTAACAATTTATAAAGAATTTTATGAACATCCTCCTCTTCAATTTTATCTTGAAAGCCTATTTTTTAAACTATTGAAAGATAATTTTTGGACTGAGCGAATCTATTCAGTATTAGTAGGTTTTTTGTCAATTTTGATGCTTTACTTTATTCTAAAAATTTTAAATAAATTTGAAAATAGGGATATTCCAAAATTTTCTGCATCATTTATCCTAATTTCAATGCCTTTGACTTCTTGGATTATGCTAAATAATATGCTTGAAAACACACTAACACTTTTTCTCCTTATTTCATTTTTCTTTTTACTACTTTCAATATACAAAAATCCTCTACTTTCTATAATCTCAGGTATATTTTTATTTCTTGCATTTTTTACAAAAGGTCCTGTTGCTCTATTTTTAATAACTTTACCATTTTTATATTACAATAAAATTTCTTTAAGGAAATTGCTTTTAATTTTTCTACTTTTAATGCTTGGTTTTTCAATTTTTCTCTTATTTCCAGATATTATAAACTATTTAAAAATTTACATCAAAAAACAGGTCTTAAATAGTGTTTTAGGACATCGTGAAATTGTTGGAAGCAGACTTGATCCTATCTCAAAAACAATAAGAGAATTACTAGTACCCTTTTCTTTCCTCTTTTTAATCTCCTTTATAAAAAAATTTAATATTAAATTCGATGAATTTTCAATAAAATTTTTAGTATTTTCATCAATTGGTGTTTTCCCCTTAATGATTAGTCCAAAGCAAATGGATTGGTATGTATATCCTTCATTTCCTTTCTTCTCAATTTTCATAAGTTTCATTTTCGTAGATTGTCTAAAGTATTTGGATAGATTTTTTAATAAAAAACCTTTAAAAATAGTATCAATTTTTACTTTTTTAATTTGTTGCATTTTCATGTTTTTAAATTATGGAAAAATCAAAAATTATGCTGAATTTCATAATGATTTTAAAAATTCTAATTTTAAAGTGCATAAAGTTGTTGGTGTTTGTCCCACTTCTTTAATGAGCAATTGGGTTGTTATAGCACTTTCACAAAGGTATTTGAAACTTAGTTTTTCTGAAAATGTAGATAGTATAGTTTTTGCTTCAAAGGAATGTAAATTAAGTTGCAAGGAAATTTACCCTAAAAACTACAAGAATTATTATATTTGTCGCACAAACTTTTCATATTGAAGATTATACTTTAAAATTTTCGAGTATGAGCAGATGGAAGCAATATCAGATTAAAAAGCAGCAGAAATTGAAGTTGAAAAAAAAGAGCTACAAAGTAGAAAGTAAAATTGCAGAATTACTTCTTGCAGGTGAAACTGAAAAAGCATTGGAGCTTGCAAAAACATTCCTAATAAAGCATCCAACTAATGTAAGAGGATGGGCATATAAGAAAGGTGTTGAAATTTGGATTAAACACATTGAACCAAGAATTTCAAACTATCCTGTTGATGTTAGAGCAAGTATTTTAAAATTATTAAGGGAAGAGTGGAAAAGAGATCCAAGGGTTAAGGAGGAAATTGTTTTACCAAAAATAGATGCTCTCATCCCTTCATAACTATTTAATTGAAAATGATTTAGATGCTTTACTTATTACTAATCTTTCAAATATAAAATATCTAACAGGCTTTAGAGGATCAAATGCACAAATCATTATAACAAAGGACAAAAACTATTTTTTAACAGATTTCAGATATAAAATATATGCAAATGAAATAATTGACAAATCAAAATTTGAGCTAATTGTCTATAATGAATACTTTAAATCAATTGAAGATATAATAAAACCATTTAAAAGGATAGGCTTTGAAGCACAACATTCATCTTTTATTAGTTTCAAGAAATTATCTGAAAAATTTAATACTATTGAATTTGTTCCTTTAATAGATGTTGTAGAAAATTTAAGAGCAATTAAGAGATTTGATGAAATCCAAAGGATTAAAAGGGCTTCTGAAATTGCTCAAAGGTTGTTTGATATTGTCTTAAATTTTATAAAACCTGGTTTAATGCGTGAATTGGATTTGGCATTGGAAATAGAATACATTGCAAAAAAGTATTTAGATATTGAAGATATGGCATTTGAAACAATAGTATTAACAGGTAAAAGAAGTGCAATGCCACATGGAAAACCATCTAATCAAGTCATTTTGAATAATGCACCACTATTGATAGATTTCGGTGTAGTATATGATGGCTATTGCTGTGATATTACAAGAACAGTATGGATAGGGAATAATGTAGATAATAAGTTTAAGAAAGTTTATGAAATTGTAAAGAGAGCTATTGAACTTGTAGAGGATAATACGAAGGTTGGTATGAGCAATAAGGAGGTTGATAAAATTGCAAGGGATTATTTAAAACATTATGGATATGATGAGAATTATTTTGGACATTCACTTGGACATTCAATTGGTATAGAAGTTCATGAAATACCAATACTTAGTCAAAAAGCAAATGAATGGATATTTAAAGGATATGAGGTTTTTACAATTGAACCTGGTGTTTATATTGAGGATGAATTTGGTATAAGAATTGAAGATACAGTCTATCTTGATAGAGAAGAAAATAGAATTGTTGTGCTTTCTAGAATAACTAAGGAGCTTATTATCTTAAATTAGTGCCAAATAGTTTTTAAGTTTCTTCTCTAAATTATTTAATAAAGAAATATTATCACTTCCACCTTCTGCCTTAAATTCATTTCCTCCACCTTTTCCTACAATTTCAATCATTAAATTTTTTGCGCTAATTTTATCTTTTAAATGCTTTCCTACCCTAAAATGAGCTAAAAACTTACTATTTTGAATTGAAAAAAGCAAAACAATGTTATCTTCTTTAATTAGATAATCACCCAATTTTCTTAGAAACTCCATATCAACATCATTTAAAATCTCCAAATAAACATTATATCCATTTATATTTTTACAGCTAATTTGCTTTGAATAAAACAATATATATCTTGACATTAAGCTTTCATATTTATCTTTTAAAATCTTATTTTCATCCAATAGCTTTTTAGCTTTATTTTCCAAATCCTTAATATCCGATTTTAATAAAATAGAAACTTTCCTTAAGCTATTTTCCATTTCTTTAACATATTCAAATGCCCTATTTCCAACCAATGCATTAATTCTTCTAATTCCACTACTTACAGCCTCTTCTTTTATGATTTTAAAAAATCCAATCTCCCCTGTTCTTTTAACATGTGTTCCACCACAAAGCTCCTTACTAAAATCTCCAATACTTACAACCCTTACAATATCTCCATATTTCTCTTCAAATATAGCAATTGCTCCCTCATTTATAGCATCCAAATACTTTTTATATTCCCATACAACTTCCAAATTTTCTCTAATTTTTTCATTTACAAGATTTTCAATTTCAAAAATCTCTTCATCTGTTAATGCCTTTGTATGAGAAAAATCAAATCTTAATCTGTCATTTTCAACAAGTGAGCCTTGTTGTCTTGCATGCTCTCCAATAATCCTATGAAGTACTGAGTGCAATAAATGTGTAGCACTATGCGCTCTCATATTTGCCTCTCTTAATTTTTCATCAACTTTTGAAATAACATTTAAATTTTTAATTTCAAATTTTTCTTTAAATTTACCAAATAGAACAATATCAGAACCAACCCTCTTTGTATCTTCTATATAAATAATCCCATTTTCAAATATAACAATGCCTTTGTCTCCAACTTGCCCTCCACCCTCAGCATAAAATGGACTCTCAAATAGAACTAAATAAATTTTATCATTCTCAATTTTATACTTTGCAACTCTTGTATTATATTCTAAAAATTCATATCCTACAAACTTTGAATAAATATAGTTTTCATCAATATAATCCCAATTTTCAATAACTAATATACTTTTCTTTTCCCTTGTCTCTTTTTTTCTCTCTTCTAATAATTTATCATATCCTTCTAAATCCATTTTTAAATTCTTATCCTTTGCATACTCTTCTATTAAATCAATAGGTATTCCATATGTATCATAAAGCCTAAATATATCTTCACCTTTTACAATTTCCTTTGAATTTTCAATTACTTCAACAAGATAAATAACATTTCTTCCAATTGTTTGAATATATCTTTCCTCTTCATTTTTAATAATTTCTTTAACTTTTTCTAAATTATTTGAAATTTCAGAATAGCTATCCTTCATAATTTCATATACGACATCTACAAGCTTATATAAAATTGGCTCATTTACACCAATCCTTTGTGCAAATTTATATGCCCTTCTTAAAATTCTTCTTAAAACATAACCCCTTCCATAATTACTTGGATAAATGCCATCACTAATAGCAAAAACTAATGCTCTTATGTGATCTGCAATTACTCTATGAGCAACTCCTTCATCTTCATTATATTTAAAACCTGTTAAATTTTCAATTTCCTTAATAATTGGTAAAAATAATGATGTATGATAATTGTTATTAACACCTTCTAAAATGGAAAGAAGTCTTTCTAATCCCATTCCTGTATCTACATTTTTCTTTGGAAGCTTTTCTAAACTTCCATCACTTCTTCTATTAAATTCCATAAATACTATATTCCAAATTTCTAACATTTCATCGCCTAAATCATAATGAATTTCTGTTGATGGACCACAAGGACCAATATCTCCCATCTCCCAAAAATTATCCTTTTCATCCATCTTAAAAATTCTATTTTCATCAATTCCAACTTCATCCCTCCAAATATAATAAGCCTCATCATCCTTATAATAAACACTTACATATAATTTTTCTTTTGGAATTTTAAAAACTTTTGTCAAAAGCTCCCATGCCCAAACAATTGCTTCTCTTTTGAAATAATCTCCAAATGAAAAATTACCTAACATTTCAAAGAATGTATGATGTCTTCTTGTAAATCCAACATTATCTAAATCATTATGCTTTCCACCAGCTCTAAGGCATTTTTGACAAGTTGTAATTCTTCTTGAAGGAGGTTCTGCTTCACCTAAAAAATAAATTTTAAATTGATTCATTCCTGCATTTGTAAATAATAGTGTATTGTCACCCCTTGGAAGTAATGGACTTGAAGGATATATTAAATGTCCTCTTTCTTTAAAAAATTCTAAAAATGTTCTTCTTACTTCATTCGCTTTATTCATATTCAAAATTTTAAAGGAGAGGATATAAAGATCTATTATTCTTCAAATTCTATTTTAAGAGGTCTTCTAATGAGCATTTTAATACCATCAACTACACTTATTTCATTTAATAAAATTTTTTTTATAACCTTGACAATTGGCATATCTATATTATTCTGTTTTGAAATTTGATAAACAAAAAATGTTGTATCTATACCCTCTGCAACCATATCCTTAGCTTCTAGCTCCTTTTTAATTTCTTCAAGTTTGTATCCATTTCCTAATTTATAACCCACAAAATGATTTCTAGAATTTTCAGAAAATGCAGTAGCCATCAAATCTCCAATACCACTTAGACCTGAAAATGTTTTCTTTTTAGCACCAAAATAAGTGCCAAATCTTATCATTTCTACTAATGCTCTTGTTAATAAGCTTGCTTTAGCATTAAGTCCAAGGTTTAAAGCATCAATTATACCACCCGCAATCGCATATATGTTCTTCAAATTACCTCCTATTTCAACACCTAAAACATCATCCCAAATGTAAGGTCTAAAATAATCGTTAAATAAAGCTTCTTGAAACAATTTTGCAATTTTATAGTCATAACTTGCAATAACTGTGCTTGAAGGCTTTCTTTGAGCAAGCTCTATTGCTATATTTGGTCCTGATAAAATTGCAAAATTTCTATTACCCATTATTTCTTCAAACAATTGACTTTTTAATTTAAGCTCCTTTGTAAAACCTTTTGTAGCAATCAAAAAATACTTATCTCTATATCTGGATAAATTTTTAAGTGTTTCACTAAATACAAATGATGGGACAACAATTACTACAAATTCAAAATTTTCAATATCTTTCAAATCCATTGTAAATTCAACTTCTTTTGGAATTTCAATTCCCTTTTCAATCCTTTCTTTCTTAAATTTCAGAAGTTTTTCTTCACTTCTTACCAATAATTTTACTTTATGTTTATTTTCTGAGAGAATTTTAGATAATGTAAGACCCCAAGAACCACTACCAATTATAAAGAATTTATGCATTTCTTGCCAAACTTATAATAACTCTTATGTATCTAAAAGCTCTAATAAAATCATTCTCTTTAAACTTTATTTTATTTCCATCAATTCTCTCAACAATAGGTAGCATTTCAACCATATCTGCCATTTCAGTTCTTCTTAGAGTGATCTCAATTTCAAATTCTCTTGGCATTTCAATTTTCTTTAACTTCTTTTTTAAAACCCTTTCGATAGCCTTACCATAATTCTCATATACAATACTTGGATTTATTAATCTAACAGCATTCCTTGAAAGCGAATATTTGGTTATAACGAATTCTATATCATTAAAAAAACTTTTACACTCCTCAAATAGTTTATCATCACCACTAATCAAAGCAACAGGAACATTATAATAGCTTGCAATTAGTCCATTTATATAGGCTTCATTAACTCTTTTTCCATTTATCCTAATTTCAGAGATTGTAAGTGAGCTATATGTATGGTCCAAAAATCCTCTTATTGTATTTGCACTAGAATGATAACCAATAAAAAATGCACAATCAAATTCAGAACTTATGCCTTCCATCATTGAAAGCATTTTAGGACTTCCGCTAATTAACTCAATATCCAAATCAAAATCTATGAAGTTTAAGTTATCCATATTCCAATGTGCATCATTTACAACAATTCTTTTAACATTAAAATTCTTTAAAGTTCTAAAAATTGCTTCAAGCTCTCGCTTCATAAAATATAAACCTTCTTTATATCTTGGATTATTTGGATCAGTTTGAGAAGATGAAGATATACCAGCAATACCTTCCATATCTATTGAAATGTAAATGTTCATATGAAAATTTTAAATGTCAAAAAATCGCTTTTTTTCCTCCTTTATTTTTATCCTTGGAATTTCAAAGTTTTCAAATAACTTTTCATTTACAAGGATTTTGGTTTTGAACCTCAAAGCAAGTGCAATTGCATCGCTTGGTCTTGCATCTATAACTTCTACTCTATCAAATATAAATAACTTTTTGCTTAGATAGATTTTTGCATAATATACCCCATTCCTTAAATCATAAATTTCAACATGCTTTATCTTACCATCAAGGTGCTTTATTATATTAGTTGTAAGTTCATGCGTTAGAGGTCTTGGCGTTTTTATACCTTCTTTTGCAATAAGAATCGCTTCACCCTCTGCTTTTCCAATTGTCATAGTCAAAAACTTTTCAGATTTCTTATCTGTAAGGATTATAAGATAGCCATCACCTATATTCAAAAGCCCATGAACTTGGGCTTCAACTAAATTTATTAGAAGATATAGCATACTTTATCTCATCTAAACATTCAGGATTTACAAGCGATGAAATATCACCAAGGCTCTCATTTAAATAAATGCTTCTAATGACTCTTCTCATAATTTTAGCATTTCTAGTTTTTGGTAAATCACTTACAAAATAAACTTCTTTTAATCCAAATGCTTTACCCATCTTCTCAATTACGATATTTTTAATCTCTTCTTTAACTTTATCCAAATTTTCAGACTTTTCTTTTAATACAACAAATGCAATAGGTACTTGTCCTTTTATTTCATCAGGAATTCCAATAACTGCACTCTCTTTAACTAATGGATGCTCTACTATTATACTTTCAATTTCAGCAGGACCTATTCTCTTTCCTGCAATTTTTAATGTATCATCAGCTCTTCCTAAAATATAATAAAATCCATCTTCATCAATATATGCTAAATCTCCATGATACCAAACATCTTTATATTTTGACCAATATGTTTCAATATAGCGTTCATTCTCTTCATAAAATCCTCTTGTCATCCCAACATTTACATTCTTAACAACTAAATATCCTATCTCTTCTCTTATAGGATTTCCATTTTCATCAAATACATCTGCATCTACACCAGGATTTACACTATTAAATGACATTGGCTTTAATGGTCTAATTAGAACACATCCAAGTATTCCACCTGATATTTCAGTTCCACCTGAGTAATTTATAATTGGAACTTTATTTCTTCCAATTTCTCTTAATGTCCATCTCCAAGGCTCTACATTCCAAGGCTCACCTGTAGAACCAATAATTCTTAAGCTATCTAAACGATAATTTTTAGGATTAGATTTTGGCATAATACTTCTTATGATTGTAGGAGAAATACCAAGTATTGTAATTTGATGTTTATCAATTAATTCAAAAATTCTATTTTCATTAGGATAATCGATTGCACCATCATATAAAAATATTGTAGAATGATTTATAAGTCCACCAAATATAAGCCAAGGACCCATCATCCATCCAATATCTGTAATCCAAGTAATAACATCATTTTCCTTAATATCAAATAGATGATACATATCTTGTGCTGATTTAATGGGAAATCCACAATGTGTATGAAATGCGCCTTTTGGTCTTCCCGTTGTTCCCGAAGTATAAATAATCATCATGGGCATTTCACTATCAAAAATTTTAACCTCAAGTTTATCATCCTTACAAACTTCATCCCAATAATAATCCCTATTTTCTTTCATATTAATAGTTAAATTTAAATTTCTATAAACAATTACTTTTTCAACACTTGAACAATCCAATAATGCACTATCTAAAATATCCTTCATATTTATAATTTTACCTCTTCTTTTGAATCCATCTGCTGTAATAACTGCTTTTGCCTTTGATATATTAACTCTTACTTTAATTGGCTCTTGACTAAATCCTGAAAATAATGGAACTGCGATTGCTCCAATTCTAACAATTGATAAAAGACTAATTACAACCTCAGGAATAAATGGAAGATATATTGCAACTCTATCTCCTTCTTTAATACCTAAATTTAATAATGCTTTTGAAAGCTTATTTACTTTACTCAAAAGCTCACCATATGTATATTTTCTAACAATTCCATCTTCATTTTCAGATATTAATGCAATTTTATTTAATGGATTATAATCTAGGCAATTTTTTGAAATGTTCAATTTTCCTCCTTTGAACCATTTTGGAAATTGTTTTCCATTTGATAAATCTAAAACTTTTTCAAATTCCTTATCCCACTTAAAATTTATATCATTAAAAAAACGTCTCCAAAACCATTCATAATCATAAAATGACCTTTTTAGGAATTCTTCGTATGTAATATTTTCATCTTTTAAAATTTTGTATATATTGCTATTTTTTATGATCTCATCATTAGGTTCCCATTCAATTTTTAATTTTAGCTCTTTCATAATGCTTAAATTTTAAAGGATGTGAAAGGTAGGCAAAAGCCCACCATATTATTTCTGAATTAACTTAAATAGTCATTAGTTCATTTGAAGGCTTTAGGTACCACACTACTAAATTTGGCTATAAAAGCATCATCTAATCCTGCATTTGCGCTCTGAAAATAAGCCCCACCACCAGGATTCTGCGTTGGAAAATTTGTTGAAGAAGTCCATCCAATTACAAAAACATTTCCTAAATTATCTGTTGTAATTGACCAACCATAATCAGCAAAGATTCCTCCATAATAAGTAGCTTACACTAATGAATAAGGATCTATTAAAAGCTTCTCTTTATTCTCATATCCCTTAACATCATAGCTTTTGGTGTCTTTAGTGATATAATCTTTCTACCATCTAATAGCTCTAAATCCGCATATTATGATATTCTCCTTTTCGATATTACTCTATTTCACATTTATTCAATCCAAGTTCTTGCAATATCCAACATCCATTTTTGCTTAATTTTACTATAATAGTCAATAGCTTTCTCCTTATTATTTAAATACTTTGAGCAAAGATAGACAGCAAATAGTAATGCTTTTTGATTTAATTCATCATCTCTACTTTGCTCTATAATTTTATCTAATGTTTCAAGTGCCAAATCTGGTTTATTCAAATCTAAAAAGAAAATTTCTGCAAGTCTATAAAGTTTATTTAAATCACTCTCATCTTTAACTGACTTTAACTTCAAAATAACTTCCTTTCTTTCATTTGCAAATTTTATACCACCTGCATAAGCTTTATCATAAAAATCTAAAGCTTTTTCAAAATCTTCCCTATTTTCAAATATAGTCCCAAGATAATAGTAGCTTAAATACTTAGTGCTATCAAAAGCAAAATTTGATAGATATTCAAATATATCCATCGCTTTCGTTGTATCACCCTTTGCAATATAAATTTTCGCAGTTTTTAACTTTACAAAAAATGCTAAACTTGTGCTATCATTATAAGTAATTTTATTTATTGAGCTTAAAGCCTTATCGTAATTTTTATTATTCAAATAAGCATCTGAGAGCAAAAATATTAAATTATTTCTTGTAGTATCAGGGATAGTCTGAATTTTTGATATTTCTTCTATCAAAGCTTCCGCTTTTTCTAAATCATTTGTCCTAATATAAACATTTGCAAGAACAATTTTAAAATCATTATCTTTCTCAAATTCCTTTAATTTTAAAAGTTCATCACCTAGTAACTTTGCTCGTTCATAATTCCCTAACTTATAATATGTTTTCATAAGATAAGACCTTGCTTTTTTATCTTTTATTTGTGAAAGATAATTTAGAGCATCATCTAATTTATTTGCATTGTATAACATTATACCATATTCTAGTTTTGCATTTTTAATTATCTTACTATTTGGAAAGAACTGAAATAATTCTCTGAATTTTTGTTCAGATTTTGTATATTCGCCAAGTCTTGAATAGCTAATCGCTAACATGTAAAGAGCATCATCTACAAAGCTTGAATTAGAATGAAGTTTTATAATTTTTGAAGCTTTTCCCTCAATTTTCCTATAATTTTCAATTGCCATATTTATCTTTCCTTCATTGTAATACTTTTCTGCCAAATTAAATGTTCTTTTAACATTATAATAGTTATTAAAATATGCTTTAAAATCTGTTATAATTTTTGAAATTGAAAAGCTTATTAAAATTAACATTAGTCCTTTAAAACCTTAATTTCAGATGTTAATCTAAGAGCCTTAAACAAATGCCTTTTTATCTTTCTTGTAGTAGTCTTTGGGAATTCTTCATATCTTATTGCAAAATGCCTAATTTTCTTATATGCTTCAAGCATTTCATTAACTTTATCAACTTCAATCTTTATCAAATGCCAAACATTATCATCGTTGAATTCTTTCCCCATTTTTTCAAGTGCAATTCTAACTTCCTCTAAATTTGGATAAATTATAGCTTGTATGTTTTCATCATCAGGACTAAATACTAATGCTTCTTCTATATATTCACTCCTTGTCAGTTTCTCTTCAATCTCTTCAGGAAACACATTCTTACCACCCTTTGTAACAATTACAAATTTCTTTCTTCCTGTAATGTATAAATAACCATCTTCATCAAAATATCCAACATCTCCTGTCATTAACCATCCATCAACAGTTAATGCACTCTTTGTAGCACTTTCATTTTTGTAATAACCTTTCATTATATTTGGTCCCTTTACCCAAATCTCACCATTCCCTTCACTATCAACATCTACAATCCTAGCATCTACTGATGGTATAATCATTCCTACACTTTCATTCTTAGGTCTTGAAGGTGGATTTACACTTACAAGTGGAGAGGCTTCTGAAAGCCCATAACCTTGCAAAATAGGAAATCCATAAGATGACAAACCATCTGAAACCCACTTCGGGAGAGCTGCACCACCTGAAACAATCCACTTAATTCTATCAAGTCCAAGTCGCTTTTTTACTTGATTACCTATAACTTTCTTAGGTAAAATATTTACCATTGCCTTCTTTAACCCCTTTTGCTCTTTAACTTGCTTATTTATTCTAATTAAAAGCTTTTCAAGTATTAGTGGAACATTTAACCAATAAGTAGGTCTTGCAATTTTCAAGTCCTCAATCATCTCAGAAGGCTTTAAACTTCTTGCATAAAATACACTTGTTCCATTATAAAACGGTGCTATTGTTCCAACAGTACATTCATATGAATGATGAATTGGTAAAATTGAAAATAATCTATCATTTGGGTTAAAATCTATAACTTGATAAATATCACAAACATTTGAAATGATATTTCTATGTGTTAGCATTACACCTTTTGGATCTCCTGTTGTTCCTGATGTAAATAGAATTTCAAGTAAATCATCTAAATTAACTCTTTCATAACTGATACCACTTGCATATTTTTTATAAATATCATCAAAATTCTCCATTAAAATGATATTTCTAAGTTTTGGTAGTTCATCTGCTATGGACTTAATATCTGAATAGAAACTATTTGAAGTAATTATTCCAACAGAATCAGAAAATGATAGTATAAACTTAATTGTTTCAATATCAAGCCTTGCATCTAATGGAATGACAATTCCACCTATCCACGATATTGCAAAGTAAGAAATAGGCCATTCAGGTCTATTTTCAGATAATAATGCAATATGCTCACCCTTTTGATAACCAAGTTCCTTTAAATGCCTTGCTAATTTTTTGACCATTTCATAAACTTGTCCATATGTAAAGCTAATTATTTTATTTTCCCTTGGTATGCTATAAGCAGTATAGTTTGAGAATTTATGACATGCCATCTCTACCATCTCTGGAATCGTAATATAATTAAAACCTAGTCTTATAGTAGGAATTTTCTTTAAGGGTTTATCTAATTTCACCATACGATAATTTTAAAGCTAACTAATTTTACATCACAAACTTTCCAAACTTATTATTTAACTTATAAATATATGCACCTTTTGGAAGATTTATATTGAATTTACTATTTCCTTTTCCTTTATATTCAAAGACCTTCCTTCCAGAAACATTATATACCTTAAATTCCCATTCTCCACTCAAATAAATCTCAACAAACTTTCCTTTTATAATAAAATCCTTACCTTCCTTAACCTCATCCTCACTTACAGGTGTAATACAGCTATAAGATAAAATTGTCCATTCCATATCCCAATCACCATCATCAGCTGTTCCACAAATGCCATCTGCACCTGCATTATAACAATATACCCACATTGCACCAAACCACCATGGAGAACCAATACCTGATCTTGTTCTAAATGTTGTTCCATTTAGTTGCCACCAATTCTGCCAAAGACCTCCCGCGTTATATGATGGTGGAGGTGGTATTGCAATTGTATCTGCAACAAGGTTTCCACATATTTCAGGCCCTCTTGATGTTAAATCCCAATTGTATCTTAAAACTGCAACTCTGAGTGTGTTGTTATATACACTAAAGGGTGATGCATTACAAAGTGAACCATCAAATGTATTTGGACACCTGTGGTAAAATGCTACATGGAAGTAATTTGCAGTGTTTGTAGTTGCACCAGGACACCATTGCCATCTTGCATCTGTATGAACAGTTGGTGTTCTACTATCAACAGTCGTAAAATCTATGTTAGCAACAGCAGACCATCCAGCTGGTGGAATACCACTTGCGCTAATATATCTAATATCACCGTCAGTAGCACTATATTGGCTTTCAAATACTAAAAAGTGCGTCGTATTAGTAGTTGTAAGTCTTCTTGCAACAGAAAGCCAAGGTTGATTTATTGGTATAGTATATCCACTTAAAACTGTTGTAGATGTCCAACTATTACCCCATCCCATACTTACATCCGTATATAAATGCTCTATTCTATGATCAGTTGATGAATTTCTCCAACCATATACTGCTTGTATTGTATTATCACCCCCATTACTAGCAGCACAAACAGGAGTGCCGGATCTTGGATCATTTGTTGTTTCAAGCATTATTTGATTGTTATTATATGCACTCCCTGTTCTTGCAGGTCCATCGTATTGCTGCGTCCAACTACTACCACATGTTGTAGAGCGCCATATTCTAACACCACCTCCTGCTTTATTCATACCTATAAAAAACCAATTATCTGCTGATAAGCAGCCACATGTTGCTGAGTTTGGAGGTTGTCCCTCGCACCCACTTCTTCCCCAATTAAATTCTGCATTTACATAAGGTGTTACTGTTGATGTTAGGCTATTATCAACCCATGTACTATAATATACAGTTCCATTTTTATCAAATGTTAGCTGTCCTATATCATAATCAGGCCAATAGTAATCACTAGTATAAGCTACTACAAATAATCTTCTATAAGGGTCTGCACCAACTGCTACCTCTCCTACATTGTATGGTGTTGTACTTGGTGGTACTATACATATAAGTGGAGACCAAGTTTGACCTGCATTTACAGAGCGAAAAAGAACTATGCACTCATTTGTTAAAGTTGTAGAACACCAGGTATTACAACGCAACACATTTAAGCCTGCAATCAGTGTATCCTCATTTCCAACTTGAACAATTGTAGGATTATATTCATAATCAGAACTTGCAGCAATCGCAAATGTATTCCATCCATTTCCATCTAAAATTTTGAAACTATCTTTTGGTATTTCTTTTCTTAAAAGATCCTCTCTTGGTGGTGCAGCAGTTGCAGGTGGAACATTTTTCATAAATTTTGCATTTTCTTGTTCTTTATAGCTTTGAAGAAGTCTTTCACCATCTTCAATTAATGTTATCATTTCTGCATATGCCCAAGCATCATTTTCATTTTTCCATTTATTATAGTAATAGTAAATCCTTTGCATATGAGTATGTATTTTTGGACATTCAAGACCCTTTATTTCATATCGTTGACATATTGCATCCTTTTCATTCTCCCATATTTTAGCGTAGAAACTATCAAGTCTTTCAATGCGCTTTTGTAAGAAAATTTTATCAACCTTTATTTTACCTTCTCTTATAGCATTTGCAATCTGTTCCTTTTCTTCTGTCCATCCAAAGAATGGAGCAATTTTATATGCATTATCAACTTTCGGAATATATATAATGTTTTGGATATTATTGGGGCTATTCTCCACTACTCCCTGTCCTCCTTTTGTTTGAACATCTAAAAGCAAAATTATAGTAAGCATAGTATTAAAATTTTAAAGCATAAGTTTAAGATTGTCCAATAAATAACTAATATATTCATAGTTAATTACTTAAATTAGATTTTCTTTTATTGAACAGTCCTTAAAAAGATAAAGTGCTTTAAATAAATTTTTAATTTATCAAATTATTTTAAGTGTACCTTGTAATTAGCTTTTCGGCTTAAAATCCTTATCAATTCTAAATTTTTATACTACTCTTCAAAAATCATTTTTAAAAGGCTTTTGAAAGTTCATCTGTTTTTAATTTATTTGACAAATTAAATAGAAAATAAGTCTTTTAGGAATTATTGGAAAATCTTAAATTAGATATACTTTAAAATTTTGGAGTTATGAAAAGAGGAGGTGTGAGTGTTGATATGATAAAAGCAGGAATAAAAGCTGTTAAAGAGATTATAAAGATGTTAGAAAGGAGGTAGAAAGCTATGAGAAAGCTCACTTTTGCATGCCCAGGTGATGAAAAAGCACATACACATGTATCACAAGCTAATGGAACACCAAGAAGTAAAGAGTGCTCTTTTGAAGTTTGAGGAAGTAAAAGATGTTTCATACGATGCTAAGAAATTTGATGAAAATAAGATAAAGGCTGGTTATCATTACAAGGGTATAAAGAAAGTAGAGTAGTGTTTGTATTTTGCTTAAAGTTTTAGCATTAGTTCCTCTACCTCCTCCTTATTCAGGTCCTGAAATATCAAGCAAAGTTTTATTTTCAAAACCATTTGAAAAGATAGATTTAAAAATTATAAATGTAAGTTTAAGGAAAGATAAATTCAAAAGAGGTAAAATTACGCTTGATGCTCTTTTCAAATTTCTTTTCATATATCTTAAATATCTCCTATTTTTATTATTCTACAAGCCTAAATTTATTTACCATTGTATAACTGCTACGAAAATTGGATGGATTAGAGATTCTATTATAATTTTGCCCGCAATCCTATTAAGGAAGAAAGTTATTTTACATATGAGGGGTGGGCACTTTGGTTTATTTTATAAAAATTTGAATTCAAGTATCATTAAATCTATTGTAAAGACTTGTTTAAAGTATTCTTATAAAGTAATTGTTCAAAGTGAAAGTTTAAAAACTCAATTTACTGGCATTGTAGGTGAAGGGAAAGTTGAAATTTTACCAAATACATTTGAAGAAACATTTTTAAGTATAAATCCAAGAAGGAATGGAAATACAATTTTATTTTTGGGACTTTTAACATATGCAAAAGGTTATAATGATCTAATTAAAGTTGCAAAGGAAATTTTAGAAGAATTTGATGTTAATTTTATATTTGTTGGTGAAAGGATGAAAAGTGAGACGAACATTTTCTATAATCAAATAACAGGTGAAAAGCTAAATATAGAACCTTATGTTGAACTTCATCATCCAAATGTTAAATACATAAGGAGAGTTTATGGAGAAGAGAAAAAGAGGATTTTTGAAATATCAGATATTTTTGTGCTACCTAGTTATTCAGAAGGCTTTTCAATGTCAATTTTAGAGGCAATGGTAAGTGGTCTTGCAATTATAACAACCCCTGTTGGTGCAAATGTTGATATTATTAAAAATTTTGAAAATGGAATTTTGATAATGCCAGGTGATTTAAAAGCTTTAAAAGAAGCAATAGTTTTATTATTAAAAGATGAATCATTAAGACTTAAGTTATCCAGGAATGCAAGGAATTTTGCAATTGAAAACTTTCATCCCAATAAAATTAGAAAGAAACTTGAAGAAATTTTTTTAACATAAATAAGAGCAAAATTGCCCCTTATTTTCACCTTACTACCACTTTTTCAACATCCTTATACACTTTTATAAAATAAATGCCTTTGCTTAAATTCAGTTCATATTTACCTTCTTTATATTCATTAACCAATTTACCATCTACATTATAAACTTTAAAAGGCTTACTAGATTGAATTATAACCTTGCCCTTTTGGTAGTTTATATGAATAGTATTAGCTTTATCTAAATTCTCTTGGAGTATAGAAACAGGAGCATAGCTAAAATATGTGTCACCAGTGCTGTTGTCCCTATAATCATTAGCCCAGGTTGTATAAATGTTATAATCATGACCAAATGAACTTACCCTTTGAGCAGGTGACCAAGTTTGACCCCAGTTTGAGGATAATGCCCAATATGTAGCCCATGTGCCAAGTGTTATACTACCGCAACTTCCATAACCACTTATTCTACCTTGCCATTGAGCATATATCGTATTTCCAGAACTTGCAAGCATGGGCAAAACTTGTTGTGAGCCTCCACCACTTGGAGCAATTTGATAAAACACCAACATTAACCTTACAATTTCCATCAGTAAAAGCGATAGCAACTTTGCCATTTGATGCAGTGATATGATCAACAATTTTAACAAGCCTTTGATAATTAGGACACCACGTATTACCACCAGAATTAAAATACGTCCATTTAAAAATCCAACACCTATTTGAGGCCATTGTGAAAAATCATTATATGACATGTAGATAATATTTCCATCCTTTGCCCAATAGCCTACTGCTCGTCTAACTACTACCATTGTCAGTTGATTTATAAACTACAAGATTGTAAAGACCAGTAAATTTATCTGTTGTAAAATTCACAAGAACTGTATTATTTCCTATCGCTAAAAGCCAAGGCTTATCTTTAAAGTATTGCCAATTATCATTTTGCATTTGTGCAGCCAGAGCCAGATGTGCATCTACAAAAATAGACCTCACCCTTTATCACATTGGCTTGATTGCAATATATCATATCAAAACTCATGACAATCCAATTGCCAAGTTGCTATTACTGTGTTTCCAACCTTCTTAATATTAATCTTGGTATTTTGATAGCAAGTATTCGTCGTATAATTACTGAGTTTTACTTCGCTTGAGAATGGTGCATCTAAAATAAACATCCAAAGCATATTTATACCTCCTTATTTTAGGATGAACTTAGAAATATAAATTTCAAAATTTTTAGAAAGTGGTGTAAATGAAATCTTTAGGAATGTATACTGCTTTCGTAAGGTCAAATGAAACTTCTTGCCAGTTATTATTTAGCTCAATCTCTTGTGATGTGAAGCCCTTTTACATATAGCCTTAGTGTATTTTCGTTGAAGTCTACAATATCAGATGCATAATAGAAACCACATACTTCCTTTGTTATAGATCTTTCACCAGCACTATTACAGTTTCCATAGATTCTCCCATTAGCATTTTCACTATATGTCCATTCAATAGGTGCAGTCTGATAGTTATTTTGATAAACCCAGATATTTTTAGGTCCCTCTTTTTTTCAATGGGAGGACTTATAAGGGCAGTACGAGCTATTTTAAAATTTCAAATATCATGACGATAAAAATTTATAGTTATCTTCTTGTTATTCTGCTTATTTTAGCATTCCTATTTCCACTTTCAAGTAAGGAGCATACAATTGAAATTACATTTAGAAGAGGTGAGACCATTAGTGATCTTTCAAAAAAGCTTAAAGAAAATAAAATTATAAGATTTGAAAGCTTTTTTAAGTTATTGGTTAAAATGTCAGGGAAAGAAAAGAATATAAGGAGTGGAATTTATAAACTTGTACATAATGAAGGTGAGGTTTTAACATTTTTTAGAATTATAAACCAAAAACCAAAACCTATTGAAGTCAAAGTTACAATATATGAGGGAATGAATAGTTTTCAAATTGCAAGACTTCTAGCTGAAAAATTGAAAATAAATTCAAATAGATTTTTAGAGCTTGTTAATGATAAAAACTTTATAAAGAAACTTTCAGAAAGATATGATAAATTAAAGAATTTGATGAGTCTTGAAGGTTTTTTATTTCCTGAAACTTATACATTTTTTGAGGGTGAAGATGAGAGGTTTATTATAGAGATATTAGTTGCAACATTTTTTAAAAGAATAGAGCCAATTGATAGTTTATTTAAAAAATCACATTTAGGATTTTATGATGTTATAAAGCTTGCATCAATAGTTGAAAAAGAAGCTAAATTCGAAGATGAAAAACCTATCATAGCAAGTGTATTTTTAAATAGACTTAGAATAAATATGGCTCTTCAAGCAAATCCAACAATAGCATATGTTTTAAGAAAAAATTCATATTGGCTTGACGATAGTGCCTTAAAATATAATTCTCCATATAATACTTACTTATATCCAGGACTTCCTCCAACACCTATTTGCTCACCTTCTTTAAGTTCAATTATAGCAGTTTTAAAGCCTGAAGATACAAAATACTTATATTTTGTTGCAGATGGTAGAGGAAGACATTTGTTTGCTAAAACTCATGATGAACATTTGAAAAACATTATGAAGATAAGAAGGAAGGGGTTTTAAATTCTTTAACTTTTTATGTAGGCACCCAGGATACTTACTTAAAGAAGATTTTCTTTCTTTACTAATTTACAACCAATTTCAAACTCTCATTTCCAATTTTTAAAATATAAACCCCAGCCCTTAATCTAATCTCACCCTCCTTTATTAAAACCTCCTTAATCACCTCTCCCTTCATATTGTATATCTTGATAATATGACCCTTACCCCATAAATCCTAAAATTACAAGATCTATATTCATTAGCACTAATTGGTGTAATTCGACAACTTTGAGTTGCAAAAGCTCCAAAACTATATGGTGTTAGTGTTAAGTTGGTGTCCAGTTTGAAAGTGAATTTAAGCAAGAGTCAATAGAACCTATAGAAGCTATACCTTTTGCCAAATTATTTCTTTGATTAAAAGGTGTACCATCATTTTTATTTATATAGCTGTTCCAGAAACTAAATAATTCCCATCAAAATCAACAGCAACATCATAAATTCTTGATCCATTATTAGCACAATACCTTTTAGAAAACAAAATATTACCACTTGGACTCATTTTTGTAAGATATCCACAGTTATCATGATTATAATAACTGGTACCTGTTATAACATAATTTCCATCATTATCCTTGATCATCTTATATGGATCATAAGGATACCAAGCACCTTTAATTAAATTAACACTATTACCATCTAGTGAAATTTTATAAGTGAACAAAGGACAGAATCCAAGAGAGCCACTCCACATCAGGAATAATTGAGAAATTATTGTTTTCTGTAGCACCATCAAAATCAGTTTCTCTTAAATCCATCTTAATAATAGCTGGTCGATAGCCTTGCCCCTGAACTGCTGCAACAATATAATTTCCATCAAAAGCTATATCTCTTACTTGCTCCACATACCATAAACGTTTAGCCCATACAAAGCTTTGATTTATTAGATACTCTTCGTTATTGCTAGTGTACCCACCCTCTACTGCAATCAATGTATCATTTATCTTAGCATTGAAGAGATCCTACAACAAAAAGTGCATTCTTCATTCTTTCAAAGTGTACAAATTAAGTAGAAAATTAGCCTTTGTTACCTTTAAACTTTTCATATGTTTGAACTAAAATTTAAACTCTTAGAACATCCATTTTATAAAGCTTGGGAGAATGGTGAAGTTTCCATAAATAAACTCTCTGAATATGCTTATAGCTATCTTGAATTCATAGAAATGATACCTGATTATTGGAAAAGCATTTTAGATAATTTTCCAACTTCTGATTATTGGATTGTAGATGAAGAAAAAGAACATGTTGAGCTATGGAAAAAATGGATCTTAAAACTTCCAAAACCCAAAAGTTATCCAAAATTAGATGAGCTTATGAACTATTTTAATAGTCTAAACCCTTCACAGCTTTTAGGTGCTATATACTCATTTGAGGTTCAGCAACCTGAAATTGCTAAGTTTAAAAAAGCATGTTTGATAAAATTTTATAATTTTAGAGAAGATGATTTAATTTATTTCAATGAGCATATGAAGGAAGAAAAACATCTGAATGTTGGTAAGAAAATTTACGAACTTGCTAATAAGGATGATTTTGAAATTGGATTTGCCAGAGCAAGTGAATTATTGTATAAAAGTTTAGATAATTTCTTATGAAATATATATTCATTACAGGAGGTGTTTTATCATCACTAGGAAAAGGAATAACTTCTGCAAGTATTGGATTTTTATTAAAAAGAAAAGGACTTAGAGTTTCAATTGTAAAGTGCGATCCCTATCTTAATGTAGATGCAGGAACTATGAATCCATTTCAACATGGAGAAGTATTTGTAACAGAGGATGGTGGTGAAACAGATTTGGATATTGGACATTATGAAAGATTTTTAGGAGAAAATTTAAGTAAAGAAAATAATATAACATCAGGTCAAGTTTATTTAAGTGTAATTGAAAAGGAAAGAAAAGGGGAATATCTTGGCTCAACTGTTCAAATTATTCCACATTTGACAGATGAAATTAAAAATAGATTAAGAAGCATTGTAATGAAAAATAATTTAGATATTTTAATTTGTGAAATTGGTGGAACAGTTGGAGATATTGAAAGCTTGCCATTTTTAGAAGCAATCAGACAGATGAAATTGGAAGAGGGAGATGATAGAGTATTTTATATCCATGTTGGGATGCTTGTATATCTTAAAAATGTTGATGAACTAAAAACTAAACCAATGCAACATAGTATTCAAAAGCTTAGAGAGATTGGTATTCAACCTGATGCAATCATTTTAAGAACTGAAAAGAACGTAGATTATGAAGCTATTAAAAAGGTCGCAATGTTTGCAACAATCCCAATAAATAGAGTATTTATAAATCCAAACTTAGATACTGCTTATGAACTCCCATTAGTTCTATATAAGCAAGGTATATTGGATGCAATTTTTCAAAAGTTAAGGATTTTGAAATATGAAAGTATAAACTTGAAGGATTGGGAAGAATTTGTATTTAATATAAAAAATCCAAAAAAGGAAGTTAAAATTGCAATTGTTGGAAAATATGTAAATGTTAAAGATGCTTATAAGAGTATATTTGAAGCATTGATTCATGCAAGTGCAAAATTAAATGTGAAAGTAAATAGTATTTTAATTGATAGTGAAAGTGATTTTAGTTTAGAAGGATTTGATGGTGTTATAATTCCTGGTGGTTTTGGAAATAGAGGTATTGAAGGGAAGATAAGAGCAATAGAATATTGTAGGGAGAATAATATTCCAATTCTTGGCATTTGTCTTGGTATGCAACTAATGACTATTGAATTTGCAAGAAATGTCCTAGACTTAAAAGATGCCAACTCTACTGAATTTGATAAATCTACACCTTATCCTGTAGTTACACTCCTTCCAGAGCAAGAAAATGTTAAATATTATGGGGGAACTCTAAGACTTGGAGCAAGTCCAATTAAAATCAAACAAGGAACATTAGCATATGAAATTTATAAGAGTGATGTTATTTTTGAAAGACATAGACATAGATATGAATTTAATCCTGAATTTAGAAATTTATTTGAGAAAAATGGATTTATTGTAAGTGGTGAATATCCTCAAACTGAACTTGTTGAAATAATTGAGTTGAGTAATCATAAATTTTTCATAGGTGTTCAATTTCATCCTGAATTTAAATCAAAAGCACTAAATCCTTCTCCAATTTTTGTAGAGCTAATAAGAAGAAGTATATGAAAAAATTATATTTTGGAAAGGTCTTTATAATTGGATTTGGACTTTCAGGAAAAGCAGTTTATAGATTACTAAAAGAGAATGGAAATTATATTAGGATCTTTGACCATTTTAGAGCAAATGCAAAAGAAAATTTAAAAATTTATTACGATGCATTCAATGCTGATCTATATAATGCAGATTTAATAGTTCCAAGTCCTGGCATTGGTTATAAAGTATTAAAGAAATTCTTAGATAAGCAACTTCCAATGCTTCCTGAAATTGAAATTGGATATTATAATATAGATGAAAAAAATAGTTTTTTAATTGGTATTACTGGAACGAATGGAAAGACTACCACAAGCCTTTTAATAGACCATCTTTTAAAGCCATATAGTAGTTTGCTCTATGGTAATGTTGGAAATGCATTTTGTAATAATAGAAAAAGCAATGGGCTTTTTGTATTGGAGCTTTCAAGCTTTCAACTTTCTATTATTAAAAAATTTAAGGTAAATTGTGGTGTATTTTTGAATATAGAGGAAGATCACATTGATTGGCACTTATCATTTGAAAATTATTTAAATGCTAAACTAAATATATTCAAAAATCAGAATGAAAATGATTATAAAGTTGTAAATTTTGATGATAAAAGAATTGTAAATAATTTAAATGAAAGCTCTTCAAAAACACTATTCTTCTCAGTTAATGAAAAAGCAGAATGTCATTATAAAAATGGTAAAGTTTTTTTATTTTCAGAGGAAATACTTGATTTGAGTAATTTTAGCAATTTATTTGGCATTCACAATGTTTATAATGTGCTTGCAAGTGTTTTGGCAATTTGGACTTATTTAAAGGATATCCAAATTGTTAAAAAATTATTAAATGAAAGACTATATAGCTTTAAAGTTCCTGAACATAGACTTGAATTTGTAAGGGAAATAAATGGCATTAAATTCTATAATGATAGTAAGGCTACAAATCCACATGCAGTTAAATATGCACTTTTGAATTTTAATAAATGTATATTAATAATGGGAGGACTTACAAAGGATGCGAATTTTGAAATTTTAAAAGATATTGTAAAAGAAAGAGTAAAATTTATTGTAGCATTTGGAAAGAATAAAGAATTTTTTTATCAAACATTTAAAGATATTTTAGATGTTTATACATTTGATGATTTAGAAAGTGCAGTTAAATTTGCATTTAATAATTCAAAGGGAGAACCAATTTTATTTTCACCTGGTGGTTCAAGTTTCGATTTATTCAAAAATTATAAGCATAGGGGTAAAGTATTTAAGGAAATTGTAAATAGATTATGAGGGTTTTGGCAATTGATTATGGAAGGAAAAAGTGTGGAATTGCAATAAGTGATAAGGAGAATAAAATTGCTATTCCTTATGCTATTATTAAAACTAATGAAATTTTTGAATTTTTAAGGAAAATTATAGAGAAGAAGAATATTAAAAAAATTGTAATTGGTCTTCCATTATCATTAAGTGGAAAGGAAATTGAAATTACAAAAGATGTCTATAATTTAAAAAGTATGATTGAAAGTGAATTTAAAATTGATGTTGAACTATTGGATGAAAGGATGACAAGTAAGATGTTTAAGAGTAAAAATGCAGATGATTTATCTGCAAGTGTTTTGCTTGAAAATTATTTAAAACTCAAGAAAGAAGTTCTCTACTAGTTTATAATAACTTTACCTTTCTGCTTATTTGATACGTTATAGAAGTAAATACCTTTCTTTAAGCTTATTTCCTTCGTTCCACTAATGATTATATCCCTTGCGCTATATATAACATTTCCAGATACACTATAAATTTCAATTGAAATTTTCACTGGATTTTGAGCGGATAGAACTAATTTACCATTCTTTAAATAAACCTTAATATCTTTAATATCCTCGCTAATTTGAACAGGTGTAGTTCCTGTACAATATGCACTTAATTGATATGTTGAGCTTGTTCCAAGTGTAGAACCTTCCGCTCTATAAACTACAAGTCCATATTGAGCATTATAGCCATCTGCTGGTGGATTTGGAACAATTATACTATCAACAGGATTTGCATAAGTTGGAATAGCATTTAAATATGCATTTGCTCTTGCTTGATATACACCATTCCCAGGCCTATAAAGTGCCATGCTAACATTAGATAGTGTTCCATTTATTCTTGTTAATTTAATAATCCATCCATTAGAGCATGTATAATCAAATACAATATCCCATACTTTAACTAGATCATTAGCATTGAATGTAAATGTGATAGGACTATTTGAACAAGGAGGGATTGGAGATGTGCATATTTGACTTATTGTAATTGAATCACCATCCCAAGCTTGTGCAATACCTGTTGTAGTAGGTGTTTGAGAACCATACCTTGGAACCTTTGCCCACCATTGACCATTTATATAATTCGTTGCAGGACTTCTATTAAAGTCAATGAGAATAAAATCTGTTGTCCATCCTGTTTGTTCAGAAGCAATAAGTCTTTGATTTACACACAAATTATTGGATGAATGAATATCTGTTAGATGTACATTTAAATTCACATTGCTGTTATTGTGAACTGCTGCAAATCCCGTCCATCTATAATTGCCATTATGTGTCCATCTAAAAAGACCTCCAAAATCAGCAGTATTAGCATTCCTATATACAATATCCCATATTCTATACCATCCAAAGTATGAAACATAATCACCTGCTCCCACATCAAGACCAAGCCATGCAACACCCCATCTTGTTCCCGTTCCTGTTCTAATAACGGCTTCACAAGCACTAAGACCATATCCTGTTCCATTATTATTTACAAAAGCTGCCTGTTCTCCCCTTTGCTGTGTATCAAATAGATTTTGATGGAATGCAATTGCAAGATTATTGTTATTACTGGCGGAGTTATATATCATAAAGAGGTATTGAGCATTATTTGTAGTTGGAATATCTGCACCCCAAAGTCCCCATCCTGCATAACTTGTAAATCCCCCTGTATATTCATGACCACCATTTGCATAACCTGCTACATAGTAATCACCCCACCACTGTGTACACCCTGCATCTAAACATTGAGCAGTACCAAAAAGACCTGCATCTATATTATTATTACAATTAGGACCACTATGAGTGAAAATCTCCTGATAGCATTTACCATTTTGATTATTCGAATGATAAAAGCTTGCAACAGCCCACCAGGTAAAATTAGTACTAGCAGGACCTGGATAAGTCTCAGGAGTTGTTAGATTAAAACAGCTATTTCCTGAAAGTGTATTCCATCTTCTAAGTGTAGCCGTTTGTAGGCTTAAATTATTATAGGTTTTGGCCCAGGTAAATAGAAATCCATTATTGTTCCATGCAGAACCATAACCATAAATACCTGTTTGACATGTTGCCATTATCGTATAATCCTGCCCTTTTCTTGAATATAAAACATTCCAATCCCAGTTCCATTTATCTACTTTTATGAGAGTTTTCTCTTTTGTAAGTTCAGGGATATTTTGTGCCCTTTGAGCATTTTCAGCTTCTAAACTCACTATTAACCACATCATGTTCCCACCTCCTCCAGACTTAAATTTTAAAGCCTATAAAAATGTTTCAAATTGACAAATTAAGATATTCCAAAATCCTTTTAGCTAACTTATCACCTATACCTGGCACTTTCTTTAATTCCTCAATACTTGCTCTCTTAATCCTCTCAATACTTCCAAAATATCTTAATAATTCTAATTTTTTCTTCTCTGAAAGTCCTTCAATGTCATCTAATATAGAATTTTTAATTTTAGGTTCTCTTAATTTTTTTTGATATTTTAGGGCAAATCTATGAGCTTCATTTCTAATGTGTTGTAATAATCTTAAAGCAAATGAATGAATAGGAAGTGATAGAACTTTGCCATCTTCAAATACAATCTCTTCTTTACGCTTTGCAAGTCCTAAGACCTTAATATCTAAACCAAACTCTTTTATAACTTTCATTGCACTCCTTACTTGTCCAATTCCACCATCTATCAATATCAAATCTGCCAATTCTTTATCCTCTGAAATAAGCCTTCTAATCCTTCTTCTTATAACCTCTTCAATAGCTTTATAATCATCAATTACTCCATCTTTTAATGATCTAATTTTATATCTTCTGTATTCTCTTTTGTTTGGTTTTCCATTCGTAAATACTACAACTGAACCAACCTTACCCTCTCCATAATAATGTGAAATATCAATTGCTTCAATCCTTTCAATTTTATCCATTTTTAGTAATGTTCTTAATTCTTCAATACCTGGATGCTCTCTCTTTTTTGAAATTTCATTTACAAATTTTCTCAAATTCTCTTCTGCATTTTCCAGAGCAATTTTATAGATTTTATGCTCATTTGAGTTTGGTTTTCTAATCTCAATTTCTTTTCCTATCCTAAAATTCATCAAATTTTTGAAATCTTCTAAAAATTCATTACTAAAATTCCAATCAACTACGATTGATTTAATGTTTAAAAATGCACTTTCATAATGCCTTAATAAAAACTCTTCCATTGGATCATTTATTGAAATATCCAAAATATAATCTTCCTTCCCTACAATCCTACCATTTCTAAAAATGATTTTTGAAATGCTTAAATGATTATTAGCTTTCGCATATCCAATAAAATCTCTATCTTCACTACCATCCATCCAAACACCATTTGAACCTCCAAGCTCCAAAATTATTCTTAAAGCATCCCTTAACTTGATTGCTTTTTCAAATTTAAGCTCATTTGCAGCTTTATCAATCTCGCTTCTTAAAAATTGTTCAACTTTATTAGTATTACCTTTCAATAGTTCTATTGCAAAACTAATATTTTCAGCATAACTTTCCTTACTTATTAAATTTGCACAAGGTCCAGAGCATCTTCCAATATGATATTCAATACAAACTTTATATGGTTTTTTTAAAGGTAATTTTAAATGACAATTCCTAATTTTAAATAGCTCTCTTGTTATGGAAATAATTTTCCTTGCAAATGATGGATTTACAAATGGTCCAAAGTAAATTTTATTCTGATCCCTATTGTTTCTTGATATTTCGATTCTTGGAAATTCTTCTTTTGTAATTGCAATGTAAGGATAAGGTTCACCTTTAAGTCTTACATTATACAGTGGATCATATTTTCTAATGAGTGAAAGTTCCAAAAGTAGTGCAGATTTTTCATTCTCAGTAATAATGTAATCAAAATTATTTGCTTTTTCTAACATTTCAAGAACTTTTGAATTGTGCTTCTCATTCAAATATGAATTTAATCTATTTTTTAGATTTATAGCTTTACCTACATATAGAACTTGCTCATCTCTCTTAAATAAATATACACCAGGTTTTTGTGGTACTTGCTCAATAATCTCTTTTAAGTTTATCATTTAGGATTAAATTTTAAAGGTCTAAACTTCTTAAAAAATTCCTCTTTAAATTCACTAAAATATCCATCCTTAATAGCATTTCTAATACTTTTTAAAAAATTTATGAAAAAATAAACTGAATGGTAACTTGATAAAATACCTGCACTTACTTCATCTATTGAAAACAAATGTCTAATATATGCTCTTGAATAATTTTTACAAACTTTACAATCGCAATTTAAATCCAATGGCCTTTCATCGTATTTATATTTTGCATTTTCAATCCTTATAATTCCTTCACTTGTAAATACAGTTCCCCTTCTTGCATTCCTTGTAGGTATTACACAATCAAAGAGATCTACACCATAGCTTATATATTCAAGAATTTCAAGAGGTGTTCCAATGCCCATCAAATATCTAACTTTATTATATGGAAGTCTTGGAACAAATTCTTTAACCACCCAATCCCTCTCTTCCTTTGGCTCTCCAAGTGCAAGTCCTCCAATTGCATATCCATCAAAATCCAATTCCAATAATTCATTGAATGACTTTTCTCTTAAATCCTTATAAAATCCGCCTTGAACTATACCAAATAATGCACCCTTTGGTTTTTTATTTTCATAATATGCTTTTGAAATTTTTGCCCACTTTGTAGTTAATTTTACACTCAATAAATTTTCTTCATAGCTTGAAGGATAACTTGTAGGATAATCTAAAACCATCATAATATCTGAATTTAATTTCATTTGAATCTCTATCACTTTTTCAGGTGTAAGCTCAATTCTAGAACCATCTATATGTGATTGGAAAATAAAGCCGCTTTCATTTACCTTTCTTAATTTTGAAAGTGAAAATACTTGAAATCCACCAGAATCTGTTAAAATTGAACCATTGAAATTTATAAATCTATGAAGTCCTCCAAATTTTTCAATAATCTCTTCACCAGGTCTAAGATGTAAATGATATGTATTACAAACAATTATTTGAGTTCCCATTTCCATTAGGTCTAATGTTGTTAATGATTTTGGTGTTCCTGTTGTTGTAACAACCATAAAATTTGGAAGTTCTACAATAGAAGTTTTTGTCTTTAATAGCGAGTATCTTGCAAGTGTTTTTTCATCCTGCTTTATCACCCTAAATTCTAAATTCAAAGCAAGAAAATTTTAAAATAGGTTTAATTAAGGTAGCATCCCTAAAGCATTAAGAATAAAAATAGCCTTAAAGAAAACATCAGCTATCCCCCATACATATAACTTCTGCTCAAATTGCGAAATAAAAATATAATTATCACTTATCCTTGTATAACCAAATCTAATAAATTTCTTGTAGCCCTATTCATTAGGATATACCTTACTCCAAATTAAGATATTTCCATCATTATCAATTTTCGTAAATATAAAATCACTAAGATAATCAAGTATTAGAGTTTCTGTTAAATATGCAAGCTTATTATCACTATCCCTATATAAAACACCCCAACCTGTCTCTAATGGATAATCCTTTATAAAAATCGTATTTAAATTATCATCAAATTTCCAAATTCTCCTTGGAACATCAAATATAATTGCCATATTATTGCCATCAGATAATTTAACAAAGGCATGACCACGTTGAAAAGATTCAAAAGTAGTATTTAATCTAAATTCAGGTTCATCAAGCCTTCTTACCTTTATAACATTTCCATTTCCATCAATCTTTATTACAACCCCCGTAAGCCTATAGTAATATCCTCTATTATTACTTGCCCAATAACTCGCAAACAATATATATCCTCCATCATTAGTTCTCATCAATCCTACTGGCTTTCTCAATCCTGCACCTTGAAACATCTCATTTAATGTTATTCTCTTTGTCCACA
>FWWM01003638.1_pt1 | contig 37838 bp, 47 predicted proteins | sample 2228351 | NCBI WGS metagenome assembly FWWM01 (sample SAMEA103939774, study PRJEB20133) | metagenome
GCGGGGTTCGCGCTACTTCTTCCTTTTGGCGGCCGTTGCCGAAGGCCGGTCCACGACGTCCATCGGCAAGGTGTGGCTGACCCGGACCGCCCGGGCCGCCCCTCGACCCGAAAGCGAAGAGGCAACGACCCTCGACGGGAAGGCGCGTTTTCAGTTTTCGGCTTCGGCCGCCGCTTCGAGCTCCCGGATGCGCTGGCGCACGATCATCTCCGCCATATCGGGGATGACCTCCCAGGCGATCCTCTCGAGCTGCGGGGCAGCGAGCTCCACCACTCGCCGGGCGATCCGCTCGATCTGCTCGTCGGAGAGCTGGACCTCGCCCACCGGCACCGCCACCTCGCGGTGTGCCGAGAGCTCTCCCCCCGCCGCCACGGGGGGCGGCGCGGCAGCCACCTCCGCTTCGGGTGCAGCCGGCGAAGCTGCTGCGGGCGCGGGGAACTCGGCAGGGGCAGCACGCTCCGCCTCCCCCCAGGGAGCCACTTCGCCGGGCGGCGTCGACGCCACTGCCAGGGCAAACGGCGGGGCCGTCTCCTCCTCCGGCGCCGGCGCCACGGGTGCGTCGGCTGGCGGCATCGGGGCCGGCGGCGCGGCCTCTGCCACGCTGGCCGTTAGCTCGATCCCCTCCTCCGGCGGCAGCAACGGGGCCTCGGGGGGCGGCACCATCTTCTCGAAACCAGTGGTGGTGAAGTCCAGGGCCGCCACGCCCTCGGGAACCCCCAGCCCCTCCAGTTCCGGCGGCCCGACCTCGGTCGCCACCGACCTCGAACGGGCGATCAGCTGCTCCACCGTGTCGATGAGTTCCCTCGCCTCGAAGGGCTTGGTGATGATGGCATCGCAGCCGGAGGCCAGGGCACGGTCCCGATCGAAGGGCTCGAAGGTGCCGGTGAGGAGCACCACGGGGATGTGGAGGCGAGCGGGGTCGCTCTTGAGCGACTGGCAGACCTCGTACCCCGTCATGTCGGGCATCACCACGTCGCAGAGGATGACGTCCGGCTTCACCTCGGCGAGCCTGGCGAGGAGTTCCCGGCCACCCCCCACCGCCACCACCCGGTGCGCGGTTTCCGCGAAGGTGAGCTCGACGACCTTCTGGATTGTGAGACTGTCGTCTGCCAGCAGTATGGTTCCGCCCATGTGCACCTCACGTTCGCCCACTGTCCTCACACCTACCACGAACGCCGCCGCGAGTCAATGATTTGCCGCTCTCCCCGAGGGTTTCCAGGGTGACTTCGCCCTGCTCGCTGATCCAGGCCACCTCCCCCCCCTGCATCCAGGCCGGCACGACGAGGGCTTCGCACGCGCCGGCCTCGAGACGCCACTCCTCGTGGAAGTGCCCCCAGAGGACCACATGGACGCCGGCTGCAAAGTGCCGGTGCGCTGCCGCGGCCAGGTCGTCGACGGGCAGGGCGCGGCGGTAGGAGAAGTTGGTGGCAGCGAGGCGCGCCTCGGTTCGCGCCACCACCCGCCGCGCGAGCGCTTGCGGCAAGATCCCGGACCAGCGTCTCGCCGTACGACTCTTGGAGATGCGCCGCCAGAACCGGTAGGAGCGATCGCGGCGGTTGACGAGATCGCCGTGCTCCAGGAGGAACCGCCGGCCTCCAGCAGCGAAGGAGTGGACCGTGACGGCGGCGTCGCGGTACGGGTCGAGGGCCGCCGCGTCGAGAAAGAAGTCGCGGTTGCCCTCGACGAGCACGACCCGCGCACCCCCGTCGCGCAGGCCCCCCAGCACGGCGAGGCCCTCCCGGATCGTCTCGTCCCAGAACCTGGGAAAGCCCACCAGGGTGCGGAAGAGATCGCCGAGAAACACCACCTCGCCCACCCCACGCTGGCGCAACTCCGCCGCCGTCGCTGCAAAGCTGGACACGTCCCCTGCCTGCTGCCCCAGGTGCAGGTCGGCGAGCACGGCGCGGAGCATGGGCCATGCTACCATCGCCACGGCCCGCGACGAAGACGGACGAGACTTCGACCACGAAATCCCGCTCGCGCCGCCCGCCGTCCCCGCCAACGACGGCCGAGGCGAGATCTCGCCGTCGCGCACCGCGCCGGCGGCGGGTCGTCCTGACCGGCGCCACTGGATTCATCGGCACCCACGTCCTGGCGGCCCTCCTCGAGCGCGGCTACCAGGTGGTGGCGGTGGCCCGATCCTGGCCCACGGCCCCTCCCCCACGGGGCGTCATTCACGTGGCCGCCGACGTTAGCGGCGATGGGTGGCTCGCCTGGTGCGAAGGGTGCTGGGCCCTCATCCACCTCGTCGGCATCATCCGCGAGGTGCCCCTGGCAGGCGTCACCTTCGACCGGGTACATCGCCTGGCGACGGCGCGGGTGGTGACGGCGTGCACCGAACTCGGGATCCGGCGCCTCGTCCACATGTCGGCTCTCGGCGCCCGCCCCGATGCGCCGACCGCCTATCACCGCACCAAGGCCCAGGGCGAGGAGATGGTCCGGAGCTCGGGGCTCGCCTGGACCATCGTCAGACCGTCGGTGGTGTTCGGTCCCGGCGACGGCTTCACCACGACGCTTTTCGAGTCGCTCCGGCGGTTCCCCGTATTCCCCATCTTCGGCGATGGCAGCTACCGCCTGCAACCCATTGCCGTCTCCGAAGTGGCCGAGGTGTTGGCCGGCGCCCTCGACGAGCCCCGCAGCGAGGGGCGGGTCATCGAGCTCGGCGGACCGGAGGCCCTTACCTACAACGAGGTGCTGCGCCGCCTCGTGGCCGCCGTCGGCCGGCGACCCATCATGCCGCACCTGCCCCTTTCCCTCTCGCGGCTCGTGGTGCGCCTTCTGGAGCGCTTCCCGAAAAGCCCCATCACCTCGGACCAGCTCGCCATGCTCCTCGAGGGCTCCACCTGCGACACCACGGCGAGCCGGGAACTGTTCGGCGTCCCACGGATGAGGTTCGAGCCACCCTTCTGAGGGGGCGGACTCAGCGGCAGGCTTCCACCACCCGGCCGAGGGCCGCGGCGATTCGCTCGCCCACCGGCGCCAGCGCCGGCTTGCCGAGGGCCGCCATGACGCTCGCCGGATTCATGGCCCGCACCACGGTGCGACCCTGCTCGACGGACACCGTGACGTTGCACGGCAGCACGACGCCGACCTCCGGCGCCACCTGGAGAGCCGCGTGGGCCGACTCCGGATGGCAGGCGCCGAGGATCAGGTACGGCTCGCCCTCGATCCCCAGCTTGTTCTTGAGGGTCTCGGCCACGTCGATCTCGACCAGCACGCCGAAACCTTCCCTCGCCAGCGCCTCGCGAGCGCGCGCCACCGCTTCGACAAACGGCAACGACGACACAGCCTCGAGGGCCAGTGCACTCTCCGTCATGGTGGACCTCCCGCCACTTCTCGCCCCTGCCTTGGACGATGCTCTCGGACCGTGCGATCGCTCCTCCCAAGAGGCTCGACCGAGCCCCCTAGGAGGCTCACGTGAAACCGCCCGTGCCGCAGGCAGCACGGGAGGGGGCACCGCAGGGGGCCGGCGCCGACCCCACCTTCGAGGCGAAGGTGGAGAGCTGCTTGGCCACCTCGCCCGCGCCGCACGAGGGGCAACGGATCTCGGTCGCGCCTTCCCCCACCCGCTGCAAGACCTCGAAGCGAGCGCCACACGACCGGCACATGTACTCGTACAACGGCATCATGACCCTCCACAGCCGCATGCCGGGACACCCCCGAAACCGGCGGGTGGCCCGTCTGGAAACGCCTCCTCGGTCAGGAAGACCTCACCACAACCCTGGCACCGCCAGAGGAACGCCCCTCACGTGGGCAGCGGTCGCAGCGGCCCTGCGCACCGGGGACACCCGTGGTCCAGCCGCTCGCCATCACCCGTCACGGTGTCACCTCCTCCCGCGCCCCGCAGGACGGGCACTGTTCCCCCGTCCCTCCCAGCTCGGCGCCGCACGACGGGCAGACGCGTGTCGCCGTGGTGCCGCACTGCCCACGTGTCCGGCCGCCGGCCGGATCGGGCACCGCTCAGGTAGGGACGCCCAGCTTCGGCAGCACCACCCACTGCAAGAGCAGCCACCCTACGAGGACGGCGACGATCAGCACGACATCCATCACCGCTCTAGTTCCCCTGGCCAAGAATCGCCGCCCGTCCCCGTTCGATCTCTTCCTTCTCGGCGTTCACCCGCCGCTCCAGCGAGTCGCAGACGCTGCTGCAGATGGCGAACACCGCGGGGTCCTCGATCCGATAGAGGATGTTCACCCCTTCCCGACGACAGCTCACGAGGCCGGCCCGGCGCAACACCGACAGGTGCTTGGAGACGTTGGCCTGGCTGCCGCCCACCGCTTCGAGGATGCTGTTGACGCACAACTCGCCACCGTGGAGCGCATGGAGGATCCGCAGCCGCATCGGGTCGGCCATGGCCTTGAGTCGGTCGGCGATCTTCTCGAAGAGCTGCTCGGTTCCCTCGTGCATGCTCTCGCTCCCCAGAGCGTATAACCACTCAGCAATGTACGACAATTCTCGAGGGAACGCAAGGGACCTGGCGGCGCGCGGGCGGCGGCTCACAGGACCTCCTCGACCCCCCAGACGATCATCTTCAACCGCTCGCCACAGTCGGCACAGAAGCTCCGGATCTCCGCCACCAGCCGGTCGAGGGCTTCCGACGCCAGGACGGTGAAGATGACCGCCGAGGTCTTGGGAAAGGCCCGCGAGCCGAGGCGCGGGCCCGAGGTGCCGACCCCGAGGGCGCGGGGGATCTCCGTGTAGCCGACCACACCCGCGCGGTTGAGGAGCACCTCCAGCTCCTCCTTCTTGCTCTCGTCGACAATGAGCATCAAGAGCTTCATGGACCTACTCCCTGGCCCCGAGAGCCCTGAGGATCGAGATCATGGGGCACCACTTGGTGAACGCCGACTGCAGCAGATTGAGCCCCACGAAGGCCGTGAAGGCGAAGAAGGCCGGGTCCACGAAGTGACCCAGGGCCACTGACGCCACGACGAAGAACCCGGCGATTGCCCGCACGTAGTCGTTGATGGTCATTTCGTCCTCCCTCGTTCAGCTTTCGGCATCACCGCGACCGACAACCCGCTGCACACCCACCGTCGTGACGTACATGTAGTAGAGGAGGGGGATCACCACCAGCGTCAAGGCGGTGGCGGCTACGACCCCCGAGATCAGGGCCACGGCAAGCCCCTGGAAGATGGGGTCCAGGAGAATGACCACCCCTCCCACCACGAGAGCCGCAGCAGTGAGGGCAATGGGGCGGAAGCGCACCGCCCCTGCCTTGATCACCGCCGCTTCGAGCCGCTCTCCCGCCGCCAGCTCCAGGTTGATGAAGTCGACGAGCAGGATGGAGTTGCGAACGATGATCCCGGCCAGGGCGATGAACCCGATCATGGATGTGGCCGTGAAGAACACTCCGCCCAGCCCGTGGGCCGGCAGGATCCCGACGAGGGTCAGGGGGATCGGTGCCATGATGATGAGCGGCGTCACGAAGGAACGGAACCAGCCCACGACCAGGAAGTAAATGAGCACCAGGACGGCGGCAAAGGCCACACCCATGTCGCGGAACACCTCGTAGGTGATGTGCCACTCGCCGTCCCACTTGATGGCGTAGGTGCTGGAGTCCTCCGGCAGGTGGGTCGCAAGGACCTCGACGGGTCGGCCATCGCGGGTCGCGAGGGCGGCCACGCGCTCCTGCATGGCCAGGATGCCGTACACCGGCGCCTCCGCGCCGCCCGCCATCTCGGCGACGACGTACGTCACCGGCTGCAGGTTCTTGTGGTAGATGAATCTCTCCTGCTCCGCGGCGACCGGCCTCGCGAGTTCCCGCAGCGGCACCAGCGCGCCCGTCTGCGAGTGAAGGGTGAGGGCCAGGAGCCCGTCGAGACTGGCACGCTGGGCGCGGTCCAGGCGCAGCACCACCGGCACCGCGGTCCGTGACAGTTCGTCGTGCAGCAGACCGACCTCCGCCCCGGCCAGCGCAACGCGCACCGTCCGCGCCACCATCTCCGGCGTGATGTCGAGGCGTGCTGCCTTCTCCCGGTCCACCTCGAGATCGACGCGGGGGCCGGGGTCCTCCACGTACCAGTCGACGTCCACGACCCCGTCGGTGCTTTCGAAGATCTCCCGCACCTGGGCTGCCAGACGGAGGCGCTCGCCCGCATCGGGGCCGTAGATCTCGGCGACCACGGTGGCCAGCACGGGAGGCCCCGGCGGCACCTCGGTCACCTTGACGTTGGCGCCGTGGCGGCGGGCGACGGGGGCGAGGCGCTCGCGCACGACCATGGCAAAGGCGTGGGAGGCGGTGCGCCGCTCGTGCTTGCCCACGAGGTTGACCTGGAGGTCCGCCACCAGCGGCCCCGAGCGCAGGAAGTAGTGACGCACCAGTCCGTTGAAGTTGAACGGCGCGGACGTCCCCGCGTAGACCTGGATATGGTGCACCTCGGGAAGCTCCCTGATCGCCCCGGCGAGCTCCCGAGCCGCCGCGGCCGTGGCTTCCAGGGTGGTACCCTCCGGCATGTCGACGACGACCTGGAGCTCGCTCTTGTTGTCGTACGGAAGCATCTTGACGGTCACCACCCCAAAGAGGAGGAGGGCCACCGAAGCCAGCAGCAGGCCGCCGACCAGCCCGAGCAGCGCCCAACGCCGCCAGGGCCGCGCCAGGAAGGGGGTGAGGAAGGAGGCGTACCACCCCCGCAGCCGCTCCTCCTCGGGCGTCTCCTCGTCGGGGCGAGCCTTCTCGCCGCCAGCCGCCGCCGCAGCCTGCGCCTTGCGGCGGAATAGCCGGTAGGTGAGCCAGGGGGAGACGACAAAGGCCACGGCCAGAGAGAAGAGCATGGCTGCCGAGGCGTTGATGGGGATGGGCCGCATGTACGGCCCCATCAGGCCGGACACGAACGCCAAGGGGAGGAGGGCGGCAATGACGGTGAAGGTGGCCAGGATCGTCGGATTGCCCACCTCGTCCACGGCGTCGAAGGTGGTGATCCGCGGGTGGCCCCAGGCCAGCTTGTAGTGGCGGTGGATGTTCTCCACTACCACGATGGCGTCGTCGACCAGGATGCCGATGGCGAAGATGAGGGCGAAGAGGGTCACCCGGTTGAGGGTGTACCCGAACAGGTAGGAGGAAGCGAGGGTGAGGGCGAGGGTCATGGGCACCGCCACCGCCACCACCACGGCTTCTCGTCGCCCGAGGGCCAGGGCCATGAGGAGCACCACCGAGAGCGTGGCGAGCCCCATGTGGAAAATGAGCTCCGAGGATTTCTCGTTGGCGGTGAACCCATAGTCCCGCGTCTTGGTGATCACGACGTTGGCGGGGATCACCGGGCCGCGCAGCGTCTCGATCCGCCGGTCCAGATTGCGCACGAGCTCGACCGCGTTGCTGCCGGGCTTCTTGGCCACGGCCACCGTCACCGCCGGCGCATCGGCCGTCGCGACCGCCCCCTCTGCCGCCGCGCCCCCGACCATCCAGGCGTACTCCACGGCCTCGTCCGCCCCATCCATCACCTCGGCCACCTCGTTCAGGTAGACCGGGCGCCCGCCGTAGACGGCGACGACGGCGCGCGACACCTCGTCGGCAGTGCGGAAGAACCCTCCGACCTCCACCTGGGTCTCGGTGTTGGCCGCGGCAAAGGAGCCCGCCGGCAACCGCCAGTTGAGCCCCGAAAGCGCCTGGTACGCCTGCAGGAGCGAGACGTGGTGGGCCGAAAGCCGCTCACGGTCGAAGACCACGCGCAGGGCCCGGCGCTGGCCGCCGAGCACCGACACTTGCGCCACCTGTGGGTGGCGGGTCAGGGCCACCTTGAGCTCTTCGGCTATCTGGCGGAGTTCGAGGGGGGTCGCTTCCTGCGACCAGAGGGTGTAGGCGAGCACCGGCACGTCGTCGATGCTGCGCGGCGCCACGACGGGCGGCAAGGTGCCCGGAGGGAGGGCGGGCGTCAGCTCGGCCAGCTTGGCGTGCACCCGGACCACCGCCTGATCCGGATCGCTGCCTACCCGAAAACGGGCAATGATCATCCCGCCCGAGGGCTGGCTCGTCGAGTAGACGTACTCGACGTTGGGGATCTCCGACAGCACCTTCTCCACCGGTGCTACCACCCGGCGTTCCACCTCCTGCGCCGAGGCACCCGGCAGGGCGACGAACACATCGATCATCGGCACCTGGATCTGCGGCTCTTCCTCGCGGGGCGTCACCAGCACGGCAAAGGCCCCGAGGAGCAACGAGAAGAGCACCAGCAGCGGCGTCAGCTTCGATTCGAGGAACGCTTTGGCGATACGGCCGGAGGCCCCGAGCGGCCGCCGCGTCATCCGCAGCCGTTGCGCCTCGCGACGGGTCTCGTCGTGTGACGACGGCGACATGTCCTTGCCTTCGCTCATGAGTGGATCTCCTCGACGGGCGTCCCATCGCCAGGGATGGAGACGAGGTCCACGAGCACCCGCTCGCCGCCGGCCAGGCCGGAGAGGACCTCGAGGCGGCCACCGTCGAGGCGTCCGGCCACGACCACGGCCCGCGACCGCGCCTTCCCCTCGCCATCGACCAGCACCACCATGGGGATCCCGCCGTGCGTGACGACGGCACCAGCGGGAACGGCCACCGCCGTCCGGCGCCCCACCGGCAGCGAGGCCCGGCCCGCGAGACCAGAGGGGATCTCGGCGCCGGAAACCTCGACCTTGGCAGTGAAGGTGTGGCTCACAGGATCGGCACCGGGCGTGATCTCCACCAGGCGCCCCCTCCGCTCCCCGTCCCCCGGCAAGGCGTCGAAGTGGACTGCGACCTCCATGCCGAGCACCAGCCCCACGGCCAGGCTCTCGGGGACGTGGAGCACGAGCCGCCGGCCTCGAGCCGACTCGATCATCAAAAGCGGCCTACCGGGCGCGGCCAGATCGCCGGCCTCCACGAGCTTGGCCGTGACGCGGCCGGCGAAGGGGGCGACCACTCGTGTGTCCGCCGCCAAGGACGCGGCGGCCATGACCGCGCCGCGCGCCTGCGCGACGGCGCCCCTGGCCTGGTCCCGCTGCATGGTGGCGAGATCGAGTTCGAGGTCCGCAGCGGCGCCGCTCGCGTGGAGCGCCGCGAACCGCTGGTAGTTCCGCTCCGCCAAGGCAAGGGCCGCCTCGGCCTGGGCCAGGGCTCCCCGCGCCTGGGCTTCTTGCCCTCGGGCGGTTGCCGCATCGATCTCGGCGAGTAGCTGCCCGGAAGCGACGCTATCGCCCGGTTTCACCGGCACCCGGACCACCGTGGCCATGACCCGGCTGGCCACCGCGGCCTGCTGGGCCGCCTCCACGGTCCCGAACAGCTCCACCGTCCTGGCCACTTCCACGGGCGCGGCCACGGCCACATGGGCGCGGATCGGCGTGCGCGGCGCACCTCGGTGCCGCTGGGCGTCTCCGGCACAGCTCGTCAGCACTCCCAGGGCAACTGCAACGACGACTCTCTTCATGACAGCCTCCACGTTCCTCGCGCTCTTGCGGCCCGCGACCTCAGCGCAGCACGGACTCGGGCGAGCGCCCGCTGGCCACGGCGAGGCGGAGTGCCGCCTCGATGGCCCGTGCCCGTGCCAGAAGCTCCCGGGTCTCCGCCTCGCGGCGGGCGGTGGACGCGTCGAGCAGGTCGAGCATCCGCACCACCCCGCTCGCGAAGCGCTCGCGGGTGATCCGCTCCCCCTCCACCGCCGCTGCCAGCGCTCGCCGCGCGGTGGCGTGGCGCAGCCCCTCGGTGCGGGCGGCCTCGAAGGCCTGCCGCACCTCCAGCGCCACCCCTTCCTCGAACTGCTCCAGCTCGCGGGCCGCCGCCTCCGCAGCAAAACGTGCCGCACGGGCGGCAGCCCGGTCGGACCCCCCGCCGGCGAGCCGCATGCGCGCCACGGCCATCACCGAGGACGCGTCAGCCCCTCGGCCGAACGGCGAGTCGTCCACCCAGTCGCGGCGCCCGATGACCGCGACCTTCGGCAACATGGCCGCCCGCCGTACCCGCTCCTCCAGGCGGCCCGCCTGGAGCATCGCCCGGGCCGCCAGCAGGTCGCGGCGGCTGGCCGTGCTCGCGAGCCACGCCGCCAGATCCTCCACCATGGCTGGCGGCTCGCCCAGGGGCTCGAGCTCCCACTCGCCGTTCTGGTCCGCCCCCAGGCGAAACGCCAGGTTGGCCATGGCCACCCGCACCGCGCCCTGCGCCTCGGCAAGGAGATCGTCGACACGCGCCAGCTCCACCTCGGCCCGCAGCAGCTCCGACCGGACGAGCATCCCCTGCTCCACGTACGCCTGTGCCAGCGCCACGTGGGCCGCCACCGTGTCGCGAGAGCGCTGGACGAGGGCCAGGTACTCGCGGGCCTGCGCCACGGCCACGTACGCCTCGGCGGCCGCCAGCGCAGCCCGATCGGCCGCCCAGGCAGCGTGGGCCGCCGCCGCCTGCACCGCTGCCTCCGCCTGCCCCACCCGCCCAGCCAGCTCACCGCCCGTGTAGACGGGTACCGCAAGTTCGAGCCGCGACACGGCCGCGTTGCGTGGCGCCGGGTGGTTGGGGTCCCCACGCACCAGGTCGGCGAAGGAAAACCGCCCCTGGTTCAGGGTCAAGGCGAACACCTCGGCCGGCGAATCGGTTCGGATGAAGGATTCCTCGAAGGAAAGCGTCGGCAGGCGAAAGCCCCTGGCGCGGCGCTGTTCCTCCTCCGCGGCCTCGAGTCGCAGGCGGGCGGCCACGGCCTCGCGACTTGCCTCCCGCGCTCGCTCCATCGCCTCCTCCAGGGACAACCGTTCGGCACCCAGCGCCGTCGCGGCAACAAGGGCGACCAGGATCATCGAGAGCACGTGCCGGCGCATCAGCATTCCTCCATGCCGATATAGTTATATCGGAAACATTCGTGCCTGTCAACCCCGCGGTCGCCCCCCCTGTCGGTCCGCACGGGCTCACGAGGCGGCACCTTGATGGAGCCCACCCACCGCTCTCGGCGACATCCCGAACGGCGACCAAGAGAAAACGCCCGGCAGCGAAGGCCGGGCGTCGGGGTCTGGCGGCGTACGCGACTCAGCTCTTGTCGGCGACGCGACCAGCGTCTGCGGCCGCAGCGGCCGGACGCTTGCGCTTCTTCTCCTTGGCCGTCTCACCGGCCACCGTCTTCTTCGCCTCTGGCAATCGGTAGTCGACGAATTCCAGGATCGCGAGCTCCGCCCCGTCGCCCCGCCGCGGGCCGAGCTTGACGATGCGCGTGTAGCCGCCCGGGCGATCGAGAAAGCGCGGAGAGATCTCGGAAAACAATCGCTTGATGAGATCGCGGTCGGAGATCCATCGACCGACCAGCCGGCGGGCGTGCACGGAATCGGCCTTGCGACCGAGCGTCACGATCTTCTCGACGATGGGGCGCAACTCCTTCGCCTTGGGCAGGGTGGTGACGATGCGCTCGTGGGCGATGATGGAGCGCAACTGGTTGCGGAACAGGGCACGCCGATGTTCGGAGACACGCCCGAGCTTGCGGTGAACCATGTTGTGACGCATTCCACTCCTCCACTACGGCCGCGGCAGGTCGAAGCGCATCCCCAGCGAAAGACCACGCGCTTCGAGGGTCACTCGAATGTCCTCCATCGCCTTCTTGCCGAGTCCCGGAACGTTACGAAGCTCCGCCTCGCTCATGGCGACCAGGTCCTTGATGGTGCGCACACCGGCGTTGCGCAGCATGTTCACGAGTCGCCCACTGAACTCCAGCGACTCGACGGGCTCGTCCAGGGCACCACCGCGCGGCTCGGGTGCCGAGGCTGCCGTCCCCGAGGCGAGGGCGGTGAAGATGGGCAGGTGATCCGCCAACAGCCCCGCCGCCTGGGCGACGGCCTCGGCGGGCGATACCGCGCCGTTGGTCCATACCTCGAGGATGAGCTTCTCGTAGTCGGTGGCCTGGCCCACCCGCGCCGGCTCGATGCGGCAGTTGGCCTTGCGCACCGGTGAGAACGCCGCGTCCACGTAAATGAAACCGGCGCCGAGGTCGCCGCTCGGATGTTCGTCCGCCGGCACGTAGCCGCGGCCCCGCTGCACCACGAGCTCCACGTCGAGGCGTCCCTCCTCGGCCACCGTCGCCAGGTACACCTCCGGGTCAATGACCTCCAACTCGGCGCCACCATCGATGGCAGCCGCCGTCAGCACACCGGCCTCCGTCGCCTTGATGGTCGCCGTCAACCGCTGCGCCGTGTGCAGCCGGAGCGGCACCCGCTTCAGGTTGAGGATGAGGTCGGTCACATCCTCCATGACGCCAGGAATGGAGTCGTACTCGTGATCCACCCCGGCAAAGCGCACGGCCGTGATGGCGCTCCCCTCGATGGACGACAGGAGGATACGCCGCAGGGCATTGCCGACGGTCACCCCCCAACCCCGTTCGAAGGGCTGGGCGGTGAACACCGCGTGGTTCGGCGAGTCGTGCTCCGGATCCACCACCACCGCGGGTGGCCGATGCAGCTCAAGACCTCTCATGGCTTCCTCCCTACCGCGAGTACAGCTCGACGATCAACTGCTCCTGGATGGGTAGCCGAATATCCTCGCGGCTCGGCAGCGCCACCACCTTCCCCCGGAAGTTATCGGCATCGAGCTCCAGCCACGGCGGCACCCCACGCGCCATGGCGGTTTCCAGCGCCTCCGTCACGAAGGGGTTGGAGCGCACCTTCTCCTTGAGCGCAATCTCCATCCCCGGCTTGACCGGGAAGGACGGCACATCCACCCGCCGGCCGTTCACCGTGACGTGGCCGTGCCGGACGAGCTGGCGAGCTTGCGCCCGGGAGGAGGCGAACCCGAGCGTGTAGACCACGTTGTCGAGCCGGACCTCCAAGAGACGCAGGAGGTTCTCGCCCGTCACCCCCTTTTGCCGAGCCGCCTCGGCAAAGTAGCGGCGGAACTGCGCCTCGAGCACCCCGTACACCCGGCGTACCTTTTGCTTCTCCCGCAACTGCAGGCCGTACGGTTGCGCCTTGGCGCGCCGCTTCCCGTGCTGCCCGGGCGCGTAGGAGCGCCGCTCGACCGCGCACTTCTCCTTGAAGCACCGCTCCCCTTTCAGAAACAGCTTCATGCCCTCGCGACGGCATAGCCGACACACTGGCTCGTGGTACCGTGCCACAGCCTCCTCCTTACACCCTGCGCCGCTTGGGCGGCCGACAGCCGTTATGCGGGATTGGCGTCACGTCCTTGATGCTCTTGATCTCGAGCCCCGATGCCGCGAGGGCCCGAATGGCCGACTCCCTTCCCGCCCCCGGCCCCTTGATCTCCACGTCTACCGAACGGACACCGTGCTCCTGGGCCTGCTCCGCGGCGTTGCGAGCGGCCAGCTGGGCGGCGTAGGGCGTACCCTTGCGGGACCCCTTGTAGCCGATCCGCCCCGCCGAGGACCAACACAGCGTCCCGCCCGTGGCGTCGGTGATGGTGACAATGGTGTTGTTGAACGTCGCCTGGATGTGGGCCACCCCGTGGGGGACGTTCTTGCGCTCCCGCCGCCTGGGGCCCTTCTTCGCAGCCTTCGTGCCTTTTGCCATGGTGCTCCCTCGTTACTTCTTGCCAGCCTTCTTCTTCTTGGCCACCGTCGCCCGCCGCGGTCCCTTGCGGGTGCGCGAGTTGGTATGCGTCCGCTGCCCGCGCACCGGCAGACTGCGCCGGTGGCGGACCCCACGGTAGCACCCGATCTCCATGAGGCGCTTGATGTTCATCGCAACGTCCTTGCGCAGATCGCCCTCCACCTTGACCTCGTCGTCCTGGATGACGCGGGCGATGCGCCGGACTTCGTCCTCGGAGAGGTCCTTCACGCGCACCATCGGGTCGACGCCGGCCTTGTCGAGGATCCGTTTCGACAGGTCGCGACCGATCCCGTAGATGTACGTGAGCCCGATCTCCACGTGCTTGTTCTGGGGCAGATCGACACCAACGATGCGTGCCACGGACTACCTCCTCAACCCTGCCGCTGCTTGTGCTTCGGGATCTCGCAGATCACCCGCACGACGCCCTTGCGGACGACGATCTTGCACTTGGAACAGATCTTGCGAACCGACGATCGAACCTTCATGACTCGTTCTCCTCGACCGTTGCCAACTCTTCCGCCCCTTCGCCCTCACTTGTAGCGATAGACGATGCGGCCGCGCGTCAAGTCGTACGGCGACAACTCGACAAGCACCTTGTCCCCCGGCAGGATGCGGATGAAGTGCTTGCGCATCTTGCCGGAGATGTGCGCCAACACCTCGTGCCCGTTTTCGAGCTCCACCCGAAATACCGCGTTCGGGAGCGCCTCGAGCACCGTGGCCATCACTTCGATGGCCTCCTCCTTGGCCATACCTCCCCCTACCCCTTCCCGACTCCGAGCACCCAGGGGCCGTCGTCGGTGACGGCCACCGAGTACTCGAAATGGGCGGAAAGCTTACCGTCTTCGGTGCGCGCTGTCCAGCCGTCCTCGTCGATGACCACCCCGGGGCGCCCGGCGTTGATCATCGGCTCGATGGCGAGCACCAGACCAGGCCGCAGCTCGGGCCCTCGACCGGGCGGCCCGACGTTGGGCACCTGCGGCTCCTCGTGCAACGAGCGACCGATGCCATGCCCGACGAACTCCCGCACCACCGAGAACCCGGCTGCCTCGGCGTGTCGCTGGATGGCATCGCCGATGTCCGACAGCCGGCCGCCTGGCCGCGCCACGGCCACCGCCTTGTCGAGGCACTCCCGCGTCACCGCCATGAGCCGCCCTGCCGCGGGCGAGACCTGGCCCACCGGCACCGTGACTGCTGCGTCGCCGTAGAACCCCTCGAGCACCACGCCGCAGTCCAGGGACAGCACGTCACCCTCCCGAAGTACGCAGTCGCGGGAGGGGATGCCGTGCACGATGACGTCGTTGACCGAGGTGCACAGGGTCCGCGGGTAGCCGCGGTACCCCTTGAACGCCGGCCGACCGCCGCAGCTCCTGATGTGCGCCTCCGCCAGCTCGTCGAGCTCTGCCGTGCTGACCCCCGGTCGCGCCGCCGCCGCGACCAGACGCAGCGTGCCCAGGACCAGCGCGTTGGCACGGTCCATGGCTGCAAGCTCGTCGGCGGACTTCAAGAGCATCAACGCCGCGCGCTCCGCATCGCCTCGCGCATGCCCTCGAACACCTGGTCCTGGGTGCCCGTGCCGTCCACCTCGCGCAACGCCCCGCGCGCCTGGTAGTGCTCGAGGAGCGGCGCCGTCGCCTCGTGGTAGACGCGCAGCCGCTCGCGAATCACCTCCTCGCGATCGTCGGGGCGCTGGATGAGCGAGCCGCCGCACGCATCGCACACCCCCTCGGTGCGCGGCGGGTGCGCCACCACGTGGAAGACGGCGCCGCACGCCGGACAGGAGCGCCGGCCGGTGAGTCTCGCCAACAGCGCCTCGTCGGGCACGTTCAGGTAGAGGACCGTGTCCACCCGCCGGTTGAGCTCGGCGAGCAGCCCATCCAGGAGCTTCGCCTGCTCCAGGTTGCGCGGGTAGCCATCGAAGGCGCAGCCGGCCGCCGCCTGCTGGGAGTGCAGCCGCGCCAGGAGCATCCTCCCCACCAGGGCGTCGGGCACCAGCTCGCCGCGCTTCATGTAGCCTTCCGCCTCGCGGCCGAGTTCCGTCCCGCGCGCCACCTCGTCGCGCAGCAGGTCACCCGTGGAAAGGTGGAGCAGCTCGTAGGCTGCCGCGAGCCGCTTCGCCTGCGTCCCCTTGCCGGCCCCCGGCGGGCCCAGCAACACGACATCCAGCGCTCGAGTCACCATGACCGTCACCCCCTGCGACCGCGGATCCGCCGTCCCCGCGGACCGAGTCCGTCGTAGTGCCGCATCACCATCTGCGCCTCGATCTGCGAGACCGTGTCCATGGCCACGCCGACGACGATGAGCAGCGACGTGCCGCCAAAGTAGAACTTGACCCCGAGCCCTTCGGTGAACCAGCGGGGGAGCACGGCATCGAGGGGACCGCCGATGACGGGAATCGTCGCCACCTTGAATCCGGTGATCAGGATCTCCGGGAGGATGGCCACCAGCGCCAGGTAGATGGCCCCCACCAGGGTGATCCTGGTCAGCACCATATCGATGAAGTCGGCCGTCCGTTGCCCCGGTCGGATGCCGGGGATGAACCCGCCGTACTTGCGCATGTTGTCGGCCGTGTCCTGAGGGTTGAAGATGATCGATGTGTAGAAGTAACAGAAGAACACGATGGACACGAAGTAGATCAGGTTGTACAGCGGCTCCCCCCAGGAGATGGCGCGGGTGATGGACTGCAGCACCGGGTGCTGCACCATGGCCCCGATGGACTGGGGGAACGACAAGATGGAGGCGGCGAAGATCACCGGGATGACGCCGCCGGTATTGAGGCGGAGCGGCAGGTAGGTGCTCTGGCCGCCGTACATCCGCCGCCCGACCACCCGCTTGGCGTACTGCACCGGGATCCGCCGTTGCGACCGCTCCATGAGCACGATGGCAGCAACCACGAACACGGCAAACACCACGAAGAGGATGAGGGTGATGATGGACATGGAGCCCAGCCGCACGTCCTCGATGGTGTTGATGATGGCGGACGGCAGGCCGACGACGATGCCGGCAAAGATGATGAGGGAGATGCCGTTGCCCACGCCCCGCTCGGTGATCTGCTCGCCCAGCCACATCACGAAGGCGGTGCCGGTGGTGAGGGTCAACACCGTGAGCAGACGGAACCCCCAGCCGGGAGAGGGCACCAGCGGCGCACCGCCGGGCGCCGAAGACTTCTCCAGGAAGAAGGAGATGCCCAGCGCCTGAATGATGGAGAGCACGACGGTGCCGTAGCGGGTCCACTGGGTGATCTTCTTGCGCCCGAGCTCCCCTTCCTTGGAGAGCTTTTCCAGGTACGGCCACACCACCGTCAGCAGCTGGAGGATGATGGAGGCCGAGATGTACGGCATGATGCCGAGGGCGAAGATGGTCATCCGCCCCAGGGCGCCGCCGGAAAAGAGGTTCATGAAGCCGAGGATCGTCCCCTTGGCCTGCTCCGTGAAGGCCGCAATGGCCTCCGGGTCGACGCCGGGTGTGGGGATGAAGGCGCCGAGACGGTACACCGCCAGGAGCAGGAAGGTGAAGATCACCCGCTTGCGCAGGTCCGGGATGGCGAAGATGTTGCGCAGGCTCTGAATCATCGCCCGATCACCTCGCAGCTGCCGCCAGCCGCCTCGATGATTTCCTTGGCCTTCTTCGAGAAGGCATGGGCCTTGACGGTCAGCTTGCGCCCCAACGTTCCCTTGCCGAGCACCTTCACCCCGTCACCCAGCTTTGACACGATCCCTTCCGCCAGCAGCACGTCGGGGGTGACCTCGGCCCCCTCGGGGAAGCGTTCGAGCTGCGACACGTTGACGATCACGTGCTCGGTCCGGAAGATGTTAGTGAAGCCGCGCTTGGGCACGCGCCGCAGCAGCGGCATCTGGCCGCCCTCGAAGTTGCGGCGCTGCACCGTGCCGGAGCGGGAACCCGCCCCCTTGTGGCCGCGTCCCGCCGTCTTGCCGTGCCCGGACCCCGGGCCACGCCCGACCCGTTTGCGAGCTTTCCGCGATCCCGGCTTGGGAGAGAGATTGTGGAGCTCCATGGCTTACTCCTCGCTCGCCGCCGTGCCCCGCGCAGCAGTCGCGCGGCGCCGGCGCGTTGTTGGGGGCTGCCCCTCGGCAACCTCGGCAGGGCTCGGCTCGGCAGCGGTCGCCACGTCGTCGTCGCCCCGGCGCCGCGAGGCTGGAGCCTTGAGCTCCTCCACGCGGACCATGTGCGCGACCTTGGCGATCATGCCTCGCGTGCAGGGGTTGTCGGGCAGTTCCACCGAGGCACCGATCCGCCCCAGGCCGAGTCCGTCCGTGAGCACCCGGAGCACCCGCGCCTGATTGCCGATCCGGCTGCGTACCTGCGTGATCCGCAGGGTCGCCTGGGGGTGCTTCTGTCGCGCCGTCATACCTCCACCTCCGGCAGGGGCCCGCTGGTCCGTTCCGAATCCTCGACGAGCTCACCCTCCCCCGAGCCACCGCGGAGCTGCGCCGCTTCCTCGCGCGTGGTCAACTGCTCGAGGGCAGCGAACGCCGCCCGCACCACGTTGTGGGGGTTGGTGGTGCCGAGGCACTTGGTCAAGATGTCCTGAATCCCCGCGGCTTCGGCAATGGCGCGCACCGTCCCGCCGGCAATGACGCCGGTGCCCGGCGCCGCCGGCCGCAGCAGCACCATGCCCGCGCCGAACCGGCCGACCACCTCGTGGGGGATCGTCGTGCCGACACGGCGCACCTCCACCATGGCCTTGCGCGCCGCCTCGGTGGCCTTGCGAATCGCCTGGGGCACCTCGCGGGCCTTGCCGCTGCCGAACCCGACCCGGCCGTTGCCGTCTCCCACCACCACCAGGGCGGAGAAGGAGAAGTTCTTGCCGCCCTTCACCACCTTGGTGACACGGTTGATGTTGACGACATGATCGATGAACTGGCTTTCGCGTTCTGCCATCTCTCGCCCCTAGAACTCGAGGCCCGCCTCGCGAGCCGCGTCGGCCAGCTCCTTCACCACACCGTGGTAGCGGAAGCCGGCCCGGTCGAACACCACGTTGGTAATGCCCTTGTCCTTGGCCCGTTCGGCGAGGCTCTTCCCCACCGCCCGCCCGGCGCTCTTGTTGCCGCGGTGGTTCAGCCCCTCGCGGATGGCGGCGTCGAGGGTCGAGGCCGCCACCAGGGTCACGCCGTGGACGTCGTCGATGAGTTGCGCGTAGACGTTGTTGAGCGAGCGGAAGACGACCAGACGCGGCCGCTCGGGAGTTCCGGAAACGACCTTCCGGATCCGCAGATGCACCCGCTGTCGGCGTTGCTTGCGATCTTTGATCTTGGCCATGGCCCTACGCTCCCGACTTCCCGGCCTTCAGGTGCAGCACCTCGTCCGCGTACCGGACACCCTTGCCCTTGTACGGATCGGGCGGTCGCACGGCCCGGATCTCCGCCGCCGCCTGGCCCACCTTCTGCTTGTCGATCCCCTCGATGGTGAGGCGGTTGGCCTTGGCGTCGTAGGCCACCGTCACCCCCTCGGGCACCCGGTAGAGGACGGGGTGGGAGAATCCCAGCGACAGGCTCAGCTCGCGCTCGCTCTTGAGCTCAGCCTTGTAGCCCACGCCGACGATGTCCAGCTCCTTCTTGAAGCCCACCGACACGCCGTGCACCGCGTTGGCCAAGAGCGCCCGCGTCAAGCCGTGCAGGGCTCGCGAGGCACGTTCGTCGTTAGCGCGGGTGACGACCACCTGATCCCCCTCCACCGCCACGGCAATGGAGGCAGGGATGGGCTGCAACAGCGCACCTTTCGGCCCCTTCACCTCCACCACACCGTGGCCGACGTGCACCTGCACACCCGCCGGGATCGGTATGGGGTTCTTTCCAATTCGCGACATGGGTCCTCCTCACCACACCCGGCACATGACCTCGCCGCCCAGGCGCTGCTCCCTCGCCTTGGCGTCCGTCATGAGCCCCCTGGAGGTCGAAACGACCGCAATCCCGATGCCCGCGCGCACGCTGGGCAGCTTGGCCGCGCCCCGGTAGACCCGCCGGCCCGGCCGGGACACCCGCTCGAGGCCGTGAATGGCCGGTTCCCCCTCCGGCGAGTAGCGGAGGTAGACCCGGATGTTCCTCTCGGCCCCTTCCTCCACGACCTTGAAGGTTCGGATGAACCCTTCCTCCTGGAGGATCTTGGCCAGCTCCAGCTTGAGGCGGGAGGCGGGGATGTCGCAACGGTCCTTGCTGGCACGCGCCGCGTTGCGAATGCGGGTCAGGAAATCCGCGATGGGGTCGGTCATGGTCATCGTCCACCCCCTACCAGCTCGCCTTGGTGACGCCCGGCAGGTAACCCTCCAGCGCCAGTTTCCTGAAGCAGATGCGGCAGATCTCGAACTTCCGCATGTAGCCCCGCGGCCGCCCGCAAATCTTGCAGCGGTTGCGGTGGCGAATACGGAACTTGGGAGTCCTGTTTGCCTTGGCGATCATGCACAGACGTGCCACCGTCTCCTCCTATGCCTTTGCGAACGGGAACCCAAGCTCCTCGAGCAGGAAGCGAGCCTGGTCGTCCGTCCGAGCGGTCGTCACCACCGTGATGTTCATTCCCTTCGGGGTCTCCACCTTGGTGTAGTCGATCTCCGGGAAGATCACGTGGTCGCGCACCCCCAGGGTGTAGTTGCCCCTGCCGTCGAACCCCTTCGGCGACAGACCCCGGAAGTCGCGCACGCGCGGCAGGGCGATGTTGATGAGCCGATCCAAGAACTCGTACATCCTCTCCCGCCGCAGCGTCACCGCGCAGCCAACCTGCATGCCAGTGCGCAGCTTGAACTGCGCGATGGATTTCCGCGCCCGGCGGGGTACCGGCCGCTGACCCGTGATGGCGGCCAGCTCCTCCACCGCCTGATCCATGAGTTTCGGGTTGCGGGTCGCCTCGCCGAGACCGATGTTGCACACCACCCGGCTGATGCGAGGCACCGCCATGGGGTTGGCGATCCCGAACTCCTTCTTGAGCTTCGGGACCACCTCCTGCTCGTAGCGTTCCTTCAAGCGCGCCATCGTACCCTTCCTTTACTGGTCGAGAATCGCGCCGTCGGCCTTGGCGTATCGCACCTTCCGCCCGTCCTCGAGGAACTTGTAGCCGACGCGAGTCCGCTCCCCTTCACCGGGGGAGATCACCATCAGTTTGCAGGCAGCGATCGGGGCTTCGCGCTCGACGATCCCGCCGGTCTGCCCTTTGGCCGGGTTCGGGCGGGTGTGCCGCTTGACCATGTTGATGCGCTCGACGAGCACCTTGCCGGCCTTGCGATCGACGCGAAGGACCTTCCCCTTCTTGCCACGGTCCTTGCCGGAGAGTACGACGACCTGATCGCCCTTCTTGATCTTGAGGTTCTTCGTCATCGCCCCCTCCTACAGCACTTCCGGCGCCAGCGACACGATCTTCATGAAGCGCCGCTCGCGCAGCTCCCTCGCCACCGGCCCGAACACCCGCGTGCCGATCGGCTCGCGCTGGGCGTTGATGAGCACCGCCGCGTTGTCGTCGAAGCGGATATAGGAGCCGTCGCGCCGCCGCTGGGTTCGCCGGGTCCGCACGATCACCGCCCGCACGACCGTCCCCTTCTTCACCGGCGACTCGGGCACCGCCTCCTTGACCGAACACACGATCACATCGCCGAGACGCGCGTAACGCCCCGCGGTGGCTCCGCCGAGCTGTCGGATGGCCTGGAGCTTCTTGGCCCCCGAGTTGTCGGCCACGTTCAGCATGGTCCGCATCTGGATCATGGCTGCCTCCCCCTACCGGGCCTGCTCGATGACCCGCACGACCCGCCAGCGCTTGCGCCGCGACAGCGGCCGGCACTCGGCGATCTGCACCGTATCACCCACCTTGCAGGTGTTGGCCGGGTCGTGGGCCATGAACTTGCGCGCCTGCCGCACGAAGCGGTGGTACAGCTTGTGCATCACCAGGCTCTCGACCCGCACCACGACGGTCTTCTGCCCGTCTCCCGACACCACGATGCCGGTCTTCACGGTCTTGCGTCCAGTTCCCTTGGTCGCCATACCTCACTCCACGTCCCGCAGGCGCTCCCCGAGGATCGTCTCCACCCGCGCAATATCCTTGCGAACGAGACGGATCTTCGTGGGGTTGCTGATCTGGCCGGTGGCTTTTTGAAAACGCAGCTTGAAGAGCTGCTCCTTGAGCTCCGACTGGGCCCGCCGCAGCTCCTCGATGGACTTGTCACGCAGTTCTCGCGCCTTCATCGCACCTGCCCCCGGATCACGAACCGCGTCTTCAACGGAATCTTGTGGGCGGCCAGCCGCATGGCCTCGCGGGCCACCTCTTCCGCCACCCCCTCCATCTCGTAGAGGATGCGGGCAGGCTTGATCACGCACACCCACTCCTCCGGCGCGCCCTTGCCCTTGCCCATGCGGGTTTCGGCCGGCTTCTTGGTGATGGGCTTGTCGGGGAAGATGCGGATCCAGATCTTGCCGCCGCGCTTCACGTGGCGAGTCATGGCGATACGTGCCGCCTCGATCTGCCTGGCGGTGATCCACCCCGGTTCCATGGCCTGGAGGCCGAAATCGCCAAACGCCAGTTCGCCGCCCCGCGTGGCCAGGCCGCGCCGGCGTCCCCGCTGCTGCTTCCTGAACTTGACCTTTTTCGGCATCAACATGGCAGCACCTCGACCCTCACAGCGTCCGCCAGTGGGCTTTGCTGCGGTGCAGCTCGCCCTTGAACACCCAGACCTTCACGCCAATGGCCCCGTAGGTGGTGAACGCCTCGGCAAACCCGTACTCGATGTTGGCCTTCAGGGTATGGAGCGGCAAGCGCCCTTCCTGGTACCACTCCGAGCGGGCGATCTCGGCGCCGTTGAGTCGACCCGAGCAGCGGATCTTCACCCCTTGCGCGCCGAAGCGAAGCGCGTTTTCCATGGCCCGCCGCATGGCGCGCCGGAAGGTGATGCGGCGCACGAGCTGGGACGCAATGGACTCGGCAATGAGCTGGGCCTCGATCTCCGGTCGCTGGATCTCCTGGATATTGATGTGGATGTCGCGCCCGTAGGTGGCGCGAAGCTCCGCACCCAGCTTGTCCACCTCGGCGCCCTTGCGACCGATGATGATGCCAGGGCGAGCCGAGTAGATGTTCACCCGGATCTTGTTGGCGGTCCGCTCGATATCGATTTCCGCCACGCCCGCGTGCTGGAGCCGGGACTTCAACTCCTTGCGCAGACGCAGATCCTCGTGCAGGAGCTTCGCGTAGTCTTTGTCGGCATACCAACGCGAGCGCCACGTCTTGTTGTAGCCCAACCGGAATCCGTACGGGTGCGTCTTCTGACCCACGTTGCCCCTCCTACTCCTCGCGCTCGGCGACCTGCACGGTCACGTGGCAGGTACGGTGGAGGCGGGGGAACACCCGCCCCATGGACGCTGGACGAAACCGCTTCAGTGACGGCCCTGGATCGACCTCGATACGGGAGATCACGAGCTTGCCGGAGTCGATCCCGGGTGATCGCTGCTCGAGGTTGGCCACCGCCGAGCGAACCAGCTTTTCGAGGTCGCGGGCCCCCCGCTTCTTGGTCAGCTTGAGGGTTGCCAGGGCCCGTACCACCCCCTGGCCACGCACCAGATTGGCCACCAGCCGAAGCTTCTGGGGAGAGCCCCTGTAGAACCGGAGTCGTGCCTGTGCCTCCATGTCGTCCCCCTAGTGCTTGGCGCCCTTTTCCTTCTTGGTACCGGCATGGCCGCGGAAGGTGCGCGTCAAGGCGAACTCGCCGAGTTTGTGGCCGACCATGTTCTCGGTGATGAACACGGGCACGAACTTCTGGCCGTTGTGGACAGCCAGCGTGTGGCCCACCATCTCGGGAACGATGGTCGAGCGCCGCGACCAGGTCTTGATGACCTTGCGCTCGCGTGTCTGGTTGAGCTGCTCCACCTTTCGCATGAGGTGGGTGTCGACGAACGGTCCCTTACGTACCGAGCGAGCCATACCGTCCCCTCACTTCCGCCGCTTCACGATGAAGCGGGAGGTCCTCTTGCACCGTCTGGTCTTGTACCCCTTGGTCGGCTGGCCCCACGGCGAGACCGGGTGCCGGCCGCCCTTGGTCTTCCCCTCCCCGCCGCCATGGGGGTGGTCCACCGGGTTCATGGCGGTGCCGCGGACGTGAGGCCTGCGGCCCAGCCATCGCGTCCGACCGGCCTTGCCGATGGAGACGTTGGCGTGGTCGAGGTTGCCCACCTGGCCCACCGTGGCCCAGCACTTGGCCAGCACCATCCGCATCTCGCCCGAGGGCAAGCGGAGGGTGGCGTACTTCCCTTCCTTGGCCATGAGCTGGGCGGCCGCCCCGGCAGACCGGGCCAGCTGCCCGCCCTTGCCGGGCTTGAGCTCGACGTTGTGGACCATGGCCCCGAGGGGGATGCTGGCAAGGGGCAGTGCGTTGCCGGGGACGATGTCGGCCCTCTCGGCAGCGATCACCGTGCCGCCCACCTCGAGACCCACGGGCGCCAGGATGTAGCGCTTCTCGCCGTCGGCATAGACCAACAGGGCGATGCGCGCGCTCCGGTTGGGGTCGTACTGGATGCTCGCCACCCGCGCCGGCACATTGCGCTTGTCGCGCCGAAAATCGATGATCCGGTACCGCCGCTTGTGGCCCCCACCCCGGAAGCGGACCGTCTCGTGCCCCTCGTTGTTGCGGCCGCCGGCCCGCTGGATGCCGCGGGTCAACGCCTTCTCCGGCCGCCTTGCCGTGATCTCGGCAAAGTCGAGCTTCGTCATGAAGCGAATCGCCGGGGAGGTCGGCTTGAACGATTTGAGCGCCATGGTCCCCCTCCCTACACCTGATCGAAGAACTCGATCGTCTTCTCGCCGGCGGCGAGCCTGACGAAGGCCTTACGCCAGTCCGGGCGGCGTCCGGTGAAGCGGCCGAAGCGGCGCATCTTCCCGTGGACGTTCACCACCCGAACGTCGGTCACCTTGACGCCGAACAGCGTCTCCACCGCCCGGCGGATCTCGATCTTGTTGGCCCCCCGGGCCACCTCGAAGCACACCGTGTTGGTGCTCTCCTTGGCGTCGGCCGTCTTTTCCGTGACGATGGGCCGGACGATCACTTCGCGCGGGTCTTTCATTTCGACAACACCTCCGCGAGCGTCAACGCCGCCCGCCGCGACAGCACCACGTGACGGTGGTCCAGCACGTCGTACACGTGCAGGTGCCCGGCGTCCGCCACCTCCAGCTCGCGCCGGTTGCGGGTGGCCAGCATCAAGTTGAGGTTCTCGTAGCTGTCGACGAAGAGCACCTTGGCGCCTTGGAGGTCGAACTTGGCCAGACGCGCCAGGAAGTCCTTGGTACGGTGCGAGTCCACCTCGAGCGAATCGAGAACCACGAGCTTTCCCGCAGCGAGCCGCTCGGAAAGCACGGAGCGCAACGCACTCTTCTTGGCCTTGACGTTGACCTTCAGCTCGTAGGAGCGTGGCTGCGGCCCATGGGCCGTGCCCCCGTGGCGCCACAAGGGGGAGCGGGTCGAGCCGACGCGGGCCCGGCCAGTCCCCTTCTGGCGCCAGGGCTTCTTGCCGCCCCCCGACACCATGGCGCGCGTCTTGGTCGCGTGCGTGCCCCGACGCAGCCCGCCGAGGTAGGCCTTGACCACCTCGTACACCACGTGCCGCCGGGCCGGCTGGGCGAACACCGCATCGGGCAGCTCGAGTTCGCCGACCACCTCGTTGTCCCAGTTGCGAACGTCGACCTTCATGGCGTCAACCCTCACCCTTTCACCAGCCGCAAGAGCGCCCGCCGACCACCCGGCACCGCGCCGCGGAGGAAGACCAGGTTGCGCTCCAGATCCACCCGCACCACCTTGACCCGCTTGAGGGTGACCCGGTCCCCACCCATGCGGCCGGCCATCCTCGTCCCGGGAAAGACCCGGGATGGGTACGCCGAGGGCCCGATGCTCCCCGGCGCCCGGTGGAACATGGAGCCGTGGCTCGCCGCACCGCCGCGGAAGTGATGCCGGCGCACGGCGCCCTGGAACCCCTTCCCCTTGGAGGTGCCGATCACCCGGATCGTCTCGTCGGCGGCAAAGATGTCGCACAGCACCGTATCGCCCGGCTTGACCTCGGAGCCGGCGGTCACCGCGAACTCGGCGAGGACCCGGGTCGGAGGCACGCCCGCCTTGGCGAACTGGCCGGCCACCGGCTTCGGCACACGCCGGGGCGGTCGCCCCTCCACGAGCCCGATCTGCGCCGCCTCGTAGCCGTCGCGTTCGGCGGTGCGCCGCTGCACCACCACGCACGGCCCAGCCTGCACCACGGTCACCGGCACGAGAGCGCCGTCCGCGGCCATGAGCTGCGTCATTCCGATCTTCCTGGCGAGAATCCCCTTCACCATGACCGCCCCCTCACTTCTTCCCGCCGTAGGCCTTGATCTCGACGTCCACCCCGGCAGGCAGCTCCAGCTTCATCAGGGCGTCCACCGTCTGCTGCGTCGGATCGAGGATGTCGAGGAGTCGCTTGTGCGTACGGATCTCGAACTGCTCGCGCGATTTCTTGTCGACGTGGGGAGACCGAAGCACGGTGAACCGCTGGATCTGGGTCGGGAGCGGGATCGGTCCGGACACCGCAGCGCCCGTGCGCTTGGCGGTGTCCACGATCTCGGCCGTCGACTGGTCGAGCAACCTGAAGTCGTACGCCTTGAGCCGAATCCGGATCTTGTCCTTGACCATGGCCTCTCCTACTTCAGGATATCGGTGATGGTGCCGGCGCCGACGGTGCGGCCACCCTCGCGGATGGCGAAGCGCAGCCCCTTCTCCATCGCAATGGGCGTGATCAGCTCCACCTCGATGTTCACGTTGTCCCCGGGCATCACCATCTCCACCCCCTCCGGCAACGTCACCGACCCCGTCACGTCCGTCGTCCGGAAGTAAAACTGCGGCCGATACCCGTTGAAAAACGGCGTGTGCCGCCCACCCTCGTCCTTCGACAATACGTACACCTCGCCCTTGAACTTCGTGTGCGGCGTGATGCTCCCAGGCTTCGCCACCACCTGCCCCCGCTCCACCTCCGTCTTCTCCGTCCCCCGCAACAACAACCCGATGTTGTCCCCTGCCTGCCCCTGGTCCAGCAACTTCCGAAACATCTCCACCCCAGTCACCACCCGCTTGAAGGTCGGCCGAAACCCCACAATCTCCATCTCGTCCCCAACCTTCACCACCCCGCGCTCCACCCGCCCCGTCACCACCGTCCCACGCCCCGAAATCGAAAACACATCCTCGATCGGCATCAAAAACGGCTTGTCCACATCCCGCATCGGCTCCGGTACGTACTGATCCAACGCCTCCATCAACTCGATGATCGACTTCGCGTCCGCATCCTCCGGCGACGTCACCTGCCCCGCCTTCAACGCACTCCCTCGAATCACCGGCACCTCGTCCCCGGGAAACTCGTACTGGCTCAACAACTCCCGTACCTCCAGCTCCACCAGGTCCAATAGCTCCGGATCCTCCACCTTGTCCACCTTGTTCAAATACACCACGATGTACGGCACCCCCACCTGCCGCGCCAGCAAAATGTGCTCCCGCGTCTGCGGCATCGGCCCGTCCTCCGCCGATACCACCAAAATCGCCCCGTCCATCTGCGCCGCACCCGTGATCATGTTCTTCACGTAGTCCGCATGCCCAGGACAGTCCACATGCGCGTAGTGCCGCCGCTCCGTCTCGTACTCCACGTGCGACGTCGCTATCGTCAAAATCTTCATCTCGTTCCGCCGACCCTGCGCAATCGACGCCTTCGCCACCTCGTCGTACGACTTGAACTGCGCCAACCCCTTCATCGACATGACCTTCGTAATCGCCGCCGTCAACGTCGTCTTCCCGTGGTCCACGTGCCCAATCGTCCCCACGTTCACATGCGGCTTCGTCCGGTCAAACTTCTGCTTCGCCATGAGCGTCTCCTCCTACATGAGGCCTTTCGCCCGGGAGATGATGCCGGTCGCGAGCGCGGCCGGTACCTCCTCGAAGTGGTCGAACTGCATGGTGTAAGTGGCGCGGCCCTGCGTCATCGAGCGGAGCTGCGTCGCGTAGCCGAACATCTCTGCCAGGGGCACGTACGCAGTGATCACCTGCGAGCCCGTGCGGGCCTGGAGCTCGGTAATCTTACCACGGCGGGCGTTGAGGTCGCCGATGACGTCGCCCATGTACTCCTCGGGCGTCACCACCTCGACCTCCATGACCGGCTCCAGCAACACCGGGCCGGCCTTCTTGGCGGCATCCTGGAACGCCATGGAACCTGCCACCTTGAAGGCAATGTCCGACGAGTCCACCTCGTGGTACGAACCGTCGTACAGGCTCACGCCCACCCGGATCATGGGGAACCCGGCAAGCACCCCGTGCTGCATGGCTTCACGGATCCCCTGATCCACCGGCTTGATGAACTCCTTGGGGATGGCCCCGCCCACCACGTCGTTGGAAAACTCGTAATCCTGGTCGCCGTCGAGGGGCCAGATGCGGATCTTGGCATGGCCGTACTGGCCGCGCCCCCCTGTCTGGCGGACGAAGCGGCCCTCCCCGGTGGCCTCGGCGGTGATGGTCTCGCGGTAGGAGACCTGCGGGCGTCCCACGGCGGCGCCCACCTTGAACTCGCGGACCAGGCGGTCGACGATGATCTCGAGGTGGAGCTCTCCCATGCCGGAGATGATGGTTTGCCCGGTTTCCGGATCGGTGTGGACCCGGAACGTCGGATCCTCCTGCGTGAGCTTGGCCAGGGCGAGACCGAGCCGGTCCTGGTCGCTCTTGGTCTTGGGCTCGATGGCCACGTCGATGACCGGTTCCGGGAACTGCATGGCCTCGAGGACGACCGGGTGCTTGGGAGCGCAGATGGTGTCGCCCGTGGCCACGTTGCGCAAGCCGACGACGGCCACGATATCGCCGGCGAAGACTTCCTTGATCTCCTCCCGCTTGTTGGCGTGCATCTTGAGCAGGCGCCCGATCCGCTCGGTATTGCCGCGGCTGGCGTTGAGCACCTGATCGCCGGTGGCGAGGTGCCCGGAGTACACGCGCAGGTAGGTCAGTTGCCCGACGAAGGGGTCGGTCATGATCTTGAAGGCCAGCGCGGCGAAGGGGCCCTCGTCGTCGGGGGGGCGGGTCTCCAAGCGGCCCTCGGGGGAGTGCCCCTCGATGGGGGGGATGTCCAGGGGCGACGGCAGGTACTCCACCACGGCATCGAGGAGCTGTTGCACCCCCTTGTTGCGGAACGCCGCGCCGCACAGCACCGGCACGATGGTCTGGGCCACCGTCTGGGCCCGGAGGCTGGCGACCACGGCCTCTCGATCGAGCGGCTCGCCGGCCACGTACCGCTCCAGCAGGGTCTCGTCGTGCTCGGCCACGGTCTCCAGCAGCCGTTCCCGCCACTGGGCGACCTCGTCCCGCATGGCCTCCGGCACCGCTACCGTTTCGAAGTCGGCGCCCAACCCGCCGTTGGTGAAGAGGTACGCGCACTCGCGCACCAGGTCGACCATGCCCACGAACTCCTCCTCGCGGCCCACCGGCAGCTGGAGGACCACGGGCGTGGCCTTGAGCTTGCGACGGATCTGCTCCACGACACTGAAGAAGTCGGCGCCGACCCGGTCCATCTTGTTGACGAAGGCGATGCGCGGCACCCGGTAGCGGTCGGCCTGCCGCCACACCGTCTCGGACTGCGGCTCGACGCCGCCGACGGCGCAGAACACGGCAATGGCGCCGTCGAGCACACGCAGGCTGCGCTCCACCTCGGCGGTGAAGTCCACATGACCCGGCGTATCGATGATGTTGATCCGGTGGGGGGCGAACTGCTGGAGCGAACCCTGCCAGAAGCACGTCGTGGCTGCGGAGGTGATGGTGATGCCCCGTTCCTGCTCCTGCTCCATCCAGTCCATGGTGGCCGTGCCCTCATGGACCTCGCCCATCTTGTAGTTGACGCCCGTGTAGTAGAGGATCCGCTCGGTAGTCGTCGTCTTACCGGCATCGATGTGCGCCATGATGCCGATGTTGCGAATCCTCTCGAGGGGCGTCAGTCGGGGCATCTTTTCAAAGAACCTTCGTCTCGTGCTGCTCGCCGGCAGCGGAGCGCCGGCAACGATCCTGGTACCTCGTTCCTCCCGGCCTCACCACCGGTAGTGGCTGAAGGCCTTGTTGGCCTCGGCCATCCGGTGCGTATCGTCTTTCTTCTTGATGGCACCGCCACGGTTGTTGGCGGCATCCATCAGCTCACCGGCGAGCTTCTCCATCATGGACTTCTCGCCGCGCGCCTTGGCGTACTCGATGAGCCAGCGAATCGACAGGCTGAGCTGCCGACCGGGAGGCACCTCCACGGGCACCTGGTAGGTCGAGCCGCCAACACGCCGCGACTTCACCTCCACCTGCGGCTTCACGTTGTCCACGGCGCGCTTGAAGATCTTCAGGGGGTCGTCCTGGGTCCGCTTCTGCACGAGATCGAGGGCACCGTAGAACACCCCCTCGGCGACGGTCTTCTTGCCGCGGCGCAAGATCGAGTTGATGAAGCGCGTCACGAGCTGCGAGTTGTACACGGGGTCCGGCAGGACCTCGCGCTTGGCGACGACTCTCCGGCGCGGCATGGCTCACGCCCCCGCGGCAGCCTGCTTCTGCCGCTTGGTTCCGTACTTGGAGCGACCCTGATTGCGACCTGCGACCCCCTGGGCATCGATGACGCCGCGAATCACGTGGTAGCGCACCCCGGGGAGATCCTTGACGCGCCCGCCGCGGATCAGCACCACCGAGTGCTCCTGCAGGTTGTGCCCTTCACCGGGGATGTACGTCGTCACCTCGATCCCGTTGGTCAGCCGCACCCGCGCCACCTTGCGCAGCGCGGAGTTCGGCTTCTTCGGCGTGGTCGTGTAGACGCGGGTGCACACGCCGCGCCTCTGCGGACAACGCGTCAAGGCGGGGCTCTTGGTCTTATCCTCGAGCTTCTGGCGCCCGCGGCGCACCAATTGCGAAATCGTCGGCATCGCTTCCTCGTCCCTCTCCAGGCCCGAAGGGCCAAGCACGGCTGGAAACCTCCGGCGCTTGGCCCGTTTCCACCACCTTGCAACTTCCGGCCGATTGGCCGCAAAGCCACGAGATTGTAGAGAACGGCGCCAGCCCTGTCAACTCTCCTCGCCGAGGCGCGGCAGAAGTTGGGCCAGTTCGTCGTGGAGATCGCCCTCGGGCTCGTCCTCCACCGTCTCCATCTCCTCCTCCCCCACGGGTGCGACCTTGAAGTAGTGGTACGCCTTCAGGCCGGTGCCGGCCGGGATGAGGCGCCCGACGATGACGTTCTCCTTGAGGCCGTGGAGATGGTCCACGCGCCCGGAGACCGCCGCCTCGGTGAGCACCCGGGTCGTCTCCTGGAAGGAGGCGGCGGAAATGAACGATTCCGTCGCCAGCGCCGCCTTGGTGATCCCCAGGAGGACCGGCGCGAAGCGCGCCGGCTGACCGCCCAGCTTCTCGATCCGCTCGTTCTCGTCGAGGACGCGGTACCGGGGCACCTGTTCCTCGAGGAGGAAGTCCGTGTCGCCCGGATCCGTGATCTTCACGAACCGACACATCTGCCGGACGATCACCTCGATGTGCTTGTCGTTGATGGTCACCCCTTGGGTCCGGTAGACCTCCTGGATCTTGTCCACCAGGTAGCGCTGCAGTTCGGTCTCGCCCAGCACGGCGAGAACGTCGTGGGGATCGACCGGGCCGTCGGTGATGGACTCCCCCGTCTGGATCCACTCCCCGTCCTGCACCACCAAGTGCGAGTACTTGGGGATGGTGTACTCGCGAGTCGTCCCTTCCCGCCCCTCGACCACCACCTTGCGGGTGCCGCGGGACGCCTCGCCGATGTGGACCACGCCAGAGATCTCACTGACCACGGCAGCGTCCTTGGGACGGCGCGCCTCGAAAAGCTCGACCACGCGCGGCAGACCACCGGTGATGTCCTTGGTCTTGGTGGTCTCGCGAGGGATCTTGGCGAGCACGTCGCCGGGAGAAACGACGTCACCCTCGGCGACCAACAGGTGCGAGCCGATGGCCAGCTGGAAACGACGCTCGAGCGCACCATCGCCATCCTGCCGGACCACGATGGTGGGGATGCGCTTGTCGGCGCCGAGCGGCTCGATGACGATCTTGTGGACGTGCCCCGTCAGGCGATCGATCTCCTCGCGGACGTTCTCGCCCTCGACCAGGTCCACGAACTCCACCCGCCCCGCCACGGTGGTCAGCACCGCCGAGGTGAACGGATCCCACTCGGCCAGCACCGTCTTGGGCTCGACGAAATCGCCCTCCTTCACGTACAGCACCGACCCGTAGACCAGGTTGTAGCGCTCCCGCTCGCGGCCGCGCTCGTCGGCAATGGCGATCTTGGCGTTGCGGGAGACCACCACCGTCTTGCCCTCGGTGTTGGTCACCGCCTGCACGCCGATCAGTCGGACGGTGCCGGACCGACTGGCCTGGTGGCGGGACTGCTCGGCGGCGCGGGTGGCGGTACCGCCGTAGTGGAAGGTCCGCATGGTGAGCTGGGTCCCCGGCTCGCCGATGGACTGCGCGGCAATGATCCCCACGGCCTCGCCCAGCTCCGCCAGCCGGCCGGTGGCGAGCATGCGCCCGTAGCACAGGCGACACACGCCCCGCCGCGTCTCGCAGGTCAGGGCCGAGCGGATCTTGACCCGTTCGTGACCCGCGTCCTCGATGGCGCTGGCGATCTCCTCGGTGATCTCCTCCTTCGCCCGGCAGATCAGCGTCCCTTCCAGCGGGTCGAGGATGTCTTCCGCCGCGACCCGGCCCACGAGACGGTCGCGCAACTTCTCGAGGACCTCGCCCCCCTCGGTGATGGCGGTGACAAAGATGCCGTGATCGGTCCCACAGTCGTCCTCGGTGATGATGACGTCCTGCGAGACGTCCACCAGCCGGCGGGTGAGGTACCCCGAGTCGGCGGTCTTGAGGGCGGTGTCGGCGAGCCCCTTGCGGGCGCCGTGGGTGGAGATGAAGTACTGCAGCACCGACAGCCCCTCGCGGAAGTTGGCGGTGATGGGTGTCTCGATGATCTCGCCCGAGGGTTTCGACATCAGGCCGCGCATCCCAGCGATCTGCCGCACCTGCTCCTTGGAGCCGCGCGCCCCCGAGTCGGCCATGGTGAAGATGGGGTTGAGCTCCCCAGCCTCCTCGGCACGCCGCCGCATCTCGCGGAACATCTCGTCCGACACCCGCTCGGTGACCCGGTGCCAGATGTCCACGATCTTGTTCTTCCGCTCACCGGCGGTGATGACGCCCGAGGCGCGCTGCTTCTCCACGTCCTCGACCTCGGCCATGGCCTGCCGGATCAGGGCCTCCTTTGACACCGGCACCACCATGTCCTCGGCGCCGATGGAGATGCCGGCCCGGGTCGCCCAGGCAAAACCGAGGTTCTTGAGCGAATCCAACAGGCGCACCGTCACCTCGTGGCCGTAGCGCAAGTAGGTGAAGTACACCAGGCTCTGCAGGCCGCTCTTCTTGAGCTGCGCATTGATGAAGGGGAGCTCCTTGGGCAAGCTGGCGTTGAAGAGCACCCGCCCCACCGTCGTCTCGAGGTGGAAGGAGTCCACCCACTGGGGCTCGCCGTGCAGGATGTCCTGCTGGTCCGCCTCGACGGTCATGTCGAGGAGGTTGCCGGTGTAGAGCACCTCGATGGGCTGGAGCGTCGATACCCGCCCGTTGGCGTGCGCCAGCAGCACCTCGTCCAGGGAGGCGAAGGTCTTCAGCTTGCCCGGCGCACCTTTGGCCGTGGTCAGGTAGTAGATCCCCAGCACCATGTCCTGCGACGGCACGGCCAGGGGCTTGCCCGAGGCCGGCGACAGGATGTTGCGGGGCGCCAGCATCAGGATCCGCGCCTCGAGCTGGGCCACTGGCGAGAGCGGTACGTGCACGGCCATCTGGTCGCCGTCGAAGTCCGCGTTGTACGCCGCGCAGACGAGGGGGTGAATGCGAATCGCCTTCCCCTCCACCAGCACCGGCTCGAAGGCCTGGATACCCAGGCGGTGCAGCGTCGGCGCCCGGTTCAGCATGACCGGATGGTCCTGGATCACCGTCTCGAGGGCGTCCCAGACCTCGGGCGGCCGCTGCTCCACCAGCTCCCGCGCCATCTTGATGGTGGTCACCAGCCCCTTCTTCTCCAGTTCATGGTAGATGAAGGGCTTGAAGAGTTCGAGGGCCATCTCCTTGGGCAGGCCGCACTGGTGGAGCTGCAACTCGGGGCCGACCACGATGACCGTACGACCCGAGTAGTCGACGCGCTTGCCGAGGAGGTTCTGGCGAAAACGCCCCTGCTTGCCCTTTAAGGCGTCGGAGAGCGACTTCAGTGGCCGCCCGTTCGATCCCTTGATGACCCGGCCGCGCCGCCCGTTGTCGAACAGGGCGTCCACCGCTTCCTGCAGCATCCGCTTCTCGTTGCGGACGATCACCTCGGGGGCCCGCAGCTCCAGGAGCTTCTTCAAGCGGTTGTTCCGGTTGATGACCCGCCGGTAGAGGTCGTTGAGATCGGAGGTGGCGAAGCGCCCGCCGTCGAGGGGCACCAACGGCCGCAGCTCGGGGGGGATGACCGGGATGACCTCCAGGATCATCCACTCCGGGCGGTTGCCAGACTTGCGGAACGACTCGACGACCCGCAGCCGCTTGGCCGCCTTCTGGCGCTTGACCACCGACGGTTCCGTCCGCATGAGGAGCCGCAGCTCGCCCGCCATCTCGTCCAGGTCGATGCGGCGCAACAGCTCCTGGATGGCCTCCGCCCCCATCTTGGCGACGAAGGCGTCACCGAACTCGGCGCGAATCTCCCGGTACTGCTCCTCGGAAAGGACCTGCTTCTCCTCGAGGGGGGTGTCGCCCGGGTCGACGACCACGTAGGCCTCGAAGTAGAGCACCCGTTCCAGCTCGCGCATGGTCATGTCGAGGAGCTGGCCGATGCGCGACGGCAACCCCTTGAAGAACCAGACGTGGGAGACCGGGGCGGCGAGCTCGATGTGACCCATCCGCTCCCGCCGCACCCGCGACCGCGTCACCTCGACGCCGCACTTGTCGCAGACCACGCCCCGATGCTTCATGCGCTTGTACTTGCCGCACAGGCACTCCCAGTCGGTGACGGGGCCGAAGATGCGGGCACAGAAGAGACCGTCGCGCTCCGGTTTGAAGGTCCGATAGTTGATGGTCTCGGGTTTGGTCACTTCCCCGTGGGACCACGACCGGATCTTCTCGGGCGACGCCAGGGACACGCGCATGGCGTCGAAGTCGTTGATCGCCTTCGGTTTGGTGAAAAACGTGCGAGCTTCGCCGGGGATGCTGCTCATCGCCGCACCTCACTCTGCCTGGTGACGCACCAGCTCCACATCGAGCCCGAGGCTCTGGAGCTCGCGCACGAGAACGTTGAAGGATTCCGGCAGGCCCGGCTGTTCCGGCACCTTGCCCTTGACGATGGCCTCGTACACCCGCGACCGTCCCTCCACATCGTCGGACTTCACGGTGAGAAGCTCCTGCAAGGTGTACGCGGCACCGTACGCCTCCAGGGCCCAGACCTCCATCTCGCCGAGACGCTGGCCGCCGAATTGCGCCTTGCCGCCGAGGGGCTGCTGGGTGATGAGGGAGTACGGGCCGATGGAGCGCGCGTGGATCTTGTCGTCGACGAGGTGCGACAGCTTCAACATGTAGATGTACCCCACCGTGACCCGTTGCTCGAACTCCTCCCCCGTGACCCCGTCGCGAAGCACCGTCTTGCCGTCCGGCGGCAGACCGGCCCGCTCCAGGAGGGCGCGGATCTCCTCCTCGCTGGCGCCGTCGAACACCGGCGCGGCGAAGGTGAGGCCCAGCTTCTTGCCGGCCCACCCCAGATGGGTCTCGAGGATTTGCCCCACGTTCATGCGCGACGGAACGCCCAGGGGGTTGAGGACGATCTCCACCGGCGTCCCGTCGGCGAGGAAGGGCATCTCCTCCTCCGGCAGGACCACGGAAATCACCCCCTTGTTGCCGTGCCGCCCGGCCATCTTGTCGCCGACCTGTAGCTTTCGCTTCATGGCGACGTAGACCTTCACCTGCTTGATGACCCCCGGCGGCAACTCGTCACCCGCCGTCAAGAACTTGATCCGCTCCTCGTTGATCTTCTCCAGGACCTCGATCTGCGACTCGGCCTGGTTGACGAGGATCCGCACCCGCTCCCGGACGCTGGCATCGACGAGGGGCAGCGCCACCAGCTCGGCACGCGTCAACTCCTGCACGTGATGCGCCTTGAGCGTGCCGCCCTTCTTGACCAGCGTCGCGCCGGAGCGGCTCGCCACCACCTCGTCGCTGACCTTGGCGCCGTCGAGCAGCTCCGCGAGCTTCTTGTTCCGCTCCTCGAGGATGATCCGCCGCTCGTCCTCGGAGTTCTTGCGGATGCGGGCGATCTCCTCCCGCTCGATGGCCTCGGCCCGCGAGTCCTTCTCGGCGCCGCGCCGGGCGAAGATCTTCACGTCCACCACCACGCCGGAGATGCCAGGGGGGCACTTCAGCGAGGCGTCGCGGACGTCGCCCGCCTTCTCGCCGAAGATGGCGCGCAAGAGCTTTTCTTCCGGCGTGAGCTGCGTCTCGCCCTTGGGCGTGACCTTCCCCACCAGGATCGAGCCGGGGCGCACGTGCGCGCCGATGCGGACGATCCCCGCTTCGTCGAGATCCTTGAGCGCCGACTCGGAGACGTTGGGGATGTCGCGGGTGATCTCCTCCGGCCCCAGCTTGGTGTCGCGGGCGGCGATCTCCAGCTCCTCGATGTGCACCGAGGTGAAGTAATCCTCCTTGACGAGCTTCTCCGACACCACGATGGCGTCCTCGTAGTTGTAGCCGCGCCACGGCATGAAGGCGACGAGGACGTTGCGTCCGAGGGCCAGCTCGCCGTGATCGGTGTTGGGGCCGTCGGCCAGCACATCGCCCTTCATGACCCGCTGCCCGACTCGGACGATGGGCTTCTGGTTCATGCAGGTGTTCTGGTTGGAGCGGCGGAACTTGGTGAGCTGGTAGATGTCGGCGCCGAAATCCCGGGACCGTCCGGTCTCGGGATCCTCGGCCTCCACGCGGACGATGATGCGGCGGCTGTCGACGGTGTCGACGATGCCGGAGCGCCGACACACGATCACCGAACCGGAGTCGCGAGCCACCGTCCCCTCGAGGCCGGTACCGACGATGGGCGCTTCCGACCGCAGCAGCGGCACCGCCTGGCGCTGCATGTTGGAACCCATGAGGGCGCGGTTGGCGTCGTCGTGCTCCAGAAACGGCACGAGGGCCGCGGCCACCGATACCACCTGCTTGGGCGACACGTCGATGTAGTCGATCTTGTCACGATCGATGAGGACGAACTCCCCGGCCGATCGAGCGATCACCTTCTCGTGGACCAGCCGCCCGTCCTCGTCCACCTCCGCGTTGGCCTGGGCGATGTTGAGGGTCTCCTCGTCCCAGGCGGAGAGGTAGAAGGCGTACGGCTCCCAGCGCACCGGCTTCTTGCCCGCCTTGCGCAGCTGCTCGTTGGCCTTCTCGGCATCTGCCAGCAGCACCACCTGGTGGAGGGCGAAGGGACCGTCGCCGCACTCGATGATCCGCACGTGATCCAGCACCCGGCCGTGCTCGACCTTCTTGTAGGGCGACTCGATGAACCCGTAGCTGTTGATCCGCGCGTAACACGACAACGACGAGATGAGGCCGATGTTCGGCCCCTCCGGCGTCTCGATGGGACAGATCCGCCCGTAGTGGGTGGCGTGCACGTCGCGAACCTCGAAACCGGCCCGCTCGCGTGACAGGCCGCCGGGCCCGAGGGCCGAGAGCCGCCGCTTGTGCGTCACCTCGGCGAGGGGGTTCGTCTGGTCCATGAACTGGGACAGCTGCGAGGAACCGAAGAACTCCTTCACCGCGGCGATCACCGGCTTGGCGTTGATGAGATCCCGCGGCATGGCGTTCTCGATGTCCTGGTGGATCGTCATCCGCTCCTTGATGGCCCGCTCCATGCGCACGAGCCCGACCCGGAACTGGTTCTCCAAAAGCTCCCCCACCGCGCGCACCCGCCGGTTCGCCAGGGAGTCGATGTCGTCGATCCTGCCGATCCCGCGCGACAGCTTGAGGAGGTAGCGGACAACGGCAATGAAGTCCTCCTCGTCGAGGGTCCGCAGCTTCAGCGACTTGTCGAGACCGAGCTTGACGTTGAACTTGAAGCGGCCGACCTCGGACAGGTCGTACTTCCGCTCGTCGAAGAACAGACCGTCGAACAGCGTGGTTGCCGACTCCTCGGTGGGCGGGTCGCCCGGGCGCAGCCGGCGGTAGACCTCCATGATGGCGTCCAGCTTGGTGCGGATGGGGTCCTTCTCGATGGTCTTGGCGAGGATCTCGCCGGTGACGTCCCAGGCCGGAAACGCGAACGTCAGGTCCTTCTGCCCTAGCTCCCAGGCCCGTGCCAGG